>ERZ834859.75-NODE-75-length-120773-cov-6.081082_pt1 | contig 120773 bp, 139 predicted proteins | sample MGYA00519947_ERZ834859 | MGnify/ENA primary metagenome ERZ834859 (study PRJEB31850, sample SAMEA3708763) | human gut metagenome | biome: human gut; feature: human-associated habitat; material: faeces | place: China | collected 2014 ...
ATTAGACGAATTATCCGTATCCCCTGCAATGGTACTTCCGCTCAGAAAGAAGATCAGAGAGAGCAAATAGTTGCGGTATACAGCTACTATGAACAGTAATAGCGAACAAGAGTTAGAAATCAGAGAGAAAGTAATGTGTTTACTTTCTCTCTTTTTTTTGCTAAAATATTCTCTGCTACAAGAAAATTGTACAAGGATATTTTAAGGAGTGAGAGGGAATATCCAAGACAAACAGCAGGAGGAAAACAATATGTTGGAAAAGGTGTTTAAGCTTAAAGAAAATCACACCGACGTCAAAACTGAGATTCTTGCAGGTATTACGACATTTATGACGATGGCGTATATCCTGGCAGTAAATCCAAGCATTCTTTCCGCAGCGGGTATGGATCAGGGGGCAGTCTTTACTGCAACAGCACTTGCATCACTGATCGGTACGCTGTGTATGGCAGCATTTGCAAATTATCCATTTGCACTTGCACCTGGTATGGGACTGAATGCTTACTTTGCTTATACTGTAGTAATCGGTATGAACTACTCATGGCAGACTGCACTGACTGCAGTATTTGCAGAGGGTATTATTTTCATTATTCTTTCCCTGACGAATGTCAGAGAAGCGATCTTCAATGCGATTCCAGCTTGTCTTAAGACAGCAGTCAGCGTTGGTATCGGATTATTTATTGCATTTCTTGGACTTCAGAATGCCAATATCGTTGTCGGAGGATCTACTCTGGTACAGCTCTTCTCCGTAGATGCATATAATCAGGCAAATGGAGTGGAAGCAAGCTTCAATAACGTTGGAATTACTGTACTTCTTGCAATCATAGGTGTGCTGATCACAGCAATCATGGTGATTAAGAACATCAAAGGAAATATCCTTTGGGGTATTTTAATCACATGGATACTTGGAATCATCTGCCAGATAGCAGGTCTTTATGTACCGAATCCGGAGATCGGATTCTACAGTCTGCTTCCGGATTTCAGTTCCGGACTTGCAATTCCAAGCCTTGCACCGGTATTTGGAAAGCTTGATTTTAAGAATGTATTTTCACTGGAATTCGTTGTTGTAGTATTTGCATTCCTTTTCGTAGATCTTTTTGATACACTCGGAACTCTGATCGGTGTATCTACAAAGGCAGGCATGCTTGACAAAGACGGAAAGCTTCCGAGAATCAAAGGGGCACTGATGGCAGATGCGGTTGCAACTACAGTTGGAGCAGTACTCGGAACTTCTACAACAACAACATTCGTAGAGAGTGCTTCTGGTGTAACAGAAGGAGGACGTACAGGTTTAACATCCCTGACAACAGCGATCCTGTTTGGAATTTCCCTTTTCTTATCACCAATCTTTCTTGCAATTCCGTCCTTTGCGACAGCTCCGGCACTGATCATCGTCGGCTTCTATATGCTGAGCAATGTGGCAGGAATTAACTTCAGTGATTACAGCGAAGGAATTCCGTGCTTTATCTGTATCGCGGCAATGCCATTCTGCTACAGTATTTCAGAAGGTATTTCCATGGGAGTGATTTCTTATGTAGTAATTAACGTACTTACAGGAAAAGCAAAAGAAAAGAAGATCAGTGTACTGATGTATGTACTGGTGATACTGTTTATCCTGAAATATATTTTCTTATAAGATGATGATACCAGGGTCAAAAAGGTCAGAAAGCCGATGCAAGCTTGCTTAGCAATGGAGCAATCTGATTACACCAGTGAGCGGCAAAATTTATTTTTGACACTCACATCATAAGATAAAAAGAATATGGGGATATGTGAAAGCACAGGGACTGTCCGGTAACGGATAGGATTCTGTGCCTTTTGCGTGTCAGAATCGGTGCCGGGTGAGATACTTTGGATTGACTAGGACCCGTACAAATTGCTATAATGGAAAAAGACAAAACAGAGAATCACAGGGGAAAATATATGAATTTACTGACAATGGAACATGTATCCAAAGCCTATACGGATCGAGTGCTTCTGGATGATGTGGGATTTGGAATCAATAAAAATGAAAAAATCGGTGTGATCGGAGTCAACGGAATGGGTAAATCCACTTTGCTGAAAATCGTTGCCGGAATCGAAGAAAGTGATGCCGGAACGATCAGCATGGGGAATCAGGTGAAGATCTGCTATCTTCCGCAGACGCCGGTATTTGAAGCAGGAACAACAATTCTTCGCGCGGCAACAGAAGGAAATTATGATGAGCTGAACCGCTGGACGATCGAGGCAGAAGCAAAGTCTATGCTGAATCAGCTTGGATTTACCGATTATGATGAAAAGATTGAGCATATGTCCGGCGGACAGAAGAAAAGAGTGGCACTTGTCCGGGCACTTTTAACACCGGCAGACATTCTGGTCCTTGACGAACCGACGAACCATTTGGATAATGAGATGTCCGAATGGCTGGAAGAATATCTGATCCAGTTCCGGGGAGCGATCCTGATGGTTACGCATGACCGTTATTTCCTGGACCGTGTGGTAAATCGTATCGTGGAAGTTGATCATGGGAAATTATATAACTATCCAGGCAATTATTCCGAGTTTGTGCGTCTGAAAGCCGAGCGTCAGAACATGGAGCTTGCCACAGAACGTAAGAGAAAAAGCCTTTTGCGTACGGAGCTGGAATGGCTACACCGCGGCGCAAGGGCGAGAAGTACCAAACAGAAAGCGCATATTGACCGGATTCATGCTATGCAGGAAATGAAAGATATTCAGGAAGAAAAGCGAGTAATGCTGGATTCTGTGGCTTCCCGTATGGGGAATAAAACAATCGAACTTTCCGGAATCTGCAAATCTTATGGAGAAAAGAAGCTGATCGAAGATTTCTCTTATATTTTTCTGAAGAAAGACCGAATCGGAATTATTGGACATAATGGATGTGGAAAATCGACGCTGCTCAAGATTATCAACGGGATCATAAAACCGGATGTCGGAACTATTGAAATTGGACAGACAATCAAGATTGGCTATTTCTCGCAGGAGAATGAATATATGGATGAATCCGAGCGTGTCATTGATTATGTAAAAGAAGCAGGTGAGTACATTGCAACTTCTGACGGGAAGATTACCGCGTCCCAGATGCTGGAACGATTTCTTTTTGACGGGGCAATGCAGTGGTCGAGGATTGAAAAGTTATCCGGAGGCGAGAAAAGGAGACTTTATCTACTACGTGTTTTGATGGAAGCACCAAATGTATTGATCCTGGATGAGCCAACCAATGATCTGGATATCCAGACGCTGACAATCCTGGAGGATTATCTGGATCATTTTGATGGTATTATTCTGATTGTATCCCATGACCGGTACTTCCTGGATCGTACTGTCAGTCGTATTTTTGCATTTAATGGAGGTGGGAAAATCCGCCAGTCGGAAGGTGGATACTCCGATTATCTGATCCGTGTGGAGCTTGAAAAACCGAAAGACGGACAGACAATTGCAGAAAATATGTCAGATGCAGCTTCTGCACAGACCGGTGAGTCTGACAGCAAAAAGACCTGGAAGCAGCGGGAAAAAAAGCTGAAATTTTCTTATAAAGAACAGCGGGAATACGAGACGATCGATGAGGATATCGCAAAGCTGGAAGAGAAGATCGAAAAGCTGGATCGGGAGATGGTTAAGAATGCCACCAATTCCGTGAAGTTGTCCGAACTTATGAAAGAGAAAGAAGAAACAGAGACAACACTGGAAGAAAAGATGGACAGATGGGTGTACTTGAATGATCTTGCTGAGCAGATAGAAAATCAGTAAAGTGATTGACAGATTTACAGATGATAAAGTATAGGTAGTGAGAATCATATCAATGTATTCGAAGGAGGAGAGGTATATGATGTGGAATAGAGCAGAACTTAAAATGAGAGGCAATATGGCATTTAAGAAGAATTATGTGTCAGCCGTTGTAGTTGCGCTTCTGATGGGAATCTTTGGCACAGTCTCTGGCGAATCCAGTGCAAGACGGGTAAGTGAGAATTCAGATATATATAGTGGAAATTTATTTAATGTGGGAATGATTACCGGATTGCTTGCAGGAATCGCAACGGTAGTAATACTGATTGTCCTTGTGGCAAAAGTATTTGTAGGTAATCTCCTGAAAATGGGTGGATACCGGTTCTTTATCCTGAACCAGACTGCACAGCCGGGAATCGGAACATTGCTTGACGGTTTCCGTTCCGGACATTATGTTAATATTGTTCTTACCATGTTTTTAAGAGATTTATTTACTACACTTTGGAGCCTGCTTTTGGTGGTACCTGGAATCGTTAAGCATTATGAATATCTGATGGTACCATATATTATTGCTGAGAATCCGGCAATGGATTACAAAGAAGCATTCCAGATCAGTAAACAGATGATGGATGGAGAAAAAATGGAAGCATTTATCATGGATCTGTCATTCCTTGGATGGTATCTGCTGAGTGCGGTTACCTGTGGACTTCTTGCAATTTTTTATGTAAATCCGTATGTACAGGCATCCTTTGCGGAGATGTACACATTCAATAAGCAGAAGGCTTATCAGGATGGATATATCCGGTAAGAGTTTCAGAAGGATAAATTTTAAAATGTAAGAATAGAGCGCAGACGCTGGCTTAAAATGAAGCGTCTGCGCTTTTATTTAGTGGGCGGCCTTCTCCGCAAAGGTAGTCGTAACTAGTTCTTCATAAGGAACACGCTCTTTCAACTCACCGGAGTTTTCCAGAATATCCTGCAGCAGATTGAAGCTTTCTTCGTTGAAGATCAGATCCGATTTCCAGGTGTCTTGTTCGTAGTAACGGCTGACAATGGTTGTAATTGTAGCGAGATCGGTTTCCTTGAACTGTGGTGCAATGACTTTTGCAATCTCTTCCGGAGTATGGGACTGAACGAAATCCATTCCTTTTTGCAGGGCATTGGTGAATTTCTGGATGATGTTCGGATTAGCATTTAGATAACTTGTTTTGGCACTATAGGCGGTGTATGGGACATAGCCGGAATCAACGCCGAGAGAAGCAACGACATAACCGGAATTTTCCGCTTCAAGGGCAGTAGCGCTCGGTTCAAATTCGATGGTATAGTCTGCCTGCCCACCGGAAAATGCAGCAGCGGTTGAACCGAAATCAATACTCTGGTTGATAGAAAGATCCTTCTGTGGATTAATTCCGTTTTTTTTCAAAATGTATTCAAAGACCATTTCCGGCATGCCACCTTTTCTTCCGCCAAGAACGTCTTTTCCTTTCAGATCATCCCATGAAAAATCCGGCATTTCTTCACGTGCGACCAGAAAGTTTCCGGCGCGTTGCGTAAGCTGTGCGAAGTTTTTGATGACATCGTTTGCACCCTCCTGGTAAGTATAAATCGAAGATTCACTTCCCATAAAGCCAATATCTGCCTCACCGGAGAGGACGGCGGTCATAACTTTATCCGCCCCAAACGGAGTCAACCAGTTAGTACAAGACGCTATAAGAAATCAACAGAGTCGACAGTATGATCAGTGTTCAGGTGAATCTCCCGGATAATAGAATGCCAGAAGGCTCTGCGGTTTTCTTGGGTTAAATTGTAGTACATTGTTCTAAAGTCTGTATTCAGCAGCTCTTCCAGATAAGCATAATCAGGTTCCAATTCCGGAGCCGTATTTAACAATTCATTCAGTTCGTTTTCAATCCGATCATATTCTTTGCTGTAATAATCCCATTCGATTCTTCCTTTCTGGAAGAGAAGATTTAATCGTTCTAATTCTTTCTGGAGCTTTTCAGGAGTCTGAATTTTCTTCTTTTTTTCTTGTTCCTTTTCAATTTTTTCACATTTTATTTTAAATTTATTGTATTCGTATTCCAGATGATCAATCAGGTATCGTTCTATAAGATTCTGACTAACCATATGTCTGTAAGAACATTTATGATCGATGAAAGCTTTATTGCATCGGTAATAGCAGTATACTTTTTTGGCACCGGTTTTCCTGTTGATAATGGATGAACCGCCTCTTGCGCTAAGCCTGCGTCCACAGATCGGACAATTTATCATGCCACTGAAAAGATAAATCCGGCCAGAAGGAGCACGCTTAACATTTGCGTTCTGTATTTCCTGCAGATTATTCCATTCGGATTCTGTCAGGTAAGCAGGACAGTATGGAATTCCGCGATAGGTTCCTTTGTAAAATTCACTTGACAGCAGTGTTCGCATATTCGCCCATGTAAAATCCGGATCGTAATTTTCCTGAATATAGCGCATGGAAAGTCCTTTTGCATGGTGCTTAAAGAAAAAACGATAAAAAGCATTTACGGCATCTTCTCGATCAGGATCTTTTACCATGCGTTTTACGCCGCCAATGATTCCAGATTTGTAGCCGTACCCCATATTCACATCACCGAAGATCAGTTTTCTCTGCCGGATAGATGCTTCGTTTACGAATTTGATACGTTCGCTAGTGGTATCGACCTCATTCTGACCGATAGATAGAACTACATTCAGCTGCAGTCGACCGTCTCTGGTTTCCATATTGATTCCGGGTTCACTGGTGCTGATCCAATGGACGTTATTATCGTCCAAGACTTCCTGTACCTTGTAAAAATCAGACAGGTTACGAAACCATCTATCAATCCGCCAGAAGATGATCACATCAATTTTTCCGGCTTTTACGTCCTCAAGCAGGGAATGGATAGCTTTTCTCTTTTTTAATTCTTTACGGGCAGTTTTACCCTCGTCAGCATAAACTCCAGCAACGGTCATATTATGTTCTTTGGCGTAATTGGTCAGGTACTGTTTTTGCGCTTCCAGGGATTTACCGTGCATCATCTGTTCTGCAGTAGACACACGGATGTAAATGGCGCAGCGTTCAATTTTACTTGGCATATTATATCACCTTTCTCTTCAATATACGTAAAAATGAGTATAAAAATAACAGCCAGCAGAAGAACATGAGTTCTGCTTGCGGTGGCTGCCCGAAGATGATACACTATATTTTGAACGTACTGGTGTATCCTTCGGGGCATTAGTCTTGAGCCGTTCCTGTTGGCGCAGGAGCGGTTTTATTTTGAAAAAATGTTTATATAACGTAAAAGACCTCGCATTTCTACGAGGTCTTTCAATAAATACGGCTCGCCAGATGACTGGGAGCATTGTCTTGTATACTGCCGGTTAACGGCTTTGTTTTAGCTTATTTATTATATACCTCATTATATGAAAATGTCAATAAAATATGTTGATTTTTAAATTTTTCTATTTGTAAAGTTAGAAATAATTTCCTGATCTATGCGATCAAGCTTTTCGTTGGAAAGCTTTACATTGCTTAAAATATCGAAATTAGTTTTCGGATCATAAATTCGTATTTTGCTGATGGTTGTGATTTGTCCAACTAAAGCAATACTACCAAGTTTTGCTTTATTGATTTCGTTTCTCATTCTTTTTAATAACAATAAATCCCTTGCACAATCCTCTAAATCCTTTTGGAATTTATGCATGTCTTCTGGATGAGTTTTGTAAGTGGCGTCAACTTCTTTCTTGAGGTCAAAGACTTTCTTTTCCAGAGGTCTTTGAATATAAGTAATTTTGGAAACTAACCCTGTGTATAGTTCGTTACCTAAATAGATACAACCTTTATGAAGATGATCTACATCAGATTTCTTCTTAACAGAGGTAAGCGGAACAACAGTTATTACAGGGGAGTTCTTTGAATTATTTTTTTCGACAACAACGCAATAGTGCAACCCACCTTCTTCGCTACCAATATTATAACCAAGATGGACTTTTATGATTTCACCTCGTTTGTATCTTCTTAAACTGGATGGGGAAAAACGAGATTCAAAATCGAGAAAAGTAGACCAATCTTCAAGCCAATAACTTAATTTGTCAGCTTTTCCACTGGTTTTAGAATCTGGACTATTGATCAAAGAGTCGATACAGTGTTCCATTTTTGCCAAAGCCTTTTCTTTATGTCGTTTAAGCTCTTCTTTTGTTAAATTACGTCCCATATATTCACCTCATTTCTTTTGGAAACAAAAATGTAATTGTTTATATAGTTACGATTAGTTCTCTTGCGTGGCTGCTCCGAAGATGATACAATATTATTTGGAAATTGGGTATCTCTTCGGAGTACTTAATAGAGAAACATATTGGTGTATGTTTCATCGCTCGACCGTTCCTGTTGGCGCAGGAGCGGTTCTTTTATTTATTCTGTCTGCTCAAGGGTTATAGTTTTTGTTATTCCAGAAACTGTTACCTGATAGGTAATCTGCTTGTTTGAATCGGAATAAGAAAACTCTTTTGTATCATCCAGAGAGGCGAGAAGAGCGGAATCGGTTGCTTCCTTATCTCTGGTGGATGTCCAAGTATATTCTTCAGAATATTCTGTAGGAGCAGTATAGGTTCCAACCCAGTAAACAGCAGTCGTGTTTCCTTCATCCATAATCCAGTTTATTGTGATGGTATCTTCTGTAATATCTGCCTGCATCCAAGTACCGTCATCATCTTTGTACTCCCATTTTCCAGTAAGCACAACAGGATCTTTGACTTCTTCCTTTACTTCCTCTTTTGGAGTTTCAGCAGATGCTTCTGTTTTCTTGGATGATTCCTTTGCTTCTTTTGATGAATCGGAGCTATTGCCGCAGGCCGCAAATGACAGTGCCATGCTTCCAATCAGAACCAATGCTACAAGTTTCTTTTTCATAATTTTTCCTCCTCATATAAAGTGTTTCTATATAATCGCATATGCGGTCATACCAATTTCATCACCGACAACTGCGGTATAAAATACACCACATAATTATCTACCCGTTTACAAATCCCGTACTTATTCCGGTAACATTCAATACATTCTTCCAGAAATTCTTCTGTCACTTCCAGGTATTCAGCGATTTCAAACCGGTTCTGGCAGCCATGCTCAAAGGCTCGCACCAGTCCGATCAGACCGATCTGCTTGTTGTACGCCCAGAGTCTTGCCTGACGTTCCTGTTTTCGGTTGGCGAAAGATGTCATGTCAAGAATATTGCCAACGGAAGTGTAGTGGTGTCCGAGTTCTTCAGCAAGAACACAGGATTTTTCTGCGGTAGTGCCAACAGATGTATTGATAGCAATATTTCCATTGATGTAAAATCCTTTTAAATTATCTTCACCAAGATAGTAATCATGAATCTTTACATTACTATCAAAGGCTTCTTGTTCTAAGTGTTCTAATTTATTCAAACTTTATCCCTCCCAGCATTAAGTGCAGCATAATAGCTGTTCTGTTTATGGGATTTGTTTTGTATCTTCCTGCTTTACAAATTTAGCAAAAGATTCTATACGGCTCCACTGTTCTTTGGTGAAATCTTTGCCATCGAGATGAGCTGCCATAGTAATTGGCGAATGAGAAACATAAACAATTTCACCATCTGCGAGCTTTTCAGTATCTAAATTTAACTCTCGAGTAATTTTTAATACATTTGAAATATTAGAATTTGCTATTCCTCTTTTTAAAATACTATCCAATGTAGTCCAAGGCATATCTATTGTTTCAGAAAATTTTTTCATGCTTCCGTATTTATCTATTATAAGAGCTTTTAAATTAGACTCTAATTCATTCATACTGAAAATTCTCCTTTCGATATTATGCTTAGATAATAGCATTAAAATCTCGAAAAATCAATACAAACATAGCTGAAATAAAATGAAAATCTCAAAAATTCGAGAAAACATATTGACAATCTCGAAAAATCGTATATACTAAAAACGTAATCACGAAAAATCGAGAAAGGAAGTGATGAAGTGTTTCCAAATTTAGAGGCGGAAATGGCAAGAAGCAAAATTACCCAAGCGAAATTGGCAGATATTCTGGATGTAACTCCGACAACGATGTCTTTCAAATTAAGTGGCAGGAGTTCACTTTCATTAAGAGAATGTGTAGAAATTAAGCGAAAAGCCTTTCCGGACAAAACATTAGATTATTTGTTTGCAACAGATGAAAGCAGCGAATGAAGAAGGTGAGGTGAATGAAAGATGTGGGTAAGAAAAAAGGAATGGGATACTTTGAAAGAAAAAGTAGCCGCTCTTGAAGAAGAACAGCTACAGTTGAGAAAACGCATCAAAGAAAATCTAGTTTGCGATGAACAGGTGCTTGAAGAAATAAAAGATTTTCGCAATGAAATGAAAAACTTACTCGAAATCTAAAATACAAATTTTGCAAAAGAGTTCGCCAATTGGAGTAAGAGATAAAGCTTTTTCTTTTGTAGTAATTGTTTCGGCAAGAGTTTCAGACTGGTTGAGCTTTGCAAATTCGTCTTTAACTTTTGAATACAATTCGGTGCTTTTTGCGAAGGCATATGCGGATTCTCCAGATAAAGAAAAATCTAAGAGAGAAATCAAACCTAAACGTTTCAGATTATCAATAGAAATACGGATTTGTTGTTCTGAAAGATTTGGGAGTTGAATATCAAAAGCTAATTCAAGAAAAGAATGTTCTTCAGGAGATTGTCCAAGAATATGTAAACCCTTTACTCGCAAGAGAATAGAAAACATTGCAGCAGCAATAGGTTTCTTTGATGTGGCAAATTCCTTTAAAACTAAAGCATCAGCAGGAGAGAGCTGTTTAATAATTTCCACAAAAGAGGGATGCACACTTTCCTTCGTGTCTGCATACATGGCTTTGGCAAGAAGATTTGCATAGAGATTATAAAGTTCTTCGTTGCTGATTGTATATGGAATAGATTCCAAAGCGGGTATTGCTACATACGGTTCAGGTGAAACAATTTTTTCTGGATCTACAGAAGATAATTTATTTTCAAGAACTTGTTTGGTTTGTTCTACATTGTATTCTTTTTGAAGAATCCACTTATCAAGTTCAAAAAATACAGCATTTATAGCACGAGGAATCCTTCCTAGCAATTTGCCGGTTTCATGAGCGGCAGGTTGAAAAGCGTCATCATATATTTTGTCTATAGTTTTATCTGGAAGATTGAAATTATCTAACATAATATTTTGTCCTTTCGTAAAATGTAAAATTTGGTAGCACCTGTATTTAAAGTATAGGAAAAAATCAAATTATTTGCAACAGATGAAAGCGGTGAGTAGAAAAGTGAGGTGAGGAAAGATGAAAATTATAGTACTTTCGTTAATTTGCGTAGCTTGCATTATAGGATGGCTGGCAAACAATATTGCATTAAAAGCAATGCTGTTTTATATGAAGGACAAAAAGTATGCGCTACCAACCAAAGCAGAGTTGAAAAAGTGGTGTAAATATGCCGCAAGAGATACTTTCGGAATCTCATAGATAATTTTGGATCAAGTATTCAGCTATGAAAGCTGAGACAATGCCTAAAATCCAAGTAATAAGATAAGTTATTGGATGTGCGAAATAAGGAAGCAAAAATTGCCATTCGTGAATCGCTTTCTGGGTTAATTTGAAATTATACTCGTTGAAATCCGTTTTTACATAGCCTTCCGCGATTAAAGTATCCATGATACTGTCAATTTCACTTTCAAATTTACCATAGTCATAGGTTACTTCGGAATTATCAAGAGAAAAAGAATGTGTGCAAAACAGATAACAAAAATTAGCATCTGTGTTATTGGTAAGTTTTTTCAGTTCTCTTAAAACAACTCTACATTGATATGTAAGCATAGAAACCTCCTTGGTAATGAATATTTGGCATGGAAGTGCCTGTAATTAAAGTATAGGAGAAAACTGAACTATTTGCAACAGATGAAAGTGGGGTGAGAAAAATGAAAGGATATTACACACCGGAAAAGTCTGGTGAAGTATCAGAAAAGCCAACTGGCTGTCTGAGAATTGAGGTCAGTAATTTACCGGAGTTTGCGGAGTTGATCGAGCAAGCGAAAAAGGAAGCCGATCAGCTGCAGAAAACACTTAACAGTCTGAGCTATTTTGATTTAAATATCGATTTTGAGGTGAAAGAAAAAACAAAGTGAGGAAAGAAGCATGGGGAAATGCATCTATATTTTAATCCCGTGGGTATTGGGGTTCGGAACGTATGTGATAAAGAAAAAACCTGATAAAAATTGGGATGAAACAGCAGAAGACTTATTCCTTTTGATTTTTATTGAAGGGGTAGCCAGTTTTTTTGTTGCAGTAGCTGTTGCATTTGTCTCTTCTGTTTGAAAGGAAATGGTAGGACGAATCAACAAGTACAACCAGCACCGCATAAACTTCAATAGAAAGTAGGTGGTAAGCATGAAACCTGATATCGAAAAAATTATACAGGTGATGATTTCTTTATTGGAAGAACAGGAAAAAGTGAAAATTACATATACCATTGAGAAAACCGCGTAAGCGGTACCAGTTGGACAAGTAAAGGAGGGATGAGAAATGTTTTATAAGATTGCAAAGACATTAAGTAAAGTGACTATTGTTTTTGGGTTTATGTGTATGGTTGGTGGATGTTCGGTAGAACAGCAAGAACTGTTTTATTTGTATGAAGCTCTTGGACTCGCAGTATTTGCTGTCGGAGCATATGCACATGAATACTTCCGAATGTTGGAATACCGGTACCGGAAAAGAAAAATAAGGGAGGCGAGGGAGCGTGCCAGAAGAGAAGCAGCGTAAAAGGCGGATCAGAGTGGAGAAGCTGGATGAATGGATAGAGATTCTGAAATCGACAGAAAAAGTCAACCGTGATTCTGAGTATTTCAAACAGAACGCGATCCCGTATTTAGAGCAATATGTAGACAGCCTGAAAGAAGCAGGCAGAAAAACAGTAGTATTGGAGGACAAGCAGTGAAAACAGTAAAAGTAACACCGGATAATATCATTTCGGTAATAAATGTAGATTTTGATGATTTCCGTGATCTGCAGAAAGCAGTAGGCGGGCATTTTGAAACTGTAAGCACAAAAACCTTGCATGAGACGTTTAAAATGCCAATGATCATGCTGGTGGATGAAGACGGAATAATGAAACAGAAAGAAGTAAATCGTCTGGGAAGCTATTTCTACGATGCAGACAGGCACGGATGGCCAATCTTAGGAGACGTTGTATTTGCAATTGCAGCCGGAGAAGATATTGAAGCACCGGATGATGCGGAAGCTCTGATGGTATTCCTGAAAATGAATTTTTCGTACTTAAAAGAAGAATAAAAAACGCTTGCGAAAAGAAATATCGCAAGCGCCGCAACCATAAAGGTACACGAATAATCTAAGCACTTATAGTGTACCTTTTAGCGGCGGGAAAGTCAAGTATTTACAGGGCGACTGCCCTTTTTAATAACTTGATAAGACTATTAAAGTTATGAGGACACGCTATGAGAATCAGACGAGTGACATACGATTTGGGAAACGTAATAGAGAGACAGGAATATCTGGATGGAAGATATGGAGCACCGGGAGAGAAGAGAGCCAAAAAGAAGAAAGCCACACCGGAGGAAGTGGAGCAGGTCAACCAATGGACCAGGGAAAGGAAAGCACGTCACAGACTCCGGATGTACTTCAAGGTGAATGATTACTTCTTCACTCTCACATATCCGAAAGAAGAACGTCCGGCGGACATGAAGCAAGCGGTAAAAGATTTTGAAGATTTTTATAAATATTGCAAGAAAGAATACCGGAAACGTGGCGAGGAACTCCGGTGGCTCCGGAATATTGAATGCACGCCGTCTGGCAACTGGCATGTTCATGTAGTTCTGAACCGAATCCAGGATACCGATCTGATCATAGCTGCAGCTTGGAAGCATGGGAAGGTTCGGAATAAGCAGTTGCTATACGAAAAAGGAGAGTTCCGGAAACTCGCCCAGTACATCACAAAAAATGAGAAAACACAGAAAAAATATGTGGAGGACGGTGTTCTGGATCACAAGATCAAAGAAGCGAGTTTTTCAAGATCCAGAAATATGCCGCTTCCGGAACCGGAGACGGATATTCTGTACCGGTGGCAAAAAGAACCGAGACCGAAAAAAGGATACTACATAGTAAAGGACACCTATTTTGAAGGAATCAACAAAGCAACCGGATTTCCATATCGGCATTATGAAATGATCCGGATAAGGAGGACGGAAGATGAAGATAGAACTGTTCACGGAAGTAAACTTCCGGGGACCAACCGCAAAAAACGGAAAGTGCATCGCTCTGGTAGAATGCGAGACTAAGAAAGGACCGGCGGTGAAAGCACAGATCGAAACGGAACAGAACACGACCTACCACAGAATGAGCATGATCGCTATCCTTGTCGGTCTAAAGATGCTCCGACCGTGTGAAGTGACTGTCTACACGCCGGATCAGTTCCTGGTCACTACCATAAACGAAGGAAATATGGACAAATGGAAACGGGAAGAGTGGCGCAGACCACATGGAAAAGAGATAAAAAACAAAGAGCTCTGGCAGGAGCTGTCGGAGCAGATGGAAAAACACTGTGTAACCCTTGAATTTTCCGAGTCTACACGGTATTCCGATAGACTACAGTCCAAAATGAGATAAAAACAGGAGAAAACCTTGAAAATACCGAGAAAGAGAGGAATTTGAAATGACAACCAGTGGGATCACGAACATCAACGCCAAGCTGATTCACCAGCATCCGGATAACCCACGAAAAGACCTGGGTGATCTGACGGAGCTGAGTGAGTCAATCAAGAAGAAAGGAATTATGCAGAACCTTACGGTCGTTCCGGGGCACTGGGATGAAAACCGGGCGCACCATGAAGAAGGATACACGCTGATCATCGGGCACCGCCGGTTCGCTGCCGGAAAAATGGCAGGCGTAACTATGTATCCGTGCCGGATCGTGCAGGACATGAGCTACAAAGACCAGGTCGGAACCATGCTGGAAGAGAATATGCAGCGCATCGATCTGACGGTCCTGGAACAGGCGGAAGGCTTCCAGATGATGTTAGATCTTGGAGATACAGAAGAACAGATTGCAGAGAAGACAGGATTCTCCAGGACAACCGTGCGCCGGAGGCTGGAGATTGCGAAGCTCGACCCGGAGCTGGTGAAGGAAAAGACGGATGAAGACGGGGCATATCAGCTGAACCTAAAAGATCTCGCCGAACTGTCGAGAATCGAAGATGTTGAAACAAGGAACAGAATATTGAAAGATGCTGCAGACTCAAGACAGATTAAGTGGAAAGTAGAAGCGGAGATTAAAAACAAAGAGAGGGAGAAGAACAAAAAAATTATTGTTGAGCTTCTGGAGGAAGCAGGAATCAAGAAAGCCACAAAGGAGATAGAAAAAAAGAAGTATACGGCAGAGCTGAAAGATGTAAAAACGTTCAGCCTGGATAAAGAGCCACCAAAGAAAATCAATATCCGCGGAAAAGAACTGTATTATCTGGATGGTTGGAATGGGATTGATGTAGTGAAAAAACTCCCGAAATCTGAAAAGGTTGAAACGGAATGGGACAGGCAGAGAAAAAAGATAAAGCAGTTGAAAACTTTACAGAAAAAAATGAATGAAAGAAAAAAAGAATTCATCCGGACAATAGTAGACGGAAAGATCGAACTGTTAAAAGATGAGGAACGCCAGAAAATCATTGAAAAGATGATTCGGAACATGATGGAGAAGTCCTGTTGGTTAGGAAATGGAATGGTTCTAAAATTTTTTACCGGGAAAAGCCTGTATGATGCGGATGAGAAAGAAAAGGAAGAAGCAGAAGAAAAAATACAAACACTGGATACGCAGGTGTTGCTCCTGATTGCAATGAACAACATGATGGATGATTATACCGGGGATTTAGTAGAGTATTCCGGAGAATACAAAGAGGATGCCGGAAAGAGATACCAGGAATGCTTCAAAATCTTAATGCGTTATGGCTGGAGTTATGAAAGAGAAGAGGCGGATTTGGTTTACGGCAACCATGAGCTATACAAAAAGGAGTCCTAAGATGGAGCAGTTAAGTGTAGAGGATTGGAAACCGGATGCCTGCCCCAAAAATATAACCGTAGAAGAATATCTGGCCACATTTCCCAAAATCAAATTAACCCGCCGGGAATATCTCCAGACAATTCCCCTGTATCATGCGGCTCTGTACCTTGCAGAGACAACCCAAAAAGTACACAGTTCACAGGAATGGTATCTGTATTTAAACGAAAAAGTAGATCAAAACGGGGAGGTGTTATCTGGTGAATATGATGTTTCCGAAACCAACCAAACAGAAGAAACGTAAGAAGCACAAAAAAAGCATCATGCAGCCAAAAGGCGACCGCCGGTGCTACCTGTGTATGTTACTGGATGGAGATTTTACATACAAGCCATATCTGGAAGAGCATCATGTTTTGTTTGGTAACACCCATGCATTTGCAGAGGCGGAAGGGTTAAAAGTAAATCTCTGTTTGGAACATCACCGGAACGGGCCGGCAGCAGTTCACAACAATGCCAAGAACGCACGGATCCTGATGGCGAAAGCCCAGGAGGTTTACGAAAGAACCCATACAAGGGAAGAATGGATGAAAAACGCCGGAAAGAATTATTTATAGGCACCACAGGAATTTAATATATCACGAAATCTCGCAGAGTGCATGGCTGCCCGGTGCGGCAGCCGGAAAGGAGCGACATGAAGAAAGAGCTGTTTGAGCTTAAAAGAAACATGAGGATAGAATTATGCAACATCACCAAGATAACAGGTTATATCGTAGACAATAACAGGGACTGTCGGTTGGAGTTTACCAAGGCATTTTTAAATATTCCGGAAACAGAGCAGTTCAAATATTTGGACATTTTTGGAAAGGTCTTATCTGGAAAGCCGGGAAAAAATATGTTCCAGTTGGATTTTTTGGACAAAGAAAGAGCCAGATATTTAAATGCCATTGCAAATACAGAGCTGAAGGACGATGAAGTGCGTCAGATCTTTCTGGAAGAGATTGCAGAGTCTATAGATGTATCGAACAAGACATATACACTGATACTGATCGCCAGTGGAATCTATGATATTCCAAAGATTGCCACAGACGGAACGGATCTGGATGAAAGTGAAGAGATTTACCGATATATGATCGGCTGTTTGTGTCCAGTAGGATTATCGGCAGCAGGATTATCCTATGCACCGGATCTGGCAGACATTCAGGAACGGACAAGGGACTGGACGGTAAGCATGCCAACGCAGGGATTTTTATATCCGGCATTTACAGACCGCCATAGTGATCCGGATCACGTCTGGTACTACAGCAAACGCCCGAACGATCCGGACAAAGGACTGATCACACAGACCTTATGGTGTAAACTACCGTCTACTCCGGAAGAACAGAAAATAGCATTCAGGGAAAGCCTAAATGTAGTGAATGGAAAAGTGAGCCTGGAACAGGCGAAAGATCTGTATCATTCGCTTGGCAGAATTAAGGACATTAAATCGGATTCGGAAGATAGAAGACTGAAAGCGAGTGAGATTGAGAATATCTTAAAGAATATCGGGATTGATCCGGAGGCGGCAGCAGTAAGTGCCAAAAGTTGCAATAGTGCCGAGATTGACTCGGAGAACACGATAAACACGAAGCAATTCGAAATCGGGCTTCCGGATGCACATGTGACCGTAAACGCTGAACGGACAGATCTGGTATCAACCAGAGTGATTGATGGTGAAGAATACATCCTGATCAAAGCAGACGGCGGTATCTGTGCAAATGGAATCATTTTAGAGAACCGGGAGAGGGAGAAAGATGAAGAGGAAGATGACTAAACCCGGCAATATGCGGGCGTTCATATACTCGGTAAGTAAGAAAATGCGCAAGGTAAGACGGAAAGGAACAAAAAAATGAAAGTTGGAGACAAAGTACAGTTAAGGCGCAGGATCTCCCAGAAGGGAGGTAAAACCAGACTCGCCACGGAAAAGGTCACGATCCTTGGAATCTATCCGCATCATATACAGGTCAGAAACCAGAAAGGGATTGTGAGGAGCTATATAAACTGGGAGTGGCAGCAGTTGACCAGCAAAGAAGGAATGGAAGGCGTAGAATCATGGCGCAGGAAGGGGTAAATAATGACTGAAAAAGAAGTATGCCTGATGTGCGAAAACTATTCTGAAGACACAAAATGTGATCAGCATGATAGCTGTAAGCTCATGGCGGTGCTAAAAGAGAATCGGGCACTAAAGAAAAAAGTAAGCCAGTTGAAACGCCAATTGGATGAATCAGAACTGAAACGATCATACATGGTAAATCCAAGTGCAATTGGATACCGTAATGATATGGGGTGGTAAAGGAGAAAAAAATGGGAAAATTGTCAAGAAGAGATATGGAAGAGTTAAGAGAAGCCTGCAGCTACGATTGCGGATATACCGATACAGAAGAGGTTGTAAAAGATATCACAGCGCAGGTTCTTGAAGAATTGGATTCGGATACAACATATGGAGATGAGGTTGGGCTGGTAGACAGCGACAGAGGAGAAGAATTTACAACACTGGATGACTTTGTGAGAATCTTCTGGGATAAGGCAGTAGAAAAGATCCTGAATGTTGTAGAGACACAGGGGAGGTAAGAATATGGAAAACAGAGAATTAAAAGAATATCTTGCAGAATTTGCCGATAATGCACCAGTGAGCATTATTATGGCAAACCCAAAAAAAAGAAAGCTATATATTCCGGAAGAACTTTTTATGTTAAGAGATGAAAAAATAGGACAACCGGTGCTTTGCATCCAGATCGCAGAAGAAAGAGAGATGAAGGAGGATGAAATAAAAGCAGCTGAAGAAGATGAAAAGAGGGAAAAGTAAGAGATTAAATTTCCGAAACTTTTATTTTTCAATTTCCAAAAGAAGAGGAGGCTGAAGATGAATAATCAACAAGCAATAGATAGATTAGTGAAACATCTTGAATGGGGCTGGACTGAGGAAACAGTAGAAGCCATTGAAATGGGGATACATGCACTAAAAGAAACACAGTGGATTCCATGCAGTGAGAAGATGCCGGAGGATAATACGGATGTAATTGTATGCTTTTACAGCGGAACAGTAACAGAGATGAGATATTGGGGAAATGGAATCTTTCAAGGAATCTATGAACACACGGCAAAAACAATTGTTGCCTGGATGCCGTTGCCGGAACCTTATAAAGGAGAATGATATGAGCGAATTAAAACCATGTCCTAGATGTGGAACGAAAGCATATCTTTCAAGAGATGTAGTAGACGGATTTTATTTCGGATGGTCGGCTGGCTGTCCGAGATACTGCCACTACGATGGAATACATGGAACAACAATAGATACGTCCGAGGAAGATTGCTATGCGGTACACGGAGCGAATTCCAAAGAGGAAGCTATTGAGATATGGAATAACCGTGTTGAGCATCTGAAAGAACTCGATCAACAGAAAGGTTGCAAGAAAATCTTCGAAGAAATGCAAAAGAATCAGTTGAGATAAAGGAGAAAAAGATGGAAATTAAAGAAGCTATGGAGATATTGGAGAAAGACATACATACAGAAGTTCCGAAAGCAGCTATCAGTGCAAGAAAGCATGATGCAGCTGTGCGAATGGCTCTCGTTGCGTTGGAAAAGCAGATTCCAGTAAAGCCGATTATCTTAGACCAACTGAACGGAGATATCGACTACGAATGCCCTATGTGTGGCAAACAGGTAATGTCGGATGCGGAAAGCAGAAACAACTATTGTGGCGAATGTGGTTGTAAATTTGATTGGAGTGAAATTGATGAGACTGATTGATGCGGATGAATTTCAAAAACAGATAGCAGGAATGGCAATCCTGAACAATTATCCACCAAACAAAGCTAATGCACTTTGCGAATTGGTAGATAACCAGCCGACAGCATTTGACGTGGAGAATGTTGTCTCTAACTTAGAGCAGCTAAAGCTTGATGGAGCTTGTGAGTACTGCGGATATTGCGAATGTCTCAATGAGTGCTGGGATGGAGATATGAGTGAAGAGCACGCTATCAATATGGCAATTGAAATAGTGAAGCGAGGTGGACTGGATGAAAGTTAAGATCGAAGACTTCTTACTGACAATGGGAGAATATTGCAAAGAACATGATGTTGAAGAGTGTTTACAGGGAAAATGCGGGCTAAGTGTAGACCATGATGATCTCGGAAATGGTGATGAATACAATGGATGCATCATGTTTGGATGCAATCATCCGAAGTATGCAAAGATGATAAAAAAAGAAATTCTGAAGTACATGAAAGAAAGGCGGAAGCACAGATGAAAAGAGAAATATTATTTAAGGCAAAGCATATCCATGCGCTACCGGAAAATGAATGGATGGAGGGAAAATGGGTAGAGGGATTTCTTTCTGGTGAAGATTACATAAACGATGGGACTTATGAATACATGATTGATCCGGATACGATCTGCCAGTACACTGGACTCATGGATAAGAATGGAAAGAAGATCTGAGAGAATGATATCCTTATGTGCCATGATAATCCGGTTGATCTTGTAAAAGCAGTATTCGGAGAGTTTAACGTCATAGAAGTGGAAAGCGAAGAAGTAATAGACAGTGTAATTGGATGGCACTACGAAACGATTCCGACGGATGCTCTGAGCAAATGCGAACCGTTTTGCTATTCAATGCCATTAACGGAAGATTATGTAAAAAGGTGTAAGATGAAGGTTATCGGGAATATTTGGGATAAATCGGAGGATGCAAAACCGAAGGAAACCGATAATATTATTTATCATGATTTCATGAAGAAAGGCAGAGAATAATGAGTAACGGATGGATTCCAACAACAGAAAGACTCCCAGATCAACGGGAGTTCATAGAATCATATGTCAGAAGTGCATATGCAGCGGAGTTTCTGGTTACGATCGAGGGAGCAGATAAGGCAACAACATTGTATTATTCCTAGACAGGTGTCTGGTTCGATGAACAGGGAGAACCGTATAAGGTTGTGGCGTGGATGCCGATTCCGGAAAGGTATAAGGGATAATGGAAGATAAATATACAAAGACACTTGCATGGATAATTACAACAGTTGCAGTAATTATTGCAATGAAATGGACGGGATCAGCGTGGTGCTTATGGGCGCTGTTCATTCCGGCAATGATAGAGTAGCAGAGAAGGTGATGAAACATTGTATAAAAACCAGGAAGGATATCGTGATCCGACAGCAGGCAAAGCCATCCAGGATGCAAGCCGCATCCCACATCACGTAAAGGAAGCACATAAAGCATTAAAGGATATAGCAAGTCTGCTTGGATTCGAGGTCTTAGTATTAAGAGACAGGAAGACAGGGAGGGTATACCGATGGAAACAGTGAAAGAAGAGAACGAGAAGAAAAAGGAATACCTGAAACAGTACGGCAAAGCATTACGCCAGGAGAAGCGGATCGAGGAAGAGCTGGAACGCTTAAAGCTGGATAGGATGCTTCCGGGAGCACTGGCAGCAGATGGACTGCCAAAAAGCAGCAACCTTTCTGATCTGTCGGATTATGCAGCAGAAGTGGACGAACAGGAACGGAAACTGGTGGAACAGAGAAAGAAAAGAGTTAGGATCCGGACTAAAATCAGGGAAAGAATTGAGCAGATGGAAGACGAGACAGAGAAAGATATCCTGACTTATCATTACATAGATCTTATGAGATGGAAAGAAATCTGTGCAAGAACCGGGTATTGCTGGCAGTATGTGCATAAAAAGCATTCAGATGCATTGAAAAAATTTAAATATGCGATAGAATGCGACACTCAACCTGTGATATAGTATATGCAGGTAAAGAATTGAAACGGGGTAGCAGTCGAAAGATTGTTGCCTTTTTCTTTGCCGTAAATTCTGGAAAGAGGTTTGGCGGTTTACTCTGGAAAGAATTTATTCATACGTCAGTACATTTGTTTGTTGCAATTACTTTTTTAGAACTCCTTATTACAGATACAGAAACCGTCAGAGGAAAGAAACCATGGATAGAGAAGAGATAATTGATAAACATAAATGCCTATTGGACAAGATGAAAGAAGATAGAATATTTTCAATATGCTTTGAAAACAATGCAGTTTATCTGAATGAACAGTGTGATGATTATTTTTCTCACCAACTCACAAAAGAAGACTGCTTGGAATTATCAAGCCTTTTTGGTGAGCTTGCAACTGTAATGAATAGAAGGTAGAGATGAATGGCAAAAGAATTTGCAAGAGCGTTCTACAATTCAAAGAGATGGAAGGATTGTAGAAGAGCATACATAGCAAAGAGAATATCGATTGACGGCGGAATGTGTGAGACCTGTCATGAAGTACCAGGATACATCGTACATCACAAGATAGAACTGACGCCGGACAACATCAGTGACTTGGACATTGCGTTAGGATTTAATAATCTAAAGTATGACTGCCATATCTGCCATCAAAAAGAAAATATGAAAGATGGACCGGCGGACGGTCTTGTGAAATATGAATTTGATAGCGAGGGGGAAATGGTCGTACTCCCCCCTGAAAAATAATTTGTAAAAAATCACGGCTGACCACAGTCCTACCTCCATGCAACACGCAGGTCGCGCGCGTGAGGGGGTGTAGGTAATGGTGAAAAAAATAAACGAAAAAAGGAAGGAGAAACCGGGAAAAGTGGCGAAATACGAGGGGAAAACCAAAGAACAGATTATTGCGGCCGAGAAAAGAAAACTTGGCGGAATCTATAAAAAGCTTGATGAAAAAACAAAAAAAGCAACAGAAAATCTCGTAGAAGAGGCTGCTTTCATGGGTGCTTCTCTACATGAATTGCGACAAAAGATTGCCGAAAAAGGTTACACAGAAGAATACCAGAATGGTGCGAACCAGAAAGGCGTCAAGAAGTCTGCAGAAGTTGAAATATATAATACAATGATCAAAAACTATATGGCTGTCATAAAGCAGCTGACGGATTTGGTACCGAAAGAGCAGGTGGCGACCAAGACAAATGATGGATTCGAGGATTTTGTAAATGGCAGGGATGATTAGATACCCTGAGGAATACAATCCGATTCTGGAATACTGGGAAAAGATCCAGAACAAAGAAATTATTGTATCGAATAAGGTGTATCGGACTTACAAGAAAGTTGTTTATGATATTCAAAACCCAGGAGAATATTATTACAGTCCTAAGCGAGCAAATCATGTGATCGAGTTTGCTGAAAATTATTGCAGACATTCCAAAGGAAAATTTGGTGGGAAAAGAGTTTTGCTTGAATTGTGGGAAAAAGCTTATCTCGCAACAGTGTTTGGATTTATTGATATTGAGGGCAATCGGAAATACCGGGAATCGATCTTGATTGTGGGAAAGAAAAACGGAAAATCTCTTCTGGCATCTGTAGTTGGTCTTTATATGCTTACTGCTGATGGAGAAATGGGACCGGAAGTATATGCGGTTGCCACTAAGAAAGATCAGAGTAAGATTATCTGGTTGGAATCAAAAAGAATGGTAAAGAAATCACCATCACTTCTGAGAAGAGTGAAACCTCTGGTGGCAGAACTTACGACAGAGTTCAATGATGGTGTATTCAAACCTTTGGCTTCAGATAGTGATACTCTGGATGGTCTTAATATCCATTGTGTTCTAATGGACGAGATCCACCAGTGGAAACAGGGGAAAGCCTTGTATGATATCATGGCGGATGGAATCACAGCGAGGGAACAGCCGCTGATCAGCATTACTTCAACAGCCGGAACTATCCGGGAAGATATCTATGATCAAAAGTATGAAGAGGCAGAGAATGTGATCAATGGATATTTTGATCCAGATGGCTACAAAGACGAACATCTGATTGCATTTATTTATGAATTGGACAATCGGAAAGAGTGGACGCAGGAAGAATGCTGGATGAAAGCAAATCCGGGACTTGGAACGATCAAGAATGCCAAAACTTTGAAAGACAAGGTGGAAAAAGCCAAGAAAAATCCGATCATGGTTAAAAATCTGCTTTGTAAAGAGTTCAACATCAGGGAAACTTCATCAGAGGCATGGCTCACATTTGAACAGGCGAATAATCCGGAAAAGTACGATCTGGAAGTGTTAAAGCCGAGATATGGAATCGGCGGAGTCGATCTGTCGTCTACAACGGATTTAACAGCAGCGAAAGTATTGTTTAAAGTTCCGAATGATGAACATATTTATGTAATTTCCATGTACTGGATTCCAGAAGAACTGGTAGACAAACATGTGACAGAGGACAAAGTACCATACGATATCTGGATAGAAAAAGGATATGTGCGGACGTGTCCAGGAAACAAGATTTCCTACAGAGATGTAAAAGCATGGTTTGTAGAAATACAGGAAAAGCAAGATATTTATTTGAATATGTTCGGCTATGATGCATGGAGTGCAAAATATTTTGTGGAAGATATGCAGGACTATTTCGGAAAATCAGCAATGATACCGGTGATTCAGGGAAAAAAGACTTTATCGCAGCCGATGAAGTGTCTTGGAGCTGATCTGGAAAGAAAGCTGATCGTGTATAACAACAATCCGGTTGATAAATGGTGTTTGTGCAATACGGCAGTAGATATTGACAGAAACGATAACATACAGCCGATCAAAACAAGCAGTCCAAGAAGAAGGATTGATGGAACAGCGGCGTTGTTGGATGCCTATGTAGTGATGCAGGATAACATAAATGAATATATGTCATTGATTTAGAGAGCCAGGAGGCTCTTATTTTTGTGGAGGTAACATGAAACCATTTTGGAAAAGAGAACCAACAAAGACAGACGAAAAAGCAACAGAGCATAACATGATCAAGATGATTACCATGACAGGTGATTATTACTATGCGTGGGATGGAAAGTTATATGAAAGTGATATTGTAAGAGCCTGCATCCGTCCGAAAGTGAAAGCGATCGGAAAGCTGGTTGGAAAACATATCCGAGATGATCCGAAAGGCGGGATCAAGGTAAACACGGAAGCGAACATCAGATTTTTACTTTCCGAACCAAACCCGTATATGACGGCACAGCAGATGCAGGAAAAGGTTGCTACACAGTTATGTTTGAATAATAATGCATTCATATTGATCGTACGGGATGAGAACGAGAAACCGGTGCAGTTGTATCCAGTCCCGTGTGTGTCTGCCGAAGCAAAGTATGACAGCTCGGGTGAATTGTTCCTGAAATTTTTGTATCGTAATGGGAAAAGTGGGACATTTCGGTATGCAGATATCATCCATTTGCGCCACGATTACAACGAAGATGATATTTTCGGAGACAGTCCTGCGCCGGCACTTACGCAGATGATGAATGTGATCGGCACGATTGACAAAGGGATGATCCGCGCAATCAAGAACAGCGGGATCATACGGTGGCTTCTGACTTACAGTTCATCAATGAGGGAAGAGGACATCAAGAGAAATGTTGAGAAGTTCGTTGAAAATTATCTGGCTGTTGAAACGGATACGTTCGGGGCGGCTGGCGTGGATGCGAAGGCAAAGGTGGAGCGAATTGAACCAAAAGATTACGTTCCAAATGCAGCACAGACGGATCGCACAATCGAAAGAATCTATTCATTTTTCAATACCAACAAGAAAATTGTCCAGAGTGATTATAACGAGGATGAATGGAATGCGTATTACGAAGCGGAGATAGAACCGGAAGTTGTTCAGATGCACCAGACCTATACAACCGGAATCTTTACCAGAAAGGAACGGGGGTTCGGAAACCGAATCGAATTTGAAGCAAACAATCTTTCCTGCGCAAGCCTTACAACAAAACTGGCATTCCAAGCAATGGTTGACAGAGGTGCAATGCTTCCGAATGAATGGAGAGCAACGCTGAATATGGCTCCGATTCCGGGTGGCGACGAACCGATACGAAGACTGGATACGCAGGTTGTGAATCTGGTGAAAGAAGCTTTGGGAAAAATGGACAGTAAAAATTACATGGTCACTGCGGAAATTATAACAAGATTACTTGATTCTGCGGAAGGAGGCGATAAGAAGAATGAAATACAGGATTGATATTAAAGGCGTTATGATCCCGAACGATTATAAGTGGTATTATGACTGGTTCGGCGCGGACAGCACAGCTCCGAAAGATGTAACAGATGTGCTGAAAAATGTTCAGCCGGGTGACGAAGTGGAGGTCATGATAAATTCTCCAGGAGGAATCATTGATGTAGGATCTGAAATCTACACTATGCTTAGGCAGTGTGCGGCAGATGTGAAAATCTATATTACCGGTCAGGCTTGCAGTGCTGCATCGATTGTGGCAATGGCAGGATATTGTGAAATGTCCCCGACAGCACTGATGATGGTACATTGTGTTTCTTCGGGCACAGAAGGAAATCACAGCGATATGGAACATATGGCGGAAACGCTGCGAACAGCAGACAATGCGTTGAGTACAGCGTATGTTGCCAAGAGCGGAATGAGCCAGGAAGAGGCACTCGAAATGATGGAGCATGAAACCTGGCTGACTGCAGATCAGGCGAAAGAAAAGAAACTGATTGATAAGGTTATGTTTGAAGAAAAGGAAACAAACTTACAGCTTGTGGCAGGACCTATGTTCAAATTGCCGGATCAGACAAAGATGAATGCGGCAAGAAAAATGATGGAATCCGGAGAGGAAGTTCCGGATAAAGTGGCACTGCAGAAGTTAAAACTTTTAAAATTGAAGGGAGAAAAAAGATGAACAAAAAGCAGTATGAAGCGATGAGAAAAAAACTGATGGATGAAGCGGAAGGTCTGATCAATGAAGGGAAGATCAAGGAAGCAGATTCTAAAATGGATGAAGTAAAGGATCTGGATGAGAAATGGGATGCGATTGCGCAGGCACAGGCGAATTTCAAAGCACTGAATGAAGAACCGAAACCGTTAAATGTATTTGAACAGAATGGCAGCAAGGCTGATTTTGGAGCAAAAGTTTCAGAACCGGAAAATATTTATAACTCTCAGGAATATCGAATTGCCTTCATGAATTATGTAGTCAATGGAACAAAGATTCCGGAGAAGTTCAAAAATGAAGCCGGACCGACTAAAACGGGAGATATCGGTTCTGTCATTGCACCGGTTCTGATTAGCCGTATTATTGAAAAAATGGAATCAATCGGTATGATTCTTCCACTGGTTACGAAGACCACTTTTGCACCAGGCGCAAGAATTCCAGCTTCAAGCGTAAAACCGGTTGCAACATGGGTTGCAGAAGGTGGAACAAGTGAAAAACAGAAAAAGACAACCGGCTACATTGATATAAGAGGTTTCAAGCTGAGATGTGCAATTTCAATGACACTGGAAGCAGTAACCATGTCGCTTACTGTATTTGAAACTGTATTTGTAAACAGCATTGCGGAAGCCATGGTGAAAGCACAGGAGGAAGCGATTGTAAATGGAGATGGAGAAGGAAAACCGAAAGGAATTTTAAATGAAACAGCTCCGGAAGGACAGAGCATCGAAGTTGGTGATAAAGATTCTTTATACAAGAAACTTGTTGAAGCAGAAGCCGCACTTCCGCTCGCGTATGAAAATGGTGCGGTCTGGAATATGACGAAAAAGACCTTCATGGCATTTGTCGGAGAAGTGGATGCGAACGGACAGCCAATCGCAAGAGTAAACCAGGGAATTGACGGAAAACCGGAGCGCACACTTCTTGGAAGAAAAGTCGTGCTCAATGACTATATGGATAGCTATGGAGCTGCAACGGAAGCGGATACTACAGTGGCATTCCTGTATGACTGGTCTGATTATATGTTCAATACGAATTATGCAATGACTGTTAAAAAGTATGAGGACAATGATACAGAAGATGAGATTACAAAGGCGGTTATGATCTGCGATGGAAAATCTCTGGAACTGAATTCGCTTGTAGTCATGAAGAAGAAAGCGGCTTAAGATGGATGGAAGGATAATTGAGAGGCTGAAAAAACGTGTCGGGACCAGGAATGATGAAGAAATCAATGAACTGGCACTGGCGTGTGTAAAGGAATTGGAAAACACTGGTGTGTACGGCGATCCGGCAACGGATGCGCTGTACTATCAGGCAATGGTTCTGTATTGCAAAGCAAATTTCGGATATGATGAAAATACAGAGCGCTTCCAGACAGCCTTTGAAAAACTGAGGGATTCCATGGCACTTTCCGGGGATTATGCAAAGGAGAAGAAAAATGGAAACGGCGGAACTGATCTGGGAGAAAATCTGTAAAAATGAAAATGGTTTCCCGGAAAGAAAAAGATGTTCTGTTGAAGTATATGCAATGGAAAAATCCGTAACCAGAGCGGAAGCATATGAATCTATGCGGGCAGGAGTAAATGCCCGCATTATACTGAAACTCAGGACAGATGACTGGGAAGCAAGCAGACATCCAGGAGAAGATGGAAAACCAGAATACGCAAGAAAGGTGATCTACGAAGAGGCAGAGTACGACATTATCCGTGCTTACAAAAAAGGAAAATCTTTCGTAGAAATAACGTGTGGTTAAGATGGGATTTCAGGCGATAGGATTTGATGATTTTGCGAAAGAACTGGACCGGCTTGGTAAATTAGATGAGTATGCGCCGGATATGTTGGAGACGGCGGCACCGATTCTGGAAAGAGAATTGAAAGGCCAGGTGCAGGCAGAGGCAAACAGAGGGTATGCAACGGGAGATCTTGCCGGATCAATCAAATCAAGGAAACCGGAAAAGAATGAACGAGGCCATTATGTAACGATCACAGCGAGCGGAAAAGACAAAAAAGGTGTTCGCCGGAATGAGAAACTGGCATATCTCAATTATGGAACAACAAAGCAGCAGGCAAGACCAGTTATTTCCAAAGCAGTACAGAATGCAGAAGGAGAATGTCTGGAAGCAATGCAGAGGAAGTTTGACGAGGTGACAGGACCGTGAATGTAAATCAGAAAATAGAGAACACACTGGGAGTAATCACAGAGAATATCTGGCCACTGTGCTGTCCTTATGAATCCCCGCCAGGGAAATATATCGTATATAATCCGGAAATTGATTCAGCGGAATGTTTTGCTGATGATGAAGACCAGGAATGGACATTGCACATGCAGATCCATTTATATACCCGGGAAGACTATATGGATGACAGAAAAACGATTCGTAAATTATTGCGAAAAGCAGGATTTACGGTGACTGATATAGATTCCATATACGAGAAAGAAACAAAATATTACCATTTGTGCTTTTCTTGCTATATTGAGGAGGAAGACTGATGGCTTATACAGGATTGGCACACGTTGTCAGCGCGAAATACAGTGAGACGGAAAATGGAATCCAGTATTCAAACGGATTTCGATATGGATCAGCTGTAAGGATAAGAATTGATCCAAAATATGAAGATGTTAGCGAATACGGGGACATCAATTCAGAAGACGAGGAAGAAATGTTTGCGTATGCATCCGTAACGCTGGAAACTTCGGAGATTACCCAGACGGCCGAAAAAGAAGTTTTCGGACTCGAAGTATCAGAGACTGGTTCTGCATCGAATGAAACAGATTTGTCTGAATACATTGGTCTGGGAGTCAGAGTGAGAGAAAAGCGTAATGGGAAAACGTACTATGTGGCAGTCTGGCTCTATAAAGTTCGGCTGACAGAGGATGAACAGGACATAGAGACAAGGGGAGAAGCACTAAAGTATGTGACAATGCAGGCATCAGGAAAAGCGGTGCCGGCATACGGCGGACAATGGAGAAAAAAAGAAATATTTAACACAATGCAAGAAGCGGATTCCTGGCTGGAAGAAATGGCAGGAATCGGAAAGGAAGAATAAAATGGCATATGTAGGACTTAGAAAACCAATTATTGCAAAATTGTTAGAAAGTGGAAAATACGATAAGCCTTTTGCCTGCGGAAAGGCGATTGGACTGCAGGTAAACCCGAATTATGCAGAAGGCAGTCTAAATGCGGATGATAAGCAGGCGGAATACGACAAAGAGTTTACTTATGCGGAAGTAACACTGAATACCAGTACACTTCCAATCGAAGCACACGAAAAAATGTTTGGACATACGGTTGGTACTGAAAAGAAAAATGTAAAATTCAATGTAGATGACCAGGCGAACTATGTTGGAATGGCATGGGTGTCTGTTGAAAAAGTGGATGGAGTCAGAAGTTTTATTGGAAATTTTCTGAAAAAAGCAAAATTTACGGAACCGTCAGAAGATTATTCAACCAAAGGAGATTCTATTGAATATAAAACACCGTCTATTTCGGGAAGAGCGCTTGGACTGGATGACGGATCATGGAAAGAAACAGAGGCTTGCAGCTCAGAAGAAGATGCGCTGAAATGGATCAATACGATGTTTGGAGTAACAGAATAATCGGAGGCAGGAAAATGTTTGAAGAAATGAATATGATCGTATTATCTGGAAAAGAATACCCTATGAAATGTGACAATCTTGTCCTGGAAAAGATCCAGGACAAGTATGAGGATCTTGGAAAATATGAAAATATGCTGAATGGATTCGTACCGGAGCTGGATGAATACGGTGAAGAAGTCAGAAATGAAGACGGACTTCTTGTTGGACATTACAAGATGCCGGATATCAAGATTATCAACGAGGCAGCGGTATGGTTCATTCAGGAGGGACTCGCAATCAAACGGGAAGAAAACAAAGAGGAGATTCCGGAAATCAGTGATCGAACACTGATCCGGCAGATTGATTTCAACCCAAGAGAATTATCTACAATCTTGCATCAGGAATTCTCAAGATGTTTTGAGAGAAAAAACGCGACAACCACGCAGGGGAAGGCGGAGAACCAGAACCGATAAACTTTGCGTGGGTGGTACTTATTGGGATGCGGATTGGATATACGGAAAAAGAGGTTGCACATATGTATTTCGGTAAATGGTGCGATCTTTTTGAAGAATTCAAGAAAATGCATAATATTACGATGAGAAGACAGGTTTTTGAGCAGCAGAAAATTGCTTCAATGATGGATTTGTAAAGAAAAATGTGGTATGATGTAGAAAGAAGAGGAGGACTGGAAATGCAGAAAGTTAAGATATATGCATGGGTGATATATAGAATACTTGTATTTTATGCAAAACGGCATATTTATATTGCGACAGCGCTCCTGTCTGTTACGGCAGCCTCTCTTTTTGAGTTCGCCACAACAGGAAAACTGTTCTGCCTGGCGCTTCCGTTTATAACGGCTCTGATTATTTATATCCCACGGCATATTTATTTCAAACTGGATGAATTTGCATCACCGGGAATTAAGGGACGGCATTTATGCGAAAAGCGAAAAGTCAAAGAAGAATTGAACAAATACATAGAAGAAAGCATAGCAAAAGATTTTGGTAGATGATGCATGAAAACCGCCTGAGAAGGCGGTTTTTTTATGCCGGTTTGGAGAGAAGAAATGGCAAAGAAAAAAGTGGGCGCATACATTACGCTCGATGGCGAAAAAGAATTCAGATCAGCGGTGACACAGTGCAATAAAAGCCTGTCTACAATGAAATCGGAAATGAAGCTTGTAGAAGCGGAAACGGCGGGAAATGCAAACTCGGTTGATACATTGCGTAAGAAGAATGAGGTCCTGACAAGGACGCTAGATAAGCAGGTAGAAAAAGAGGAGGCAGTAAGGAAAGGTTTGACACATGCACAGGAAGATTATGCACGTGTTGGAACAGAACTTCAGGAGTACCGCACAAAGCTGGAACAGGCACAAAGCACACTGGATGAAATGAAACAGTCTTCGGATGTTTCAGAAGAAGCGTTATCACGGCAGCAGGAAGCAGTCAGTGAATTAACGGAAAAGGTGGAAAAAGGTGAAGCCACCTACCAAAGAGCCGGAAACAGAGTGGAGGACTGGCAGAAGCAGTTAAATAATGCACAGGCACAGACAATCAAGGCAACGAGAGCGGTAAATGAGAATACGGCCTATCTGGAAGAGGCAGAAAAAGCAACAGACGGGTGCGCCAAAAGTATTGACAAGTTTGGAAAACAGACAGATGATGTTGCAGAAAAGATTACCAGTACCGGGAAAATTATTAAGGCAAACTTGATCAATACAATGGTAGACGCCGGAAAAAGTCTCGCAACGAATGTGTTCAAAGATGCGGTGCAGGGGACGCTGGAGCTTCAAGATGCACAGCAGAAACTCCAGGCAAGTACAGGGGCAACAGCAAGAGAAACTGCAGCTTATTCACAGGAAATGCAGAATCTGTATAAAGGTGGTTACGGAGATGCGATTGATGAAGCCGCAAGTGCAATGGCGTTGGTGAAGCAGTATACGAATGAGACAGATCCGACAAAAATCAAAGAGCTTGCAGAGAACGGAATGGCATTGGAAGACGTATTTGGGATGGATCTGAGCGAATCAATCAGAGGCGCAGATGCACTGGTGACAAATATGGGGATCGATGGTAAGACTGCATTCGATTTGATGGCAAAAGGAGCTCAAAACGGGTTAAATAAATCCGGAGAACTTGCGGATAATCTTACGGAATATTCTTCTCTGTGGGCGCAGGCTGGATTTTCAGCGGAAGAGATGTTTGCAATCCTTGAAAACGGTTTAAACTCAGGAGCATATAATCTGGATAAAGTAAATGACTACGTCAAGGAATTCGGAAACAGTCTTGCTGACGGAAGAATAGATGATCACATCAAATCATTTTCTGCCGGCACACAGGATCTTGTTAAAAAGTGGCATGATGGCAGTGCAACTACAAAAGAAGTGTTCCAGTCGGTGATTTCTGATCTGGCAAGCATGAAGAATGAGCAGGAAGCACTGACACTGGCAAGCGATACCTGGAGTGCGCTGGGAGAAGATAATGCCATGAAGGTAATTACTTCTCTGAACAACGTAAATAATTCCTATAAAAATGTCCAGGGAACCATGGAAAAGGTAAAGGACATCAAGTATGACAGTATCACAAACCAGTGGAAGGTTCTTGGAAGGACGGTGCAAGCGGATGTTGTACAGCCATTACTTGTGAAATATCTTCCAATGGCACAAAAAGGAATTAAACTGGTTGCAGACAATCTTGAAACGATTGTTCCGGTGGCAGAGCTTGCGGGAACTGCAATCGGTGGTATTTTTGTTGTAAATAAGAGCAAAAAGTTTATTTCTGAAGTAAAAGATGCCGGGGTCTCGCTGGTTGATTTCGGAAAAAAGGCGGCGGAACTGATTGGAATACGAACTGCAGCGACAACGGCAGAAGCAGCATCTACTGTGGCGCAGGAAGCACAGGCGGCAGCTACAGCAACGCAGACAGCGGCAACCGTGGCGCAGACAGCAGCAACAGAAGGGGCAACTGTAGCGCAGGCAGGATTTAATGCAGTATTGGCTGCGAATCCGGCAATACTGGTTGTGGCAGGAGTAACGGCGCTGATCGGAGTAACGGCTGTGTTGGCATCCAAAATGGGGGATGCGACCAGTGAAACGGACGAGCTGATACAGTCCACTTCCGAGCTGAAGGACAAAGCATCGGAAACAAGCGAAGCCTTGAAACAAGCAACTCAGAATATGACTTCTTCCATGGAAGAGGTAAATGCAAGCGGAACACTGGCGAATAACCTGACAGATGAGCTTGTAAAGCTTGCCGGACAATCCAATCAGACGACAGAACAGCAAAGCCGGATGAAAACGATTGTCATGGAACTGAATACCATGTTTCCGGAAATGTCACTTGCGATTGACGAGACAACCGGAAAATTAAGCATGAGTTCGGAAGAGATGAAGAACTACATAAAGAGTGCTTTGGAAATGCAGAAAATTCAGGTTGCGCAGGAAAAAATGAAAGACAGCGTGGAAAAGCTGGTGGATGCAGAAGTTGAAAAAGCAGATGCAGAGAACAAAGTTTCCGAAATTGGAGAAAAGCTTGCGGCGATCGAAGCGAAGCGGTCAGAAGTAAATGATGTACTCAGGGAAAAGACAGAGGCAACGAAAGAAGCACAGGAGAAGTATAGCGAGGCACTGAAAAAAGGTGCAGATAATGTTGATGAACTTTACGCTGCCACACAGGATCAGTCAGAAGCAACGATTGAGTATAACGGGAATATAGTTACAGTTACAGAGGCGTTAAGACAGATGGCTGACGATGAACGGGAACTCAATGATGCGAAGCAAACGGCAAAGGACAGTCAAAAAGAGATAAATGATGCAATCAAAGAAGCAAACGCCGAGATGGAACCGTATATGAGTTATCTCTCCGATATGACGGAAGAGACAAACAATAATACGGCAGCCACAAAGAATAATACCAGCGCAAAGACTGAGGCGACAGAGCAATCTTCGGTCAGTATTACAATGGCAGGTCAAGAACTGGAAGCATATCAGAATTTGTCAGTATCACAACAGGAACTGGCGGTGAATGTGACAAACAGTGTTCTTACTATGCAGGAAAATGTACAGAGTGCGCTGAAGTCCCAGATGGATATGTTTGAGGAGTTTGATGCCGGTACGCAGATTTCGACCGAGAACTTGCTGGCAAACATGCAAAGCCAGGTAGACGGCGTGACTGCATGGGAACAAAATCTGTCCGCTCTTGCTGATCGAGGAATTAACCAGGGCATTTTGCAGAAGTTGTCAGAGATGGGACCACAGGGATCCGGGTATGTTGCAGCGTTCAATTCCATGACAGATGAAGAACTGAAAAAAGCGAATGACCTTTGGAGCCAGAGTGTGGACATTCAGGGAATGACAAATGAATGGGGACAGCAGCTACTTACGTCTGGAGCTGCCAATATTGCAGGAGGAATGGATGGTCTTACATCTGTTATGCAGGAAAGTGGGACAAATACCGTGATGGGATTGGTTCAGGGAATGCAGAATGCACAGGAAAAAGCAAATGCTGCCGGTAAAGATCTGGGAGTCAAGACGGTTGAAGCGGTAAATAATGGCTTGGGATGTCAGTCACCATCGAAAAAGACAAGAGAATCTGGGAAAAACGTAGATCTTGGACTTGTCCAGGGGATGAAAAATGGAGAATCAAATGTAAAAACGGAAGCAAGAAGTGTAGCGAGTGGAGCAATCAATGTGTTTGCAGCACAATGTACGGCATCAAAGACGCAGTTATATGGATATAATCTTTCTATTGGTCTTGCGAATGGAATTTCGGACGGAAGATCTGCAGTTATCTCGGCGGCAAGCAGAGTGGCAAGCGATGCAATCGCAACGGCAAAGAAAAAACTGGAAATCAATTCGCCATCGAAAGTATTCTGGAGAATGGGACAGTATTCTATGCAGGGATTGGCAAATGGTGTGACAGAAAACTCTTTGCTGGCACAGAATGCGGTGAAAGAAGCGGTTGACTATAGCGGTACAAGCATGACATTTGGAAACATGGCTGAAAACGAGTATACACAGTATAAAGCACTTCGGAACATTATAAAGGACGCAGTGAAAGATCTACAGATCAGAGCCTACCTGGGCGAACGAGAAGTTACAAGAACATTGTCGGATTGGGGTGTGGTATTTAATGCTTAAATATTTAAGTGGAAGTTCACAGGAAGAAATTGTATTAAGCGATAAAAAGATCCGCGCAAAAATCAGGACATCCGGACTTTATGATTCGGAATGGGAAGTAGAAGATACGAAACAGGCACAGGGAAGGAAAGTTGAAGAGTTCAGAAGAGACGCAGCAACCTATAAAGTGATCATTGATTTCCTCGGTGATAAAAGGGAAAGAGCAGAAAACGCAAACCGTTTTGCGGATCTGTGTGAAGAAGATATCTTCAGAAAGTTTCCGGGAACGCTTTTTCTGAACGGTTACAAAATAAAATGTTTCGTGATCGGAAGTGAAATAGGCGCGAAAGACAGCCGTACCCGTATGGAACGGATTGAGGCTAAAATATATGCTCCATACCCGGTATGGGTGATGGAGGAAAAGAAAAGCTTTTATCCGGATTCAGCTGAGAGAAGAGAGGACTATGCATTTCTGGAGTATCCGTATGATTATTCATATGATTATTCAAGACCGAAATCCGGGACAGAAAATTGGTATATTGACCATTACAGGGACAGTAATTTTGAAATGACAATCTATGGTCCGTGTGTAGACCCGAAGATTATTGTAAATGGTTATCCGTATCAGGTAAACGACACCTTAGAAGCAGGAGAATATATTGTAATCAGGAGCCGTGAAAAGAAAGTGATGAAATATCTGAGTAATGGAACGATTCAAAGTATTTTTGAAAAGAGAGAGAAGAAAAACAGTGTATTTAAACGGATTCCTTCGGGAGAACTTATCCTTAACTGGGATGGGACTTTCGGGTTCGATTTGACCATTTACAAAGAGAGGGGTGCACCGAAATGGATCTGATATATACCGACACAAAAGGAAAAGAGCTTGGGGTTGTATACACAACGCTTGATATGGAGATTGGAGAAGAAGCCACGAATGATTTTGAGATTGAGTATAAGAGGTCAGAGTGGGATGGAACAGTCGAGAACGGCTGCTTTTTTTATGTTCCGGAAACAGAGTTTGGAGGCATAGTCCGGGAAATAAAAACCAGCACAAAGACGAATACCATTACGGCGAAAGGATATACCTGGCGTGGAATGATGATGAAAAAGATCATTGAACCGCAATCTGGACAGGATTATGCAACAGCAACTGGTGAACTTAATGAGATCGTGGGAGAAAAAGTAAAGGAAGCGTTCCCGGGGCTATTTTATGGAAGTGATGCAGATACAGGGGTACAAGTAAAAGACTATCAATTCGACAGATATTGCACGCTCTATGAGGGACTGCAAAAGATGCTGCAGTCGGTAGGATACAGACTGGATATCAAGTTTTTTCAAAGAGAAAAAGAAGAGTCAGGATATGTTGTGATCAGCGCAGTTCCGATTAGGGATCGTTCGGTGGAATGCGAGTTTTCAAATGACAACGGTCTATACTTTACGATGGATAACAATCAGCGCGGTATCAATCATATGATTTGTCTCGGAAAAGGCGAGCTCAAAGATCGACTGGTAATCCATTTATACGTTGACCAGAACGGAAAAATAGGGCAGACTCAGTTCTTCCAAGGCGTTGATGAGATTGCAGATATCTACGACAGTTCAAGTTCGGAATATGAGGATCTGTTAAAGGGTGGAACGGAACGGCTGGAGAAAGCGAAGAATTCCATAGAATACGATCTGACATTGGAAACGTTGGAAGACGAGATAGATATTGGAGATATCGTAGGCGGTCGAGATTATTTGACAGGAGTATATATGCGGAAACCAATTGGAAAGAAAATCTGGAAGATAACGGATGGAGAAGAAAAGATTGAGTACAAATTGAAAGGAGAAAGCTGATGGAAATCATTACAGGGTATACCGGAAAGCCGCATGTTACGGCAGAGCAGGACCGGGATGTCAATGAAGGAATTTTTGATACTGGATCATTTGTTCTTAAAACTGGCTCACAGCTGGCAGCAGAACTGGTATCAAATAACGAAATCAAAGTCAGAGACGGAGTATTGGTGATCCAGGGATGCACGGCGGTGATTAAGAAAAATACTTATGATCCGGTGACAATCGCAAACGGATCACAGGGAATGAAACGGATTGATCTTATTGTGGCGAGATATAATAAGAACGAGGAAACAAAAATAGAAGAGGTGATGCTGAAGGTTATTCAGGGAACACCAAATGCAAGCACGGCAGCAGTACCGACGTATAAAACGGGAGATATTCAGTCTGGAGATTTGGTAGCAGATATGCCACTGTATAAAGTAACATTGGATGGACTGAATGTTACGTCGGTGGATAAAATGTTTACGGTAATTCCTACGCTTCCTGAATTAAGTAGCAATTTAACCAAAACTAACACTGTTTTAGAGAACAGGAAACCAATATTCATTGATTCAACGGCGCAAGGAACAGCAAATTTGGATACCAATAGCTTTTTGAAAGCTGGCGTTACATATGCTTTCATCGTTATAGTTTCCTCCAATATCAGCAGTGAAAGCTATAAACAGGAAATCGCTTGTGCATTAAACAATGTAAATATGGGGAATAACGGAAACTATTACAAATTAGTTTCTACTTTTACAGGAAAATGTAGCAAAGGCGATAAGCTTCATATTACTTCGTACAAAAATGGAGGCACATGGACTCTTTTTACGACAAGAGCTATTTTTATACCAGTTAGCTAATTAGCTAAAATAAGCCGTTGTTGCAATCATTACGAATGAGGCACTATCTGTACCGACGATATATACTCCACCATTTTTTATGTATATACGTGCTTGTGTTCCAGCAGGTCCACCATTATGCATAGCTATCGGAATAAGACACTCGAATTCGTCATAACCATTTGGTGTCATTCCTGACGGGACACTGCCGAGAGCCTGATCGTTTGCAAATTTTCCATTGTCCGAAAATCTTATCGATCCAGCAACAAATACCATGTGACCTATTTTGCGGAATTTTAGCTTTTCTGAAAGATTATTTGCATTAGTCATATATTTCCAACCAGAATCGGCAGTTGCCGTTTTCAAATTGCTACTTAATTCAGTACGCCAGTTGATATACTGAAAGCAAAAAGGAGCAATGTATGGAAGCGAAAATAATGGATGTATTGCGAAGAATGCAACCGGTTTTAGATGAAATGCAACTACGTGAGCTGAAAGAAGTGCTACAGATGACATTTACCGGATGCAGAGTAATCCAGGAAACGGACCTGCAGGTTGTAGACAGGAGCTGGGAAGCGGATCTGGAAGAGTTCCTGATGAGTAAAGCACTGGAAGGAAAAGCACCAAAGACAGTAAAACAATATCGGTATGAACTGGTTCGGTTACTGACCTATATCAATAAGCCAGTGAAGAACATAGATTCTGGAGATATTTCTGGATTCATGCGGGCTTATAAAATGATCCGCAAGGTAGCAAACCAGACACTAAAGAATGTCCGGGCAGTGTATAGCAGCTTCTTCGGATGGCTGCGAGATCGTGACCGGATTCGGAGAAATCCGATGGTGCTGGTGGAATCTATAAAAGTAGAAAAGAAGATCCGGAAACCATATACTGATGAAGAACGGGAGCGGATGCTGCGTAAATGCAGCAGTCTTCGGGATAAAGCGTTACTAGAATTCCTATATAGCACAGCAGTCAGAGTATCGGAGCTTTCAGAGATTAACAGGGAAGATATCCGGTATGCGAATAAAGAGCTGATTGTATATGGAAAAGGAGCGAAAGAAAGGACGGTGTACATCAATGAACGAACCAACATGTACCTGAAAGAATATCTGGAAAGCAGAAAAGACAATGATCCGGCGCTATTTGTCGGAAGCAAGAAACCGAATAGCCGGCTGACGAAAACAGGAATTGAGGATATCATCCGGCGGATCGGAGAGAAGGCGGGCGTAGAAAATGCACATCCGCATCGATTCCGGAGGACGGCTCTGACAAATGCACTGAACCGCGGAATGCCTCTGCAGGAGGCTATGATATTTGCGGGACACGCAAAGTCAGAGACAACCATGCGATACTGTACGGTGAATCAGGAAGGTGTACGGTATCATCACTTTAAATATTTAAGCGCATAAGTAAATAAACTTATTTATTTACACTCGGCATTGGTCGGGTGTTTTTGTTATGCGCTTTTATATATGTAACTTTATCAACCAGTCAAAGGAGGGATTCTGAACTAAGTAGCAATTTAGTAAAAACGGCTGTGTACATGAATAATGGTGCATACAATATCGCACCAAGCAACTCGGAATTTCAAGGAACTGATTTCAGTAAAAAGATTCTTGACAATATAGGACTTGTGCATAATTATGATGCTACGAATTACAAGCATACTTTTACAGTTCCGCAAGATGGTATATATCTAATTCATGCGTATATGAACTTCCAACAAGGAGTTGCAAAACAATTGAGTCTATACGCAAAATTGGAAAGAAACAATGTGGAGCAGTCAAGACAGTCTAAACTCATAGGACCTTATAATGGTGCCGATTTTATGTTTCTAAATGAAATCAACGCTGGAGATAAAATACGGTTTACTGTTCTGCAAAACTCCGGAAGCGTTATACAGGTTTCTGGTGGATGTAGGCTAAATATTATTCGTATGGGAAAATAAAGTTATAAAAACACTGAATATTCGTACTGTAAATTCCCTGCTTATGCACCTAAAGCAGGGAGGTATAATGTGCAGGTAAACATCTTATTTTGGAAAATGGAAATAATTATGCCTTTACATATGAACAAAATCCATTTTTAACATACAAAATATGAACGAACAATGTAACCGTTGCGGTTCCGTTTCCGAAGTTGTGTCCTTCAATCCCAAATTGATTACTTGTAGAATATCTTACAGCCGTAGATACATTTAACCAAAGATCGTAATCGCCATGAAAATTCCATGCTAAAACCTCTAACGGATAATAGCCAGGTATGGTCGGCAAGTCCCAGGCCCATCGAAAATCAGAATTAGCAGCAACCTTCAAATTTGTTTTTGTGATTTCAACATTTTTGATTATATTATTCATTGCTGTTATTTTGCTATTTAGTTCAGAATCCCTCTAAAAAGAAGAAAGGGGCAAACAGAAAAATGAAAATCACATTCAATGATGGTCAGGAACTGCAGATCCAGCAGGTCACTGAGCAGACGGATGGCGCACTTCTGATCAAGACCATTTCAGCACACGAGGATCAGCTGAAGACTTTATTCTCTGATCCGACAACAACTAAGAGAATGTCTGTGAGCGAACGGGATGCAGATACCGTTGTGTATGAAAATTACACGAAGCTTGATGCAATCGTGAAGTACACAGCTGGTATTCTTGGCGTGCTGATGTACCAGGAAGGAGAAGATCCGGACAGCCGAATAGCAACACTGGAGGCAAGACTTAAAGAGGCGGAAGAAAAAAATGCGGACTTACAGACAAGAGTCGAAAAAGCAGAAGAGAAAAATGAAATGCTCGAAGGATGCATTTTGGAAATGTCTGAAACAGTATATCAGTAAAACGATAATCTTATTAACTATTTTATTCATATTATTACAAATTTCAGGAGGAAAAGAAATGATGGCAATGTTATGGGCACAGCAGATTATGTTAGGAAAGAAAACTTATTCACAGGTACCGAGACTTTTAAAGGACAAGGTAAAAGAGGTCCTGATTGATTCCGGAGCAGAAGATCTGGTAACAGAAGACAAGCAGTAGAGGTGAAGCGTAGATGGCAGTAAAAACAGCTCAATATATATTTAATGGTCAGGCATACAATCTGACCTATAATTCGACCTCCGGGAAATGGGAAGCTACGGTTACAGCTCCAAGTAAGTCGAGCTATAATCAGCCGGATCATGTTCTTGGCGGAACAGTAAAGGCTACAGATGAGGCCGGCAATACTACCACGGTAGATCAGAGTCATGCTACTCTCGGCGCATCACTTAAACTCCGTGTAAAAGAAAAGACAGCACCGACTATCACGATCACGTCTCCGTCTGCAGGAGCTTATATCACAAATACAACTCCGACTATCGAATTCCAGGTAAAAGATACAGACTCCGGAGTAAATGCAGGAACAATAGCAGTCACAGTTGATGGTACAGTCGTATCGACGGTAACAAAGACTGCTATTGACGGTGGATATAAGTGCACATGCACATCACCGACGTTAAAAGATGGATCACATACGATTTCGGTCAAAGCATCCGACAACGATGGTAATGCAGCTGCAGCTAAGACAGCAACATTTACAGTTGATACAGTGCCTCCGACACTGCAGATCACAGCTCCATCAAATAACCTTATAACCAACAAGAAGACAGTAACGGTAAGTGGTAAAACAGATGACGTATCATCTAAGCCAGTTACAGTAACGGTAAATGGAGCAACTGTAACGGTCGGAACAGACGGAACATTTACTAAGGACGTGACTCTTGCTGAGGGTGCAAACACCATCACAATCGTAGCTAAAGACAAAGCCGGAAAGACTACTACAGTCACACGTAAGGTTACTGTCGATACGTCAGCTCCGGTAATTAAGTCAGTGACTCTTACTCCGAATCCAGTAGACTGCGGAAAGACATTCATTATTGCAGTCGAGATTACCGACTAGGCGGTGCGCCTATGGTAGTAAAGGTAAGCGGTAAGATAGATGGAAAAGAAGTAATATTCGAGAGAGATGAAGGGGACCGGTGGAATGCCACGGTCCCTTATGATTTAGATGGAATGTATGTGGTGGAGTTGACGGCAGAAAATGATGCAGGCAATATTGCATACTGCACGAAGATGCTGTTGATTGTTGATCCGGCTACTCTATGCGTAAGACTTGTTCCACTTGATTATATGGTGGAAATTGTTCCGGAAGACTGTAAGGTTACAGTTATTCCGGAAGATTATGCTGTAGAGGCAGTTCCGGAGCAGTATCAAGTTATCGCAGAGCCAGATCCGCTCTTTGTGGAGGTAATTTATCCGATACACGGAAGGGGGTGTTGTTGTGAATAAAATTAGATTTATCCTGGGCGAAGACAAGCACGTTAAGCTATTGGTGCGAAGTCCTAACGATGAGCCATTTACGATTCTGACAGCATCTTATGAGCTGGCACGTTACACAGACATCGTGGTGCAAGGAGAGTGTGATATCAATGAGCATTATCTTGACTGCAAGATTGCTCCGAAAGAAAAAGGAACACATATATTGGAAGTGACTTATACGGTTGCGGATTCGATCAGGAAAGCAAGGATAGAAGTTGAGGTGGTTTAATGCTTAAAATTACAGATGTGAAATTAAGCAAAAATACGGTTGCGACCGAGGAAAAATTTACGATTTCTGTACAGATCCAGGAAACGGTTGATTATCCGTATGATTACCATTACGACTATCCGATAGCGTATACCGGAACAGCAAAGCCGGTAAAATCATAAGAAATTTAATTGAAAGAGAGAAAAAGCGGTGAAAGACGTATTGATGCAGACATATATCATTGCGCTTCCAATCTTATTGGGATATATTGTCTGGCTCTTGCAGGAGCAAAAAAAGAAACAGGTGCAGGACGCAAAAGAGCGTGATGAACGGATTGCGGAAGAACGTAAAAAAAGGGATGCAAACAGCGCCGGTACAATGTTACTTCTTAGGGTACAGTTAATTGAATATCACGGGAAATATATGAAGCTTGGTAAGATACCGAGCTATGCTTATGAAAATTTCTGTGAGATGTATGAAGCATATCATCGGCTTGGTGGGAATGGCATGATCACAAAAATGAAACAGGAAATAGAAGAATTACATCTAAAACAAAAAGGAGAGTAACGATTATGAATACGGAAATGTTGATGCAGTATATTACCTATGCACTTGGTGGAATCGGAATTTTAGCATTCCTTGTGAGCGTAGTTGTACAGGTGATAAAGGAAATGCCGGTACTGAAAAAGATCCAGACCAATGTGGTGGCACTTGCAGTGTCACTGATCCTGACACCAGTGGCGGTGGTGGTCTTGTGCATTTATTATGGAATTGTAATTGAATGGTATTATGTATTTGCCTCATTTCTAGCAGCATTTATTGTGTATCTGGTAAGCACCGGAGGCTGGGAACGGATCACAGAAATCTGGAACAGAAGTAAATACAAGGAATAATGGGGCGAATAGTCGCCCTCTTTTTGAAAGGAGAAACATTATGGCAATGAATGGAATTGATATTGCAAGTTATCAGGCAGGAATTGACCTCAGTGTGGTCCCGTGCGATTTTGTGATTGTAAAGGCAACAGAGGGAACAGGCTACGTGAACCCGGATTTCGCAAGAGCTTACGCACAGGCTAAGAACGCCGGAAAGTGTCTTGGAATCTACCATTATGCGAATGGTGGAGATTACCAGAAAGAAGCAGATTATTTTCTTGATAGAATCGGAAACCGTATAGGTGAAGCAATCCTTTGCCTTGATTGGGAGGGAACAGGCAACCCGGCATACGGCAGCTCAGATTTTGCATGGTGCAAGAGCTGGCTTGACTATGTATACCAGAAAACAGGCGTGCGTCCGCTCCTGTACTGTTCGCAGTCTGTAGCCTATAGATTTTCTAATATTGGCAATTACGGGCTCTGGATTGCACAGTACGCAGACATGAACGCCACAGGCTATCAGGATAAGCCGTGGAATGAGGGAGCTTATACTTGTGCTATCCGGCAGTATAGCTCTTGCGGTAGATTGAATGGATGGGGCGGTAATCTCGATCTGGATAAATTCTACGGCGACAAGGACGCATGGAACAAATACGCCGGAAAAGGAAACGCAACCAAACCGGCAGAAACACCGAAACCGACAGTGAATACTCCGAGCGGATCCACGCTCGATCTGGTTGTTGGAGTCATGCAAGGAAAATACGGGGCTGGCGACAACCGCAAGAACGCCCTTGGAACACGGTATAACGAAGTCCAGAGCTTCATCGACCATATCTATTCTGCATCCGTAGATACACTGGTGAGTGAAGTGAAAGCTGGTAAATATGGTAACGGTGACACAAGAAAGGTTGTTCTCGGTAGTCGTTACACAGAAGTCCAGAACAAGATCAACGCTGCGTTTGCCAGAAAATCAAATGAGCAGATCGCACAGGAAGTTCTTGCCGGTAAATGGGGCAACGGAAATGACAGAAAGAATCGTCTTTCAGCTGCCGGATATGACTACAATACGATTCAGAATATCGTGAACGGTAAGTCAGGTGCTTCATCCGCACAGTATTACACTGTCCAGTCTGGAGATACGCTTTCCGGTATTGCAGCTAAATACGGCACGTCCTACCAGAAGGTTGCGCAGTTGAATGGAATCAGCAATCCGAATGTGATCTATGTAGGACAGAAGTTACGAGTAAAATAATAAATATTGTCTTGTACTAACTAAACTACCCCAAAACCAGTAACAAGAGTCAAATTAATTCCTTCATCCGCAAAATACCCATTTTCAATCGCAACGTATTGCGGGGCATAGAAGATAGAATGGGCGACTTCGTTCAGTGTCACAGAGACAGGAGAAGAATTGGTGTCATGATTGGCTTGGGAAGTGACGGCTTCAGCTTTAGGATTCGTAGCATTATCATCGGCAGGTGCAGAGCTGCAGGCTGATAAAAGGCCGACAGTTATAGCAGAAACAAAAAGTAAGGATATAAAATTTTTTTTCATAAGTCCTCCTGGGTGGTATAACATTCTCATTTAAGATATGCAAAAAATGTGAAATTGGTGTTTTTATCTGATAGCCAATCGCTCTCCGATGAAGATTTTGAAACTCCAGAACAACCTGCAACTAAAAATCCCTTATTTTATCATATAATTTATCCGAGTAATATGGCAGATAAATAATTGATTGGGTAATTACTTATTTGATTTTGTCAGCAATAACGCCAGTACTGCCGAGAGAATTCTCGCAAACACCATACTCCGCAATATTTGCTCATAAGTGGCTGACTTCCATCACCTACGCCCTGCAATATCAGGTTGATGATCACCAGTGAAATATTAGGAGTCAGAGCAAGTCCGAAAGGAGTGAGTCCTGCCTTAAAAATTGATTTGCATAGAGAACCGAATTCACCAGTATTTGCACAAATTTCCAGTTTCTTTTTTACCACAAAATGCACAAGAACCGAAAACGGTTTGTTGATTAATTTGTCCCAAGAGAGTAAACTGAAACATAAGACATTTGGGGTGTGTGTATCTGAGAAAAACTGAAAAAAGATAAAATAATGGAGGTGCGGTTATGGGATTCTGGATTTTTATGCTTATAATGGATTTACTGATTCCGTTTACAATGATCGGCTTCGGAAAAATGTTTTTGAAAAAAGCACCGGATCAGATCAATTATGTGTTTGGTTACAGAACATCAATGTCAATGAAGAATCAGGACACCTGGGTATTTGCACATCATTATTGCGGAAAGATCTGGTATATCTGTGGACTTATTCTTTTGGTGGTATCTTTAAGTGTGTTACTTCTGGTTATTGGAAAGTCTAATGATGCCATAGGAAATGTCGGGGGAATTCTGTGTGTATTTCAGATGATTCCACTGGTGGGTTCGATCATACCGACGGAGATTGCACTCAGGAAAAATTTTGATAAATATGGAAATAAAAGATAAATCAGGAGGATGCCATGAAAATAGCAGTATTTTTCCCAGGCATTGGTTATCATTGTGATAAGCCACTTTTGTACTATGCAAGAAAACTGGTTCAGGAATATGGATATGAAAAGATAGTCATGCAGGAGTATTCCTATAATGGCAAAAATATACGCGGCGATAAAAAGAAAATGCAAGAGGCATTTGAGTGCTTGTATGCGCAGGCAGAAAAGGAGCTTGAAGAAATCGCATTTGACGAGTACAGTGAAGTTTTATTTATTTCCAAAAGCGTAGGAACCATTATTGCATCCGCTTATGCTGAGAAATATAAGATAAAATGCTGCCAGATTTTGTATACCCCGCTTGAACAGACTTTTATGTTTGAACATGATGATGCAATTGCATTTATTGGAACTGCGGATCCGTGGAGCGATGTAAAAAAAGTAATTGCATGTTCAAAGAATCAGGCAGTTCCGATTTATGTGTATGAGGATGCCAATCATTCATTGGAAAAAGAAAATATTTTACAAAACATTGATATCCTGAAAAACGTAATGGAAAAGACACAGAAGTATTTGCGGTAGCTATTCCAGGAAAGCGGACCCATTTGCACTGGAGGTGTCGAATAAATCCCGTGCAATCCGGATAACGTCGTGTGCATAGGATGGAAGATATCCTCCATGGCGGTGTGCCACTGGGAAGGGAAGTTGAATAGGAAAAGCCTATTTTTTACCAGGAAGATCAGAAAAAACTGATAGAGTAAAAAATCAGGTTGTGGAGGAGAAGATGAGATTAAGGAATATCCTGATTGTCGTAAAAGACATTGAAAAATCAAAGAAATTCTATCATGATCTGTTTGGTCTGGATATCATTCTGGACAATGATGGAAACGTTATTCTGACAGAAGGACTTGTTTTACAGGACGAAAAAGTCTGGAAGGATGTTACAGGAAAAGAAGTTGTCCCGGAGAATAATTCCTGTGAACTTTATTTTGAAGAGCGGAATATTGAAGCGTTTACTGAAAAATTAGAAAAACTGTATCCGGAAAGCAAATATGTCACCAGGCTGATGACGTACAGCTGGGGACAGAAAGTGATCCGTTTTTATGATCTGGACGGCAATCTGATTGAAGTCAGGACACCGATGCGGGGATAAAGAGAAAATAATATACATCAGGAGAACAACAAAATGGCAGTGGTACTTTTACGTGCAGCATCTCTGGCGTTTGTCATGGTTCTTGGAAGTTTATTGAAAAAGACGGGAATCGTCGGCAATCCGGCAAGGGTACTCCGAAAGGTTGAAAAATAGAAAATTTACGAGGTGAGAGAAGATGAAGATAAAATCAGTTGCAGTTTTAGGTGCGGGAGCAGTAGGCTCTTATGTGATCTGGGGCCTTTCTGAAAAATCAGATATCCGGCTTGGAGTAATCGCTGAAGGAGAAAGAGCAGAACGTCTGAAAAAGAACGGATGTGCGATCAATGGCAAGACTTACCATCCGGAGGTGTGGACTCCGGATGAGGCACATGATGTGGATCTGATGGTGATTGCTTTGAAATACGGTTCACTGGAAGGTGCTTTGGAGAGTATACAAAAAGTAACAGGCGAGCATACGGTGATCATGAGTCTGATGAACGGTATTGACAGCGAAGAGATCATTGGCAGAACAGTGGGAATGGAGCATGTGTTACCGGCACTGATCAAAGTGGCTTCACATAAAGAGGAAGACGGTTATCATTTTGATCCACCGACCACACTTGGAATCATTTTCGGAGAACCGTCCGCGCCGTTCGACAGCGAGCGGGTGAAAGCAGTGGAAGAGTTATTTGCAGATACCGGGATTCATTTCCGCTCCACAGAGTATATTCAGGAAGAGATCTGGTGCAAGTTTTGCCTGAATGTGTGCAGCAATCTGCCGCAGGCGATTCTGGGAGCAGGCGTTGGATGTTACCGTGACAGCGTGCACATGAAAGCAATCAGTGACGGATTAAAAAGAGAGCTGGAAGCAGTCGCACAGGCAAAAGGAATCGATATGAGCAAGACCGAAAGCTCGTCCGGACGTGGAAGTGCGGTTCCACCGTCAGCCAGATATTCCACCTTGCAGGATCTGGATGCCGGATGCCACACGGAAATCGATATGTTCTCCGGCGCGCTTGTGCGGATGGGAAAAGAGCTTGGAATCCCGATGCCGTATAATGAATACACCTATCATATGATTAAGGCGCTGGAAGAGAAAAACGATGGTAAATTTGATTATACCGGGAAGGAAGAACTGACCTGGTCAAAATAGAAAATATAGAGCGGGTATGTTATGTTGAAATCAGCATAAATTAAAATGTGCGATTTCGGGAGGTCATGTAAGATCAGATTCTCGTAAAAAGAACAACATAAAATGAAAAAAAGAAAGAGAGAGAAAGCATGAACGAATTATATGAAGCAATTGAAAAGAAAATCAAATCATCCGGATATCCGAGACTGATTTCCGGAGAGGATGTATACGATGATATCTGTGATCAGATTGAAGGAAAGGAAAATGGAGAATATATTTTACTTTCCAAATTTGATGATGATGTTGTGTTTGAATATCATATCACGATTCGGGATGATGATTTTAATCTTGGAATCCTGACCATGAAGACACCGGAAGGCGTATTTGAAGTAGATTTTGATGAGGAATAGAAGATGAAGATTACCGTTTATCTTGGTGCAAATGAAGGAATTGTTTTCCGAACGTCTGGAATTTCTCCGGAGTAATTTTTATTCTTATGGCGAATATGCCCTGGTTGGAACAAAGGGCTATTGCTATGAAGGAAAAGATACGATCGAACATTTTGAAAAGCTGCGCAGCCGGGAAATCGAGCGCCTGCGGGTTTCTTTGGAGATGGCGAAAAAGGCAGGATACCAGAAATTTACCGGGATGATTTTTGTAGAAAATGAGACAAAGGATGTTCTATGCCTTTTCATGTTATAGTAGTAGTTACCAGCGTAAATATAAGGAACGGTTTCGGACAAAAAGAGCGAAACCGTTCCTTATTTGGTTGATAGAAGTCACTCACATTTCTCCGGATCAATTTTCGGCGGCCGATAATGATAGACTTCTTCGTAGGATTCCAGCTCTGCTCTGTTTGTGGGACCGACAGGGATCAGACCGGTGCAGTCCTGCGCAGATGCTGCATTAGACAGATAATCGTAGGAATCGATGATCTTCTGATTGGATTTTTTGCGGGATGAAATATCAGAATGTTTTTCTTTTTTCATGGGGACCTCCTTATTTGATATGGCACAGGCAGAAAAAAGTGAAAATCTTAAAAACTGCCGGCAGGATAAGATAAGTATGTGCTGATAGGTAGAAAGTATGTATGAAAAAAGCGGTTTCTGCCTCATTTGGGTTTGAAAACTATGTGAGATAGAAAGAAAGCCGTCTGTTAAACGCATCAGGGCAAAAAAATACTTGCATTCTGAGTTTAAGAAGACCATAATAGCAAAGGGATTTTTTTGAAATTATTTGAAATCAGGAATGAAGTAAGAGAGAAGCAGAGGAAAAAGGGAGTTAAAAGAAAATGGAACAAAAGCATATGTTCACAAATAAAATGATTGCAGATCTTCTGATACCGGTCGTTCTGGAACAGCTTCTGAACTCCATCATGGGAACAGCGGACACAATGATGGTAAGCAATGTGGGATCTGCGGCGATTTCAGCAGTATCGCTGGTGGATTCGATCAATGTGCTGGTGATCCAGGCGTTTTCTGCTCTGGCGGCAGGAGGTGCGATCGTCTGTGCACAGTATATCGGACAGAAGAATGTGAAGCGGGCAAATGAATCCGCAAGGCAGGTGCTGTTTATTATTACGGCAATTTCGGTTGTGATCAGCCTGATCTGTCTTGTTTTCCAAAAGCCGATGCTGCGTCTGATCTTTGGATCAGTGGAGGCGGAGGTCATGCGTGCGTCGGAAATTTATTTCTTCTATACAGCACTGTCCTTTCCGTTTATCGCAGCTTATGATTCGGCAGCATCGATTTTCAGGGCACAGGATAATACGAAAGGTCCGATGCTCATTTCCATGATATCCAATGTGATGAACATTGCAGGAAATGCAATGCTGATCTGGGGATTTCATATGGGTGTTGCAGGGGCAGCACTTGCAACTCTGATTTCACGTGTTTTCTGTGCAGTTGTAGTTCTGGCCCAGCTGCGTCAGGACAGGCAGCCGATCGTGGTGCGTGATTATCTGAAAATCCGTCCAGACTTCCGGATGATCCGGAGAATTCTAAGTATCGGTATCCCGTCAGGGGTAGAGAACAGTATGTTCCAGCTTGGAAAGCTTGCGATTCAGTCCTCCGTATCAACGCTCGGCACAGTGGCAATCGCGGCACAGGCAATGACGAGTATTCTGGAAAATCTGAATGGAATTGCAGCAATCGGAGTTGGCGTTGGGTTGATGACGATTGTTGGACAGTGTATTGGGGCTGGCAGAAAAGATGAAGCGGTTTACTATATCAAAAAGCTTTGTATGATTGCGGAAGTGATTCTGATCATCAGCTGTCTGAGTGTATTTGTACTGACAAAACCGATCACGATCCTTGGTGGTATGGAAAAAGAAAGTGCGGATATGTGTATCCATATGACGATGTGGATTACAATTGTAAAGCCATTGGTATGGATTATGGCATTTATCCCGGGCTATGGTATGCGCGCAGCCGGGGATGTGAAATTTTCAATGCTCACATCTTGCACGACGATGTGGCTGTGCCGTTTTTGCCTCAGCGTATTTATGATCCGGGTAGTTGGTGTCGGAGCGATGGGCGTGTGGATCGGAATGTTTTCAGACTGGACACTCCGTGGGATTATTTTTTCGTGGAGATTCCACAGCAGAAAGTGGCTGAAGCATCAGGTGATTTAAAATTCTTACATAGATTTTACATGGCAGATCCTTTGGATTTTACATACCTTTGTTAAGATTCTGTTAAAGGTAAGGAATTTGGAAAGGAAGATGTAAAATGAGAAAGCTGTGGGATTTCTGGAAGAATAAAAAATATGGAAAAAAGAGTATGACAGGATGGTTTCTGCTGACGAATGCATTATTGTGTGGGGTTATAGGTGCAGCACTTTGGGGAGTTGTCAGTCTGGTGGCGTTAAAAGGAATATCCTGGCTGATCATATTTGCAGGATATGCGATTGTTTTCCCGGGATTCCTCGGAGGTGTACTTTTTGCAATGAATGCGGAAACAACGATGGATGAATTGGAGATAAAATAAACAGACAGAGAAGCGGAAATATCAGAAATGGTATTTCCGCTTTTTCGATACAAATGATGAGGATTGCGAGAGTGCAAAGACAAATTTACAATTTTTACAGATTGTATAGAAAGAAAATACGGAAAAGACTGGTTATTATAGAGCTGATTTGGTAAAATAAAGACAATAATAAGAAGCAGGTGATGAAATATGGACAGTCAGAAGAAAGATCCGCTCTATAAGAGTTTTGGATACGCATTTGAAGGAATTGGTACCTGTATCAAAAAAGAGCGGAATATGAAGATTCACTGTGTGGCAGCGGTGTTGGTAGTGATTGCCGGAGTGATATTGAAGATCTCATTGCTGGAATGGTGCATCTGCCTGACGCTTTTTGGGCTTATCATGGCGCTGGAGCTGGTCAATACCGCAGTAGAAGCGGTGGTCGATCTGGTGACGGAAGAGCGGAAACCACTTGCAAAGATTGCAAAAGATACAGCAGCAGGTGCGGTTCTGATTGCAGCAATTATGGCAGCGATCGCCGGGATTATTATTTTTCTACCAAAGGGGCTTACATTCCTTGGACTTTAAAGCAGATTGAAATTGTGAAAGGAGATAGACGTTATGGGAAGCTTAGGAGATGGAGTTAAGAAAGTATTACTTGCAGGGATTGGTACAGTAGCAGTAACTGCAGAAAAGTCAAAAGAAGTTCTGGATAAGATGGCAGAACGTGGAGAAGCAGCTGTAGAACAGGGAAAAGTTCTGAATCAGGAACTTCGCCACAATATCAAGAAGACCGTAAAAGAAAATGTCAATGTTTCTGTCAGGACATCTTCACCGGAAGAACTGGATGAGCTGCTTGACAAGATGACACCGGAGCAGATTGAACAGCTCAAAGAAAGAATTTATGAACGTGAAGCAGCAGTTTCAGAAGAAGAAACAAAAGAAGTAGAAGAAGTTGTAGAACAGACAGGAGAGACGGCTGAAACTGTTGGAACAGAGACGGCAGAGGAAGCAGCAAAAGAAGTCGAAGCAATTGAATCTGGCAACGAGGGCATGAATGAGTAACAAAAACCAGCCAAAAGAGTCAAATAAATATGGTTCCAGACTGCGGGAGATGACAGCAGTCCTCAGAAAACATGGGATTACCGGTGGACTTACCCCGGAAAAGCTCCGGCTGATCCTGGAGGATCTGGGGCCGACTTATATTAAGCTTGGTCAGATCATGTCACTGCATTCCGACATTCTTCCGAAAAGCTATTGTGAAGAACTGATGCGGCTTCATTCCGAGGTGACACCGATGCCATTTGAACAGGTAGCAGAAGTGATCCGCAAGTCCTACGGTTATGAGTGGAACGAAGTGTTCCAGAGCATTGATGTGCATCCACTGGGATCGGCATCGATCGCACAGGTCCACCGGGCGGTTCTGAAGACTGGGGAAGATGTTGTCGTCAAAGTTCAGAGGCAGGGCATCTATAAGGTAATGTCCAGAGATATCAGTCTGCTCCACAAAGCGGCAAAGCTGGTCCCGCCAGGTACGATCAAGGACATGGTGGATATTAATATGGTTCTGGACGAGCTCTGGACTGTCACCCAGCAGGAGATGAATTTCCTTCTGGAGGCAGCCAGTATGGAAGAATTTGCCCAGCGCAATCAGGATGTGGCTTTTGTTACAACGCCTCGGCTCTATCGCGAATATACGACCAACCATGTGCTAGTGATGGAATATATTGATGGATTTGCAATCAACGATAAAGAAAATCTGCTGGCAAATGGCTATGATCTGAATGAGATTGGAACAAAGCTTGTAGATAATTACATTCGCCAGGTTATGGAGGACGGTTTTTTTCATGCTGATCCGCACCCGGGCAATGTGCGTATCCGTGATGGAAAGATTGTCTGGATCGATATGGGAATGATGGGAAGACTTACCGAGCGTGACCGGGAACAGATCAGCAATGCAGTCAAAGGTGTGGCAGAGAATGACATCGGTCTGATCCAGGAAGCGGTGATGGCACTTGGCGAGTTCCGCGGAAAGCCGGATCAGAGCAAGCTGTATGAAGATATCAATAATCTGATGGCAAAATATGGAACGATTGATATGGGTGATATTGATATTGCGGAAGTTATGCAGGATCTGATGGAAGTGATGAAGGAAAATAAAATTTCCATGCCTCATGGACTTACTATGCTTGCAAGAGGACTTGCCAATATGGAAGGTGTGCTTGCCGAGATCAGTCCGCAGATCAACATGGTTGAGATTGCGGCGGCACGGATGAAGGAGAGCTTTCTGACGAAGGAACAGTGGAAAAAAGAGATAAAGAATGATGCAAAAAGACTGTATCGTTCTCTTCACAAGGCAATGGATATTCCTTCCCTTGCAGCAGACATCCTGCAGGGTCACATGAAAGGACAGACCAGAGTCAATCTGGATCTTCATACTTCGGATGAGCTTTCCGGGTTGCTCAGGAGGTTGGTGCGGAATATTGTAATGGGGCTGTGGGTGATGGCACTTCTGATCAGTTCCAGCATTATCTGTACAACCAATATGCAGCCAAGGTTGTGGGGGATTCCGGCAATCGGTGCGTTTGGATATCTGATGGCATTTGCTATTGTAATGTATGTTTTTATCAAACATATCTTTTCAAAAAAATAAATAAACAGGGGGAAAAGAGATGCGGAAGGAGTTTTATACAGGGCATCTTTTTGATGTATATCGTTATTTTGGAGCGCATAAAGAGGGTGAAAATTTTATTTTCCGTGTGTTTGCGCCATCGGCAAAAGGAGTGTGCGTATTTGGAGAGTTCAGTAACTGGACAGAGATCCCGATGTATCAGGAGGGACAGAGCGGTGTATATGTGTCAGAGCCGATTCCGGCGAAGACTGGTCAGCTGTATAAGTACTGCATTTACACAGCAAATGGCGGAAGGGTAGAGCACTGTGATCCATATGGCTTCCAGATGGAATTAAGACCAGGAGATTGCTCAATCTTAACGGATCTTTATAGTTATAAATTTAAGGATGAAAAATGGATGAAGAACCGGACAGTCGGATTTGACAGTCCGGTCAATATCTACGAGATCCATGCAGGATCCTGGAGAAAAAAAGGAGAAGGGCATACAGACTGGTATACTTATATTGAGCTTGCAAAGCTTCTGATTCCTTATGTAAAAAAGAATCATTATACTCATATTGAGATGATGCCGCTTTCCGAGCATCCTTTTGACGGATCCTGGGGATATCAGAATACCGGATTTTTTGCGCCGACCGCACGTTATGGAACACCGGATGAGCTGAAAAAATTTGTGGATGAGTGTCACCAGGCAGGAATTGGTGTGATCATGGATTTTGTTCCGGTACATTTTGCAGTCGATTATTATGGCTTGAAAGAATTTGACGGAACCTGTCTGTATGAATATCCAAATGCGGCAGTAGGTGAAAGCGAATGGGGAAGCTGTAATTTCATGCATTCCAGAGGGGAAGTACGATGTTTCTTACAGTCGGCAGCAAATTACTGGCTGAGTGAGTTCCATTTTGACGGAATCCGTATGGATGCAGTCAGCCGTCTGATCTACTGGCAGGGTGACGAGGCCAGAGGTGTTAACGGAACGACACTGGATTTTCTGAAGGTGATGAACCAGGGACTAAAGTCCCTTCATCCGACAGCCATGCTGATCGCAGAAGATTCCACCAATTTTCCAGGTGTTACCAAACCGGTTGACCAGGGAGGAGTTGGTTTTGATTACAAGTGGGATCTTGGCTTCATGCACGATACACTGGAATATTTCCAGAGTGCACCAGAATACAGAAGCAGAGATTATCATAAGCTGACATTCTCGATGATGTATTATTATAATGAGCATTTTTTGCTGGAATACTGTCATGACGAAGTGGTACATGGAAAGGCAACGATTCTCCAGAAGATGAACGGAGAATATGAGGATAAGTTCCCACAGGCAAGAGCTATGTATCTGTATATGATGGCACATCCTGGTAAGAAGCTGAATTTCATGGGAAATGAATTCGGTCAGCTTCGCGAGTGGGATGAAAGCCGCGAGCAGGACTGGGATATCCTAAAATATCCGCTCCATGATGCATTTCACTGTTATATGATCGAACTGAACCGTATCGGTCAGGAAAATGATGCATTCTGGCATGATTATGATCCGGAGAATTTCAAATGGCTGGACTGCCATCAGGAAGAACGCTGTATCTATGCGATCAAAAGAAAAGGAAAAAATAAGAACTTTATCGCGATATTCAACTTCTCAGACGAAGAACAGGAAGATTACGAACTGGATACCGAAGAAGAAGGAAAACTCAGTGTGATACTGGATACGGACTGGGACGAATATGGAGGAAATACAAAAAAGAAAAAGACATTGCCGGCAAAAGCAAAAAAAGGGACGCATGTGACGCTGGACCTGCCGCCGTTTTCGGGGATTTTGCTGATGAGTTAGGTGATGGGAAAGGGACGCCCGGGGCAGAACGATATTTCTGCTTTCGGGCGCGCTTTCGCTCCGCAAAAAACGCAGCGGTACTAAGTTCGGTGATACCGCAAGCGTTATCCCCTCACTAAGTGCCGGCGTTTTTTGAGGGCCCGCCAGCAGAATTATCGTTCTGCCCCGGGCTGTGCTATGACACCAGAACCGCATCGGCGAAGGGGGGAAGACGGCACCATACTAAGCGCACAAAAAACTAATACCAGGGGGGACGGCATCCGCTGCGCGTCGCCTGGATGTGGTGTCTGACGGGAAGTGGTGGCAATGGATTTGCAGAAGTACCGGAGGTATATTGATAAGGTATAAAGTTTACGTTCCTGAGCAACCTATCCCACTGAAATTAAAATAGTATTTTCCCAGTGCGGCAGCGAAGCGCCTCCGCACAACTTGTACTGGAGCGACAAAGTTACGCACCCATGCATTCGGAATGAACCCCATCGGAAACGTCGGTACTTAGTGAGAGGATGTCGTCAGACATCATCGAACTTAGTATCCGCTACGTTTGCGGACTAAGCGCGAGCGGGGGTGAATCCGAATCCATGGGTGTGTAACTTTGCCAACCACCTACAACTTACAAACCTCCCTGTCGTAAGTTATCAGCCCGTTTATTTCATCTTCGATGTCGGAGAGTTGTGTATATACTGCTCCGCACAATCCCTGTTCTTTGAGGGGGTCGATTTCTTCAGACATAAGTTTATGATAGGCTGCCTGGAATTCTTCCTGTGAAGAGCAGATTTTATATCCGTATGTCTTGCCGGAGCAGGTATGTCCTTTGACCTGGCAGGTGTAGCCTCCGTATTCGGAAATGACGAAAGCGCGGTCAGATGGAGTTACGAACTGCTTTGCAAAGTAGTTATGTTCACTTTTGAAATCTCCCTGCCGTCTGTCAAACCATCCACTGGCGGAATCGATGAGCCGGGTGTCATCCAGTTCGCGGAATAAGGCAGTGAGCTTTTTTGAATCAAACTGTCCCCAGCCTTCATTGAAGATTACCCAGGTGCTGATGCATGGGAATGCTTTTAGGGCAGTGACAGTTTCTTTGCATTCACGGATGAATTCTTCTCTGCCATGTACATTTTTCCTGCCGAAGAGAGGATGAATCCGGTCACTGGTGTGAAGCTTGAATTTTGGAAAGAGTGCAGGCAGCCAGGTCATGAACGGAGCATTGTAGGTGCCACCGTTTACCATGTCCTGCCAGACGATCATTCCAAGACGGTCGCAATGATAATACCATCTTGCAGTCTCGACTTTTACATGCTTACGGATCATGTTGAAGCCGAGATTTTTCATGGTCTGGATATCATAGATCAGCGCTTCATCAGATGGTGCAGTGTAAAGCCCGTCCGGCCAGTATCCCTGATCCAGGACTCCATTCAGAAAAAGTGGTTCATGGTTCAGGCAGAAGCGGGGAAGTCCTTTTTTATCCGGTTCGATGGTAAAGGTACGCATTGCAAAATAGCCGGTGACTTTATCTTCGCCTGCTTGTATCTCAATTGTATAAAGATAAGGATCATCAGGATTCCAGGGATGCATATTGTTGACGTCACAGTAGCAGGAGTAACAGCAAAGAGAGTCAGACTGATTGGTGCAGATTCCTTTGGAAATCAGGCGACCGTCCATGTCTCTGACGTGACAGACAACCGCTTCGGCATCGCTGCATCCGGAAATCGGATGATTTAAAAGAAGGGATACGTGTACCGTCTCTTTTTCATATAAAGGGGTGAGTTCCAGTTTTTTGACATAGACAGCCGGAACCCATTCCATCCATACTGTCTGCCAGATTCCACTCTGGGCAGTGTAGAACATTCCGCCACGCTTTAATTTCTGTTTTCCAACACTGTGATAAGAAGTGTCGGAACGGTCTTCAATGTGTACAGTCAGAGTGTTGCAACCCTCCTGCAGAGCATCTGTGATATCAGCAGAAAATGGAAGATATCCGCCGATATGTGAGACAACTACTTTTCCATTTACCAGAACTTTCGCATATTGATCGACTGCACCAAAATGCAAGATGCACCGGGATCCGTCGGAAGGAAGGCACTTGACCGACAGCAGGCGTTCACAGAGCATTTTTTCGTGCGGCTTTAACTGGAAACCGGCACCGGAAAGAGGGGCTTCCGGAGAAAAAGGAACGAGAAGAGTTCCTTCTTTGGTTATGGTATTTTTTTCTGAAAGAACTGTGTAATTCCATTCTCCATTCAGGTTGATATATTGATCGCGGATCATTTGCGGACGTGGATATTCTTCCAGTATGTGCTGCGGATCAAGAGCTTTTCCCCAACGGGTAGTCAGTGTCTGATGGGAAGCTTTTCTGGGAAAGATCCGTACACTTGCAAGTGCTGCTAAAAGATTCATAAAAAAACCTCTTTCGTTAAATATTCTTATAGTCTATTGTACCATGTGACAACAAAAACACCGCACATTTTATAGAAATTTTAGAAATGAAAACAGTGGGGAAAAACGGATTGTAAAAAAGAAAGAATCAGTTTATCATAAGAATATAAAAAAAAGATGAGCTGTGAGAACACAGACAAAGAGCAGGCAGGAGGAAAGACCGATGAAAATAGTTTTAGATACACATGCACATACCATTGTCAGCGGACATGCATACAATACGATACGTGAGATGGCACAGATGGCGAAAGAGAAAGGACTGGAGGCATTTGCACTGACTGAACATGCACCGCAGATGCCGGGAACCTGTCATGAGTTCTATTTCCAGAATCTGCATATCGTACCGCGTGAAATGTACGGCGTGAGACTGTTCATGGGTGTGGAACTGAATATTATGAATGAAAAGGGAGAGGTTGACCTTCCGGAGAGCACACTTTGCCAGATGGATATTGCAATTGCAAGTATTCATGGACCTTGTTATAAAGGCGAGCGGACGGAAGAGGCAATCACGGCGGCATACCTTGCGGCAATGGAGAATCCGCTGATTCACATTATTGGACATCCGGATGACGGAAGATATCCGGTGGATTATGAACAGCTGGCCAAAAAAGCAAAAGAGACAGGAACCGTTCTGGAGGTAAATAACGGTTCGTTAAGACCTGGCGGATTCCGCGTGGATACCAGGAAAAATGATTTAAAAATGCTGGAATACTGTAAGAAATACGAAGTTCCGGTTACGATGGGAAGCGACGCACATATGGATGTAGATCTTGCAGATTACAGTTATGCGCTTCCGGTGATCGAGGAGAGTCATTTTCCGGAAGAACTGATCGTTAATACTTCTGCAGAGCTTCTGAAATCGTGTATTCGGTATAAACGGAATATGTGGAAACAGAAAAAAGTGAATTGTTAATACGTCATTTACGTTAAAAAAGCTTGGATGAAAGATAGAGAAAAGACTTGATATCTAGTTTTTAATACTATATAATATCCATATTGAGGTGAAAAAGAATGACGATAAATACGGAAGATTTATTAAACAGTATCCTGGAAAGTGTCGGCAGAATTGATTATATTCATCCGGTAGATATTCCGAATATAGATTTATATATGGATCAGGTAACAACTTTTATGGAGGAACAGCTCAGTTCGACGAAGCGTTATGAGGATGATAAGATCCTGACGAAAACGATGATCAATAATTATGCGAAAAACAATCTGCTTCCGCCTCCGAACAAGAAAAAGTATTCCAAAGAGCACCTTCTGGTTTTAATTTTTGTCTATTATTTTAAGAACCTGCTCTCAATCAAAGATATTGAGATTTTGTTAAAGCCACTGACAGACAAATATTTTGCTGTGGATTCGGAATTTGACATGGAAAGTATCTATGAAGAAGTCTGTAAGATGGAAAAAAGCAGGATCGGAGAGTTGCAGGATAGTATTCGTAAGGCGTATGAGACTGCTGAGCATTCTTTTGTATGTGTGGATGATGAAGAAAGAGAACAGCTTCAGAAGTTTGCCTTTATCTGTAATCTCAGTTTTGATGTGTATGTGAAAAAGCAACTGATTGAAAAAATGGTGGACGAACTTCCAAAGCCGGATAAGAAAAAATAAAAGCGTTAGCTTTTTTAAGAAGAATAAAAAAAGGAACGGATTTCAGATTTTGAAATTCGTTCCTTTTTGCTATTATGTGTTTGGCAATAGCTGTTACTACCAACTCCTGCCGGTGTCTGTAAAATTAAGATTCGGATTCTTCAGCCCCTGCCTGAAGTCTCTCAAATACCATATCGTATCCATCATTACCATAATTAAGAGAGCGGTTTACGCGGCTGATTGTTGCTGTGGAAGCACCAGTCTTTTCTGCAATCTCCAGGTATGTTTTCTGATCACGTAGCATCTTAGCTACTTCAAAACGCTGTGAAAGCGATAAAAGCTCATTGATCGTGCAGACATCTTCAAAGAATGTGTAGCATTCTTCTCTGCTTTTCAGACTGAGAACGGCATCAAATAAAGAATCGACCGCTTCTGTTCTGATTTTTCTACTCATTATATTATCCCTCCATGACAAATAATCAATAAGAGTGTGACATAAACTGCCCCACTCATTCATACAATGACATATTAGCACATTAAAATTTTAAAGTCCAGATATTTTGCAAAATTTTACAGATAAGAAAAAAGGAGCTGGATTTTTCTATTTTTACGACGAAAAATAGGGACGAGAGATTCTTTGACACCCCACTTTTTTTATAATATAATGATGCAATAGAGCCTCGAGAGAGGAGAAGAAAGAGGAACAAAAATATGAGTATTTATGATACATTAAATGACAGACAGCAGGAGGCCGTTTTCTATACAGAGGGCCCGCTTCTGATCCTTGCCGGAGCAGGATCCGGTAAGACACGTGTCCTTACACACCGGATTGCCTGGCTGATCGATCAGATAGGTGTGAACCCATGGAATATCCTGGCGATCACATTTACGAACAAGGCAGCCGGGGAGATGCGTGAGAGAGTGGATCAGATTGTTGGATTCGGTTCGGAGAGCATCTGGGTGAGCACCTTCCATTCAATGTGTGTGCGGATCCTGCGCAGATATATTGACCGGCTTGGGTATGATACAAATTTTACGATTTATGATGCAGATGATCAGAAGACACTGATCAAGGATGTGTGTAAATATTTGCAGATTGATACGAAAATGTTTAAGGAACGGTCGCTTCTTAGTGCGATTTCTTCTGCAAAAGATGAGCTTGTCACACCGGAAGAGATGACACTTCGTGCGGAAGGGGATTGGGCGAAAAAGAAGATTGCACAGGTTTATACCGAGTATGAAAAGCAGCTGAAAGCTAACAATGCACTCGATTTTGACGATCTGCTTTTAAAGACGGTACAGCTTCTTCAGACACAGCCGGACGTTCTGGAATATTATCAGGAAAGATTCCGTTATATCATGGTGGATGAGTATCAGGATACGAATACTGTACAGTTTAAGCTGGTAAGCCTTCTTGCCGGTAAGTATCAGAATCTGTGTGTAGTTGGTGATGACGACCAGTCGATCTACAAATTCAGGGGTGCGAATATCATGAATATCCTGAATTTTGAAAAAGAATATCCGAATGCGAAAGTGATCAAGCTGGAACAGAATTACCGTTCCACATCCACAATCCTGAACGCCGCAAATGAAGTGATCCGTCACAATACAGGACGAAAAGAGAAGTCGCTCTGGACCGAGAATGGTGAGGGTGAGAAGATTCAGTTCCGTCAGTTTGATTCTGCTTACGATGAGGCGGATTATATTGTCAGTGATATCAAAGACAAGGTGAACTGTGGAAAAAGAGAATATAAGGATTTCGCTATTTTATACAGAACCAATGCGCAGTCACGTATATTCGAGGAAAAGATGGTGGTATCCAATGTTCCGTATAAGATCGTTGGTGGAGTAAACTTCTATGCAAGACGCGAAATAAAGGATCTGCTGGCATATTTAAAAACAGTAGATAATGGAAAAGATGATCTGGCAGTACGGAGGATCATCAATGTACCGAAGAGGGGAATCGGACTGACAACTATCGGAAGGGTGCAGGATTATGCAACGGAACGGGAGATCAGTTTCTATGAAGCAATCCTGGCTGCAGGATCGGTTCCGGGAATCGGACGTGCGCTTGGTAAAATCGAATCCTTTGCAGCCCTGATTGAGCATTTTAAAGCCGAAGGCGAACGCATGAGTGTAGCGGAATTGATGGATGAGATTATCGATGCAACTGGATATGTAGAAGAACTGCAGGCAGATACTGATGAAGAAGCAGAAAGCCGTCTGGAAAATATTGAAGAGCTCCGGAATAAAATTGTTGCATATGAGGAGTTCTGTGAAGCAGAAGATGAAAAATCGACACTTTCCGGTTTTTTAGAGCAAGTGGCATTGGTTGCAGATATCGACAGTCTTGATGAGGAGACGGACTATGTGGTGCTGATGACTTTACATAGTGCGAAAGGCCTGGAATTTCCACACGTCTATCTCGCCGGCCTGGAAGATGGGATTTTCCCAAGCTATATGACGATCACGGCAGATGATCCGGCGGAGCTGGAAGAAGAGAGAAGACTCTGCTATGTGGGAATTACCCGTGCAAAGGAGAATCTGACGCTGACCTGTGCAAGACGACGGATGGTACACGGTGAGACACAGTATAATAAGATGTCCAGATTCTTAAAAGAAATTCCGCTGAGTCTGCTTTCTACCGGTGCCCTGTTCAAAAAAGAGCAGACAGAGGAGGAACCCAAGGTATCTGCTTACCGTCAGGCAAAGCAGGCATTTGCGACAAAAGCGTTCGCAGCGACAAAGCCTGCACAGCAGTTTACTGTGACCAAGGGAAAAGGTCCGGGATATGATGTGGGGGACAGAGTGCGCCATATTAAGTTTGGGGAAGGTCTGGTGACACAGATCACAGAAGGCGGACGAGACTATGAAGTGACTGTGGACTTTGATACGGCGGGCACGAAGAAGATGTTTGCCATGTTTGCAAAACTGCAGAAAATTGACTAAAATTGCACTATGTGCCTAAGAAACACATTCTTTTTCGGAAAATCTGTGCAATATGGTGGAAATTATGCATGGATTTGTGGTATACTAGCTATAAACAATGAGTGAGCCGAAGCAGAGAGTGACGGCAGAAAGGGCGTGTATGGAGATGAACAGAATCGAAGAATTACTTGCAACAACGAAACTCAACGATATGATGCATAAGAAAGATGATGATCAGAAGACAACTGTTCTCTGGATTCTTGCAATTATCGGTGCGGTAGCAGCAGTTGCAGCAATTGCATATGCAGTATATTGTTTCTTTACTCCGGATTATCTGGAAGACTTTGAAGAAGATTTTGACGATGATTTCGACAATGATTTCTTCAGTGATGAAGATGAAGTACAGTAATATTAAGAAAGCAGCGAAGGCAGGAATTGTCAAAGATTCCTGCCTTTTCTATGTGAGGGTATATAGATAGATGAAAAAAGGACAGATATTAGAAGGATATATAGAAAGGGTAGATTTCCCGAATAAAGGATTTGCCGTGGTAGAGGACGAAGAAAAAAAAGTGATCGTGAAGAATACCGTTCCGGAACAAAAGGTGCGTTTCGCGGTGAATAAGATACGAAAAGGTCAGGCAGAGGGACGGCTTCTGGAAATTCTGGAGCATTCACCGGAAGAATGTCAGCCGGCATGTCCGCATTTTGGAGTCTGTGGCGGATGCACTTATCAGAATCTGCCGTATGAAAAGCAGGTGGAGATGAAGGAAGCGCAGATCCATGCAATGATGGATGCGGCGGTTGATGGTGATTATATCTGGGAGGGTGTTAAAGAAAGCCCGGTCAGAGAGGCATATCGCAATAAAATGGAATTTTCTTTTGGAGACGAATATAAGGACGGACCTCTTGCACTTGGCATGCATAAAAGAGGCAGCTTTCACGATATTGTAAATGTTACAGAATGCAAGATTGTGGATGAGGATTTCAGACGAATTATAAAGGCTGTTCTGGAGTTTGCGACAGATACAGGTCTTCCGTATTATCACAGAATGCGCCATACTGGATTTTTCCGTCATCTTCTTGTGAGAAAGGCAGTTCGCACCGGAGAAATTCTGATTGATCTGGTAACAACATCGGAGGCACAGCTAGATGAAGCCAGACTGGTGGAAAAGCTTACCGGTCTTTCTTATGATGGGAAGCTTGCCGGAATTCTTCATACAACCAACAACAGCCTTGCGGATGTGGTAAAAGATGAAGGAACCAAAATTTTATATGGACAGGATTATTTCTATGAGGAACTTCTGGGACTGAAGTTCAAGATCACACCATTTTCTTTCTTCCAGACTAATTCCCTTGGCGCGGAAGTGCTTTATGAAACAGCAAGATCTTATATCGGTGAGACGAAAGATAAGGTAATCTTTGATCTCTACAGTGGAACCGGAACGATTGCACAGATCCTTGCACCAGTGGCAAAAAAAGTAGTAGGTGTGGAGATCGTTGAAGAGGCTGTAGAGGCTGCAAAAGAAAATGCTGCTTTAAATGGACTCGATAACTGTACCTTCTGGGCTGGAGATGTGTTGAAAGTAATCGATGATCTGGGTGAAGTACCGGATCTGATCGTATTGGATCCACCAAGAGACGGTGTGCATCCGAAAGCACTGGAAAAGATCATTGATTTTGGTGTGGAAAGAATGGTTTATATTGCCTGCAAGCCGACCAGCCTGGCAAGAGATCTGGAGCTTCTGCAGGGAAGAGGATATCAGGTAGAACGGATTGGGTGTGTGGATCTTTTTCCGAGCACTTATCATATAGAAACTTGTGTTTTATTGTCCAAACTAGGATAAAAGCTGGCAGATTGGTAAATGGTATTCGTAATATTGCAGAAGAGATTGTGTTAAAAGAATTGGTGTATATCTAAAGCGTGGAAAGCTCCTTCTGGAGTTTTTGGCTGTTTATAAGATAAATTCTGTCGGAGATTTATTATAAAACATTACTTTACAAGAAGAATAAAAAAGCATATAATTCTTTTATAATATATTTAATAAAAGAGGGTAAGAAAACGGAAAATAAAGATAAAAAAAATATAACAAGAAAAAAAATAATTAATTATGTTCTAAACAATCATGTTACATCCAAGGCGGGAATCGCAAAAGAGTTAAACTTGAGTATGCCGACAGTGTTAGCAAATGTGAATGACTTGTTAGAAAAAATGGTGTTGGAAGAAACTGGGGAATATGCTTCAACCGGTGGAAGGAAGGCAAAAAGTATAGGGATTAATAAGTCATACTGTCATGCAATGGGAATTTTGATTACAGCGAATCATATAGAAATGGTATTAGTAAATCTTGGAGATGAGATTATAAAAAAAGATCGCATCCGCTTAAAATTTACGGCAGAATTATCCTATTGTACAGAGGTGGCACAAAAGGTCAAAACTTTTCTTGAAGGCGAATTAGCGAAGGATACGCTGCTTGGGATTGGAGTGGCGATTCCGGGAATTATTGATCAGAAAGAAAGGATCGTTTTAAAATCCCATGCTTTAGGTATAGAGAATTATAGTCTGCGCTTTTTAGAACGTGCTCTGGAAATTCCGGTATATTTTGAAAACGATGCTAATGCTGCAATGCTTGCAGAAAAAAAACAAAAGTATCCAAATGCGATATATCTGTCTTTGAACCACACCTTAGGAGGTGCATTCTGCATAGATGGAAAGCTGTTTCGAGGGCAGAACCAGAAAGCAGGGGAGTTCGGTCACATGATACTCGTTCCCGGTGGAAGAAAGTGTTATTGTGGTAAATCAGGATGTGCAGATGCATATTGTGCTGCAAGTGTACTGACACAAGATAACAGGCAGTCACTGGATGCATTTATGGAAAAAATTGAAAGTGGTGATGAAAAAGTTTTGCAGACATGGAATGAGTATCTGGATCATCTTGCTGTTTTGATATCAAATCTGCGGATGGCATATGATATGGATATTATACTAGGAGGTGATGTGGGAGGTGTATTATCAGATTATATGATACCTCTGGGAGAAAAAGTGATGGCATATAATGGCTTTGAGCATGATGTTTCATACTTGAAAAATTGTTCGTATAAGAAAGAAGCGTCAGCTGTTGGAGCTGCGAAATACTTTTTTACAAAACATATGGGTGAATTGTAAATTTTTTGATCCTCATATCATATTATAGTAAAAAACGGAAAGAAAACAGTAACTACGGTTTTCTTTCCGTTTTTTTGCGTGTTAATTGTGAAAAATACACAAAAAATAGATTTTGAAATTATGAAATATATAGAAATATGAAAAAACATATTGACAAATTGTGTTTACAAGGTAATAATGTAATTACTTTAATAAAACAATTTATAAAACATAAAATAAAACAACATAAAAAAGGAGGAAACAATTATGTTACAGCAGGTAATGACAAATCCGGGAGAAATTATTTTCAGAGAGGTTCCGGTTCCGGAGGTAAAGGAAAATCAGGTTTTGGTAAAGATTATGAATATTGGTATTTGTGGATCAGATATTCATGTTTATCATGGAAAACATCCGTTTACAAAATATCCGGTAACACAAGGACATGAGGTTTCAGGTGAGATTACAGAACTTGGAAAAAATGTCACAGAGTTTCATGTGGGACAGAAGGTGACGATAGAGCCTCAGGTATATTGTGGACATTGCTATCCATGTCGTCATGGAAAGTATAATCTCTGTGAGGAATTAAAAGTAATGGGATTTCAGACAACAGGAACAGCATCTGAGTATTTTGCAGTGGATGCATCTAAAGTAACACCTATTCCAGAAGATATGTCCTATGAAGAAGGAGCTATGATCGAACCTCTTGCTGTGGCAGTTCATGGTGTAAAACAGATGGGCGATGTGGCTGGCATGAATATTGCAGTCCTTGGAGCAGGACCGATTGGAAATCTCGTGGCACAGGCAGCAAAAGGAATGGGGGCAGCGAAAGTGATGATCACAGATATCAGTGATCTTAGACTGGCAAAGGCAAAAGAATGTGGAATTGATGTGTGCGTGAATACCCTAAATAAAGATTTCGGTGAGGCAATGATCGAAGCATTTGGACCGGATAAGGCGGATGTGATCTACGACTGTGCCGGAAACAATATCACAATGGGACAGGCAATTAAATATGCAAGAAAAGGAAGCACGATTGTACTGGTGGCTGTTTTTGCAGGAATGGCAGAAGTAGATCTTGCAGTGGCAAATGATCACGAACTTGACATTAAAAGCACGATGATGTACCGCCATGATGATTACATAGATGGAATCAGACTGGTAAATGAGGGAAAAGTTCATTTGAAACCGCTCATCTCAAAGACATTTGCTTTTAAAGATTATCTGAAGGCATACCAGTATATTGATGATAACCGCGAGACAACGATGAAAGTAATTATCAACGTCAGTGAAAAGTAAGGAGTTCGCATGGAAAACAAAAATGGAAAAGTACCGCTGATCAGTAAGATTGCATATGGGTTTGGTGATGTTGGATGTAATTTCAGCTGGATGTTTGTCAGTAATTTTCTGATGATATTTTATACAGACGTGTTCGGAATCAGTATGGCGGCTGTGTCAGCACTTATGCTTTTTTCAAGATTCTGGGATGCAATCAATGATCCAATTGTCGGGGGACTTACGGATAAAACAAAATCGAAATGGGGACGGTACCGTCCATGGCTGTTAGTAGCGGCACCAATTACAGCGATCCTTCTTGTTATGACATTCTGGGCAAGACCCGACTGGCCACAGAATGGAAAAATCATTTATATGGTAATTACATATTGTCTGCTGGTTTTGGGGTATACCTGTGTGAATATTCCATATGGAACCTTGTGTGGTGCTATGACACAGGATATTGATGAACGTGCAAAAATAAATACATCCCGTTCGGTTGCAGCTATGATTGCAATTGGTGTGTTAAATATTATCACAGTTCCACTGCTCAGCAAATTCGGCAGTCACAGTGCAAAGACAGGATATCTGACGGTTGCGGTCATATATGGATGTATTTTTACAGCCTGTCATTTCTTCTGCTTTGCGAAGACGAAAGAGGCAGTGATTATTCCGGAAAAAGAAAAAATTTCTGTAAAGATACAGTTGAAAGCAGTCATGCAGAACAGACCATATCTTCTTGCATTGGCAGGACAGATATTATTTGGATTTACATTATATGGTAGAAACGCAGATATTCTGTATTATTTTACATATGTGGAAGGAAATGCCTCCTACTACACAACTTATTCGATGTGCATCATTATTCCTTCTATCATAGGGGCAGCCTGTTTTCAACCATTATTCCGCAAGTTGAATAACAAAGGAAGAACAGCATCTCTCTTTGCTTTATTTACAGGAATTTCCATGTTGTCTATGTTTTTCTTTAATGCCAAAGAGTCACCGGCTATTTTTTATGCATTATCCGGTCTCACACAGTTTTTTTTCTCTGGATTTAATACCGCAATCTATGCAATTATTCCAGACTGTGTGGAATATGGGGAGTGGAAAACAGGACTTAGAAATGACGGTTTTCAGTATGCATTTATTTCACTTGGAAATAAAATCGGAATGGCAGTTGGAACAGCACTTTTAGCAGGATTACTTGGAAAATGTGGTTATATTGCAAATCAGACACAAAATGCAACTGTACTTTCAATTATGAAACATGCATTTACGACGATTCCGGGTGCACTTTGGATTGTGACGGCAGTTGTATTATTTTTCTACCGGTTAAATAAAAAACGTTATAACGAGATTGTGGAGGAACTGAAAAATGGAAGAAAAAGTTGATATCGTGGCATTGGGAGAATTGCTGATTGATTTTACGGAAGCAGGACACAGTCAGGATGGGAGAAAATTGTTCGAACAGAATCCCGGCGGTGCTCCGGCAAATCTTCTAACTGTTGCAAGCCACTTTGGGTATCGCACATCTTTTATTGGAAAAGTTGGAAACGATATGCATGGTAAATTTTTAAAGAAGACATTGCAAAAGGAAGGAATCAATACAGATGCTATTGTTGAAGACTCGGGTTATTTTACAACGTTGGCATTTGTGGAAATCGGTGAAAATGGAGAACGGAATTTTTCTTTTGCAAGAAAACCGGGTGCAGATACACAGTTAAAAAAAGAAGAACTGGATCAGACATTAATTTCAGGTTGTAGAATTTTTCATTTTGGATCATTATCGCTGACAGATGAACCGGCAGAAAGTACAACGATTGAAGCGGTAAAAATGGCAAAAGCAGCGGGTGCACTTATTTCCTATGATCCAAATTATCGCCCGTCTCTTTGGAAGAGCAAAGAGCATGCAGTGAAAAAAATGAGATCTGTCATAGAATTGGTAGATGTCATGAAGGTATCGGATGAAGAGAGTACTCTGTTGACAGAGGCGAAAAGTTATGAGCAGGCTGCAGATCAACTCCTTGCCATGGGACCAAAGCTGGTTGCCATTACATTGGGAGAACAGGGCGTTCTTATGGCAACAAAAAGCAGAAAAGAAATCATCAAAGCATTTCAGATACATGCGGTCGACACGACTGGGGCAGGTGATTCATTTTGGGGAGGCGTATTATGCAGTCTCCTTTCTATGAATAAGAATGTTGAAAAAATGGAATGGGAAGAAATCAAAAAGTGTGCTGTTTTGGGAAATGCAGTTGCTGGATTGTGTGTGCAAAAGAGAGGTGGAATCCCTGCGATTCCGACGAAAGAGGCAGTGTTTGAATTTATGTTCAAAAAGCTTATCAGATGTTTGTAGACAATCTGAAGAAAAGTGCAACAACAAGAGCGTGCATATTTGCAAGCTTTTTTGAAAACTGTCGTTTGGTAAAATCTATTCTATTTTTAAAAGCTTTGCGATAAAATATGTTCTGTGAATCATTCACAGTATTGTATTTTGAGGAGGCTTCATTCATGGTGAGTGAAGTCTCTTTTATTTTGCACTGTATAATGGAAAAAGTTTTGGTTGAACAGCAGTTGGAATAGTGAACGCATGCGTTCACATTTTATAACTAAGAAGTAATGGATTGGAAAGAAAATAATCAAGAACTTATTGTAGTATTATTAACCTTTGATACAGACGAAAAAGGTGGAGATGGTGAGGTCAATCCTAATGCTACATATACCAACTGGCAGTGGCATTTAGTGAAAACAAAAGATAAAAAGAATTGGGAAATAATCAGTTGGGGTTATTAATTGATTCCGGTTTGATGAATTCATGTGGCTTTTGAAATGATAAAGTGATTTTATTTTACTTATTCCGGAGCGTGGTATATACTAATAGGTAGAGTAAGTAATGCACAGATGTGACAAAATTGTCTTTTTAAATATAGACAGCTTTGTCAGGGGAACGCTGTACGGTTAGGATACTGCATAAAAAGCAGGAAAGAATAACGAAAAACGGAGGAATTAAAATGAAATTTCAAAAGCTTGGCAACACGGACATCGATGTTTCTGTGGTTGCATTAGGTACTTGGGGGCTTGGCGGAGGAAGTGTCTGGACAGACGGAGATTCTACAGTTGAGGACGCGAAGCGCCTGCTTGATATTTGTCATGAACATGGCGTGAATTACATCGATACCGCACCGGTGTATGGCACAGGAGTAAGTGAGGAATTGCTTGGTAAGGCACTGAAAGGCAGAAGAAATGATTTTGTTTTGCAGACCAAATGCTCACTGAACTGGAGAAATGAGGGTGGTAATTTCCATTACGAACGAGACGGTTATACCGTTAACAATGACACCCGCGCATCAGCAGTGAAAAAGGACGTGGAAGACTCTCTGCGCAGAATGGGAACCGATTATCTGGATTCTGTTATCGTACATTATGTCTGCGGCAGCTTTCCGGTGGAAGAAACTGTTGGAGCATTGGAAAATCTGGTTCGTGAAGGAAAGATCCGTACCTATGGACTTTCTAACAGTCAGCCGGCAGATCTGTCTGCATATCAGGAAGCCGGCGGAAACGTATCTGTTGTACAGGAATTTTTCAGTATTCTCTCTCCTTTCCATGGCAGAGAATATTTTGATCTGTGTAAAAAGTATAACACGGTATTTCAGACCTATGGTGTGCTGGAGGAAGGATTTTTAACTTCTCCTGCCTTTATGGACCGTGAATTTGCAAAAACCGATATCCGATCCAGAATACCTTGGACAGATCCGGAGAAAAAAGAAGGACTTCGCAAGGCTTTTGAAATCTGGAAACCACTTTGTGAGGAATATCATTGCAGTTTTGCAACGCTGGTAGAAGCCTGGGCATTATCTCAGTACGACCGGATGAGTCTTCTGGTTGGAATGCGAAAAGCTTCCAGTGTGGAAGATACTGTAAAGTGCTTGGATATTAGGTTGCGTGCCGAGGACATCAAATGTATGGAGGAAGCAGTAAAGACAATTCAGGTTGCGGTTTTGGACAAATAGAAAACTGAAAAGGTGGAAAGGATCGGGAGCGTGTATCCGATCCTTTCTTTATCCGAGAATAGATAGCATGAAAGGAAAATAAGTATGAAAGAACCTATGATGGCAGACAGCCATGAAATCACAGTTAGAAACTATAAGCAACCGATGCGAAATCGTCTGATCATGATGCTGATCTGCATTGGGATTGCTCTTATATCATTTTTTGTTGTTTCCAAATGGGCAACTTCTGTCGAATCGTACCGTTGGGTTATCAAAACACTGAATGGATTGCAGAAAAAAGCACTTGGGCTTTCCGGAACAGCAACCGCTCTTGCAACAGGTGCTGCAGCAATACCGGGAGAAGCCGCAACTCCGATCGCGAATAAGCTGGCAGATGTCGCAGGCTATATGGTGATCGTTTATGCAGTGATCATTGTTGAAAAATATTTACTGACTATCACCGGGTATATTGCATTTAAAATCTTATTTCCTATTGGATGCGTGCTTCTGGCAACAGGCAACTTTTTGAAAAACGGATGGAAAGAATTTATCTACAGAATCGGAATCAAGAGTATCATTCTGGGTGTTCTTTTGTGGGGACTGGTTCCTACCAGTGCATGGGTGACCAATATGGTAAATGAAACCTATGCAAAGTCCTATGAAGCTGATTTTACACTGGAAGATACGGAAGAATTATTAGATGAGGGAGATACCTCTGTAAACGCAGACAAGAAGGATGAAGCACAAGAAACGAAAGATAAAAAATTTTCTTTCAGTGAATTTCTTAATAATGCGAAGGATAAGGTTGATGATGCGATTGATGCGGTAGGTGAAGTCGCTACAGAAAAACTCTCTGTTTTTGAGGAGGGATTAAACAGAATTATAGAGGGCGTGGCAGTGCTGCTTGTGACAACCTGTGCCATTCCGGTTCTGGTCATGTTATCATTTACCTGGATTCTGAAGGGAATAATGGGTTTAAAAATTCCATCTATTACTCTTCAGTCAGTGCCAAGGGTTTCTGAAAGGAAAAGAAAGAAAACGGAAGAGAATTAATTTTAAATTTTACCGAAGGAGAGGAATGAGATGACAAAAGATCTGACAACCGGGAAAATCATGCCGATTCTTGTGAATTTCACTGTGCCGCTTGTTTTGGGAAATCTGTTTCAGCTGACTTATAATGCGGTGGACAGCATCATCGTAGGGCATTTTGTGGGGAAAGAAGCGCTGGCGGCAGTTGGTATCTGTAATCCGATCAGTACGCTTATGATACTGTTTTTAAATGGATTATGTATGGGGGCAAGTATCCTCATGGGAATTCAGTATGGGGCAAAGGATTATAAGACTTTGCACAGGCAGATCAGTACAACCATGTTGTCGGGAGTAGTTTTTTCATTTTTTCTGACTTTACTTTGCGTGGTATTTGCTGTACCGATCCTGCATCTGCTGCAGGTAGATGCATCGATTATGGAGATGACGCGGCAGTATTTACGGATTATTTTTCTGGGATTAATGTTCACCTTTTTGTATAACTTTTTTTCCAGTACCTTAAGAGCTTTGGGAGACAGTGCATCGCCTTTGTATTTCTTAATTATCAGCGCAGTCCTGAATATATTCGGAGATCTGTTTTTTGTCATTGTACTAAAGGCAGGAAGCAATGGATGCGCCATTTCAACAGTGCTTAGTGAGGCACTGTGCTGCCTGTTCTGTATTATTTATATACAGAAAAAAGTACCGATTCTTCGTCTGGGTAAGAAATGGCTGGTATTCGATTCACGTTTGCTGAAGAAAACAATTGCTTACGGATGGGCATCCGCCATGCAGCAGGCCACCGTGCAAATGGGAAAAATTGCGATCCAGGCGCTGGTTAATACTATGGGAGTTTCCGTGGCTGCAGCTTTTGCGGTGGTCAATCGGATTGATGACTTTGCAATTACACCGGAACAGAATATTGCCCATGCCATGACGGCACTTATGGCGCAGAATAAGGGAGCCGGAAAAAATGACCGCATGCGGGAGGGATTTCGTTGTGGGATGATTCTGGAAATTGTTTATGGAGCAGCTGTTATGGTGATCTGCCAGGTATTTGCCGGAGAACTAATGGCACTTTTCGTAAAAGATGAGGAAGTAATAGGACATGGTGTCATTTATCTGCATCTGATTGCCGTGATGTATATTCTTCCGGCTGTTACGAATGCGATTCAAGGATTCTTCCGTGGAATCGGAGACCTGAAGGTGACACTGATGAGCAGTTTTACCAATATGGCAGTCCGAGTCATTGCAGCAGCACCTATGATTTTGTTGTGGAACTTTGGAATTGAAGCGTTGCCATATTCTTATCTGGCAGGCTGGGTTGCCATGCTTTTGGTAGAAACGCCTTTGATGATTCGGATTTATCGTAAAAAATAACAGGATTTAAAGAAAATATAAAATCGCTCAGGGAATGAGCTTATACAGAATCCAGTTCTAATCTTTTTATAAAAGCCAGTGGTGTCATATGGTATTTTGCTTTGAATGCTCTGTAAAAATAAGAAAGATTATGAAAGCCAACAGATAAAGATACCTCTAATATGGAGGTGTTACCGTGTTCAAATAACTCTACCGCTTTTTCCAGTCTGATATTGTTAATATACTGAATGCAGGTCATATTCATGTGCTTTTTGAAAAAGCGCATAAAATGATACTCGCTGAAATAACATAGCTTTGCAAGTTCAGAAACCGACAGAGCTTCTGCATAATGCAGATCAATATGATCAAGTACAATTTTTAATTTGTCGGAAGAGTCTGATTCCGTGGAGAATCTTGTGATACTGTACTGGAGCAGAAGAAAAAGTGTCTGCAGCAGATAAGATTTTATGGCGAGTTCATATCCAAACATCCGGGTATCGTAAAGGGAGGCAAGCTGTGCAAAAGACTTGCAAAGAGAATCATATGCAGGATGATCCGCGGTAATGAGACAGGGTAAAGATAATTCGTGGTTTACCATGGGCGTAAGGTAGCGGGTAGAACAGATGTCTGCAGTATTTCCACCCAAAAGATTCATATGGAATACATAGGTTTCCGAACAGAAGTTCTGACTGCTTTTCAGGATAATGGAATGCAGCAGCAGGGGAGGAATAAACAGGATATCCCCGGTACTTGCCTCATATTCAACTAAATCGATCTGGTAGACACAGGAACCTTTTGTTATAAGTGTAAGCTCTGCTTCCTCGTGCCAGTGCATTGTTATGACAGGTGCTTCTTTTGTCAGCTTTGTAATATACTTCTGGATTGGAAAATAAACTTCTCCATGTTTGATATTTTCTTTTTGCTCCGGTATAAGTGAATGTGGCGTTTTCATTTTTCTCCTCTCTATAATAGCAGTATTGTGTTATATAATGAAAAAATAATGCAAGATTTGTCAAAAATAAGATCTTATAATAGCAGTATAATACAGCTAAAGCAATAACGCAATGGCGAACAAATACTATGATTATATATGAAAGAGGTTGATAAAAATGGAAAAAAAGTGGTGGCATGACAAAGTAGCGTATCAGATTTACCCAAAGAGTTTTCTGGATACAAATGGAGACGGAATCGGAGATCTGAGAGGAATTATTTCTAAACTGGATTATCTGAAAAAATTAGGAATCGATATTATTTGGTTATCACCTATTTATAAATCACCATTTGTAGACCAGGGATATGATATTGCGGATTACTATGCAATTGCAGAAGAATTCGGAACAATGGAAGAATTTGATGAACTGCTGGCAGAAGCAAAAAAACGAGACATGCATATTATTATGGATCTGGTTATTAATCATTGCTCCGATAAACATGAGTGGTTTCAGAAAGCACTTGCTGATCCAGATGGAGCGTTTGCGGATTATTTTTATTTCCGCAAGGGAAAAAACGGCAATCCACCGAGCAATTACCGTTCCTATTTTGGAGGAAGCTGTTGGGAAAAGGTACCGGGAACGGACAAATATTATTTTCACATGTTTGCAAAGGAACAGCCGGATCTGAATTGGGAAAATCCGAAGTTACGGCAGGAACTGTACAAAATGATCAACTGGTGGCTGGAAAAAGGTCTCTCCGGTTTTCGAATCGATGCGATCATAAACATTAAGAAGGATCTGAATTTTCCTGATTTTGCACCGGATGGGAAAGATGGTCTGGCAAGCTGCTGGAAGATGGTTGAAAGTGTAGACGGAGTAGGAGAGCTGTTGGAAGATCTGAAAAAATCAACTTTTGAAAAGTATGATGCCTTTACAGTCGGAGAAGTATTTAACATGAAACCGGATGAATTACCGGAATTTATTGGAGAAACCGGTCATTTTTCAACGATATTTGATTTTAGCGCCCATACGCTCACTGATGGAGAACATGGATGGTATGATGCTCCGAAGCTGGAATTTGCGAAATGGAGAGCTGCGATCATTCAGGCACAATTAGAAACACAGAAGTATGGCTTTAAGGCGAATATCATTGAAAATCACGATGAGCCAAGAGGGGCATCCAGATTTTTACCATCTTATGCTCAGACACCGGACGGAATCAAGATGCTTGGTACCATAAGCCTTCTCCTCAGAGGAATTCCTTTCATTTACCAGGGGCAGGAAATCGGTATGAGAAATGCCAAATGGAACAGCATGGAGGAATTTGATGATATCAGTACAAAAGACCAGTATCATACTGCTCGTGAAGCGGGATTATCGGATCAGGAAGCCTTGGAAGTATGCAGCCGTATGAGCCGTGACAATGCAAGAACACCGATGCAATGGACGAGCGGGGAAAATGGCGGTTTTACAAAAGGAACTCCATGGTTAAAGGTAAATCCTTTATTTAAAGATGTGAATGTGGAAGCTCAGGAACAGGATCCGGATTCAGTTTTGAATTATTACCGCAAACTGGTTGCACTGCGTAAATCGGATGAACTGAAAGAAGTATTTACCTATGGAGAATTTCTTCCGGAATATGAAAATGTGGACGGAGTCATGGCATTTTATCGTAAAGATGAATCCAAGTGCATTCTTGTGGCTACTAATTTCGGAAAGGATGCTGCAACAATCAAACTGAAGAGCGAAATCGAAAAAGTATGGTTATCGAACCGTATAGATGGAACGGTAGATTGTGAAAAGGATTCATTGAATTTACGGAGCTGTGAAGTGGTTGTTCTGGAGCTGGAAAACCACAAGTAACTAACTATATAACTCCCGGATCTCTTTTTGAATCAGACGTCTTTTGCGAAGCACTCTTACCTCTGCTGCAGTATCCTTGATGGCAGCATGTTCTTCGTAAGCAGATCCGAAAGGAGCATTTGATGTCGGATATTTGATTTTTGATTTGATTGCCACTATCATTATCTCCTTTGGATGCTACACTCCGGTAACACTATTCAGTAAAACAAAACCAAAAGTAGATTACTGATGATTCTGAAGACATGTGCGTATATGTGGATCATTGCTATGGGGCTTCAGCTTTTATTTTAGAAATATGATAAATCAGGGATTGACCTTGCTGGATTATATGCAGCAGATCAATCCCTGCTTCTATTTAACAAAACGGTATCCAATCCAGCCAGATTCTGCTATACTGTATAAGAAAATCAAATAGAAAGGGTGGAACGTATGATCACATTAAATGACTATTTATATTCAGGTGATACGATTTTTCGGATTTTAAGAAATTATACAGTGGATCTGAAGAAAGAAGCAAAGAAGAATCACAATGAAATAGATCTCATCCATTCCAATTTCCTGATCCAGTTCAGGGAACTGCTTGAACACAATGATTTCCTTACTGCACAGTCGCAGAAAATCAGGGATTTTTATAAATACATGGTACAGGAATATCCTCTGCTTGCTTTTACTTTTAAAGGAAGGATCAAGTCCCTGATTCGCGCAGAGGAAAAATTCAACGGGTATATTGTAGAATATATTTATGATTATTATGAAAAACATCATACCTATCCGCCGGTGCCTGACCTAAGGGAAAAACTGAGCTGCTTTCGGGATATTATCGCATACCGTCTGGTAATTTCTCTTCCAAAATGCCATATCAGGGATGACAAACTGCGAGAAGAAGAGGAGATCAAGTATTTATACAGGATCGCGAATGTTCTTCCGGGGTTTCTGGAGGAAAGAGGATTTACGGCAGAACCTGCAAAAGGGGTGCTTGAAAGTACATCTCCTTTTATGGATGAGGCGGTGAAACCTTATTATCGGGATTATATTTCCAATGGAAGCGGAGGCAGCTATCAATCACTCCACATCACGTTTTATGATAACTGTTCGAGAAGTTACATGGAAGTACAACTGCGGACAAAGAAGATGGATGATATAGCGGAGATTGGAGCGGCAAATCACCAGGCCTACGAGAAGGAACAGGAAAGAGTCAGGGCAAGAAGAGAAGCTATTCCGGAAGGAGAATGCATTTATTTTGATGAGGCATACGAAAGAGGAATGCGGCTTCTGGGGTTGGAACTGAAGGATCTGGAAGTCAATATGTTTGCTGCGGCAAATAATAGTCTCATCAATGACGGATGTGGATTATACAGGGGGAGACTGATCCTGCCGTATGAACATTTATCAAGATTCCAGACGGATCTGAACGATTAAAAGGGTTATAAGAATGAATACATCAGATACAAAAAAAGCATATTACCATCTCCAGGTCAGAGAAGAGTTGTATCTGGATAATATGCCGGATCTCTTTTGAGAAAAGAATAAAAAAAGAAGAGAGGTAAAAAATGGAAGAAAAGAAAAAACAGACAGAACCGGAAGCCTGTAAAGTGGCAAAAAAATGCGGAGGATGCCAGTATCAGGGAGTGCCATATAAGGAGCAGCTGAAAAAAAAGCAGAAAATGGTGAACGCTCTGTTGTCAAAATACGGAAAAGTAGAATCGATCATCGGAATGGAGAATCCGTATTATTACAGAAATAAAGTACACGCCGTATTCGACAGAGACCGAAAGGGAAATATCGTATCCGGAACCTATGAAGCGAAGACACACCGGGTCGTTCCTGTTGAAAACTGTCTGATCGAAGACAAAAAGAGTCAGGAGATCATCCGGACGATCCGGGGACTTTTGAAATCTTTTAAGATCAAAACCTACGATGAAGATACAGGATATGGCTTGTTCCGTCATGTGCTGATCAGAAGAGGGTTTAAAAGCGGAGAGATTATGGTGGTTCTGGTGCTTGGATCACCAATCCTTCCATCGTCTAATAATTTCGTAAAAGCACTCAGAAAAGAGCATCCGGAGATTACAACGGTTGTCCTTAATATCAACGACAGAAAGACCAGTATGATCCTTGGGGAGAGAGAAAAAGTGTTATATGGGAAAGGATTTATCCGGGATGAACTCTGCGGGTGTACTTTCCGGATTTCACCAAAGTCCTTCTATCAAGTAAATCCGGTGCAGACGGAGATCCTTTATCAGAAAGCGATTGAATTTGCACATCTGACAGGGAAAGAAAGCGTGATCGATGCCTATTGCGGAATCGGAACGATCGGTCTGATCGCATCGGGACATGCAAAAGAAGTAGTCGGTGTGGAACTTAATAAGGATGCCGTGAAGGATGCAATATTAAATGCAAAAGAGAATCAGATCCGGAATGTGAGATTTTTCCAGGGAGATGCCGGGGAGTTTATGGAGGCGATGGCAGCAAAGGGAAATAGTATGGATGTGCTGTTTATGGATCCGCCGAGAGCCGGAAGTGATGAAAAATTTATGGCATCTGCAGTGAAGATGGGACCAGAGAAGATCGTGTACATTTCCTGCAATCCGGAGACACTGGCAAGAGATCTGAAGTATCTGACAAAAAAAGGATATCAGGTAAAAAAGATACAGCCGGTGGAAATGTTTGCGTTTACGGAGCATGTTGAAACAGTTTGTCTCCTTTCAAAGAAATGCCCAGTTTAAGCGGGGTTGAAGGCACTATTTTAATAAAAATATCCACAAAATAGTGCGGAAAAATATGTGCGTGTGATGAAAAATTGAAAATGATTTAACACCAGAAAGCCTTTTGGCGTACTTGTTCCAGTGGTACGCCAGAAGGTTATTTTTGTTAGGCCAAGGGCCTGTTTTCATTGTGGAGTTTTTCGTTGATCCGAAAAACGGAACTTTGAAAAAAACCACATTTGTGTTGTTGCAAGTAGCTTCATTTAGTTGCATATATTAAGTAAATGAAGTGATGAGTTGCGCCTTTTGAATATTTGTTGCAAAAACACACCTTTTCGTTGTGAAAAATGCAACGATGTATATAATGAGAGTATGTGATAAAGCCAATAATCAAATTACATACATACCTGTGAAAGGGGCGTTACTTATGGCAAATGATAATCAGATAGCTTTCCTTTGTTCGAGATTGAAGGAGCTTCGTGAAAAGAATGGCTGTACCATGGATGACATGGCAAAGAAGATTGATGTATTAGAGGGCTTGAAACCAGGAACTGGTATGAACAAGTCGTCTATTTCACGTGTTGAAGGTGGAAAAACTGCAGAAAAAACTCTATTGGAAATGGCAAGAAAATATTGTAAGGTTTTTGGAATGTCAGAATCACAGACCGAACAATTTTTGAGAGGGGAGAAGGTTGCAGTTCCAGATACTTCAGCGTTACTTAAGAATTCACAGTTAATTGATGAACTGAACAAGGAATATAGCAAGGTAGTTATTCCAAAGGTAGTTGTTGATGAATTAGATAATATAAAGAATAAGAACTCAGGTTCTCTTGGGAGAAAGGCTTGGGAAGTTATTCGTGGTATTAGCTATGGTTCTCGTACAATTCTTATGGAATATAATGGCGATGCTGATGAAGATAACGAAGATTGCAAAATAATATATATTGCACAGGAGGCTTCTGATACATATCACTGCAAAGTAGATATCATAACAGAGGACACCGATTATTCAGCATATCTTAAAGGGCATGAATCCGTTTCAGCATTACATCTTAGAGAATATATGGCTACTAAGCAGGATCTTATCAATATGACTAAATTGGCTAGAATTGACGCTTATTACGCAGATTCATATGAGAAATGTGAAGAACCGACAGCAGACGAAGTTAATGCATATCTTCAGGATGGAAATACCCTTATTATTTCTGCTGTAAGAAATAATAGGGTCACAATTGAGCAAAGAAAAGAAAAAATCAAATGGCTCATTCAGCTTGGTGCAGATGTGAATAAGCGTGATTGCAGTCGTAGATATTTCCCTGCTCTATCGCATGCAGTGCAGATGAAGGATTATGAGATGTTTATGTTTTTGCTTTTAGAGTGTAAGGCAAATCCTAATGTTGGAAGTAGAAATCCTTTTGATGCCGGAAAAGTACGCCAGAAGAATGAGGGCAATATGCCATTAATGATTGCTGCCTGGGAGGGAAAGAAGGACTTTGTAATTGCTTTATGTGAGGATGAAAGAACCAGTATTAACCAGCAGGACGCTAATGGATTTACTGCGCTCATGAAGGCCTGCATGAATGGTCACTTTGAAAATAATAAGGAAAAGCATACTTGGGATATTCGAAAGATACTCATTGATGCAGGAGCTGATCAGAAGATCGTTGACATTGATGGTAAAACTGCTGCTGATTGGGTTAGTGAGTATCATGAATCTGGTCCTACAAGAAAGCAGTTTAATAGAGGTAGCAATAAGAATAGTCAGAAGAGGGGGAATAGAAGATGGTAACACGAGCTTGTATATCGATAAATAATCGATGCAATCTCAATTGTACTTATTGCCATTTTCATGAGAAGAAGGATTACATTCAAGAGGACAATATGGATGTAATTACTATCCTTGATAATATTACTTCGCATATTGAAGATAACGATATTGATTTGTTTAAGTTAGGGTTTGTGGGCAATGGAGAACCAATGTTAGATTATGAGAAACTTAAGCAGTATATCGCTCATATTGGAGATTATTTGAAATCTGGAAGAATTGCTGCATACACCATTACAAACGGTCTTTTAGTTGATCGTGAGAAGTTAGAATTCTTCAAAGAATACAATGTAAATGTTGGCTTTTCAGTAGATGGAATCTCTGCTATTCACGACAAGTATAGATGTGGAACTCATGAGCGAGTGATGGCAAATATAGCTTTATACAAAGAAGTGAATGGAAAGTATCCTTCTATGAATTGTACTGTTGGAAAAGAGATAATTGATAATCCGGAAGCGACCATAGGGTTCTTTGAACAATTTGGTAATAGGATCACGTTTTCTAGGATGATTGGAAAACAGGGGATATCGTTACCTGATTTTAATGCGTTCTTGAATAAGGCGATGGAACGATTGAATGTTAGAACTGGTGGCTACGACTGTACCATGTATGGTGGTATGTGTGGTGCAGGAATGGATAATATTTTTTACGCAAATGGAAAGATATTCATATGTGGTAATTGTATCGATTTACCTTTTTCAATGCCTTACGACACACCTCTAAATGAGGTCAGTTTTGACGTTATCGATTTTGACAGAAGCTGTTGTTTCAAGGAGGTGTTTACTGGTTGAAGATAGCATTATATGGAATGCCTTGTGCAGGCAAAAGTACATTGATGGATAGAATCACTGATGCAAAGGTTATTAATGGCAGCCAGGAGTTGAGACGTATTTGCGGTGGTTCCTTTTTGGAACTATCAGAAGAAGAGAAACATCAAGTTAGAATTAAATACACAGAATATATTAATGGTTTGAATGATGAAGTAATTGTTTCAGATGGACACTATTCATTTATGGAAACTGTTGCATTTACTGAGGCTGACGGAGAGTTGTACGATATCTTTATTTATCTGTATTGTTCTCCGGAAAATCTTAAGGAAAGATATGCTTTGTCAGAGAAAAATGGTAAGTTTGCTGGCGAGTCCATTGAGTCGTTAAGACAATGGCAGGAATTTGAAATAAATAATCTTAGAGAGGAATGTCATAGGCGAAATAAGGACTTTTACGTTGTAAGTGATAATGAAGAAGAACAGAATAAGTTTTTTGATTTCTTATCTTTACTTCGAGAAGGTTTCAGCTCCTACGATTTAGCGACAGATATCTGTAATCAAATAATGGAGCAGTTCAACAAGCAGGATATCTTGTATATGGTTGACGGAGATAAAACCATTATTATTCAAGATTCATATAGGTTCTGTTGTAATGGCAAGACAAAGATCTTCGATGGAGATTTTTATACTGGCTATCAATCATTTCTTTTTGAAAAGGAATTACAAACCGCGTCTATTGACAAATCTAAAATTGCAGAGATAACAATTAATAATGAAGTGTATGACATAGTTGCATCGAATAATTATGTTGTACTTTCTTCTGGAATAAAAGATTTGTGGAGCGATATTGCTAATGCTAAGAATCTTGGAACTATATTTGCTAGTCCATACATAAGTGCAGATGTTAAGTATTATGTCGTAAAGCAATTGCGAGAACATGGATACACTATTTTTGCCTATGGAGATAGCAAGATTGATTTATATATGTTACGCGAGGCTGATAAAGGATTTCTGTATATTGGTAAGCGAATAAGCAGATCATTGAAGAATGAAAGCTTATCAGGCTTGGTGCCGATTTACGATCATTCTTTGGTGATATTGGCTGATGAGGACGAAGAAGTACAAGCTGATATTGCTATCTGCAAATCGAATTCAGGAATAAGTGGAAGTAGGCTGGCAGCAGCACATGTGCGTTTAGGAGAAAAAATAGGAAGGCACATTGCTGCCGTATTCCCAGAGAAAAATACATCAATCTTAGTTTTGGAACGAGGTGGCAGGTTTTTTGGTGACGGAGTATATATGGGAGCAGGCGGCATTTTTTATTCGATGAACCCGAAGCAAGATGATGCTCCTGTGATTAATACAGAGAGAGTAGTTATTGTTGATAGTGTGATTAATACTGGAAAATCAATAATGAGGATTATTGATGAGTTAAAGAATCATAATCCAGGCATTGACGTTATTATCGCTGCAAATGTTATTCAGAATGAAGCTGTCGAGTTGTTTAAGGATTATCTTGTGTTTGCAACAAGGCTTTCGAAGAATTCATTTGTAGGAGTTAATCAATCAAAGCAAACTGGCAAAACAGGACCGGATACTGCAGATAGACTTTTTAATTTAATAAAAAAACGATATTGAAATGATTTTGTTGCAACAAGATTTTTTTGTTTTTAGTCAAATGTCAACATTTAACAATTTGTTAAAAATGCACAAATTGTAGACTGTTAACAATCTGAATGTGTGTGAATGAAAAACAGATATCGTTCATATATGTAGTAAAATCCGTCCACGAAAGACTTGTTTTTTTGTATACAATAAAAATACGTCGTATTCCACAAAAATGCACAAAAACGAAAACGATAATAGATGTTTAATTGGTAAAATGTTATAATTGCCTTAACGCAAAGTTTACATTTATGGAGGAATGCAAAATGAAAAAGAGAATGATAGCCCTCATGCTGGCTGGTATCATGGTACTCTCGGTCACAGCCTGTGGCGGTGGAGGAGCTTCCAGCAAGAACCAGAATAATCAGGATGATGGTGAAAGCAAACAGGTTGGAGTTGAGGTAACCGAGGACATGCAGAGTGCACCGCCGGAAGATGCACCTGTAGGAGGACAGGTTGTAGTTGCGATCTCACCAGGTACCTTATCACCGGATATGTACGGCGGATGGTCAAACAATGCAACAAACTCCGGATTTATTGGATTGATGAGTGGTTACGCCCTCGCTGATTACAATCGTGATTATGTTCTTGATTGGGACCCGGTTGTTGTTAAAGATCACGAAGTAATCGAAAACGATGACGGAAGCAAGACATACCGTTTTGAAATCAATGATAACCTGAAATGGAGTGACGGTTCTCCGATCACAGCAAAAGATTATGTATTCAGTCTTCTGCTTCATTCTTCTCCGGAATTTGCAGCCTGTGAAGGTGATGCAACATACGGATGGGCTTTAGTTGGATACAACGATCATGTACAGGGAACAACAAAAGAATTCGCAGGTGTTAACCTTCTTGGGGATTACGATTTTTCTATGACAATCAGTGCAGATCAGCTTCCGAACTATTATGAGATGGCAAATGTTGCCTATGGACCGGAACCGCTTGCAGCAATCGCTCCTGGATGCGACGTGAAAGATGATGGAAACGGAGCATACCTTACAGATGGATTTACAGAAGATCTCATCAGAGAAACCTTGCTTGATCCGGATAAAGGATTCCGTTACAAAGCACCGGTTGTATGCGGACCTTACAAATTAAAGAGTGTTGACCTTACAACTGAAACTGTTGAACTTGAAATCAACGAAGAATACCTTGGAACATATGATGGAACAAAACCACATATCCAGACAATTATTTCCAAACCGGTTGCAGATGAAACAATCCGTGACGAATTTGAAAAAGGAACAATTGATTTCTACTCAGCAGGTACAGGAGAAAAGATCGAAGCTGCTTTAACAAAAGTAGAAGAAGGAAAATTAGATGCAAACTATGGTCTTGTACCGGGAACACGTATCAACGAGATGCGTTATATGTGTGACTTTGGACCGACACAGTTTGAAGAAGTAAGACGTGCAATCGCTTATATCGTAGACCGTGATGAAATCAACAAACAGTTAACAGGCGGATACGGTACAGTGGTAGACTGTTATGCAACAGATGCTACAACAGATTTTGCAGCAATTAAAGATGATATTGAATCTGAACTGATTCACTACTCATATGACCTTGATAAAGCAAAACAGGAACTCATCGATGGTGGTTGGACACTGAACGAAAAAGGTGAAGAGTACAAAGAAGGTACAGACAAATACCGTTATAAAGAAGTAGATGGTGAATTGATGAAATTAAAAGTTGAAGTAGCATGCTGTGAAGATGACTACTCAAAACTTTACAACACAGTAATCCCACCGGAAGCAGAAAAGATTGGTATGGAATATAAATACACATCTATGGACTTTGCACTTATGATCAACCATTTGAATCGCCAGGGTATCGATGAACCAGAATATAACATTTTCTACAGTAGTATCGGAATTCCGGAAATTCTCTTCTACTGGAACTGCTTCGATGACGATCCGAGTTTAATGGGAAGCTGGAATGTTAACTACATTTCCGATCCGGAATTAAAAGCAATCGGTAAAGAGATGCAGAAAGTTGATCCTGAAGACATTGACGGATTTAGGAAATTATATGGAAAATTCCAGCTGGCATACAACAAAAAACTTCCAAGTCTTCCAATGGGATCAGGAGTTTCTTATATGTTTTTCAATCCGAAGCTTAAGAATTTCGTTCCTAGAGCTCATGTGGGATGGGGAGCAATGGTATTAGATGCATACTTTGAAGAATAAGCATAAAGGATTCATCAGAATAGATCAATTCTATTAACTTTTGATATGCATGACAAAACAGGGAGGACAGAACAAAGGAAAATGTTCTGTCTTCCCGTATCTTTTCTTTATACGAAAACAAAATTATGGTAATGGTTCGGACAGAATCACATGTCATGAATAATTCAGGAATAACTATTTCATCCAGAAGGAGAAAACTACATTATGGCAAAATACATATTGAAAAGACTTGGTTATATTATTATAGTATTCTTCCTGCTTTCCATCTTACTGTTTGGTATTTTCAAAATGGTACCTGGTGACCCTGCCAGACTTATGGTCGAGGGACAAAAGCAGAGTGTTTCACCGGAACAGTATGAGATGCTTTATCAACAGGCAAGAGTACGTCTCGGACTTGATAAACCGATTCCGGTTCAGTATTTAAGCTGGATGGGAAATATCTTACAGGGAGATTTCGGTTACTCTACCGTATATCGTATTCCGGTTAAAGAACTGATCGGACCTCCGATGAAAAATACAATCGCCCTGAACGTTGTATATTATATTTTCCTTTTCGCAATCGGAATTCCGCTGGGAATCAAATGTGCGGTAAAAAAAGACACGGTGTTTGATACATCACTCCAGGTAGCAACTATGATCGGTATCAGTATTCCTTCATTTATTTCGGCGCTGATCTTTATCTACCTGTTTGCAATTAAAATTCCGATCTTTCCAATCAGTGGAATGGTCACAACGGGTGCAAATTTTACAGGCTTCCGTGCATTCTTAGATTATTTATATCATATGGCACTTCCTATTATTGTATGTCTGACAGGTATCGGTGGTCTGATCCGTTATGTCAGAGGAGCTCTTCTTGATGCATTATCTATGGATTATGTAAGAACAGCCCGTGCCAAAGGTCTGAAAGAAAAAACTGTTATTTACAAACATGCGTTCCGTAACGCGATGATCCCGATCACAGGCTGGATCGTAGGCTCTATCGTAGGTATCTTTGGTGGAGCGGTTATCATTGAGACTCTGTTCTCATGGAAAGGTGTCGGAAAACTTCTGATCGATTCCTTGAACCAGCATGACTATACAGTCGCACTGTCCATGCAGATGTTTTACATTTTGTTAGGACTTGCTGCAAACCTGATCACAGACTTATGTTACTGTATCGTTGATCCAAGAATTAAACTCGATTAGGAGGAAGACAAATGTTATTTGGAAAGAAGAAAGAAAAAGAGCAGCGTTCCGTTCTTGAAGAAGAACAGATGCAAAGTCCTTTTCGTACGATTATAAAAAATCTGCTGGAAAACAAACTGGCTATGGGAGGATTGATCGTATTTGTATCAATTTTTGCAATGTGCTTCATCCTTCCGATCTGGTTTCACCAGGATTTAAACTATCAGGATCCAACACAGAAAAATATCGCACCGGGATTTTCATTCCTTTCGGTTCCGTCAGATTTAAAAGACAATGCCGAAGTGATTGAATTTGGTCCGACATATGGTGTAGGTGTAGACAAAGACGGTTACGTTTATGAGTGGGGACAGTTAACGAAAAACCTGAAAAAAATTCCGGCTGATATGGGAAAAGTTGTTGATATCGCAGTTGGTCAGGACCACGTGCTGGCAATCAACGATAAAGGTAACTTATACACCTGGGGCTTCAACCGAATGGGTCTTAATGTGATTCCGCCGGAACTGAAAGGCAAAAAGATTGCTGACATTGAAGCAGGATATCAGGTATCCGTTGTTGTAACAGAAGACGGAAAAGTTATTTCATGGGGAAATACAAGTGCAGTTGATATTTCTACAGCTAATGTAAAGGACGAAAAAGTCAAAGAAGTAAAAGCAAATATTCAGACAGCCATTGCCCTTACAAAGGATGGAAAAGTCATCTCGCTTGCAAAGAAAGAAACTGCTTTAGATAATGTACCGGAAGAGATTCAGGGAAAAGTAGAAAAAATCGCTTTAACAGATAAAGCAGCAGCAGCTGTATTAAAAGATGGTACTGTAAAAGTCTGGGGAAACAATCACGACCATATTTTCTCCGTACCGGAAGAAGTGCAGGGCAAAGCAGTGGATATTTCAGGTGGACGTAACCATCTTGTTGTTGTGACAGAAGATGGAAACGCAGTAGCCTGGGGCGGAAATGAAAATAATCAGGCAAAGGTTCCTGCTAAGGCAACCAATATTGCAAAATTAGCTTCCGGCTATTATCAGAACTGTATTATCAAAGAAGACGGCTCTGTTGTGACATGGGGACTGAAAGGTTACTTACTTGGAACAGATAATCTTGGAAGAAACGTATTCTACCGTATCTTAAAGGGTGGACAGATGACTATGACAGTCGGATTCATCGCTGTTATCATCCAGTTCGCGATCGGTATCTTAGTAGGGGGTATTTCCGGATACTACGGTGGAACTGTGGATATCCTTCTTATGCGTCTGGCAGAGGTTGTCGGATCCCTTCCGTTTATCCCGCTGGCACTGATCCTTTCTGCTTTGATCGGAAATAAAGTATCGGATGTCGGAAGAATCATCATGATCATGTTGATCCTCGGTTTCCTCGGATGGACCGGTATCGCAGGTCTTGTCCGTGCACAGGTGCTTGCAGAACGTAACAAAGAATTCGTTGTCGCTGCAAAAGCACTGGGTGTAAAAGAAAAGAATATTATTTTCCGTCATATCGTACCGAACGTAATGACGATCATTATCGTACAGGCAACAATCTCATTTGCAACCTGTATGCTGACAGAATCCGGATTATCATTCTTAGGATTCGGTGTTGCAGAGCCAATTCCTTCATGGGGAAATATGCTGAACAACTGTCGTTCTTCAGAAGTTATCTCACAGTACTGGTGGAGATGGGTATTCCCGTCAGTTGTATTAGGACTTTGTACTGTAAGTATCAACTTGTTTGGTGACGGACTTCGTAGAGCAGTTGACCCGAAAGCAAATGAAAGGTAGGAATAACGATGGCATATTTATTGGAAGTAGATGATCTACATACATTTTTTAAGACAAAAAAAGGAATTGTAAAAGCGGTCAACGGTGTTTCCTATCGAGTAGAGCCTGGGAAAACATTAGGTATCGTAGGAGAATCCGGAAGTGGAAAGAGTGTATCGGCAATGAGTATCTTAAAACTTTTGGATGGAAACGGATATATCGACAGCGGTACAATTACTTTCAAGGGAAGAAATCTTGCGGAGTGTACAATCAATGATATGTACCAGATTCGTGGAAATGAGATTTCCGTTATTTTCCAGGAACCGATGACAAGTTTGAACCCGGTATATACGATCGAAAAACAGTTAAATGAAGTTTATTTAACCCATCAGAAAATCACAAAAAAAGAAGCAAGTGAGAAATCACTTGAAATGTTAAAAGCTGTTAAGATCCCGAATCCGGAATCTGTTATGAAACAGTTCCCGCATCAGCTGTCAGGTGGAATGCGTCAGAGAGTTATGATCGCCATGGCTCTTGCCTGCGAACCAAGTCTTCTGATCGCTGACGAACCGACTACTGCTTTGGACGTTACCATTCAGGCACAGATCTTAAAGCTGATGAATGAACTGAAAAAGGAAAAAGGGACCTCTATTCTGTTCATTACACATGACCTTGGAGTTATCAACCAGATGGCAGATGAAGTGGCAGTTATGTATTGTGGTCAGGTTGTGGAAATGTGTAAAGCAAGAACTATCTTTGCAAAAGAGACAACCTGTTCACATCCATATACGGAAGGACTTATGACTTCAATTCCACGTCTGGATACACCGGTCGGAGCAAGACTTGAGGCAATTCCGGGAGCAGTACCTCATCCGCTCAATCTTCCGAAGGGATGTAAATTTGCTCCGCGTTGTAAATATGCAACAGAGAAATGTATGAATGAAGAACCAAAATTAGAGTTGGCAGAAGACAATCACTTGATTCGTTGTTTCTACCCGGATAAGGAGGCACGCCATGCCAAATAATGATGAAAAGAAAGTGCTTTTGAAGGTCACGGATCTGAAACAGTGGTTTCCACTTAAGAAAACAAAGTTATTCCAGAAAGAGCAGGAGTATGTAAGAGCCAATGACGGAATTACTTTGAATATTTACGAAGGAGAAACAGTTGGTCTTGTTGGAGAATCCGGATGTGGAAAATCAACATTTGGAAGAACTTTACTTCAGATCTACAAACAGACAGAAGGTAAGACAATGTATTACGGCAGAACTCTTACCGATATGGCACCGCTTTATGTAGACGAAACAATCAAAAATATTTCTTCTGGTAAAAAGAAAATTGCCGAATTAGAAGCGAAGGCAGAAGCATTAAAAGCGGAATATGAAAAAATGGAAGATTCTGCGGAAAAATTCCAGAAACAGGCCGAATGTGAAAATATCCAGAAGAAATGTAATATGGAATTCCTGAATCTTGTTCAGATCATTGGTGGATTCTATAGCTTAGATGACACAAAAGAAGCAGAACAGTTACTGCTTGAAAAATTCAAAGTTGCCAGAGTGATCAGCGGTTTAAATGAAGAAAACCAGATGGAAGGTGTCGATAAGACAAAAGAAATCGCAGAGAAGAAAGTGGAACTTGAAAAAGCGGAGAAGAAGTTAGAAGAACTCCGCAGCAAATATAAAAATGATGAAGCTTTTACAAAATACGAATCATACCGTGATAATGGAGTAGATCTTGCGAGACTGAAAACACAAGAAATGCGTTTCCTTCGTAAAGATATGCAGATGATCTTCCAGGATCCATACTCATCACTGAATCCACGTATGACAGTTGGACAGATCATCGGAGAAGGTCTTCTTGCACATGGCATTTTTAAGAAAAATGATGAAAAAATGCAGGCGTATGTTATGGAAGTCATGGAAAAATGTGGACTTGCACCATATATGATCCATCGTTATCCACATCAGTTCTCCGGTGGACAGAGACAGAGAATCGGTATTGCACGTGCACTTGCATTGAAACCAAGATTCGTAGTCTGCGATGAGGCGGTTTCCGCACTTGACGTTTCCATTCAGTCGCAGATCGTCAACCTTCTGAAAGATCTCGGAAGCGAAGACAATCTTGCATACTTATTTATTTCACATGGTTTGAGTGTTGTAAAATATATCAGTGACCGAATTGGTGTTATGTACCTTGGAAACATCGTAGAGCTTGCAGAGTCACAGGAAATGTTTGATCACCCTACACATCCATATACAGAAGCGCTGTTATCAGCAATTCCGACGACAGACGTAGATTCTAACAGAGAGATGATCCCGCTTGAAGGAGATATCCCAAGTCCGGTTCATCCGCCGAAAGGATGTAAGTTCCATACAAGATGTAAATACTGTACAGAAATCTGTAAGCATATTACACCGGAACTTGTGGAAATGAGACCGGGACATTTTGTAGCCTGTCATAATCCACTCGGAGTAGAAAAGGATTCATAAAATCAGAAAGGAATTAGCATGAGCTTTTTTGGAGGATACAGCAAACGAGGAAGACAGTTGGAAGAACAGGATAAAAAGTTCCTGGAATTTAAAAAGCAGATGAGTGACCAGAACATTGTTTTTGAAAAGGGAGATTATCTGGCTATGGTTTTGGGGGCATTCTGGGCACTCTGGCCGGCTCTGGCCATTACACTGGCAGTAATTGTGGGGATCAGCCTGTTCTTTTTATAAAAAACTGCAAAAATCTGAAAGGAAGAATGAATGGATTATACCAGGAAGGCATCAATACAAAGAAAAACTCTTTGGCAGCAAATCGCTGATGTATTAAGAGAAGACATCATTCGGGGGAAGATCAAACCGGGGGAACGAATTGTAGAAGAAGATATTGCGGAGAAGTTTCATGTAAGCCGGGGACCGGTCAGAGAAGCCCTGCGTCATATTGGGGAGGAAGGATTTGTTGTTTATGAGTCTCATAAAGGCAGTACAGTAAAGACGATTTCCTATGAAGAAATGCAGGAAAAATATCTTGTCCGCTCTACCCTGGAAGTTCTGGCAATCAGGATCATTGCCGGAAAACTTCCGGAAGAAATCGAACGGGAAATGGATGAGTGTCTGGAGCAGATGGAAAAAGCTGCGAAAGAAAAAGATGTGTACCACATTATGTGTTATGATGAACAGTTTCATTCATGCATTGTTCGAGCAGCAAAGTGCGAAACCTTATATAAAATATGGGCAATGCTCCGGGAAAGCAATTTGTGCGGATATTATACAATGGGTGTTGAATCCATCATCCCCTTTGATGTACTTCGCTACAATCATGAGATCCTTTTAAAAGGAATAAAAGAATTGCCTGTTGAAAAGACAGCAAAATTGATTGAGGAGCATTATATGATCGTTCCGGAAGTTCTGCATGAAAAACAGTGTAAGAAATCCGAATAGAACGAAGGATAATGTGATTTCAGTTGTTTTAGATCAGGTGGCTAAAAAGACCACCTGACAGCGGCGTTCTACTTCAAAGCTTCGTCACAAAACAGACTGTGTAAATACTTGCAATTACAAGAAAAAACGAATACAATATAGAAAAAGAGGCAGGTATCAGGCGGAAATGAGACAGATGGAATTTAAAATGGAGCGTCCGGGACTGGTTGAACCCGGACAGATTGTTGATGTGACAGAGGGCGTTGTAGCTGCGTATTTTTATTATACGATTGAGCCGGCTGTGGCAATGAGCGCCAATTATCGTTCATGGCAGAGACTTAAGTCAGGACAGGGAAAGGTGATTGACGTAAAGCAGACACCGCAGGGGTATTATGTGGTGTGTGAATTTGATGAAGAGGATGTGGAATAAAGAGAAGGAAAAATCCACTGGAAAGAATTCAATATAAAAAGATCAGAGAATGATAAAAAATGTGATTATCAGACTCTGATCTTTTTATATTGTCATGTGTATGGAAGGAAACTACCGGTGGCAGACTCTGCTGATGCTGAATGATGGAAAAAACTGCTATATAATCCTGAACCAGGAACATAAACAGAGAAAATCTACAGTCCAAGAAGAGCAGGAAGTTCCCTGATTGCGCCAATCTGTCTTGGTGGATCCGGAATATCACCAAATCCATACGAAGCATAAATAAAAGGCACGTCTGCTTTCTGGCAGGCATCAAAATCACCTGAAGTATCTCCGACATAAACCACATCCTGCAGATGATTGCGCTCCATCAGAAGACGGATGGATTCATTTTTTGGAACCTGTGTCTGACCAAAGCATAAAAAATCTTTGATATATTTTTCGAGTCCCATCGTTTTTAGAAAAACTTCGATATATCCACACTGGCAGTTGCTGACGATATAAAGGTCGGTTTTCTGAGAAAGGTTTTCCAGTGTCTGCGCAACATCTGGGTAAAGAACACCGTGATCGGTTTCAAGCAGCCGATTTTCATAGTTAAAGCAAAGATAGCCGATTCGGTCACGTTCTTCTTTTGGGCAGGAAGGAAAGAGTGCAAGCGTGATCTCATCCATTGTTTTTCCAAAAAGTGACTTAAGCCAATCTGCTGTAAGTGAGAGGGAAAAATCTGTATTCTCCTCTATCGCCTGATTCCAGGATCTGGCAACTGCTTCGGTTGAGTCCCAGAGTGTGCCGTCTACGTCAAATATAATACCATCCATGATTCAATCTCCTGTATCTGAAAAATTATTTAACAGATTAAGGATAGCACAAGGTGGATATCCGGGCAATGATCTGTAAAATATTTTATCGAAAAGTTACAGGTGATGTCGAAAAAATGCGAATTAGTAAGAAAGAAGAAAAGAAGTGTAAGATAGTAGAAACAGAAAAAACAAAAGAAATAAATGGGGGAAAGAAATGGCTGAGGGGAAAATCAGGATCAAAGATATTGCAAAAATAGCCGGAGTGAGTGCAACAACTGTATCGAATGTGATCCATGGAAGAACGGAAAAAGTATCAAGAAAGACGAGAAAAAGGATAGAGGAGATCCTGGATGAACAGGAATATGCCCCAAGCATGGGAGCACGTATCCTTTCCGGAAAATCTTCCGGGATGATTGCTGTAGTTGTTGGAAAAAGGCAGGAATGGGAGCAGGAGAGTGAAAAATTAGAAGAAATACTGCGTGAGATCGAGAAGAGTCTGGATGAGAGGGAATACTATATGTTGTTGCATTTTGTAAAAACAGCAGAAGAATTTGTACAATATGCGGCGGTATGGAAACTGGATGGGGTTATCTGTATCTGGCTCAATGAAGAGGCGTGTACAAGAATCCGACAGATGTGTGCAGTTCCGGTGGCTGCGATATACAGAACAGACCGGATTTACGGAAAAGCCGGTGAGGAAGTCGCAAGGTTTCTGTTTAAAAGAGAGAAACAGAGAATCTGGTTTCTGGATGGAACGGAAGAGTACGGAAAAGTGGTATGGCAGGGAATGCAGAAAATATTTTCAAAAAAAGGCTGCTGTCTTGAAGAAGAACAATATCTGGAAATTCCAAAAGACAGGGATCTGCGGAGAATGTTCTATAAAATCCGGCTGGCAGGGCTTGCTTTATCCGCAGATATGCTCGTATTTGCATCTGCCGTACAGGGAGCAGAGGCTGTCGGTTATCTGCATGATCTGGAAATCAAGGTGCCGGAGGAAATTGAAGTGATGGCAGTCGGAAAAGAAGAAACAGCACTCATTTGCCGACCGCAGCTGACAACAGTCGAATTTGACAAAAAACGATTTGTCCGACAGGCAATTGAAGAATTATATGTCCAGATGATAAAAGGATATATTTTGACAAAATCCGGAAAAATCAGTGTGAAAACGATAATTAGAGGTTCCTGTAATTGATAAAATCGAATTAAAGTGATAAAATTTTAGAAAGCTACTTGACAAAGGTGGTGTCAATTGCTACAATAAAAAAACAGAACGCACTCTGTTTTGTAAAGTAAAGGAGTATGTTATGAGAAAACAAGCTTATTCAATTTTGGTTTATAACAATCCGGGACTATTAAGCCGTATGGCAGGATTGTTCAGCAGACGGGGGTACAATATTGAAAGTATTACCGCAGGTACAACTGCAGATCCGAGATTTACAAGGATCACGATCGTAGCAAGTGGAGATGAACAGATTCTTTCACAGATCGAGAAGCAGGTTCGCAAGATGGAAGATGTGATCGAGATTAAGCCGTTAAATGACAGCAATTCAGTATGCAGAGAACTGGTTATGATCAAGGTTCGTGCAAATGCATCTGAAAGAGCAGACCTTATTTCACTGGCAGATATTTTCCGTGCGAAGATCGTTGATGTTGAAAAAGACTGTCTGATGATTGAACTGACGGGAACCGAATCAAAGCTGAAAGCGTTTATGGAGCTTCTGGACGGATATGAGATCCTGGAGCTGGCAAGAACCGGTATTACCGGACTGAAGCGCGGAAGCGATGATGTGATCATGTTTGATTAAAGCAGAGAGACGTTTTGAAAAGAGCGACGAGCTCGAAAGCGGCACCTTCAGGGATGCAGCAGTAGTTACATAAGAAAGCTAGGGGCATGGAGCCTTTAACTCTATAGAATTCAATAAGTCATAGGAGGAAATTAAAAATGGCAGCAAGAATTTTTTATCAGGAAGACTGTAATTTATCAGTATTAGAAGGACAGACAATCGCTATCATCGGATATGGTAGCCAGGGACATGCACATGCACTGAACCTGAAAGATTCAGGATGCAATGTCATTATCGGTCTCTACGAAGGAAGCAAATCATGGGCAAAAGCAGAAGCTCAGGGATTTGAAGTATATACAGCAGCAGAAGCTGCAAAGAAAGCTGATATCATCATGATCCTTATCAACGATGAACTTCAGGCTGATATGTATAAGAAAGACATCGAACCAAACCTTGAGGAAGGTAACATGCTGATGTTCGCACACGGATTCAACATCCACTTCGGATGCATCACACCTCCGGCATATGTAGATGTAACAATGATCGCTCCAAAAGCACCGGGACATACAGTAAGAAGCGAATATCAGGCAGGAAAAGGAACACCATGTCTGATCGCAGTAGAACAGGATTACACAGGAAAAGCCTGGGACAGAGCACTTGCTTACGGTCTTGCAATCGGTGGAGCAAGAGCAGGACTTCTTGAAACAACATATAGAGTAGAGACAGAAACAGACCTCTTCGGAGAACAGGCTGTACTTTGCGGTGGTGTATGTGCCCTTATGCAGACAGGTTTCGAAACACTTTGCGAAGCAGGATACGATCCAAGAAACGCATACTTCGAATGCATCCATGAAATGAAACTTATCGTAGACCTGATCTACCAGAGCGGATTCGCCGGAATGAGATACTCAATCTCCAACACAGCAGAATACGGTGATTATATCACAGGACCAAAGATCATCACAGAAGATACAAAGAAAGCAATGAAGAAGATCCTCTCAGACATCCAGGACGGAACATTCGCAAAAGAATTCCTTCTCGACATGTCACCGGCAGGACGTCAGGTACACTTCAAAGCAATGAGAAAGAAAGCCGCAGAACATCCATCAGAAGTAGTAGGAGAAGAAATCAGAAAACTCTACAGCTGGAATGGTGAAGATAAACTGATCAATAACTAAGCGATAGGCAACAAGCCGGTCAGCTAAGCGGAAATAGAAGGAGTCCCGGAAAAACATGTTCGCATGCTTTTCCGGGACTCCTTCTATTTCTGATTAGTTAGTTGGCACCGCCAACGGTCGAACAAGCTCTGCTTGTGAGACTCTGACCGGCTTGTATGTAAATCATTCGACCCACAAACTCACAAACACATCCAGCGGAATCGCGCTATGCGCCAATTCCGCGTCCCCCCCAAAACAGAAGTCCCGTCAAACTACCCATCCAGCCAAACCGCGCTCCCGCGCCAGTTTGGCGTCCCCTCTAAACAAAAGTCCCGTCAAACCAATAATTTTCATCTCCAGCATCTCACTTACCTAAGTCGAAAAAAATAAGATTATATTACTGTGAGCAGAGTGGATGAAGAATGGACAAAAGAAATTGTATGATATTATAAAAGACAGTTGTAAAACAGATTTTTCTGTCATTTTTTAGTGATATTATATAAATGAGGCGTAAAACTATAATAAAGTTGCTTGAATTACTGTTTTTAACATTTTTTGCATAAAACTACAATATTGCTCTTTACAAAACGATACGCTTACATTATATAAAATAAAAACCGTTTTCTATCACAAATGTTCAATGATATATTTTAAATTGATTTGTCAAAAAATAATAAAACAACAAAAAAGACTGAATATTATTCCTTGTATCAAGTAATATATTGATAATTATCCCATCTGTGATATAGTAAAGATAATAGGTGTCTTTATTGGAGAGGTGAATGAAATGAAAAATGATAAAAAAATGATATTTTTGAAGTTATTAAAGATGCACGAACGAACCCGATTCAACAAATAGAAACTATGGCCAGTGAACTGCATAAAACAGAACATATTTCTCCACTAGATGCTTGCAAATGCACTGGAAATTGTGGTGCTATGTAAATTATGCAAATATAAAGCGTATTAAAATGTAGATATTTAGTGCAAGTAAAGACACCTATCTTGTAAATTACGAATTTCAGTAAAGATATAATGAGAGGGATTAATTATGAGATTTAGTAGTTATAATATGGAAGGAAGAATTAAAAGTAAAACAAAATTTATAAATGAAGGAGTTGCTGAATGTTTTAATAGTGTAAAATATAATAATCATTATATGTTAAATAAGCATGACATAGATATTTTTGAAATATGGAATAATTATGATAGTTATGATAGAAATTATTCTAATTTTATTGCTTGCAAATTTTGCACTAAGTTGTTGGAACAAGGTGGAAAAGATAATTTCTTAAAACTTATTTATGAACAAACTATTTCGAAAGCTGAAGAAATTTATGGAAGTCTCTTATATGATATAAAAAATGAGGTGGAAAGGGAAATCTTATTAGGAATTGATTGTTAGGACGATGAAATGAGAAACGAAAAAAAGTACAATAAAAGTATTTATTTTACAATGGTATTTGTACAGACAATAATACATCTTGTTGTTTTGTCTGAGATATTTTTAAAGCTTTTTTTAATTGACCATATTGTATATGATGCTTCTTCTAAAATTATTATAATGGATTTTATTTGGATCATTATATTGTTTTTACTAGAAAACATCTTACATATATTTAAACAGGCTGCGAAAATATGGATTACAAAACAATATAAAGACGTAATGCCGGAAAAGATTATGCATGTCTGTCAAAAACTTTCTCTTCAATTTTTAGAACAGCAAAATATACAGGAAATAATAAAACGATCCGATTCATATTTTGAAAAATCATTGGAATATACGGATGCATTAGTCAGTTGGCTCAGACTTGTTTTGTCTTCTATCGTTTTAGTCTGGTTTATGAGAAATACTTCATTTTTCGCAATACTTGTTATGAGCATACTCGTTTTAGTTGCTTTTGTGATTAATTTACGGACAACAAAAAATACCTTTGGTTTTTGGAAACGATATATGGAGACAGCACGTCGGTTTAATTATCTTTCTGATTTACAAATTAAACGGGAATATGCTTATGAGCGCCGGATTTATGACACATCGAAGGCTATGGATGAACGATTTTCAAAAGAATTTGATCAGGCTGCCAGGATAAATCGAAAGAGTGGTCATACTCGGTTTCGTGGACAAATATTGCTCGAGAGTATTTTGATAGGAATTACAGTTTTTGTAATGTTTTATTTTGCTTTGCCGAATACAATGGAGTCGATTACACTCGGAACTTATACCGCAATCACGGAAACCATTGCAAGAATGCTAGAGGAACTTTCACGGTGTGCAGAAAGCGTATTTCCAATTCGGGAGTTTCATGGTCTTCGCACAGAATTAATCCGATTTGTAGAAAATGATTTTTTGGAAAAAGGGTCAGCGAATAACTTCAGGGCAGAATCACCCAGAGAAAATGTATTGTCTTTGGACAATTTACAGTTTCGTTATTATGAAAATAATGAAGATACTTTGAAAGGGATCTGCTTTACTTTTGAAAAGGGAAAACACTATGGTCTTGTTGGAGTAAATGGGGCTGGAAAGACGACACTTGCAAAACTGTTGCTTGATCTTTATAAACCGACAAATGGCAGAATCTATGATGGAACTGAGAAAAAGACAGCGCTATTTCAGGATTTTCAGGTTTATCCGGTAACTGTAAGGGAATATCTTTTGATGGGAAATGATTCGAATCTTTCGAATGCCAGAGTGTCAGAGGTACTGGACATGCTAGAATGTTCAAATCTGAAGCAGGGGCTTGACACACCACTTACACTTTTGACAGAAGAAGGAACATTACTTTCAAAAGGACAATTGCAAAGGCTGGCAATTGCCAGAGCTTTTCTTTCGGAGGCAGATTTCATTCTTTTGGATGAACCGACAGCCAGTCTTGATCCTATTTCTGAACGGGAAGTATATAGATTGAGTGAACATATATTTCAAGAAAAGACAACGTTATTTATCACGCACCGTCTCGGCGCTGTCAGTCAGATGGATGAAATTCTTGTATTGGATCATGGTCAGTTGGTAGAGCATGGGTGTCATGAAGAACTGATGCGCAAAAATGGAGTTTATCGAAAACTTTATCAAACACAGAAGGAGATGTATGTGGATGAAATTTAACTGTAAGCATACGGTTGTGGCGAAATGTCTCAAACTGGGTGCAGAAATGATGCCAAAACATTTTGCAGGGATGATATTCGTCCACCTATTTCTGGCTGTACTTCCAGTATTTGGCATTCAGATCAGTCGCCGAATCTATCAGCTTGCCGAAAAGTCTGTATTGTCAGACTATCAGGTATTAACATTGCTTCTTCTGGTTTTGCTCTATGGAGCGTATTTGTTTCTGATGAAAAGCTACACCATTTACTATGAGCGTGTGATTGTTCAGTTCGGAGGATTGCTGGAATTTGAGAAGAAAACAAAATTGATACTTCATGAAAAATGTGGAAAAATTGCGATGCGTTATTATGAGATGCCGTCCTTCTATAACAGACTATGGGAAGCGAAAGTTGCAAGTATCAATGTATATCGGGTAGTCGAATGCGTGATTACTTTATCTGGTGCGGTGCTGTCAATTGTTCTTCTTTCTGGATATGCATCTATTATCCATTCGTCTTTTTTTCTTCTTATTGTACTGGCTGCCATTCCAGCACTTTTTGGAAATGTCAGTGAAGCAATTTTAAAAAGTCGCAGGCGTACACAATTAGCGGCTCTTGCAAAAGAAGAAAAGGACCGAAAAGAATGTACAACTGATATCCGCTACACAAAAGAGCGGATTGTATATGAAAGCAGTGATTTTCTTATTCAGAAATGGAAAACTTCTTCCAGAAAACTGCGTGAAAAAGAATATGAAGTGGAAATGCAGGTGTTGAAGATTCGTACTTTTTTGATGTTTTTAAATGTTGCTGCAACAGCAGGTGTCTATGTACTGGCCGGCTATTTGTTTTTCCAGAGAAAAATTGATTATCCAGCGTTCATGGTAGCAGTTTCTGCAACATTTCAGCTTCAGAATCAGTATGCACAGTTGTTTTCAGACTTGGGAGCTTTTTCGCAGTTTTGTCTAATGGTAAAACCATTTTTCCTGTTTCTGGATACAGAGAACGAAACACAAAGAATCGCATCAACGGGTAAAATTGCATTCCATCATGCAGGATTTACGTACCCGACGGGAAAAGAACCGGTGCTTCATGATTTGAATTTTACAATACATGCCGGAGAGAAAATCGCTATAGTGGGGGTGAATGGTGCTGGGAAAACAACGCTTTCTAAATTACTGGCAGGATTACTGGTAGTTACAGAAGGGAAAAATGAAGGTGTTCTCGCTGATACACCTTCTGTTATGTTTCAGGAATATCAGCAATATGCATTAACGTTGCTGGAAAATCTTGCTCCCCAGGAATTGGAATTAAAAAATCCAGTACTTGCAGAAGAGCTTCTTACAGAACTAAACCTCAGTCAGATTGCAAAAAATGAAATTCTTGGACGGGAGTTTGGAAAAGTAGATTTGTCGGGAGGGCAATGGCAGAAATTGGCGATGGCGAGAGCATTTTACCACGGAGGGACTTTCTTTTTATTGGACGAACCTACATCAGCCATTGATCCGCTATATGAAAAAGAATTAAATGATCTTATTTTCAGACGTATAGGAAATGACAGTACGCTTATCATTATTTCACATCGTCTTAGTATTGCAAAAATGGCTGACCGGGTACTGGTGCTGGATCATGGTACAATAGCAGAGCAGGGAAAACATGAAGAATTGTTAGCAAATTCAGATTCACTTTATCAAAAACTATGGAATGCACAACTAAGTTGGTACGGAGAATAGATTAGAAAAATTTTTAACTTGTTTCCTTTTCAAAACCTCACGAAATATACATATTGCACAACCCATCCCTCTGTGCTATACTAAAACCAGTCAAAACCACCAAAACAACTTAAAGGAGGAACTAGAAATGGATGAAAGACTGGAAGACCTTCGCTCCGCTAAAAACCCAAAGGCGCGAATTAAAATTTTAAAAGGACACTTTGCAACAAGTCATTCCCACATCAACACCTACATCGACATGTCAACGGTCAAATCCCGTCACAACAACGCCCGTGAAACTGCAAAAGTTCTTGCAGCAGCTTACCTTTCTAACACAACGGTAGATACCATCGTTTGCATGGAAGAGACAGAAGTGATCGGAACCTTCCTTGCCGAGCAGCTTGCCGATGAGAACCAGTACTCACTCAGCAAAGGAAACAACATTTCCATTATTACCCCGGAGATGTATCAGGACGGACAGATCCTGTTCCGTGACAACAAACAGAGAATGGTTGAGAACAAACAGGTTCTGATCCTTGCAGCGTCCATCACAACCGGTAAATCTGTCAAACAAGCAATCGAGTCTGTTCTCTACTACGGTGGAAGAGTCTGCGGAATCAGCGCAATTTTCAGTTCAGTCAACAAGATTGCAGGAATGGAAGTCAATACGATCTTCACAAGCAGTGATCTTCCGCATTACAGAGCATATTCTCCGGAAGATTGCCCGAAGTGCAGAGAAGGACAGCGGATCGAAGCTATCGTGAACAGCTACGGTTATTCTAAATTATAAGAGAAAATCAGAAGACAAAAAAAGTCTGTACCGAATACAAGCAGCATTTCAGTACAGACTCTTTTTTGAAAGATTTATGAAAACAAAAAAGACAGCCACTGACGGGATGGCTGCCTTTTTATCATTCATTATTTATCTCGAAACCGGAATTAAGCAATTTCGTTAACAGCTTTTGTTAAACGAGAGATCTTTCTTGCGCAAGTATTTTTGTGGTAAACACCCTTGCTTCCTGCTTTGTTGATTACAGAGATTGCTTCTTTTAATGCAACCTTTGCAGCTTCAACGTCTTTCTTTTCAACAGCAGTTTCAACTTTCTTTACATAAGTTTTCACTTTAGATTTGATTGCTTTATTTCTAGCTGTCTTTGTCTCAGTTACTAAAATTCTCTTTTTTGCGGATTTAATATTAGCCATTTCCGACACCTCCAAATTATCATTTCATAAATTATATAATCATAATATTGAATTCGACGAAAAGTGACACGGAACATCCGTCGAACACACTTATTTATTTTAGGCGAAGAAAGATTGCTTGTCAATACATAATTCCAATTTTTTGCGAAAAACTAAGTGAATAAGACAGAAAATACAGAAATGGGAGAGGACTATGGTTGAAAAGTATAATATCAGGACGGATCTGGCGCTGGAAGAGAAGGAACGGTTTGAATCTGACCATGTTGAGGTTCAGGGTGTGATCTTGACGGAAGAGTATGATGAGGAAAATGAGATCCGCATCACGACCGTGAGGATTGAGACCGAAAACGGAGCAAAAGTGATGGGGAAACCGGTTGGCAGCTATATCACGATCGAGGCACCGGAAATGGCAGTTCCCGATGAAGGATATCATGAAGAAATTTCACAGCAGCTCCGGAAATTCATTGGAGAACTGCTTCCTAAAAGAAAGATGGAAAAGATCTTGGTGGTCGGTCTTGGCAACCGGCAGGTGACACCGGATGCACTTGGTCCTTATGTGGTAGACAACCTGCATATCACAAGGCATATCATTGAGGAGTACGGAAAGTATGCAACAGGGGAAGATGAGGTCTGGTCAGTCAGCGCGATCGTACCGGGGGTTATGGGGCAGACCGGAATGGAGACTGTGGAGGTGATCCGGGGGGTGGTGGCAGAGACAAAACCGGATATCCTTCTGGTGATCGATGCATTGGCAGCGAGAAATTCAAAAAGGCTGAACCGGACGATCCAGATTGCGGATACGGGAATCAATCCGGGATCCGGGGTGGGAAATCACCGAAATGCAATCACGGAAAAGACAGTCGGGATCCCGGTGATTGCAATCGGTGTGCCGACTGTAGTGGATGCGGCAACCATTGTAGGCGATACGATGGATAATCTGCTCAGTGCAGTGGAAGTATCTGAATCTTTAAAAGGCATGGCAAGTGTGATCAAAGGATACAGTCCGGCAGAAAAATATGAGCTGATCAAAGAACTGATTGCGCCACATTTAAATGGAATGTTTGTAACACCAAAAGATATTGATGAGACCGTCAGGCGAATCAGTTATACGATTTCGGAGGCACTGAATATGCTTTTTACAGCTTCAGCGACATAATCAGGCAGTGAGCTGCATATATTATGTCAATATGACGCAAAAGGTCCTGAGCAGGATCCAGTCTGGAAAGATATGGTTTTGCTACAGCGATCTTCAGAAACTGGCAGGGAGGCGCGCAGATGAAAAAAGAACAGAGAATTTGTGTGCTTCTTGCCATTATGATTTTGGGAATCTGGGGACTGGAAGCAAAAAGCAGCGGTTCGCTGATCCCGAAGTCCTGGAAGATCAGGATGATCCAGAGTGTTCAGGAGAATGCGGAGCGGCTTTATATGCCGGGAGTTACATATACGGGAAAAAAACAAGGGGAAATCCGGGTGACGGAGGCTGTTGTCCACATGGCATCTGCCCTGATTCCTCTTGGCAATTATGTGACTGAACGGGAGGCGGCAGAGCTTCTGACAGAAGATGAGGCTACCTATGCGATTCTTGCAAAAAAACAGGCAGAAGAAGAAAATTCGGTGGATGAAAATGGACAGCTTATCGGAAAAGACAAAAGTGAAGAGACAAGGCAGGCGTCCGTACCGACGATGGATCTTTCGATGGAGCGGCTAAATGATTTTGAATATCTTGTGAGCAATTTTTATACGGTGGACAGCGTGACTTATATCAATCCTTCGGAGTTGAACGCTTCGGAGCTGCTTGGAAAGGATTTGAGGATCGATCTGAGTACGGGCGGTTCGAAAATCCTGATCTATCACACCCATTCCCAGGAGACATTCGCAGATTCGGACAATGATCCGTCCACCTCAATTGTAGGGATCGGGCGTTATCTGACGGAGATTTTAAATAACAAATATAAAATTCCGACCATGCATCATGAGGGTGTATATGATCTGATCAATGGGAAACTGGACCGGAGCGAGGCCTATGAATTTGCCAAACCTGAGGTGGAACAGATCCTTGCGGAAAATCCGAGTATCGAAGTGGTGATCGATCTGCATAGAGACGGCGTGGCGGATACTACGCATCTGGTGACAGAGATAAATGGGAAACCGACGGCACAGATCATGTTTTTTAACGGACTGAGCCGGACGCGGGTAAACGGAGACCTTGTCGGAATGGCCAATCCATATTTGCAGGATAATCTTGCATTTTCCCTGCAGATGAAGATTGCGGCAGAAACAAAATATCCGGGATTTGCAAGGAGAAACTATCTTCGCGGCTATAAATACAATATGGATCTGATGCCGCGGATGCTTCTTATTGAGGCGGGCGCGCAGACCAACACGGTAGAGGAAATGCGAAATGCCATGGAGGTGCTGGCAGACCTTTTAAATAGTGTGCTGACCGGACGATAGAGGGAGTATTCTTATGACAGAATGGAAACTACAGAAGTTTAACGATATAAAATATGTTATAATGGCAGGGGAGGTCAATTTGGCTTGACAAGAGGATTGAAATTGAGATAGAATTTTTCTTACTGAATTGAAGAAACAGATCAGGGAATCCGGGAAATTGTAAGGAGGCTGCTGCCGCAGGATTTTACCTGGATATTTTAGGATAGATCATAAGAGGAGAGGAAGAAAATGGCAAAAAAGACTACATATGATGCGGAGAGTATTACCATTCTGGAAGGACTGGAAGCCGTCCGGAAAAGACCGGGAATGTATATTGGAAGCGTCAGTACCAAGGGGCTTAACCACCTGGTGTACGAAATTGTAGATAATGCGGTAGATGAGCATCTGGCAGGATTTTGTTCACAGATAGAGGTGACACTGGAAAAGGACGGTTCTGCAACGGTAACAGATAATGGACGCGGTGTGCCGGTAGGTATGCATGCAAAAGGAGTATCGGCGGCCAGGATCGTATATACCACTCTACATGCGGGAGGTAAGTTCGATGATTCGGCATACAAGACAAGTGGCGGTCTGCACGGAGTAGGTTCTTCGGTTGTTAATGCACTATCTACTTATATGGATGTAAAGATCAGCCGTGACGGTGCGGTCCACCACGACCGTTATGAGAGAGGAATTCCGGTGGTAGAACTGGAGGATGGGCTTCTTCCGGTGATCGGAAAGACCAAAAAGACCGGAACCTGTGTCAATTTTCTTCCGGATCCGACAATTTTCGAGAAGACGAGATTTAAAGAGGAAGAGATCAAGAGCCGACTGCATGAGACAGCCTACCTGAATCCGGAACTGACGATTATATTTACAGATAAAAGAAAGACACAGGAAGAGAGGATCGAGTATCATGAACCGGATGGGATCATTGGATTTATCAAGGATCTGAATTCCAAAAAAGAAGTGATCCACGATCCGGTTTACTATAAAGGAGAAGCAGAAGGTATCGAAGTGGAAGTTGCATTCCAGTATGTGAATGAATTTCATGAAAATGTACTAGGTTTCTGCAACAATATTTATAATGCGGAAGGGGGAACCCATCTGACCGGGTTCAAGACGACATTTACGACGATCATGAACCAGTATGCCCGTGAAATTGGTGTGTTAAAGGATAAGGATGCCAACTTTACCGGTGCGGATGTACGGAACGGAATGACGGCGATCGTATCGATCAAGCACCCGGATCCGAGATTTGAGGGACAGACCAAGACAAAGCTGGACAACCAGGATGCGGCAAAAGCGACCGGAAAGGTGACCAGTGATGAGATCCCGCGTTTCTTTGACCGGAATCTGGAGACACTGAAAAAGGTTCTTTCCTGTGCGGAAAAAGCAGCAAAGATCCGTAAGACCGAGGAAAAGGCAAAGACGAATCTTCTGACCAGGCAGAAATATTCTTTTGACAGTAACGGTAAGCTTGCCAACTGTGAGAGCAGGGATGCATCCAAATGTGAAATCTTCATCGTTGAGGGAGATTCTGCGGGAGGAAGCGCAAAGACTGCCCGCGACAGAATGTATCAGGCAATCCTGCCAATCCGTGGAAAGATCCTGAACGTGGAAAAAGCAAGCATCGATAAGGTTCTGGCAAATGCCGAGATCAAGACCATGATCAATGCATTCGGATGTGGATTTTCAGAGGGATACGGTAATGACTTTGATATCACAAAGCTGCGGTATGACAAGATTATCATCATGGCGGATGCGGATGTGGATGGAGCGCATATTTCCACACTGTTGCTGACCTTATTCTACCGGTTTATGCCGGAACTGATATACGAAGGTCATGTCTACGTGGCAATGCCGCCGCTTTATAAGGCAATGCCGAAAAAGGGAGAAGAAGAGTACCTTTACGATGATAAGGCACTGGAGAAATATAGAAAGACACATTCCGACTTTACCCTGCAGCGATACAAAGGTCTGGGTGAAATGGATGCAGAGCAGCTCTGGGAGACAACCCTCAACCCGGAAACTCGAATGATGAAACGGATCGAGATCGAGGATGCACGTATGGCATCCGGTGTAACAGAGATGCTGATGGGAACAGAAGTTCCGCCGCGCCGCGCATTTATTTATGAAAATGCGACAGAGGCAGAACTGGATATTTAAAAACAGATCGGAAAGGCATGGATTTTCAAAAGGGGAAAGTCTGTGCATCAGAAAACATAAACTAGAAGAGGTAAGAGAAAATGGAAGAGTCACAGATCATCCGGACGGAATATTCGGAGCTGATGAAAAAATCATATATTGACTATGCCATGAGTGTTATCATTTCCAGAGCCCTCCCGGATGTCAGGGATGGTTTGAAACCGGTACAGAGAAGAACACTCTATGACATGTATGAGCTGGGAATCCGTTATGACAGACCATATCGTAAATGTGCGCGTATTGTCGGTGATACCATGGGTAAATATCATCCACATGGAGACAGCTCGATCTATGAAGCGTTGGTTGTTATGGCACAGGAATTTAAAAAAGGAATGATCCTGGTAGATGGTCATGGAAACTTCGGCTCCATTGAAGGAGACGGGGCTGCAGCCATGCGTTATACTGAAGCAAGACTGGCGAAAATCACACAGGAGGCATATCTTGCCGATCTGGACAAAGATATCATTGATTTTGTACCGAATTTTGATGAGACAGAAAAAGAGCCGGCAGTTCTTCCGGTAAGAATTCCGAACCTTCTGCTGAACGGTGCGGAAGGAATCGCAGTTGGTATGGCAACCAGTATTCCGACACATAACCTGGGCGAGATTGTGGATGCGGTTAAGGCATACATGAAGAACAATGACATCACGACAAAACAGCTGATGAAGTACATCAAAGGACCGGATTTCCCGACAGGCGGGATCGTCGTCAATAAAGATGATCTGGCAGAAATTTATGAGACTGGAACCGGAAAGATCAAGATTCGTGGAAAAGTAGATGTGGAAGAGATAAAAGGCGGACGGAAGAAGATCGTCATTTCCGAAATCCCGTACACCATGATCGGAGCCGGAATCGGTAAATTTCTGAACGATGTCTGCAATCTGGTGGAGACAAAGAAGACCAGTGACATCGTAGACATTTCCAATCAGTCTTCCAAGGAAGGAATCCGTATTGTAATTGAAGTGAAGCGTGATGCAGATGTGGACAATCTGATCAACATGCTTTATAAAAAGACCAGACTGGAGGATACCTTTGGTGTCAATATGCTTGCGGTAGCCGATGGCAGACCGGAAGTACTGGGACTCAAACGTATCATCGAACATCATGTAGATTTCCAGTTTGAACTTGCAACCAGAAAATACAAGACGCTGCTGAAAAAAGAGCAGGATAAAAAAGAAATCCAGGAAGGTCTGATCAAGGCGTGTGACGTGATCGACCTGATCATTGAGATCCTGCGTGGAAGCTCGTCCATCAGGGATGCAAAAGAATGTCTGACAACAGGTGCGACAGAGAAGATCAAGTTTAAGTTGAAAAGATCTGAGAAGATGGCATCCATGCTCCGGTTTACCGACCGGCAGGCACAGGCAATTCTGGAGATGCGTCTGTACAAGCTGATCGGTCTGGAAATCGAGGCGCTGATGAAGGAGCATGAGATAACGCTTGCAAATATCGCAAAATATGAGGATATTCTGAATAATTATGATTCTATGGCGCAGGTGATCATTGATGATCTGGATGCGCTGAAAAAAGAATATGCCGTGAAGCGTAAAACGAAGATCGAGAATGCAGAAGAAGCTGTGTTTGAGGAAAATAAAGTACAGGAGCAGGAGGTTGTCCTTCTGATGGACCGCTTTGGTTATGCAAAGACGGTGGATGGATCCGTCTATGAACGTAACCGGGAAGCGGCAGATAAGGAGAATAAGTATATTCTGCGCTGCATGAATACCGGCAAGTTGTGTCTTTTTACATCGGATGGTAAGATGCATCAGATCAAAGTGATGGATCTCCCTTATGGAAAGTTCAGGGACAAAGGATTTCCAATCGACAATGTAAGTAATTTTGACAGTACAAAAGAAGAAATCGTATATCTGTGTGATGACAGAGAACTCTTTTTCTCCAAATTCCTGTTTGTCACGAAGCAGGGAATGATCAAAAAGGTGGCAGGAAGTGAATTCCAGGTAACTAAGCGGACAATCGCGGCAACGAAACTGCAGGATGAAGATGCACTGGTAAGTATCCGGCCGATCCGGGATGTGCAGGATGTAGTTCTGATGACGGAGAATGGATTTGTGCTCCGTTTCCCGGCGGAAGAAGTTTCGGAGAAGAAAAAGGGTGCAGTTGGTGTGCGCGGTATGAAATTACAGAAAAATGACAGCGTGGAAGAGGTATATCTGTTTGAAGAAGGAACGGAGAGCAAGGTGATCTTCCATGAAAAAGAAGTGACACTGAACCGTTTGAAACGGGCGAAAAGAGATGGAACAGGAACACGAATGAGAAAGTAGGTCGGTCATATGGCAACGGTAGGAATTGATCTTGGAACAACAAACAGTCTGGTAAGCGTGTGGCAGGATGATAAATGCACGTTGATTCCAAATAATCTGGGAGAATATTTAACACCGTCGGTAGTAGGAATTGATGAGAACGGTGAGATGCTGGTAGGGAGAACGGCGAAAGAGCGTCTGATCTCCCATCCGGAAAGTACAGTGGCAAGTTTCAAGCGTTTTATGGGGACGGAGAAGACATTTATGCTTGGAAACAGGCGGTTTACAGCGGCAGATCTGTCGTCCATGGTCCTGCGGCAGCTGAAAGAAGATGCGGAAAAATACCTGGGTGAGCCGGTTGAAGAGGCAGTCATCAGTGTTCCGGCGTATTTTAATGATTTTCAGAGAAATGCGACGAAGATGGCAGGAGAGCTTGCCGGACTTACTGTGGAGCGTCTGGTCAATGAGCCGTCGGCGGCAGCACTTGCCTATCGCTTTGGAAAGACTAAGGAGGATCAGACCTTTCTGGTGTTTGATTTTGGCGGAGGAACTCTGGATATCTCGGTCGTAGATGCATTTGACAGTGTGATCGAGATTGTGGCAGTTGCCGGAGACAATCATCTCGGTGGGGATGATGTGAACCGTGCAATTGCGGAAAAATTCCTAAGTGTCAATCGGATTGATGAAGGAAAGATCACTAATGAAGAAAGAGCCAGCCTGATCCGGGAGAGTGAGAAGCTGAAACGTACACTGACTGATGCGCCGGAGGGCGAGATGGAGGTTGTGATCGGCGGACAGATTTACCAGATGAAACTGGATGCGAAAGGACTTCTGGAGGTGTCTGCAAAGCTGCTGGAAGGAATCGGGATTCCGCTGAAACGGGCGATGAACGACAGTGGTTATGGATGGGAGGATATTGACGAGATCATTATGATCGGTGGATCCGGTAAGATGAAGATCGTGCAGAATTATCTGCAGTTTTTGAGCGGCAAAAGACCGCGGTGTGAGATCAATCCGGATGTTGCGGTTGCGGTCGGCGCCGGAATGTATGCCGGGATTAAGGAGCGGCAGCAGGCAGTGCGGGATGTACTTCTTACAGATATCTGTCCGTTTACACTCGGAACCGAGATCATTCACGGGGATCCGAAAGGACCGGCGATCATGTCTCCGATCATTGAGCGAAATTCGGTTCTTCCGATCAGCCGGGTGGAGCGATACTGGACGGTACATCAGTTCCAGGAATACTGTGATATCACGATTTTACAGGGCGAGCACCGATATGCAGACCAGAATCTGGAGCTCGGGCGTATCCGTGTGCCGGTGCCGCTGGCAAGAAGAGAGGATCAGAGGGAAGCGGTGGATGTCCGATTTACCTATGACATTAACGGAATTCTTGAAGTGGATGTGACCGTGGTGAGCACCAAGGAGCATTTCAGTAAGGTGATCGTCAACAAAGATATCCATCTGACACCGGAGCAGATTGAGGAAAGAAGAAAAGAGCTGCAGAAGATTAAGATCCATCCGAGAGAGCAGGAAAAGAACCGGCTTCTGCTGGAAAGAGGCGACCGTCTTTACGAAGAAAACACCGGAGAAATCCGAAAATATCTGGACAAGATCCTGGCAGATTTTTCAGTTGCATTAAATGCACAGGATCTGCGGACGATCGAGAAGGCGTATACAAGGACAAGTGAGCTTCTGGATATTGTGGAGAATACACCGAAGAGATCGGTGCCGGTCAAGATAGAAGCTTATCTGTATGATGAGTGGAGGAGGCAGCAGTGATGAATTGTTTTACGGTACTTGGGATTGAACCAACAACGGAAAAGAAAACGATAAAGCGGGCGTATGCGGCGAAGTCCCGGGAGTTCCACCCGGAAGAACACCCGGAGGAATTCCAGAGGCTCCACGATGCCTATGAAGAGGCGCTTGCGTGGGCGGAGCGCAATGCGGGAAGAGAGGAAGAGCCACAGATGCCTGAAGAGCCGCGGCGGATGGAGATGGGAGCAGCGGAGCAGGAAAAAGCAGCGGAATCTGAAACATGGAATTATGCAGAGCCGGAGAGAAACCCGGAAGAGGCTTACATGGAAAATCCTCAGAAAGAAGATGTACAGTCAGAAGAATCTTCTGCGCAGTATGAAGAACTTCCTGTGCATTCTGACGAAGATTCTGAGGAAAGTTTCCGGGAAGAAGAGGCAGGAGAGCCACCTGTACAGTTAGAGGAAGATTTCCAGACATGGGACGGTGACTGGACCCGTCAGTTCCAGAATATGGCGGATGCTTCTGAGCGACAAGGCGCGGATGACCGTGAGGTCCGGAAAATCATGGAGCAGTGCATCAGTCTGTATTTGAATGAAAAGGAACGGAATAAGCTGTATCACTGGAAGGATATTTTGGAGGAACCGGCGTATAGAGAATATTTCCGAACAAAAACCTTTGTGGAATCCTGGTATCATTTTCTGGATACCCACCGGATGTTTGATGCGGCGATCTGGCAGTATTTTCAGTGGATTGATGGAAAATTATTTTCAGCTCTTGAAGCAGATGTGATGCCGTTTGCCTATCCGACACAAGAAGAAATCGAAAGAATGCCGCGGCAGGAGACACCGGAACAGACGCAGGAGAGGCGAACACCGGAGCCTGGTCCGGCACTTCCAAAGGTGAAAAAGGAGAAATCCAAAGCGGAGAAGGTACTCTTATATCTTGCGGCGCTTGCGGGAACCGGGATCGGCGGAATGATCCTTGGAATTATAGCAGGTACGATATTAGGGTAAGGAGGACGGAAGATGAAAAAGAAAAAATCCGGAAAAAGAATTTTTGCAATCGTTCTTCTTGTTGTGATTGGAATTGGCGGTTTTTACTTTGGATATGATATCGGAAGAATGGATCACGATGAGGAGAGAATTCGGGCAGAGCTGAAAAAGACGACTGCTGATTCAGAAATATCCATCCGCCCGGTTGCAAAGGGTGGTACTGGAAAAACGGAGATCGAAATCCTGACAGAATGTCTGGAGGATGCGAAGGACAGCCTGGAGAATCTGGAAAAATATAATGAACAGCTGCAGGCACTCGATGGAAAGACACCGGATACAGAAACTGTTGTTTTGATACAGGATCTGGATGATAAGAACGAAAAAGCATATGAAGTACTGAAAGATCTTACGGAAGACCCGGCGGGATACATCGCAGAAAAAGCGGCGGCGCGTGGCGAAGGTGATGAAGTCTGGGCAGATGACTGGGCAGCAGATATCCAGGTTGTAAAATGGCTGAAGGAGAACGACGGAAAGCGTCTTTACAAAGAGAATCAGGCATATATTTTAAAAATCCTTGCATTTCAGGAAAAGTAGTGCTATACTGTATGCAGTTACATAAGAAATCTGGCAGAAGAGTGGACGAAAGTTCACTCTTCTTTTTGCCAGTCATACAACCAAAATCGGACAGATTTTTGGAGCCTGATTAAGAAAGGAAGTTGCAGATTGTCAAAAAAAGAAGTATATGAACAGAAAACAGAAGAGATTCTGAACCCAATCGTGGAAAAGCATGGATTTGATCTCTGGGATGTAGAATATGTAAAAGAGGGCGGAAACTGGTACCTGCGTGCTTATATTGATAAGCCGGGAGGAATTATGGTCGATGACTGTGAGGTTGTAAGCCGGGAACTTTCAGACATTCTGGATGAGAAGGATTTTATCGATGAAGCGTATATTCTGGAAGTGAGTTCGCCGGGACTTGGCAGACCGCTGAAGAAAGAAAAAGACTTTGCAAGAAGCCTGGGAGAAGAAGTAGAGGTTCGTACTTACCGGGCAATCGACAGACAGAAAGAGTTTATTGGAATCTTAAAAGATTATGATAAAGATACAGTTACCATTGAATATGAAGACGGCGAGACGATGACATTTGATAAAGCAGACATCGCACTGATCCGTCTGGCGTTCGATTTCTAGTGACAGGAGGAAGAAGGAAATGAATACCGAATTATTAGAAGCACTTACAATTCTTGAAGAGGAAAAAGATATCAGCAGAGATACTCTGATGGATGCCATTGAGAATTCACTGATCAATGCATGTAAGAATCATTTCGGAAAAGCAGACAATATCAAAGTAATTATGGATAAGGAGACATGCGATTACACTCTGATCCAGGAGAAGACCGTTGTAGAAGAAGTAGAGGACAAAGTAGAACAGATCAGTCTTGCAGATGCGAAGATGATCGATCCTTCTTATGAGATCGGTGACATCGTACAGATCCCGGTTGAGTCCAAATCTTTCGGACGTATCGCAACACAGAATGCAAAGAACCTGATTCTTCAGAAGATCCGCGAAGAAGAAAGAAAAGTTGTATATGATCAGTACTTTGAAAAAGAAAAAGATATCGTGACAGGTGTGGTTCAGAGATATATTGGCAAGAATGTCAGTGTAAACCTTGGAAAAGCAGATGCGATCCTTACTGAGAATGAGCAGGTAAAAGGTGAGAAATTCGAGCCGACAGAGCGTATCAAACTTTACGTTGTAGAGGTGAAGAACACGACAAAAGGACCAAAGATCCTTGTATCAAGAACACATCCGGAACTGGTTAAGCGTCTTTTTGAGGCGGAAGTAACCGAGGTGCGTGATGGTATTGTAGAGATCAAGAGCATTGCAAGAGAAGCAGGTTCCCGTACCAAGATCGCAGTATGGTCTAACGACCCGGATGTAGATCCGGTTGGAGCATGCGTTGGTATGAACGGTGCCAGAGTCGGAGCCGTTGTAAATGAACTCCGCGGTGAAAAGATTGATATCATCAACTGGAGTGATAACCCGGCAATCCTGATCGAGAATGCACTCAGCCCGGCGAAGGTTATTTCTGTAATGGCTGATCCGGATGAGAGAACAGCAAGTGTAATTGTACCGGATTACCAGCTTTCACTTGCAATCGGTAAAGAAGGTCAGAATGCACGTCTTGCAGCAAGACTGACCGGATATAAGATCGATATCAAGAACGAAACACAGGCGATCGAGTCTGGCGAACTTCCGGCAGATTATATGAATATGGCTGAGAATTATGAAGATGATTATCAGGAGGAAGAGTATTCAGACGAAGAATATTCTGCTGATGAAGAATCAGAGGAAGAAGTAGCAGATGATCTTGATCTGTATGAAGAATAGACAGAGGTGATTATTTGAGTACGACCAAAAAGATCCCGATGCGTAAATGCGTGGGATGTCAGGAAATGAAGAATAAAAAAGAAATGCTGCGTGTTCTGAAAACAGCAGAAGGCGAATTCATTCTGGACGCAACCGGACGTAAGAACGGGCGCGGGGCATATCTGTGCTTTTCCGGAAAATGTTTGCAGGAAGCAATAAAGAATAAAGGACTGGAACGTTCTTTCAAACAGGCGATACCAAAAGAGATATACGAAAATCTGGAAAAGGAGCTGGAGCAGCTTGAACATGAATAGAGCATTATCGATGATCAGTCTGGCGACCAAAGCCGGCAAGACAAAGAGCGGGGAATTCATGACAGAAAAAGAAGTCAAGGAAGGACGCGCGCATCTGGTGATTGTGGCAGACGACGCATCGGACAATACAAAAAAGAAATTTCAGAACATGTGTGATTTTTATAAAGTGCCAATATACTTTTTTGAAGATAAAGATACCCTGGGCCATGCGATGGGAAAAGAGTTCCGCGCTTCGCTTGCAGTAACAGATGCAGGGTTTGCAAAAGGAATCAGAAAACATCTGGATATGGAAGAAGGATAATAGGAACTGTATACAGGAGGTAGATTTATGGCAAAATTAAGAGTATATGAACTGGCAGAACAGATGAATAAGACAAACAAAGAAATACTCTCTATATTAAAAGATAAAGGAATTGAGGTGGCAAGTCATATGAGTACACTTTCAGATGAACAGATTGATGCAGTAAAAAGTGAAAAAACTTCTGAAGATACCCCGAAGAAGAAAAATATCGTTCAGGTTTTCAGACCGCAGAACTCACAGGGCGGCGGAAGAGGCCGTAATGGTCAGGGACGCCAGCAGGGCAGTCGAAACGGACAGCGCCCGCAAGGCAATGGAAATGGTCAGGGACGCCCACAGGGCAATGGAAACAGACAGGAACGCCCACAGAATGGTAACAGCCAGGGACGCCCTCAGGGAAATGGTCAGGGACGTCCGCAGAACGGAAACAGACAGGAACGCCCGCAGGGTAATGGAAATGGCCAGGGACGTCCGCAGAACGGAAACAGACAGGATCGTCCGCAGGGAGAAAACCGTGATAACAGACAGCGCAGAAATCCAAACGGACCAAGAAACGGTCAGGATCAGAGACAGGGACGCCCGGGTGATGGAAGAAGAGATGGCGGATTCCAGAACCGCGGAGACAGAAGAGATAATCGAGATAACCGTGATAACAGAGACGGAAGAGAGATGCGTGATGGCGGACGCCGTGACGACAGAAGAAAATCCAGCCCGTCTATTCCGGCACCTGCAATCGCAGAACAGAAACCAAGCCGCAACAAACCAAAAGATGCGCACAAGAAGAAAGAATATAACAGAAATGAAGAGAACGAAGACAGACTGCAGAAAGGCAAAAAGGGCAAAAACAATAACGCTCAGCCGAAAATGGTAAAACCACAGCCGAAGAAAGAGGTTGTGGAGGAGCAGATCAAGCAGATCACAATTCCGGAAGTACTTACAATCCAGGAACTTGCAGATGCAATGAAGATCCAGCCATCTGTAATCGTTAAGAAACTCTTCATGCAGGGCAAGATTGTAACAGTCAACCAGGAAATTGATTACGAGACAGCTGAAGAAATCGCTCTGGAATTCGATGTGCTCTGTGAAAAAGAAGAAGTAGTCGATGTGATCGAAGAACTTCTGAAAGAAGACGAAGAAGACGAAAAGAAAATGAAGAAACGTCCGCCGGTAGTCTGCGTTATGGGACACGTTGACCACGGTAAAACCTCTCTTCTTGACAAGATCCGTGATACCCATGTCATCGCAGGAGAAGCAGGTGGAATCACACAGCATATCGGTGCTTCAGTTGTGGAAATCAACGGTGAGAAAATCACCTTCCTCGATACACCGGGACATGAAGCATTTACCGCAATGCGTATGCGTGGTGCAAATTCTACCGATATTGCAATTCTGGTTGTTGCAGCAGATGACGGTGTCATGCCGCAGACTGTAGAAGCGATCAACCATGCAAAGGCAGCAGGGATCGAGATCGTAGTTGCGATCAACAAGATCGACAAGCCAAGTGCCAATATCGACCGTGTAAAACAGGAACTGACCGAATATGAACTGATTCCGGAAGACTGGGGCGGAAGCACCATCTGTGTACCGGTATCTGCTCATACAGGAGAAGGAATCAAAGAGCTTCTGGAAATGGTTCTTCTTACCGCAGAAGTGATGGAACTGAAAGCAAATCCGAACCGCCGCGCAAGAGGTCTTGTAATTGAGGCTGAGCTTGACAAAGGAAAAGGACCGGTTGCAACCGTTCTTGTACAGAAGGGTACACTCCGTGTCGGAGATCCGATCGCAGCAGGTTCTGCATATGGTAAAGTACGTGCCATGATGGATGACCAGGGACGCCGTGTAAAAGAAGCAGGTCCTTCTATGCCGGTTGAGATCCTCGGTCTTAATGATGTGCCGAATGCAGGTGAAGTATTTGTTGGCTGCAAGAATGATAAAGATGCAAGAAGCTTTGCAGAGACATTCATCAGTCAGAACAAGATCAAGAAACTGGAAGAAACCAAGTCCAAGATGTCTCTGGATGATCTGTTCAACCAGATCCAGGAAGGCAACTTAAAAGAACTTGGAATCGTTGTAAAAGCAGACGTACAGGGATCTGTAGAAGCGATCAAGCAGAGCCTTGTCAAACTTTCCAATGAAGAAGTCGTTGTCAAGATCATCCATGGTGGTGTTGGTGCGATCAATGAATCTGACGTTACGCTTGCAGCAGCATCCAATGCGATCATTATCGGATTCAATGTACGTCCGGACGCAACTGCAAAGGAAACGGCAGAACGTGAAGGCGTTGATGTGAGACTGTACCGTGTCATCTACAATGCAATCGAAGACGTTGAATCAGCCATGAAGGGTATGCTTGAGCCTGTATTTGAAGAAAAGGTACTTGGCCATGCCGAAGTACGTCAGACATTCAAGGCTTCCGGAGTCGGAACAATTGCAGGATCTTATGTCCTTGACGGTACATTTGAACGTGACTGCCAGGCAAGAATCGTTCGTGACGGCGTTGTGATCTATGATGGAAAGCTTGCTTCATTAAAGCGTTTCAAAGATGATGTGAAGGAAGTTAAAGCCGGATATGAATGTGGTTTCGTATTTGAACGTTTCAACGATGTCAAAGAAGGAGACCAGGTAGAAGCATTCAAGATGGTGGAAGTTCCTAGATAAAGAAGGGTAGAAAATGAGAAAAAACAGCATTAAGAATACAAGAGTAAACGCAGAGGTGCAGCGTGAACTGAGTACTATTCTGCGTGGAGGGATCAAGGATCCGCGTGTTGCACCGATGACTTCGGTTGTAGCGGTAGAGGTTGCTCCGGATCTTAAAACCTGCAAAGCATATATCAGTGTCCTGGGCGATGAAAAAGCCCAGGCTGATACGATGGAGGGCTTGCGCAGTTCTGCGGGCTATATCCGCAAACTCTTGGCATCCAATATCAATTTGCGCAATACACCGGAGATTCAGTTTATTTTGGATCAGTCGATTGAATATGGTGTGCATATGTCCAGATTAATTGACGAGGTAAATAAAGAGACCCCGGAAAGGGATGAGGAAGATGATAAATAATATTGCATCTGTACTTGAGGGTGTAACCACAGCAGCCATCGCCGGTCACGTAAGACCGGATGGTGACTGTGTAGGCTCTTGTATGGGCTTATATCTGTATCTGAAGGAAAATTATCCGGAAATTGAAGCGGATGTATATCTGGAGGAAGTGAAGGAGGGATTTTCCTTCCTGAACTCCATCCATGAGGTAAAAAAAGAGATGGATGAGAATAAGATATATGATGTGCTGTTTATTCTGGACACCAGTGTGAAAGATAGAGTCGGTGTAGTGGGAGCTGCTTTGGATACTGCCAAGAAGACCATTTGTGTTGACCATCATGTGAGCAACAAAGGCTTTGCAGATATTGACCTAATCCGTCCGACTGCAAGCTCTGCATCAGAGCTTTTGTATACACTTTTGGAAGAGGAAAAAGTAACGAAAAGCTGTGCGGAAGCTATTTATACAGGAATTGTCAATGATACAGGCGTGTTCCAATATTCCTGTACAACACCTCAGACCATGCAAATTGCAGCAAAGCTTATGGAGACAGGGATTAATTTCTCAAAAATTGTAGATCAGGCTTTTTACGAAAAGACTTATGTGCAAAATCAGATTTTGGGAAGATGTCTGATGGAAAGCATTCTGGTTCTTGACGGAAAGTGTATTATCGGAAGTCTTCGCCAAAAAGACATGGAATTTTACCATGTCACACCAAAAGATTTAGACGGAATTGTGCAGCAGTTACGGGTAACAAAAGGAGTGGAGGTTGCTATTTTCCTCTATGAGATAAAGTCACAGGAGTTTAAAGTAAGTCTGCGCTCAAACGGCAGGGTAGATGTAAATGAGGTGGCGTCTTATTTTGGTGGCGGCGGACACGTTCTTGCAGCCGGATGTACCTTGTGCGGTTCTGTTTATGATGCCATGAATAATCTGCTGCGTGCTATTGAAAAACAATTGTTGAAAGATGCGAATTAGAAATGAAAAACGGAATTATTAATGTTTATAAAGAAAAGGGCTATACCTCTCATGATGTGGTTGCAAAGCTTCGTGGAATTTTGAAACAGAAAAAAATCGGACATACAGGGACGTTAGACCCTGATGCGGAAGGTGTTCTTCCGGTCTGTCTGGGAAAAGGTACAAAGCTATGTTCTTTATTGACAGATAAGCGAAAAACTTATGAAGCGGTTCTTCATTTAGGAATAGAGACGGATACACAGGATATTTCCGGCAAGATTTTAAAAGAATGTCCGGTAGAAGTTACTCCATCCGAAGTGGAAGCCTGTATGGCAGGTTTTTTAGGTGAGCAGCAGCAAATTCCTCCCATGTATTCTGCTTTAAAGGTACAGGGAAAGAAGCTGTATGAGCTTGCCAGAGAGGGCATTGAAATTGAGCGTCAGCCGAGACCGGTTACTTTTTATGAGATAAAAATTTTGTCAATGGAGCTGCCTTTTGTGCGCTTTTCCGTAACCTGCTCAAAAGGCACTTATATTCGTACGCTTTGTCACGACATCGGAGAAAAATTGGGCTGTATGGGCTGTATGGAGAGCTTGTTAAGAACACAGGTGGAGCGTTTTTCCATTGAAGACAGTTTAAAATTATCTCAAATAGAAGCGCTTGTACAGGAAGAGAAAATAGATGAAAAAATTGTTTCCGTGGAAGAAATGTTTTCTTCCTATCCGGCTTATTTTGCACAGCCGCAGTTTGATAAAATGCTGCAAAACGGAAATCCTGTTCCTTGTAAGCAAAATACTCTCCAAGAAAGAGTGCGTATGTATACCAGCAGCGGTATTTTTATCGGAATTTATGAATGGAACGCTTCCAAACAGCAGTACAAGCCGCTGACAATATTTTGTACCCCTCAGGATTTTCAATGAGGCAAAGGAGAAGCTATGATTTATACAACAGAAGTCCCTCATTTGAATTCCGGTATACGGAGTGCGGTTACGTTGGGAAAGTTTGATGGATTTCACAGAGGCCATCAAAAGCTGGTGGAATGTATCAAACAAAAATCCGGCGAAAACTGTCGTACCATAATTTTTACTTTTGATTTGCCCTACAAGGCTTATCAGCAGAAATGTATGCCAAAGCTGCTTTTAACTTATGAAGAAAAACGAGAGGTGGCGGAGGCGCTTCATGCAGATATTTTGGCAGAATGTCCCTTTACAGAAGAGCTGATGAATATGGAGCCGGAAGTTTTTGTCAAAGAGTATCTGGTAGACAGGCTTCATGCAGAATATGTGGCAATCGGTTCTGATTTTCATTTTGGACATAACCGCAGCGGAAATCCCGAAGTTCTTTCTGCATTGGGAGAGAAATATGGATTTACAGTAGAAATTATTGAAAAAGAGAGAGACGGCGAAAGGGAAATCAGCAGCACGTACATTCGGGAAGAATTAGAACAGGGACGAATGGAAAAGGTGCAAAAGCTGCTGGGTTATCCTTATTTTATCAAAGGGGAAATTGTTCATGGCAGGCAGCTTGGAAGAACCATAGGCGTGCCTACTGCAAATTTAATTCCCCCGCCAATGAAAAAACTGCCTCCAAACGGCGTGTATGTGACACAGTCTTCTGTGGGAGGAAAAGTTTATTCCGGAATTACAAATGTAGGCTATAAACCTACGGTGAAGGAAAATTTTATCGGAGTGGAAACCTATCTTTTTCACTGCAATGAAGATTTGTATGGGCAGGAGGCAGAAGTGCGGTTCTACAAATATTTGCGTCCTGAGAAAAAGTTCGACTCTTTGTCAGAATTAAAGACACAATTAGATATAGATGTAGAAACAGCTCGAGCTTTTTTTGAAAAAGAATATGGACAAGCATTAGAACTTCGATTATCATAAAGTAAAGGTTTTGAAAAGAAATCTTTTTTACGAAGGAGAGAAAAATGAATATAGAAAACCTATTGTCGCTGATTGGCGGTCTTGGTCTGTTTTTATACGGCATGACCGTAATGGGGGAAAGCATTGAAAAAGCGGCAGGAGCAAAGATGAGAAGCTTCCTTGACTTCTTTACCAAAAATCGTTTTATCGGTATGCTGTTTGGTATGCTTTTTTGTGCAATTGTACAGTCATCAAGCGCAACAACGGTTATGGTAGTCAGCTTTGTCAATGCAGGACTGATGAATTTGGTGCAGGCAGCAGGGGTAATTATGGGTGCCAATGTAGGTACTACCATTACTTCACAGCTGGTATCTTTTAATTTATCCAAAATAGCACCGCTGATCCTGCTGGTGGGTGTGGTCGTGATGATGTTTACGAAGAAGGAAAAGGTCCGTAAGGTGGCGGAAGTGGTCGTTGGTTTCGGTATCCTGTTCGTAGGCCTGAGCACCATGTCCCAGGCTATGGCGAACATGAAGAATGAGCCACAGGTGGTCAATCTGCTGATGTCTCTGAAGAACCCGTTCTTAGCCACATTGATGGGATTTGCGCTGACAGCCATTATCCAGAGTTCGTCCGTAACGGTCAGCATTGTGTTGTTGCTGGCTAATCAGGATCTGCTGCCGTTACCTA
>ERZ834859.78-NODE-78-length-119018-cov-5.334238_pt1 | contig 119018 bp, 100 predicted proteins | sample MGYA00519947_ERZ834859 | MGnify/ENA primary metagenome ERZ834859 (study PRJEB31850, sample SAMEA3708763) | human gut metagenome | biome: human gut; feature: human-associated habitat; material: faeces | place: China | collected 2014 ...
ATGCTCGACTGGTACCGCTCCCCGCTGTCCATGGACGAGGCTGCTCATCTGCTGCCCGTTCTCGAGGCGGCTATCGAGCTTCGCGGTGTGGTCACCAAGGCGCTTGAGGATGCACGCGCCGACGGCTCGTTTACCAAGAGCCAGGAGGTTCGCGTGAAGGCTATCGCTCCCGCCGAGGCCTACGCGCTTCTCACCGGCGAGCATGCCTGCGATCTTGCGGAGTTCTACATTGTTTCCGAGGTCGATCTGGAGCAGGGCGAGGACTTCTCCGCCACCGTCGAGGCGGCACACGGTGAGAAGTGCGATCGCTGCTGGAACTTCCGCGAGTCCACCGGCGCCCACGGAGGGCATGAGCATATCTGCGATCGCTGCGCTGCGGCCCTGGGTTTGTAATCTCATAGTCGATACGGCGAATCGTTAGGGCTATTCTCCAAGATTCGTACGTGTTTTGCGCGGCGTCTCCGTGCTCCTCTTCTGGGGTTTCGGGGGCGCCGCTTTTTGCACCGTTTTATTCGGGTACCCTATAGTCCAGTTCGCGGTTATAAGGAAAGAGGCAGATGGAATCTACCCGTTCTAACAATAAAGGCTTTTCTAGCAAAGGCGCGCTTGTTCCCTCCATGGTATGGCGCCTGCTTGTCTCCGGGGCCATGGCATTGGTGTTCCTGGTGGTTGATCAGGTTTCCAAGATGATTGTTCGCCGCGCCGTCATGACGGGCTTTTTCAGCGTGGAGGTTATTCCCGGTGTGCTCGGCCTGGAGTTTGTCGCCAACCGAGGCGCCGCTTTTGGCCTGGGCGAGGGCATGGGTTGGGTGTTCGTTCTGCTCGCCGTGGGTGTTACTGCTTTTGTTCTTGTTTACCTTCTTCGCGCGCCTAAGATCTCACGGCTCGAGGTGCTAGGTATGGGCATGGTTGTGGGCGGAGCTATCGGCAACGCAATCGACCGTTTGGTTTTTGGCTTTGTGACGGATTTCTTTGCGACCCGCTTTATCGATTTTCCCGTTTTCAATGTGGCGGATATCGGTATCACGTGCGGCGTGGCGATTGCGTTCATCGGCTTTATGTTCTTCTCGCCCGCCGCGCGCGAGCACAACGATAACAACCTGCAGGCTGGTGCTGAAGACGGGAGTGATCGCTAATGGCAATGGATGCCCACTACCTTGTTGATGCTTCCGATGCAGGCTGCCGTCTGGATGCCTATCTGGGGTCACAAGACGGTATGCCCTCGCGCAGTGCGTGCGCGCGGCTGATTGAAGGCGGATCGGTGGCGCTTAATGGCGAAACGGTCCTGTCTAAAAAAGAGTCTGTTCAGGCGGGTGACAGAATTTCCGTCGAACTTCCGGACGAGCCGGAGCCTGGAGTTGTTGCAGGCGAGCCCATTCCGTTGGATATCCGCTATGAGGACGATTATCTCATCGTCCTTTCAAAACAGCGCGGCCTGGTGTGCCATCCGGCTCACGGGCATGACTCGGGCACGCTCGCAAACGCTTTGGTCTACCACTGCGGCATCGAGCATTTGGGCACCTTGCAGGGCGAGGACCGTCCCGGCATAGTGCATAGGCTCGACCGCGACACGTCCGGTCTCATGCTTGCCGCCAAGGACGATGATACCCAGCGCGCCCTGCAGGACCTTATTCGCCTGCGTACGCTCGACCGCCGCTATATCGCTTTGTGCCATGGCTACATCGCGCATGATGCGGGCACCATCAATACCGGCATCGCGCGTTCAACGCGTGACCGCGTCAAGATGGCCGTGACGGACGACCCCTTTGCACGTCAGGCAATCACCACGTTCAAGGTACTCGAGCGCTTTGAGGCCACGCGCGGCAACGATGGCTACACCCTTGTTGAATGCCATCTCTATACGGGGCGTACGCACCAGATTCGCGTGCATATGCGTCATATCGCGCATCCGCTTGTGGGTGACCCGCTCTACGGAAAGGGCAACGACCGCGCCAACTACGGCCTGCAGCGCCAGTTCCTCCATTCCTGGCGCGTCAAGTTCGCCCATCCGGTTACGGGGGAAGAGATCGAGCGCTTCGATGAGCTTCCTTGGGATTTGGCGGCGGTCTTGGACGAGCTCGCGCCCACCAGCCTTGGGCGGACCGAGGCGGGTGAGCGTATAGTCCCCATGCTGGGCTTGCTTGAAGATTAACAATTTGCATCCTTTGCATGTTGGCTTGCTCTGCGAGCGCAGCTCACGCGGCCTTGCAGTACACTGAAATGAATGTATCGATTCACCTAGATGATCGGGAGAGACCTTTGGCGCCCATCGTTGTTTTCAATTTTGTGATCGGTGTCCTGTTCACCGTCTGCTTCCTCTACCAGGTCATCTATATGCTTGTCGGGCTGTTTCACGGCGAGGTCAAGGTGCCCAAGGCTGCAAAGCAGCACCGCTATGCGTTCTTTATCGCGGCCCACAATGAAGAGCCCGTGATCGCCAACCTAGTTCAATCGATCAAGGACCAGGATTACCCTGCAGAGCTGATTGATATCTTTGTGGTCGCTGACGCCTGCACGGATAACACCGCTCAGGCCGCGCGAGACGCCGGTGCCATTGTCTATGAGCGCAACGACCTCGCTCGAAAGGGAAAGAGCTGGGTTATGGATTATGGTTTTGACCGTATCTTGCGTGAATACCCCGGCAAGCACGAAGCGTTCTTCATCTTTGATGCGGATAACTTGTTGTCGCGCGACTACGTATCGATTATGAACGATGCGTTCGACCAGGGTTATCTCGCACTTACCAGCTACCGCAATTCCAAGAACTTTGGCAGCTCGTGGATTTCGTCCGCTTACGCGACCTGGTTTTTACGCGAGGCCCGTTATCTCAACAACGCTCGTATGATCTTGGGCACCTCATGCGCGGTATCCGGTTCCGGGTACCTTGTTTCTTCCAAGATTATCGAGGGAATGCACGGCTGGGACTTCCATACACTTACTGAGGATATCCAGTTCTCTACGTTCTGCGCCGTGCACGGCGTTCGCATCGGCTATGCCCCCGCTGAATTCTATGATGAGCAGCCGTTGACGCTTTCCGCTTCTTGGAAACAGCGCATGCGTTGGACTAAAGGCTTTTATCAGGTGTTCTTTACGTATGGCAGGCACCTGCTCAAAGCTATTAGCAAGTTCCGTCGCTTCGCGGCCTATGACTTGCTTATGACCATCGCCCCCGGCATGCTCTTGACGTTGATCTCCCTGCTTGCAAACGGCACCTTTATCATCGTCGGCATGATGTCGCATGGATTCTTGGCTACAGATGCCGAGATTGAAATGTGCATAGGCTCGCTTTTGCTTACGCTTGGCTTTATGTACATCACGTTTTTCGCCATGGGCCTGCTCACAACCATCACTGAGTTCAGGCATATCCATTGCCCTGCGAAATGGAGGATCGTGGCTAACTTGTTCACGTTCCCGCTCTTTATGTTTACGTATATTCCGTTGACGGTTGCAGCCTTGTTCCTCAAGGTCGACTGGGTTCCCACGCCGCATGATGTCTCCGTTACACTCGATGAAGTCATCCAGGGCGCACGCTAGCGCGGAATAGATTGGGATTTTCGAGCGCAAGCCGCACCGTGACGTTCTTTTGCTCATGGTGCGGGCGCTGAATCATTCTTCTAATCTCACTTAGAGGGCTTCATCTGCCATCGGAATCGATTGCGCCATTTGAGGCGTTTGCTGAGCGCTGAGCTTCTTGGTTTCGCTTTTCCCTTATGAGTTCATAGCGGTATCGCTCATGAAGCCATAGCCATCGTCAAAGGCGAAGTCATCCTCGTCCCATTGCGGGCCCCATGCGTCATGGTCATCCTCTTCGTAGAGATATCTGGGCACGTCAGTCGAGAAATAATAGGTGGAGAACGCGGTATAGATAAGCAGCGTGATCGCGAGCGCCAGCAAGGAGATAAGGCCCAGCACGGAAGCCGTGAGAATATATGCGAAGCGCGAGGAATTGGTTTGGGGTAGGGTGGAAGCGCTCGCGCTTTCCACGGTGCGCTGCGCGGTGATAGTTTGATACGGGTGCTCGGTCGCGTTCACGGCGCTTTGCCCCTTTCGCGATACTTAGTGTGAATGGGTACTCGACCATTATAGGCGCTCTTTATTTGGGTAACGATACATTTACGTTCTACATGCCTATGGCGAGAGGGGGAGCCATGGAAGGAGTGCGCGGTATCGTTGTATTTGCGCTGGTAGGAGTGTTTGCGGCATCCATGATAGCTGCTGCGGCTATCGATGTGCGCTCGCGCAGGTTCCCCAATATCCTCGCCGCTTTCATGTCGCTTGTCGCCGTTGGCCTTGCATGGTCGCTTTATTCCGCGCTCGTCTTTTTTACCCACGTCTGTTGCAGCATTGCCTTTCTTTGCGTTCTCGTTGGGTTCGAACTTGTTTGGCGACGGGCGTCTGGACGCTCGGGCTTGGGAATGGGAGACGTCAAGGCGCTGGCGATATTGGCTTTGCTTTCGCCCTTGGCGGCGTTTGCCGCGTTTTGCATTTCCATGTTGCTGCTTTCGATTATCTGCCTGGTGCGAAGGCTTGAATCTTTGCCTTTGCTACCCCTGCTCTTGCCAGCGTTTGCATTTCTCGTAGTAATTTCCCCCTCCGTTTGGTCACGTTTGGATGGCAGCATGGTGTTTTAGGCCCCCGTTGTCCGCGCTTTGTGCGATTATGGGCAAAAGAGCTTACGAGAGGACTAAGATCATGACTCTGGTAGACAACTCCCTGCGTGCCGGGCTTGATGGCATGCCCTCATCCCTTTCCGACGCGCTAGTCCAACGCATGATTGACGACCGCCGTCGCGGTTGGACCAACCCCTGCAAAACGCAAGACGCCGATGCCATAAGGCGCGTCGACCGCGTCCAGGACCACGGTAGCCTGTGGCGCCCCGCCTTTGTCCGAGATACCGAGAAGATCCTGCACCTGCCAGCCTATAACCGCTACGCCGGCAAAACGCAGGTGTTCAGCTTTAGGAGCAACGATGATCTCTCGCGTCGAGGCCTGCATGTCCAGCTGGTCGCGCGCATCGCAAGGGATATAGGCTACGCGCTGGGCCTCAACTGCGATCTTATCGAAGCGATAGGGCTGGGACACGATTTAGGGCACACCCCGTTTGGTCACGCTGGCGAGCGTTTCCTTAACGACGTGTATCGCGATCGAACCGGCAAGTGGTTTTTCCATAACGTTCATTCCGTTCGCGTGATGGATCGCCTGTATGGACGAAACCTCACGCTTCAGACGCTTGACGGCGCGCTATGCCACAACGGCGAGTACGAACAGCGGGTTTTCGAGCTGTCGGGTCTTTCTTCTTTTGATGAGCTCGATCAGGCGGTCGAGAATTGTTGCGAGCTTGGTGGCGCCGCTATCGGCCATCTTCGTCCCATGACGCTCGAGGGGTGCGTGGTCCGCATCTCCGACATCATCGCTTACGTTGGGCGAGACCGGCAAGATGCTATCGAGGCGGGGCTTTTGGACGAGGACGCATTCGATGACGGCCTTGGTGGCAAATATAATTCCTGGATTTTGACGCATGCGTCAGTTGACATCATTGAGAACAGCTACGGCAAGGATCGCATCGAGATGAGCGAGGCGATGTTCAAGGAGATTCGCCGTGCAAAAGCTGAAAATTACAAGAAGATTTATCGCTCAAGCGGTATCGAGGGGGAGCGCGAGGAGGTGCTCGGTCGTGCGTTTGCGCTTATGTACGACTATTTCTTGCGCGATGTTTTGGACGAGGATCGCACGAGCTTCATCTTCCGTCACCATATCGACCGCATCGAGCGCACGCTCGCCCATTACGGTAAAACCTATCGGTGGCGAGAGGATCCCCATCAAACCGTGGTGGACTACATCGCAAGCATGACTGACGGCTATTTTGCCGAGCTCGCATCCAAACTCTTCCCTGATTTAAAGTTCCCTCGCAGGACGTACATCAACGAAGTCTGCTAGGGTGTAGTGTCTCTTGTTGGGGCCGTATGTTCGATCACCCCTTTGTGAAGAATGGTTTGCATGGATACTTTGTTTTCTGAACATGAGCGCGCCACCCAGCTGCGCAATGCGCCGCTCGCCGTACGCATGAGGCCCACCAGCCTTGATGATTACGTCGGTCAGGAGAAGGCCGTCGGCCCAGGGTCGTGGCTGCGCTCCGCCATCGAGCACGACGTTATGTCGAGCGTGATCTTGTACGGTCCGGCGGGTACGGGCAAGACCACGCTCGCCCATATCATAGCCGCGCATACGCGCAGCGAGTTTGTCGAGGTATCTGCCGTGACCGGTACGGTAAAGGACCTGCGCCGCGAGATCGATGAGGCTAAGCGACGCCTGATGTCCTTTGACCGCCGTACCATATTGTTTATCGACGAGATCCACCGTTTTTCGCGCTCTCAGCAAGATGCCCTGCTCCACGCGGTGGAGAACCGCACGGTCGTCATGATCGGAGCTACCACGGAGAATCCGTACTTTGAGGTGAATTCTGCTCTGCTGTCGCGTAGTCGCGTGGTGGAGCTAGAGCATCTGCGCAACGATGACGTCGAGAAGCTCATCCGGCGCGCGTTGCAAGATCCGCGGGGGCTTGCGGGCCGGTTCACCATGGACGACGAGGTGGTGAACGCCGTCTGCATGCTGGCGGCGGGGGATGCTCGAAGCGCGCTGACCACGTTGGAGCTTGCCAGCGAGATTGCGATTACCAGGGGAGACGGCGATGGCGGCGCCATCACGCTAGAGGATGTCCGCGTCGCCAATCCCCGCCGAGGTTTGTCCTATGACAAGTCCGGGGATATGCATTACGACATTATCTCCGCCTTTATCAAGTCGATGCGCGGTAGCGATCCGGACGCCGCCGTATACTGGCTAGCTCGCATGATCGATGCGGGTGAGGATCCCAAGTTCATCGCCCGTCGCATCCTTATCGCCGCTTCCGAGGACATAGGCAACGCTGATCCCCAGGCTATTCTGGTGGCCGAAGCTGCCTTTAAGTCCGCCGAGGTCATTGGGTATCCGGAGTGCAGGATCAATTTGGCTCAAGCCGCTATTTATAACGCGCTCGCGCCCAAGTCGAATGCGTGCGAAGCCGCGATAGATGCCGCGCTGGCGGATGTGCGCTCGAGCGGTCAGCGCGAGGTTCCGGTGCATCTGCGCGACCGGCATCGTCCCGGTTCCGATGAATACGGTCCTTACCTGTATCCCCATGACTATCCAGAAGGATGGGTGGAACAGCGCTACCTTCCAGAGGGGCTCGAACGCGGGGCGTTTTGGAAGCCCGCCGGCAGGGGCTGGGAAGAATGGCGGGTGGAGCAGTCTGCCCGCGACCGTAGCGGACGCGCGCCGAAAGTCGACTAAGGGCTGTTCTCCGCCGCCCGCGTTGCCGGGATCGCGGTCTTGGTCCTTCCCGTGGAGCTGGTATTGGGGTTAGGTTAGCCTGCCCTTGCATGGGGTACCATACACAGCGTATGTCGCTTGGCGGTATGCACCTGAGTATCAACCGTAACTACTTGGAGGCAACATGGAGCCTATCCAAATCGTCCTGATTGTACTTGTCGCCGCAGGTATCTGGGCCGTGGTCGAACTCGCACTGACCATTCGCCGCGCCCGCACCACCGTCGACACTCTCGACAAGACCATGAACGAGGTTAACGAGGCCATTGGCGAGGCGCGCCCCGTCATCGCCAAGCTTGACGGCGTCGTCGATGATTTGCAGCCCGCGTTGTCCCAGGTGGAGCCTTTGCTCAAGCAGGGGAGCGTCGCTATCGAAGCGCTGTCTGCGGACTTGATTGAGATTAACGGCGTGCTTCGCGATGTCTCGCAGGTAACCGGTACGGTTTCTACTGCGTCGGACGCCGTCTCCGGGATCGCCGACGCCGCGACCGAGAAGGTCCAGCGGCTTCTGGGCAAGAAGCATCGCACGGCTTCTGCCAAGCGCGCGCTTTCTGAGTCCGCAGAACCTAAGGACGCCGACGCTTCCGATGCGTTCGCCGCAGAGGATGCGGACACTCGTGCGGATACCGAGCCCGCTCCCATCGAGGCTCCCGCTAACCGTTACTTCACCTATTCCGATGGCACCGCCGGGGAGGACTCCAATGACTAATTCGTGTCCAGTATGCTTGACCGTTCAGGCCGACCCCTCTTTTGCACGCTTGGTGCGTATGACCGCCTCTAACGTCGCTATGCTCTCGTCCATGTCCGTGGACCGCATCGAGGACATTCGCATGGCTGCCGAGGAAGCGTTCATCTACGCCTGCTCCACCGAGCCCGGTGCGGACCTTTCGATTTCCTTTGATGTTGATTCCGAACACGTGGGCATGACCTTTGAGCTTGGCGACGTCGCGTTTGCAGAGCCCTCTGAAGAGGATCCCACGTCAGCGTACGTCGACCTGATTCTCGGTGCCGTTTGCGACTCCTATGAGAAGCGGGAGGACCCCGCAACTCTAGTGCTTATGCTGAAGGCTGATGTGTAATGGCAGATACCCAACGCGCAACAAAGTCTGGAAAGGCGGCGTGGGACAAGGAAAAGACCCACGAGCTCTTCCGTCGCTATAAAGAGGAGGGCGATGTCGAGGCACGCGAAAAGCTCGTGATGTCCCACATGAACCTCGTCCGCTTCCTTGCAAACAAGTTTAAGAACCGCGGCGAGCCGCTCGACGACCTTATCCAGGTGGGTTATCTTGGCCTGCTCAAGGCGATCGACCGTTTTGATCCTAGCCGTGGCCTTGAATTCACCACGTACGCAACGCCCACCATCATGGGCGAGATCAAGCGACATTTTCGCGATAAGGGTTGGAGCGTTCGAGTCCCCAGGCGCCTTCAAGAGCTTTCCGCAAAGGTAAACCAGGCTACGGACGTGCTTACAACCGAGCTTCAGCGATCGCCCAAGATCGAGGAGATCGCCGAGTATCTGGATGCGTCCGTGGACGAGGTTCTCGAGGCGATGGAGTCTTCCTCTGCCTATAGCTCCGTACCGCTCGAGGGCACCGGCAACAACGATAACGACGACGCGCCCAGCGTTCTCGATCGCTATGCTACCGAGGATTCCGCTCTGAACTTTACTGATGACCGCTTGATTATCGAGGAAGCTCTCAAGGGGTTCTCCCCGCGCGAGCGCGAGGTCATCGACCTGAGGTTCTTGCAGGGAATGACGCAGATAGAGATCGCCGAGCAGCTTGGTATCTCCCAAGTCCAGGTGTCTCGCCTGTTGCGCCGTACTCTCAAGAAGATTCAAGATAAGATCGACCCCGAAGGGGTTATGAGCAAGTAGCGCGGTTGTTCGCGCGTTTGGAGATACATGGTTCGCACACCGTCGCGCGATGACCGCGACCGCTCTCTCAAGTCCGCATTTCTCAACGTGTGGACCGTCATCGGCTGCGTCATCATCTTCCTTATCGTATTGAACTTGTTGGGCTTGCTGAGCGGTACGCTTTTGTTCCTGGCAGTCGGGTGCATCTCGGCGTTCATCGCTTCGCCCCTGGTCAACTGGCTCGAGCGACATCGCGTGCCCCGCGGCGCCGGCGCCCTGTTGGGCATCCTGGTCGTTATCGTGGCGGTCCTGTTGCTGTTCGTCATCGTTATCCCGTTGATGGCGAGCCAGCTTCTTGAGCTGCTCAGCCATTCGTCCTCCTGGCTATCCGCCTTGGGGCGATGGTTTGTCGACCTGGAGCAGCAATATGCCGTTTTCGAGCACTTCTTTGACACCGTCAAGCTCGATTCGCTCATGAGCTCTTTGGGCGACTTGTTCAACCGGCTCGCCTCCGGTCTGCTCGCATCTATCAAAGATGGAATCGTCCCCATTGTGAACAATATCGCTTCCACTACGTTTACCGTGTTTTTGGGTCTGGTGCTGGCGTACTGGCTGGCGCTCGATTACCCCAAGATCAACGAGGAGATCTGCGGTCTTCTGGGCGAGGATCGCGCGCTTGATTACCGTCTTATGGTGGCCGTGGTATCCAGCTCCGTGGGCGGCTACCTGCGTTCCACGCTCATCAACTCCCTTATTCAGGGCTTCTTGGCGTTTCTCGGCTTCGTCCTTGTGGGCCATCCGTATGCTGCGGCGATGGGCGTTCTTTCCGGCGTGCTCAATATCATCCCGGTGGTCGGTCCCAGCATCTCCGCTATCATCGCGTCGCTCATCGCGTTGTTCTATAGCCCTATGATGGCGGTATGGACCATGGTTATGGCTATGCTGTCCCAAAACGTCACGGACAACGTTATCGCGCCTAAGATCAATCAGTCCACTATGCAGGTTCATCCCGTGCTGTCGCTGACCGCGTTGGTCATTGGCTCCACTCTTGGCGGCACGGTTGGCATGATCATCGCGCTGCCCATAGCCGCCGTTCTGAAGAGCCTGTTTATCTTCTATTACGAGAGCCGCACCAACCGCCAACTTGTGTCCTATGCGGGCGCGCTGTTTCGCGGAACTCCCTTCCTGGATGAGAAGGGCGATCCCGTGCCCGCTTTCGACGCGCTGGGTAACGACACCTTTGTCGCTGACTCACAGATCATCGATGACGAATCGGTGCCCAAGGCGGAGGCGGTGCCCAAGCCCCATCTTGATAACCCTTGGTCTACCTTAAATATGTTTGAGAACATGGGTGCCACCGGCGTTTTCAAGAACCCCTTTGCATCTATGGATGAGAAGTCCAAGAAGCATAGCGATGCCGCCGCGGACGAGGATGACGGTAAGTAGACTGCCCTTCCCTTCCCAGCGCCCTTTCGTATCTTAGCTCCCTCTCAAAATGGACACCTCATCGACTTCATGCGGGCTACTGCTGAAAACGCGGTCCAGTTGGACTTGGCGCTCAGCTGAAAACAGGCTCCAGTTCACCTCTAACGCTAAAAACGGCCTCCGGTTGGAGTTGGCGCCACCGGAGGCCGGATACGCTAGCTCCTTATCCAGCGCTTTTTCTCGCGGCCTTTCGGAACCCTCCGGGCTCAAGTTCAACTGGACCGCGTTTTTAGCGTCTCCAAGTCCAACTGGACCCAAAAAGTAGATGGCGGGTGCAAACGGAGGCTGTTTTCAGCAGAAACCCCAAGTCCAACCGGAGGCCAAAAACAGCGCGTAGTCAATTCGTGCGGCTTGGTGTCCACCTTCTCCATATTCCATATGATTGGTGCCTTGGTGCGCAACGTGTTGAGCGCGCGGACGGTATTGTTGCCGCCCGCGCGCTTGTTGTTATTCTCTGACCAGCTCGATTGGCTTGTGACGCGCAGCGTAACTATAGGTATACTTATCTAGTTTGAGAAATACTGCACTACCACAGGAGACGCATCTCATGACTGCTGATTATCCGACTATGACAACCGCCGAGATCCGCTCGGCGTACCTTTCCTTCTTTGAGGAGCGCGGCAACAAGCTGTACCCCAGCTCCTCGCTGGTCCCCGATGATCCCTCCCTGCTGCTCGCCAATGCTGGCATGAATCAGTTTAAGGAGTACTACCAGGGCAGGAAGACCATGAAGGAGATCGGTGCCTGCTCGTGCCAGAAGTGCGTGCGCACCAACGATATCGACATCATCGGCGCCGACGGCCGCCATGCTTCCTTCTTCGAGATGCTCGGCAACTTCGCCTTCGGCGGCGTCACCAAGCAGCAGGCATGCGCATGGGCCTACGAGCTCATCACCGAGGTCTTTAAGCTTCCCAAGGAGCGCCTGCACTTCACCGTCTTCACGGATGATGATGAGACTTATGACGTGTGGCGCGAGCTTGGCGTTCCCGCCGACCACATCACCCGTCTGGGCGAGGACGACAACTTCTGGGCAGCCGGACCCACCGGCCCGTGCGGCCCGTGCTCCGAGATCTATTTCGATCTGGGTGAAGAGGTTGGCTGCGGTCGCCCGGATTGCGCCCCCGGCTGCGATTGCGACCGTTTCCTCGAGTTCTGGAACCTGGTCTTTACCCAGTTCGACCGCCAGGAGGACGGCTCCATGCCCGAGCTGCCCCATCGCAATCTGGATACCGGCATGGGCCTGGAGCGCATGGCTGCCATCATGCAGCATAAGAGCTCCTTCTTCGATGGCGACGTTATGCAGAGCCTCATCAAGCTGGGTGAAGACATCTCTGGCAAGACCTACGTGGACAACGACTATACCGGGGCTTCCCGCTCCTTGCGCATCATCGCCGACCACGCTCGTTCGGTCGACTTCTTGATCTCCGACGGAGTGCTTCCCGGTAACGAGGGTCGCGGCTACGTCCTGCGCCGCCTGCTCCGCCGCGCCGTCTTCCATGGTCGCCTGCTGGGTATCGAGGACGCGTTCCTGGGTCGTTTCATCGATGCCGTCAACGATGTTATGGGAGAGGCATATCCCAACCTTATCGAGAACGCCGACCTGGTCAAGGGTATTGTGAACGCGGAGGAGGAGCGTTTCTCCACCACGCTCAACAACGGTCGCGTTTACCTTGACGAGCAGCTTGCTGCCCTGAGTGAGGGAGACGTGCTTCCCGGCAAGGCCGCGTTCATGCTCCATGACACGTTCGGTTTCCCCATCGACCTCACCGTCGAGATCGCGGAAGGCTCCGGCCATGCCGTAGACATCGAGGGCTTCAATGCCGAGATGGCCGAGCAGAAGGCCCGTGCCCGCGCCGCCGCCAAGGGCGATGCCTGGGGTTCTTTCAACGACGTGTGGACCGAGCTCTCTGACGAGCTTCCCGCTACCGAGTTCGTTGGCTATGACAACGAGAGCATCGAGGGCGCTCGCGTTCTCGCCATCGTGGTTGATGGCGAGCGCGTCTCCCAGGCTTCCAACGCGGAGAAGGTCCAGGTTGTTCTCGACCGAACCCCGTTCTACGCCGAGATGGGCGGCCAGATGGGCGATCGCGGCCTCATCGACACCGACAAGGCACAGCTGTTTGTAAACGCCACCGTCTCCAAGGGTGGCCTGTACGTGCACGAGGGCACCCTCAATGGTTCGCTCTCCGAGGGCGATGTTGTCTTTGCGGGCTACGATCTTGAGTGGCGCTCCCTGCTGCGTCGCAACCACACCGCGACCCATCTGCTCGATGCTGCCCTGAAGAGTGTTCTGGGTGATCACGTCAACCAGGCAGGCTCCTTGGTTGCCCATGATTATCTGCGTTTTGACTTCACCCACTTCGAGGCCCTGAGTTCCGAGCAGATCTCTCAGATCGAGAGCCTGGTCAACGCTCAGATCTTTGCCGCCAAACCGGTCGTCACCCGCGTGATGGGCATCGAGGATGCTAAGGCCTCCGGCGCCGTCGCGCTGTTTGGTGAGAAGTACGGTGACGTGGTTCGCGTTGTGTCCGTGGGTGAAGAGGACCAGCCGTTCTCCCGCGAGCTCTGTGGCGGCACCCACGTTTCCAATACCGCCGAGATCGGCTTGTTTAAGATCGTTTCCGAGTCCTCGACCGGTTCGAACATCCGCCGTATCGAAGCCGTGACCAGTACCGGTGCCATCGAGTGGCTCGAGGGTCGCGCGCAGATCGCTCTCGATGCGTCCGCTGCGCTCAAGTGCCGCCTCGAAGAGGTTCCCGTCCGCATCGCCAACCTTCAGTCCGAGCTTCGCGAGGCGAACCAGAAGCTGAAGGCCGCGCTCACCGGCGGTTCTTCCGATGCCATCTCCAGCGCTATCGAAAACGCTGTCGATTGCGGTTCCTACAAGCTCGTGGTCGCTCAGCTCGAGGGCCTTGAGGCTGCCGACCTGCGAAACGTATGGGATACCGTTCGCCAGAAGGGCGGATCCGCTGTTGCTTGCGTCATTGCGACCGTGACCTCTAAGGGTCAGCCCGCCCTTCTTGCCGCGGCTACCGATGAAGCCGTCGCGGCGGGCTTTAAGTCCGGTGACGTCATCAAGAAGATTGCCCCCATGGTTGGCGGCGGCGGTGGCGGCCGTCCGCAGATGGCTCAGGCGGGCGGTAAGGACGCCTCCGGTATCCCGGCCGCGCTCGAGGCCGCTCGCGAAATGGCTACCGCGTAACGAATATGGTTGTACTCGCGCTTGATATCGGCGAGACCAGGATCGGCATCGCCGCTTCCGACCGCTCCGGTCGCGTGGCGATGCCCGTTAAGGTCATGAATGCGGACGAGGTCATCAACCTCGCCCGTCCCTTCCGCATGCTCCTTGAAGATTACGAGCCCGAGCTTTTGGTCTGCGGACTCCCTCAAACCATGGCGGGAGAGGAGGGTCCTCAGGCGGAGCGCATCAAGGGCGTTGCTCAAAAGCTCTCCGATGCCACTGGACTGCCCGTAGCATTTGCGGACGAGCGTTTAAGCTCGCGTGAGGCGAAGAGGATCTTGCGCGAGGAGGGTCTCAGCGAGCGGCAGATGCGCGGCAAAGTCGACATGATCGCCGCATCCCTGTTCCTTCAGGCCTGGCTTGATGGACACGATAGAAAGGAATCTCGTGGCTAACGACCGACGCGACATCCGAGGCGCTAACGGCGCCCAGCCTTCATCGCGCCCCGCGGGAAAGCGCTTTAAATCCGGGGCCCCCGTGGCATCTGGAGCTCAGCGTTCCGCTTCGTCCTCGCAGGCCCGTCGGTCAGCCGTGCGCCCCCAGCCCGTTCGCCCCGTTAGAAATGATTCCGGTCGAGGCGCGGCTCGCCCCTCGCGATCTCCGTACAACTCGTCCCGGCGCGGACCCTCGCCGCTTATCGTCGTTATCGCGATCGTTGCCGTTGTCGCCGCCGTTGCCGGCGTGCTTCTGTTCGTGGTTCCCGCGGTATCCAACTTCATCTCGCCCTCTACCTCGTCTGTTCCTGCTGGACAGGAGGTGCAGGTGACCATCCCCGAGGGTGCTTCCGGCGATGTGATAGCCAGTCGCTTGTCCGAGGCCCATATCATCGATGATCCCAAGAGGTACTACGCTGCCGTCGAGAAGCTCGACGCCGCCATGTCTCTCAAGCCCGGTGACTACGTTCTCTACACGGGTATGGATCCGGAGGACGTTGTTCGCCAGCTTGTAGAGGGGCCCAATGTCGAGGGCGTGAAGCTCGTCATCCAGGAGGGCCTCACGGTTCAGCAGACCGCTGCCAACGTCGAGGCCGCCTACGGTATTTCCGTGGACGAGTTCCTCGCCCAGGCGAAGGCGTCGAATTACGTTGCAGACTATCCGTTCCTTGAGGGCGCCTACGACGACTCGCTAGAGGGATACCTCTATCCCAAGACGTACTCGCTGGGAGACGACCCCACTGCCGATGATGTTATCCGCGCCCTCCTGAATCAATTTGTGGCCGAAACCGCCGATATCGATTATTCGGCGACCTACAACGGCCTTACGTTCCAGCAGATCATGTGCATGGCCTCCTTGATCGAGCGCGAGACCGCCGTGGAAGACGAGCGCCCTCTTGTGGCGAGCGTTATCTACAATCGCCTTGATGCCGACATGCCCCTGCAGATCGATGCCGCCATCGTCTACGCCCGCGGCGGCGGCAGCCAGGGTGTGACCTACTCCGACCTCGAGATCGACTCGCCCTACAACGTGTATAAGAACAAGGGCCTTACCCCTGGTCCCATCTGCTCGCCCAGCATCTCGTCCATTAAGGCCGCGATCGAACCCGCGGATACCGATTACCTGTATTATGTGGCGTCTTCTGCTATGGATGGCACGCATAAGTTCAGCAGCGATTACGACCAGTTCCTCAAGGACCGTGAGGAGTACTCGGGGTCCGCGTCATGACGTTCCTCGCCCCTAAGCGATACGTGGCCTCGGTCGATTGCATTGATTTGGACGAGCTCTATCGATCCGGTAAGCGCGCGTTGCTGGTGGATCGAGACAACACGCTCGTTCCCCGCGACGCCGCCTGCGCCCCTCCCGAGGCTCGCGATTGGCTTGACCGGGCGCGCCGACTTGGTTTTCGCGTTTGTCTTGTGTCTAACAACTGGTACCGCAGCCAGGTCGAGGCTTCTGCCCGCGAGCTTGGTATAGACCATGTTATCTGGTGCGCTATGAAGCCAGCGCCCTTTGCTTTGTGGGCGGGGCTGCATAAGCTCTCGGCAACGCGCTCGGAGTCCCTTCTTGTGGGCGATCAGCTCTATACGGATGTGTTCGCTTCGCGTTTGGCGGGCATCGATTCCATTTTGGTGAAACCGCAGACGCATGTTGATATGTGGTACACCTACGCGTTTCGCTTTTTCGAGCGTCGTGCGCTTCGCGACCTTCCATGCGAGGAAGGGGGCGATGGCCTACGATGACCAAGGTTGAGAAACGAGGGTGCGACCACGTTTTCTTTATCGGTTTTCTGGGCGCTGGCAAGTCGACTCTTGCCCGCAACCTCGGCGGCATGTTCAATCGTAGGTTCGTCGATACTGATCGCATGGTCGAGCGCAAGATGCGCATGAGCGTCACCAAGATCTTCGAGACGCTTGGCGAGAAGGAGTTCCGCGCGCTGGAAACTCAAGCGCTCCAATCGCTCTCGCGCGACAAGAGCCTTTTGGTATCCTGCGGCGGCGGGGTCATAGAGACTCCCGACAATATCGAGATCATGCACCGCCTTGGATATTGCGTGTACCTTGATGGCGACATCGATGATTCCCTGCGGCAGATCCGCCGTAGTGACACCAGGCCGGATTTTCGCTCTGCCGAGCATGCGACAGCGCTTCTCGAGCACCGTCGTCCCCTTTATAAGCAGGCGGCCGATTTCACCGTCGATATCCGCGGCAGGTCTTTTACCGATGTATCCTATTCCGTAGCCGAGCTTCTTTTGGAGTGTGGTCTTCTATGATTCGTCGTCAGCTTATCAACTTCGGTTCGCGCAGCACCGACTTCCGCGTTGGCGAAGGCGTTGTCGAGCAGCTTGGTAAGATGGTTAAATGCCTGGTCGCTACCCCCAAGCGTGCCGTTATCGTTACAGAATCCTCCCTTGCGGAGAGCTACGGTCTAGAGGTCTCGCGCGCTTTGATCGATGCCGGTTTCACGGTGAGCGACCTGTCGCTTCCAACAGGGGAGAACGTGGCGACGATGGCCTATGCCGTCCAGCTATTCGATGCTCTCGACTCTTGCGACATCACGCGCGACGACGTAATCGTTGGCCTTGGCGGCATGGGCGTGTGCTCGCTGGTTAGCTTTTGCGCCCATGCTTGGTGCGGGGAGACTCCGTTCGCCCTGGTGCCCACCACGCTCGATGCGATGACCTCGTGTGCTACAAGCATGCGACCGCTGGATACCCGTTCCTCGTCTCAAATGATATCCGTCGAGCCGCGTGCCGCTTTGGTCGCTTGCGACCTCGACTTGGTGCCCCTGTGTCCGCATGACGAGCGCATGAACGGCTACGTGATGCTTTGCGCCTCGGCCTTTATCGACAGCAGGCGTCAGTGGGACCGTTTTGGGGAGCTGGTCGAGGGCGTCCTCGATAACGCCGAAGTTCCCATGGTAGATGCTCTCTGCATGGCTCAGACCGCTCGATCCTCCGTAATCAAGGCGGCCAATCCCTCAGCTCGCAACGCTTTGGAGTTCGGCGTCACCACCGCCCGCGCCCTTCGGTCGTGCCTCGGAGATTCGATTCCCGCCTATCAACTCCTCGCCGAGGGCATGCGCTTTGAAGCCAGGCTTGCGGTCGATGCGTTTGGCTTTGATATCGACGATGTCTTTTCGCTGGATGACAGGCTCGATGACCTTGGGGTGGAGGAGCTTCCCTTCGAGCTTGAGTTCGATAGGTTCTTGACCGCTCTCAAGGAGACCCGCTTCAAGCGTTCGAACCGCTTCATGTTCTCGTTGCCCCGCCACGTTGGCACCGTTCGCTATGCCACGGTGGAGGACGATGTACTCGAGCGGCATGCTCGCGCCTACCTCGCTTCGCGCGCGGAGCTTATGGACGAGCCCGCGTAAGGACTACTCTAGCCTGCCGCGGTAGGGTTACTATCGTTATCGGTACGCACACGCATAGGAAGGACTACTTACATGTCTACAGAGATTTCTGGACCTGCAGCGCGCATCGCCCGCGTTCGCGAGATGATGGCTCAGCGCGGATATGATGCCGTGGTTGTTCGCGATGAGGCCAATCTGCGTTGGCTCACCGGCGCTATGGGCGTATTTGATTACACCTTCGAGTTCCCGCACGTTGCCTTTATCTCGCGCGACCGTTGCTTTCTGCACACGGATTCTCGTTATTTCAACTCTTTTGAGGAGAACCTTCCTGCGGGCAATCCCTGGGAGCTCGATATGGACCAGATCGCTATGCCTCGCTGGGTGGCCGATCGCGCCCTCGAAACAAAAAGCTCTGTCATCGCAGTCGAGGACGACATGCAGATCTCTTTCTACTTTGGTATCCAGCGAGGTCTAGAGGACGTCTCTATCTGCGCCAGCCTGCCCCAGATGCACGGGGATATCCAGCGCATGCGCGCGGTCAAGGACGCCGAAGAGATCGAGTTGATGCGTCACGCCCAGTCGATTACCGACGCCGCCTTTGCCCACATGTGCGAGTTTATCCGTCCCGGCCTTACCGAGAAGCAGATTCGTACCGAGCTCGAGACGTTCATGTTCAACAACGGAGCGGACTCCCTTGCGTTCTCATCCATTGTGGCCTCTGGTCCCAACACGGCCAATCCTCACGCTATCCCAAGCGACCGCATGGTCGAGAAGGGCGACTTCGTCCTTATGGATTATGGCGCGGGATACCGCGACTATCGCAGCGATATGACCCGCACCGTCTGCGTCGGCCAGCCGTCTGAAAAGCAGCTCGAGCTCTACGCCCTGGTCCGTCGCACCCATGAGGAGTGCGCGGCGGCCATCCACGCGGGCGCCGATGGCCATGAGATCCACATGCTCTCGAAGAAGATCATCGGCGATGCGGGCTATGGCGACTATTATGGCCACAGCTTGGGGCATGGTGTGGGCATCGATATTCATGAGCTACCCAACCTTGGTCGCACCAGCAACGTGCTCGAGGAAGGCTCTGTGGTTACCGTTGAGCCCGGTGTCTACCTTCCCGGCGTTGGCGGCGTGCGCTTAGAGGACTACGGTATCGTGACCAAGGATGGCTTCGATCCCTTCACCAAGTCCAGCCACGATCTGGTAGTCATCGACTGCTAAGTAGGTTTTCTGTAGCGCTCATAGCGTTATGGGTCGAAAGAGTATAATTAACTATCTGTATATGTATGTTTGGGTGGCGTCTTTTGGACGTCGCATGAGGAAAGGTTTTCAATGGCAACCATCTCCACCGCTGACTTCAAGAACGGCATCGGCCTGCGCATTAAGGACAAGGTCTGCACTCTCGTCGAGTTCCAGCACGTCAAGCCCGGCAAGGGCGGCGCTTTTGTCCGCTATAAGACCAAGGACATCAAGACCGGTCGCGTAGTCGAGCAGACTTGCAACGCCGGCTCCAAGTTCGAGAGCGTCCAGCTGTTCACCAAGGAGATGCAGTATCTCTACAACGACGGCGCCGACTACATCTTCATGGACAACGAGACCTACGAGCAGGTTTCCGTTCCTGCCGACTTTGTGGGCGACAACTCCAAGTGGCTTCGCGAGAACGATACCTGCCAGCTGCTCTACGCCGAGGAGGAGCTCATGGGCGTGAACCCGCCGATGTTCATCATCGCCGAGGTCACCGAGACCGTTCCGGGCGCTAAGGGCGATACCGTCCAGGGTGCCTACAAGCCCGCGACCATCGATACCGGTGCCGTTGTCCAGGTCCCTATGTACCTCAACGAGGGCGAGAGCATCAAGATCGATACCCGCACCGGCGAGTTCGTTTCCCGCGCTTAGCCCCAAACCGTTACAGTCCGCATTTTCGTAGTAGGGGAGAAGACCATGACCGAAGAGATCAAGATTGCCGGTATAGGCATCGCACCCGAGGTCCTATCCGCCATCGTTTCTCGCGCTGTCGAGGAGGTCGAGGGTATCGCAACCGTTGGTGTGCGCGATATCGCCACCAACCTCGTTTCCATGCTGAGCTCCAAGAACGTTCCCGCGGGTCCCGCTGTCGAGTGCGCGGTAGTCGATGAGAAACTCGCGATTACCGTTCACGTCGCCGTGTTCTTCGGCTATCCCTTCAAGAAGCTCGCCGAGTCCATTCGCGAGGCTACTGCCAAGGCTATCGATGCACAGGTCGGCGTCGAAGTCGAGTCTGTGGACGTTTGCATCGACGGCCTCGTATTTCCCAAGGAGTAGCGCGTGAGCTTAAAGGTTGAACGCGGACGCACCCTTGCCCGTAGCCAGGCCCTGCAGATTCTGTTCCAGGCGGAGGCGCTCGATCTTTCGGTCGATACCGTTCTCGCCGGCGATTATCTGATTTCCAAGGGCCCGCTTGACGCCTATGCCGTCGAGTTGGCTCGTGGCTGCCACGACAATATCGATCGTATCGACTATGCGCTCAAGAGCGTTTCCATGAACTGGAGCCTCTATCGTATGCCCGGCACTGATCGCAACCTGCTTCGCCTCGCTGTATACGAGATGCGATTCCTTACCGGTGACGCCGCCATCGATGATGCGGTCATCATCAACGAGGCCGTCGAGATCGCTAAGGCTTATGGCACAGATGAGTCCTCTCGGTTTGTCAACGGTGTGTTGGGTCGCATCTCCCGCATGGAGACGCTTCCCGAGCCTCCGGTCGAGCAGGGTGAGGATCAGGTTGAGTCCGAGGACGAGGCGCAGATCGTTTCATCTGAGGTGGCATTCGATATCGATGCCCATATGGAGTCCGATGTCGAGACGGAATCCGACGCCGATGTCGAGGAGTCGATAGACACGGTCTTCGATTCCGATGACGTGGATGGCGAGTAGCCATGGCCGATACCACCATCAAGACGTTCGATGACATCACCGATCGTCTCGATGAGATCGTTGCCGCGGTTCGCTCTAAAGACACCTCTCTTGAGCGCAGCCTCGATTTGTTCGACGAGGCTATCAAGCTCGGCAGTCGCGCCGTTGATATGGTAGACCAGTTCGACCTGTCTCCGCGCGAAGCCGATCTTCTCGATTCGGACCAACCCGTCAGCAGCGCAGCGAGCGCTGAAGACGGCCAAGCGAAAGGTGTTATCGGCGAGGGTATTCAATCCTCGTCCGCCAAAGCGTAGATTGGCAGCGATATGAAACGTGTCCGTCTTGATGACGAGCTGATTTCTCAGGGCATCTGCGATAATCGCGCGGATGCCCTGCGCACATTGATGGCGGGTCTAGTCTCTTCCGGCGGTGAGCGCTTGACCTCGCCCGGTCTTAAGGTACGGCCGGGAATCGAGCTTCATGTTAAGGGTCGTATTCCCTATGTTGGGCGCGGCGGCCTTAAACTCGCCGGTGCGCTCGATCACTTCAACGTTGATCCCAGTGGGCTATCTTGCGTCGATGTTGGTTGCTCGACGGGTGGATTTACAGATTGCCTTCTCAAGCGCGGCGCTTCTCATGTGATCTCCGTCGACGTGGGTCGAGCCCAATTCGACTGGTCCTTGCGCCAGGATGAACGCGTTGTGCTTCTGGAGCGCACCAATATGGTTGATTTACCGTCGTTGGGGTATGAATCTTGCTGCGACTTGGCCGTTTGCGATGTCTCGTTCACCAGCATCGCGATCGTTTTGCCTTCAGTGCTGTCTGTTCTCACGCCTTTTGGGCGTTTTCTTACCTTGGTAAAGCCGCAGTTTGAAGCACCTTCCCATTTGGTGGGCGAGGGCGGTGTCGTAAGGGACCCTTCTGTTCATCAAGATGTTCTCGCATGGGCTATCCGCCTTTTTGCAGATTCTGGTTTGTATCCTGTTGATGTGTGCGCTTCTCCCATAACTGGCGCTAAGGGTAATAAGGAGTTTTTCCTGCTTGGCGATCGCAGCCTCTTTGCGCGCGCTGATGATTTGGACCTTGCCAACCAAGTTGACATGCTCGTTAGAAAGGCGGTGGAACTATGAAGGTCTTTCTTGTCCCTAACTATTACAAGACGGAAGCCGTTCAAAGCGGGCTTACCCTTGAGTTATGGCTGAACCGCCAGGGCTATGATGTTGCATGGGCGGCTGACCAGCGATCGAGTCTGAACGTGCCCGCAGATATCGAGGGCAGCGATCTTGTCATCTCGCTTGGAGGCGACGGCACCCTGTTGCGCGCCGTTCGCATCGTTGGGGATCGGCAGATTCCCATCTTGGGTTTATCCTACGGTCATCTGGGCTTTCTCACTGCCGCGAGTCCGGAGGATGTCGATATCCTATCTGTGGTTACGGATGCGCTTGCGGGCGAGATGCACGTAAGTCGCCGCGCTATGTTGCGGGCCCGCGTGTATTCCATTTTTGAGGATGGTTCGGAGGCGGTTTTGGAGCACTTCGGCCTTAACGATATGGCGCTTACCCGTGGTCCGCTTTCCGATATGGTGGAGTTTGATATGACCGTATCGGGACATCACATCGACAGGCTTCGTGGTGACGGCGTGGTTGTTTCTACGGCTACCGGTTCTACGGGTTACGCGCTTTCTGCCGGCGGCCCCATTGTGAACCCTGACTTCCCAGGTTTAATCTGCGTTCCCATCGCGCCCCATACCATACAGGCGCGCGCGTTCATGACGTCTCCTTCTGATGTTGTAGAGGTCTCGATATCCAAAAATCGCCCCAGTATTCCCGCTATCGCGGTCGATGGTCAATTCCTGGCGCCTGAAGGCGAAATCGAGCGCGTCGAGGTATCACGTGCTCCGTTTGATACGCTGCTGCTCGATTACGGTCCGGAGAGCTTCTACGCTTCCGTTTCCCGCGTGTTTTACGGAGTGTGGCGTCATGATTGATGAGATTCGCGTAGAGAACCTCGCCCTTATTCGAGAGGCGAGCCTTGTCCCCTGCACCGGTCTTACCGTTTTGACCGGCGAGACCGGTGCCGGCAAGACCGCGCTGCTCTCCGCTTTGAAGCTTCTTATGGGAGAACGCGCGGACGCGTCGAGCGTACGCGAGGGCGAGGCGGGCCTTGTAGTGGAAGGGCGTTTTTTCAAGGGCGTGGATGATCCCGAGGGATTCGGTGTTGTCCGTAGCGTATCTGCCGATGGTCGTAGTCGTGTCAAAATTGATGGTTCCATCTCGAGCGTCCGCGAGCTCGCGACGCGCGTTGGCTCCATGATCGACCTGTGCGGCCAGCATGAACATCAAAGCTTGCTCGATTCTGCCAACCATGTTCGCATGGTCGACTCCTGGGCAGCAGATACCATTGCCCCCATATTGGACGATTACCGTGCGAAGCTTCATGCGGCTCGAGCCGCTGCCGCCGAACTTGCCCGCGTTACCGAGGCCTCCCGTTCAAAGGGTGCATTGCTGGACGAGGCGCGTTTCACTGTCGAGCGCATTTCCGAGGTCGATCCCCATCTTGGAGAATATGAGGAGCTAGAGGAGTCGCTTCCCCGTGCTGAGCACGCCGAGGCGCTTGCCTGCGCTGCCAATGATGCCCAGTCGCTGCTGTCTGAAGAGAATGCCGCGCTCGACTCGCTCAATGGCGCCATCGCAGAGCTGCAACGCATGGCGGGCGTTGATAAGAAACTTTCCGAGTTTGCCGATAGTTTGGCCGAAGCGTCGATTCTTATTGAGGATGCCGCTGCGGACCTTCGTCGATATCGCGATAGCGTTGACTTTGATCCTGAGGAGCTTACACGCCAGCAAGACCGTTTTGCCCAGCTTAAAGGGCTGTTGCGACAGTACGGTCCCACTATGGACGATGTCTTTGCTCGTCTTGAGTCTTCAAAAGAGCTGCTGAGCCTGGTTGACGATGCTGAAGAGCGAGTAAAACGTGCCCGGCTAGAGCTTGATGCGGCTGAGAGCGATCTTGTCCAAGCGGCTCGTGCATTGATGAAGGCGCGTTCGGTTGCCGGACCTCGGTTTTGTCGCGAGGTCGTAAGGCAGATGGCGCGCCTTGAGATGGGCGGAGCCGAAGTGCTGTGGGACGAGCGCGAGCTGCCTCGTGAGCGCTGGACCGACTCCGGACCTTCTATTTGCGAGCTTCTATATAGAAGCGGGTCGGGGCTCACCCCTCGTCCCCTTAAGCGCATCGCTTCCGGTGGCGAGCTGTCGCGCGTGTTGCTTTCGGCTAAAGTGGTAATGGGTTCTGCAGACCATGCGGGCACGCTTGTGTTTGACGAGGTCGATGCGGGTGTTGGCGGTGCAACCGCCCGTTCTCTCGCGACGGTCCTTGCAGATTTAGCCAAGACGCACCAGGTTATCGTTGTCACGCATTTGGCGCAGGTGGCCGTTGTTGCGGATGCGCATTACGTTGTACGAAAGGCGGATACGGGCAGCGGTATTCCCGAAACATCGCTTGTTCCCGTTGAGGGGGATGAGCGCGTGGCTGAGATTGCCCGTATGCTATCGGGCGATAGCTCGCCTGAATCCCTCGCCCATGCGCGCGCGATGCTTGAATCTTTGTAGGAAAATGCCCCGTACGACTTTTTCTGGTCGCGCGGGGCACTTTGCAATTATAGGCAAATCGCAGGGTTTTCGAGCTAGGCCTCGCTTGAGAGACGGTGGGCGAGGATGCGAATCGCGTGGGCGTATCCCTCAAGACCCTCTCCGGTGACACGCTCGAAGCAAGCCATGCCGGCGTAGGATATCTGGCGAAAATCCTCGCGATCTTCCACGGCGGAGATATGGATCTCTACTGCAGGAAGGGCCACGGCCTTGAGGGCATCGAGGATGGCGATGCTGGTATGCGTATAGGCAGCCGGATTAATGACGATACCGTCAAAAGAGCCGTATGCCTGCTGGATCTTATCGACGATCTCGCCTTCATGATTTGATTGGAAGCACTCCACACGCGTAAAACCGCATGCGCTTGCCGCTTCCTCGCAGATGGTGACAAGTGCTTCGTAATTCTGCGTGCCGTAGATGCCGGGCTCGCGAATGCCGAGCATGTTGATGTTGGGTCCGTTGATGACGAGTACATTCATAGGATGCTGTCCAATCGTGTAGGCGTTTAGAGTGCTTGGGGCTCGCCGAGACGGTGGGCGACCTCGCGCGCCGTCGCTTCAGCGCAATCAAGGGAATCGACCACTGTATCTGCCCAGGCACGGTACAGCGGCATGCGCTGCTGCGCGAGCTTGTCGACGCCGTCGCGCGCGGTGATGGGTCTGCCCTTATGGGCCAGCTCGTCGATATTCCTATTGAGCATGACGATGTGACTGTTTTGATGGAGGAGGCCGTAGTTTTCCTCGCGTGTGACCACGCCGCCGCCGCAAGAGATGACAAGTCCGCTGCGAGCGGCAACATCGGCGAGGACCTTGGTCTCCTGCTCGCGGAACGCATCTTCGCCGCGTTCAAGGATAAAATCTGCGCAGGGAGCGCCGACCATCTGCTCAAAAGCGTGGTCGAGGTCGATATGCTCTCGACCTGTGATTTGCGCCAAGCTCTCGCCAACGCGCGTCTTTCCAGATCCGGGCATTCCAATGAGGGCGATGTTTTGCTCGGTGAGCGACAGGGCCTTGGTGACTTCCACGATGCGGTCGCGTGATACGGTTTCGCCTGTGTAGCGCTCTACTGCTTGAGCCGCTTGGGCTACCAGCATGAGCAAGCCGCCTACGTATGGGATGTCGCGTTCTTCAGCTTGCATCATAAGGCCCGTGCGTGCGGGGTTGTAAACGATATCAACCACAGCCTCAAGTTGAGTGAGCTCATCAAGGCTGCAGACGCTTGCGGGGCAATTGGGGAACATGCCCACGGGCGTGCAGTTGACCACCAGCGCGGCATGGCTCCATTGGGCAAGATCGCTGTAGGTAATCTCCCCCTGTCGGCTCACTACATGGGCTTCGACGCCTAAATCTTCAAGCACTTTCATACAAGTGGATCCGGCTCCTCCGTCTCCGCCAAAGACCAAGGCCACTTTGCCTGCCAGCGGTACGCCCACGCTTTCAACCAGCACTTTGAAGCCGTAATAGTCGGTATTGTCGCCACGGAGCCTGCCGTCTGCAAGGCGTGTGATGGTGTTGACGTTGCCCAGGCGTTCGGCGACGTCTGAGAGCTCGTCCAAATAGGACATGACGTCGCGCTTATATGGGATGGTCACGTTGACGCCCTCCCATTCGTCCCCTTTAAGGAAACTCTCGATGTCTTGGGGCTCGCGCTCGAACTTTCGGTAGTCGAGACCGGCGAGAGCGTGGTAGATGACGGGGGTATAGCTATGACCCAATACTCGTCCAAGAACCCCGTACGGACGCTTAGCTTCCATTTAGAGCACCTCCTGATAGCTGCCAAAATACGTGTACTGCTCGCAGACATCGTCCAAAGAATCCAGCAAGGTCATAAACGGCTGCGAACCCACCGGGCAGATGAGATCGAAATAGAACATGAAATCGAAGTCATGTCCAGGGATGGGACGGCTTTCCAGCTTGACAAGGTTGATATCCAGGGCGTAGAAGCGTTCGAGGACGCGATAGAGCGATCCGGGCTGATGGGGGAGCGTGAGCATAAGCGAGGTACGGTCCGCCCCCGGATAGATGACGGCATCTTTGGTGATGACGACGAAGCGGGTGTAGTTGTTGTCGGAATCCTGTACATCTTCTTGCAGGATTTCGAGGTTATAAAGGGCTTTGCAACTGCGGGAGCAAAGTGCTGCGATGTCGCTGCGCTCAGATGATGCGACGAACTCTGCTGCCTGCGCGGTATTGCTGGCCGTTGTCGCTTTGACGCCCATAGATTCAATGAAATCGGCGCATTGGGCAAGCGCTTGCTCGTGAGAGATGACCTCGCGGATATCTTCACGACGCGTACCGGGCTTGGCGACCAGGTTATGGTCGATTTTAAGGCGCAGCGAGCGGACGATGGAGAACCTGTACTGCGCCAACAGGTCATAGACGGCGTTGACCGAGCCCGCGGTGGAATTCTCAATGGGTAGCACACCGTAGTCGCACAGGCCGTCGCGTACCGCCCTGAACACGCCCTCGAATGTATCGAAAAACGTGATGGAAGGTACCTTGAAGAGCTTGGAGGCGGCGAGCTGGCTATAGGCGCCCTCGACCCCTTGGCACGCAACGGATGCGGTGACGGGGAACTGGGCGTCTGCGGGCAGTAGCGTGTTGATAGCGCGCTTGGATTGGGGCTTTTGATCAAGCGATGCCAGGTAGCGGTTCTGCTCGATCTTGTTCATATTCATTAGAAGCGAGAAGAGCGAGATGAGCTGCGCCTGCCTGTCTTGAGGGGCCGCCTGAGCGATACCGGCGAGTTTATCGCGCTCGCGGCCGGGGTCGAAAATGGGCTTGCCCATCTCGAGCTTCGCGTTGACAACGTGGGGGGCGAGGTCGAGTCGCTCGTTGAACAGCTCGATAAGCTGGGCGTCGATGCGATCGATATGCTCACGTACTTCTTCTAGATTCATATGCTGGGCTCCTGGGCGGGATTGGGTTTAGCGAAAGCGGGCATCGGCTTGGCAGGGCAGGACGAAAGCACCGTCTTCGAGCATGGCATCGAGTAATGCGACCGCGCAAACGGCTTCTGCTACGGGGACTGCTCGCGGAACGATGCAGGGATCGTGGCGACCGTGGATCTTGAGTTCCGCGTTCTCATGTGCTTCAAGATCCACGCTGTCTTGCTGCTGTCCGATCGACGGCGTGGGTTTTACCGCCATGTGCCAGATAACGGGCATACCGGTGGTGATGCCGCCGACGATACCGCCCGCATTGTTGGTTTGAGGTAGTACTTGGCCATCCTGCATTCGGTACGAGTCGTTGTTCTGGCTTCCCATCAGACGGGCCGAGGAGAACCCGGCGCCAAAGTCCACGCCCTTGATTGCGGGAATGCCGAAGGCGAGGCGGGCGATGCGGTTCTCGATGCCGTCGAACATTGGGTCGCCGATGCCGGCGGGAACGCCATACGCGACGCATTCGATCACGCCGCCCACCGAGTCCATATGAGACTTTGCATCGACTATGCATTCGCGCATAGAGGCCGCCGCGTGCGCGCTTACGCAGGGGAGCGGGTTAGTGGATATGGCTTTGAGCTGAACTTGGTTTGGCTTCATGGGGTCGAGCGGCGTATCGCGAATATCTCGCGGACCCAGCGCGGCGATGTGGGCGGCAATGCGGATGCCCTGGGTCTCGAGGGCCTGTAGCGCGATGCCGCCAGCGATGCACAGGGGTGCGGTGAGGCGACCGGAGAAGTGACCGCCGCCCGCGACATCATGGTTGTTCTTGTATTTGATATACGCTGCATAATCAGCATGACCGGGGCGAGGGATTCTGCGCAGGTTGGAGTAGTCTTGCGAGCGCGTGTCGGCATTTTTGATAATGCCGGATATGGGTGCCCCGCAGGTGCGGCCGTCGACTATGCCGGAGATGATATGTGCCGTATCGGTCTCCTTGCGTGCGGTCGCGGTCTCATTGCGGCCCGGCGCGCGTCTATCGAGAAAGAGCTGGAGTCGCTCCAAGTCAATGGGAACGCCGGCCGGGATGCCGTCGAGCGAGCAGCCGATGGCAGGCGAGTGGGACTGACCGAATATGCTGAGCTTGAGGACGTTGCCGGTGAAAGAAGACATGCAGACAGCCCCTATTCTTGCGTGAGCTCGACCATGCCGCCAAGCTCTTGATAATGATCGAAGAACAGCGGGTAGGACTTGTTTACGGCTTCCGCGCCCTTGATGTAGACATCGTTTTCGCAACGGGAGGCGGCGATGGCAGCCATCATGGCGATGCGATGGTCGTTGTGGGAATCGACCGTGCCGCCGATCAGTTGGGGGACGCCGTCGATGATGAGCGCGTCGCGTTTGATTTGGATCTGCGCTCCCAGGTTGCTAAGTTCTTTGGCGACGGTGGCGAGCCTATCGGATTCTTTGATGCGCAGGCGAGCGCAGTCGGTGATCACCGTGCGGCCCTCTGCAACGGAGGCGACCGCGGCGATAATGGGGACCAAATCCGGGATGTCCTTGGCACTCATCTCGAAGCCGCAGAGTTTGTCTGGACGAGAAATGGCGGCGTCGGTGGAGCGGCCTATGCGGGCACCAAAGCGCGACAGGGCTGCGAGAACGTTGCGATCGCCCTGGGCGGAAGAAAGCGAGAGCCCGTCGACCTTGATGGGCAGCCTGCCCAGAGCGCCTGCGCACAGCCAGAAGGCCGCATTGGACCAGTCACCCTCTACGGTCGCCTCATGCGGGGTGCGGTAGGTGTCGTCCTCGGTGGTGAAGACGGTGACCTCTGTGCCATCGCCCGGGGTCCTGCGATCAACGTAGACGTCGACTCCGAAGGTTTGCATGGCCTGTATGGTGAGGTTGATATAGGGCCGGCTCTCGATGCGCCCGTTCACAACGATCTCGCTGGGGTGGTCGAGCAGCGGTGCTGCGAGCAGAAGGCCGGTAATGTACTGAGAACTCACATCGCCGGGAAGCTCGAATCGTCCAGGGCGAATTCGACCAGATGTTTTGAGTGGGAAGCCGCCGAGACCCTCGAGTTCGCATCCGGCGGCGATTAGCTCCTCGGAAAGCGGGGAGAGGGGCCTTTCGCCCAAACGACCGCTTCCAATAAAAGTCGCCTCTGCACCCAGCGCGCATGCGACGGGAAGCATGAAGCGAAGCGTCGAGCCGGATTCGCCGCAGTCGAGGGTGGCATGATGCAGCGCCCTCAGCAGGCCGAAGGCGACGCTTTTGGGCATAGGCTTTACCATGAAGCCATCGTCGACCGCATCTATCTTGGCGCCAAGCGCCGTAAGGCAGCGGATGGTGGCGTCGATGTCGGCGCACGTGGTGTTGCACTTGATGTGGGTGTCGCCATTAGCGAGCGCGGCGACGATGATGAGGCGATGTGCAACCGACTTCGAGGCGATGGCCGGAATGGTTCCGGAAAGTAGGGTCGGATGAATATGGGCAATCATACATGCTCCCTTGATGCTGCGAAATGTATGTGCTGGTTACTCGTCTTCTATGTCCCCGGCGTAGGCGTGCACGCAGGCAAGGCCCACCTCAAGGATCTTTTTGAACTCATCGAGCGGTGTGGGTGCTATCGAGACCGCCCCGATTGCGCGCGGAACCACCAGATCGATCGAATTGCCTGCGCGCTTCTTATCATGAAGGGCTTCGTTATAGATGTTCTGGGCGTCGGCTTGGAAATGAAGTGAAAGCCCGTGGTTGCGTAGGAGCGCGGCAATTCGATCGGGAACATCGGGTTCGCACACTTCTGCGGTGACAGAGGCGCTGGCGATGGCCACCATGCCGATACCGACGCATGTTCCGTGTCCCAGGCGGTAGGATTCCGCCGCTTCGACGCCATGGCCGATGCTGTGACCAAAGTTGAGGAGTTTGCGCATGTTGGACTCGCGCTCGTCCGCCTCGACAACAGCTCGCTTAATATCGATGTTACGGGCGATGAGGTAGGCGACGCGAGAAAGATCCTGCTTGAGGAGCTCGGGCGTAAGCGGCGTCTTCTCGAGCTCCTCGAACAGCTCGCTGTCCGCGATAACGGCATGCTTGATTACCTCTCCGCAGCCGTCGGCGAATTGCTCGTCCGTTAGCGTGCCCAGGCAGCCTACATCGGCGAGAACCGCACGCGGCTGCCAGAATGCACCGGCGAGGTTCTTTCCCGCCTCAAGGTCGATAGCGGTTTTTCCGCCAACGGAGGAGTCGACCATGGCCAGCAGCGTGGTGGGAATCTGGATGAAGTCGATGCCTCGCATGTAGGTCGCCGCGACAAAGCCCGCGACATCTCCCACCACGCCGCCGCCAAGGGCGATGATGAGGTCGGAGCGCGTCATCTCAAAGGACGCGGCCTTCTCGAGGAGGCTGATGTACGTCTCCGCGCGCTTGTGCTCTTCACCGGCGCTGAATACGGCGAGCTCGCAGGTGTAGCCGGCAGCCTGCAAACCGGACTTCACGGGTTCCGCATAGAGCGGAGCGACGTTGGAGTCGCTGATGATGAGGGCGCGCCGTCCTGCGTTGAGCGAACGCGCGATCTCACCTGCGCGTTCAAGCAAGAAGGTGTCGATCAGCACCTGGTAGGGCTTAGATGCCTGGATATCAAGAGAGTACATGGTCCTGCCTTTCGCAGATCTTAACGCGGCATGTCATCGAGTGCGCGCTTGATCTGGTCGCCCTCTGCAAGAAGTTCGCGAAGCCCTACCCGATCGCGGTTGATGAGGGCGACGCGGTATTTATCGAGCGCGTTGATGATGATCTCGATTTCATCGGCCAGGTAGTCGGCGTCTTGGATCATCAGCTCGCTCCACATATCGGGGTTGAGGTGCGCCACCCTTGTGAGGTCCTTGTAGCTGCCGGCGGAGAAGCCATGATGGGCTTGGGCCGTGGGGCTCTTCACATACGCGTTGGAGACCACGTGGGCCAGCTGGCTGGTAAAGGCGATGACGCGGTCATGGTCGGCCGGCGTGGTGACGCTAAAGCGCCCGAAGTGGCAGGGGGAGAGCAACGTATGGGCCCTGTCGAGAAGCTCGAGGCGGGCGACATCGTCCAGCTGGGGCGGGACGAGAACCATGGGAGCGCCGACAAACATATCCGCGCTACCGTAGGCGTATCCGGAGTGCTCGGTACCCGCCATGGGGTGCGCGCCGCAGAAGGTAAATCCATAGGTACTCGCCAGGTCGAACGCGCGATTGCAGAGCGCTCCCTTGACGCCGGCGCTATCGATGACCAAAGGACCTTCCGCGCCCAGCTCGCCTAGCGTTTGGGCGCGGGACTGAAGCCATGCGATGCAGGCCTCGGGGTATGCGGAGAGAATCACCAGGTCGCAGTCTGCGAGCGAGGCATCGTCCAAGACCGTATCAACCGTGTCGATCATGGCTATAGCAAGCGTGTCCGCATCGGTATCGAATGCGGCGACGCGCCAGCCGGCAGCGTGGTAGGCGCGGGCGAAACTGCCGCCGATAAGGCCCAGGCCCAAGATGCCTACGGTGGGATTGTTTGAAGTTGCTTCTGCAGGGGTAGAGGTGTTGTCCATGGTTCCTTACGCCTCGCAGCTCTCAGTGTCGCAGATGACGGAGCGGATCTGGCGGATGCGCTCCATGGTCTGGTCGAACATATCGGGAGTCAGGGCCTGAGCGCCGTCGGACCAGGCGCGGCTGGGGTCGTCGTGAACCTCGATCTCAAGGCCGTCGGCACCCGCTGCGGTGGCGGCAAGCGCCATGGGCTCGACGTAGCGCGTGTAGCCGGTGGCGTGGCTGGGGTCTGCGACCACGGGAAGGTGGCTTAGGTAGTGCAGGACGGGCACGGCGTTGAGGTCGAAGGTGTTGCGGGTACGCGTCTCGAACGTGCGGATGCCGCGCTCGCACAGGATGACGTTTTCGTTGCCCTCGCTCATGATGTACTCGGCCGCCATCAGCAGCTCGTCGATGGTACCCGCCATGCCGCGTTTGAGTAGGATGGGGGCCTTGGTCTTACCCACCTCTTTCAGCAGGGGGAAGTTTTGGGCGTTACGTGCGCCGATCTGCCAGACCTCGATGTTCTTATCGAGGAACGTTTGGACGTCGCGCTGGTCCATAATCTCGGTGACGATGGGCATATCGAGCTCGTCGGCAGCTTCGCGCAGCAGGTCGAGGCCCTCGGGGCCCATGCCCTGGTATGCGTACGGAGAAGTGCGGGGCTTGTATGCGCCGCCGCGTAGCATGGTGGCGCCGGCAGCCTTAACACGCCTGGCGATTTTGATGAGGTTCTTGCCTTCGACCGAGCAGGGTCCGGCGATCACCTGGAAGTGGCCGCCGCCGATCTTGACACCGTGTCCGCAATCGACGACGGTGTCCTCGGGATGGAACTTGCGGTTGGCCTTCTTGAAGGGCTCGGAGACGCGCTGTACGCGTTCAACGATGTCCATCGACTCAAGCAGGAAGGGATCGATCTTGGTGGTGTCTCCCACCAGGCCGATGACGGTCTCGTTCTCGCCCTTACTATAGTTAGTTTGAAGGCCCTTCTTTTCGATCCAGCTGAGTAGATGCTCAACGGCCTCGGGCGAGGCGTCCTTGCGCAGGATTGCGATCATGTGGTCCTCCAAAAGTAACTCATGCGCGTGCAAATGTATAAGTTACAGAAGTGTATACCATCCTTATTAATATTGAGGGCCATAACTCATGTCGTTACAAATGCGATAGAGGGTTTGCCTCAAAACGCCGACCTGCTTTTGGCGTACGTACAATTTCGTAGCCCGCTATTAGCTCTGAGCTAATGAAATTGAGCGCGGTGCAAACCATACTTGAGTACATGTTGCTCCAATCACTATTGAAGGGAAATTAGATATGGATGCTTCGCGGTCACATGCACCCCGCTCGGTAATGGGAATAGTCGGTCTGGTTCTTGCGATAATCGCAGCAGCTACCTCGTTCATGCCAATCGTCAACAACTTCTCGTTCTTCCTCGCCCTCATCTCGGCTATTCTTTCGCTGGTCGCCGTTATTTCCTGTGCGCGCGGTAAGAAGTCTGGCAAGGGTGTCGCCATTGCCGGGTTGGTTGTCAGCATTATTTCTATCGTGGTCGTGCTCGCCACGCAAAGCATGTATTCCGCCGCCATTGACGATGCGGTCAACGGCCCGGATGTCTCGGGAGTTAGCACTCAGCAGGGTGGCGACGATCCGTCTAAGGAAGACGATGGGGCAGGCGATGCATCCAATACTCAGAATCTCGCCGTCGGCACTTCCATTGATCTTGAAAGCGGCCTTTCGGTAACCGTCGATGCGGTCGATACCTCTATCGTGAACTACGATGGTTCCGCGCTGGTGGGCGTTCAGGTTACCTACGTGAACAATTCTGATAACTCCGCAGACTACAACATGTATGATTGGAAGGGTGAGGATGCTCAGGGGGCTCAGGAGAATTCGACGTTCTTCTCTGATGACGGCAAAGAACTCAGCTCTGGTTCGTTGGCGCCTGGCGGTACAAAGACCGGATTCCTCTATTTCAAAGAGGGAACCGTAAAGGCTCTGTATTTCTCTTCCGTCCTAAGCGATGATGCTTCCGCGTCGTGGTCTCTTGCTTAGGTGTAAAAAAAGATGGGTGCATTGAATGTCTGAGAAGCTGACAGAGGAGTTGTTGGACGAGCTGCTGGGGTCTTCTGGCGTGGACGGCTTTCTTCGCGACCGTACGGAACCAGCTATAACCCTCGCTTCCTATCTTCAGCAGCTTTTGGACGAGAAGCATTTGAAGCGCGTCCAGGTCGTGCGCATGGCGGACCTCAACGAGACCTTTGGATATCAGATCTTTACGGGCGCCCGTCATCCCAGTAGGGATAAGGTGCTGCAGATATGCTTCGCGATGGCCCTTTCGCTGAGGGAGGCCAATAGGGCGTTGGGCTACGCCGACGCCGGCAGGCTCGACTGCAGGAGCAGGCGCGATGCCATCATTATCTACTGCCTCGACAAGGGTTGTTCTCTTCAGAAGGTGAACGAAGAGCTCTATCGTTTTGGAGAGCGCACTATTTGCTAGGTCTTAGAATCCTTGTTCCCGCGTTCCGCTCGGATACCGTTGTTGTGTCCGGGCGGTTTGCTATAGTTTGGAGCTATGGATACAGATGAATTGACAGACCAGCTTGAATCGATGCTAGCCAGCCGTGAGGCGGGCTTGGATTATCGTGTCGAGCGCGTCTTAAAGGATGGCTCGCGCGAGCGCACGCAGGTGGTATATCTGCTTGGCGCGGGTGGGGGAGAATACGGTCCGTTTGTCCACAAGGTTATCGCGGCGGACCGCGGCTTGGGCACCGTATATCGCACGCTTCATGACGCCTGGCTATCAGGACGAAGGTTCGCCCACCTTCCTGAGATTTTGAACGTTAGCAGTCAGGGCGATGAGCTTGATGTGCTTATGGAATACGTAGAAGGCCCTACGCTCGAGACGTACCTCACGGCAGCCGGCTTTGATCGGGGCGTTGTTCTTCAAGCTTTTGAGGACGTGTGTCGCGCTTGTATCGAGCTGCATGCCTCTTTCGCGCCGCCCATCATCCACCGCGACCTTAAGCCCTCAAATATCATCATGGCTCAAAGTAGGTTCTCGTCCCAACCCACCGCTGTGCTCATCGATTTTGGCATCGCCAGGCAATGGCGCGAGGGAGAGTCGTCTGATACGGTTCATTTTGGGACCAGGGAGTTTGCTCCACCAGAGCAATACGGTTTTTCTCAAACCACGGTTAGAAGCGACGTGTATGCGCTGGGCATGTTGCTCGCGTACTGCCTTATCGGCTCGACCGTGCCTCGTGAGCAGCTTGTCTCTTCGCTGACGGGCGCGCACGCGAGCGCGGGGCTTATACGCGTGGTCGAGCGCGCTTGCGCATTCGATCCAGCCGATCGCTATGATTCCGCGCAAGCGCTGCTGAATGCGTTTTCTGCTGCGGTGGGCGCTGGCGACCTTCCTTCCAGCAGGCAGCGTGGGGATGCATCGAGTGGCAAAGCTGCCAAAGACTCCCTCTTTATGGCGCCGTCTTCCACCCTGACGCCGCAGGTTCCGCAGGCCCCGCGGACCGTTCGCGCGCGCTTTATCGATAATCCGATCGTACGCATACCTTGGAACATAACGGTCCTTTTCGTTGCCGTCGTTTGCGTGCAGGCGACTTTAGAGCTGGTCGCTCATCCCACGGAATCCATGAGAGACGCTTCGATTCCCGCGCTTGTCGTCATTGCTTACTTTATGGTGCTGCCGATATTTCTATTCGGCTGTTGGCTGCTTTACAATAAATCGTGGCTAAGAAAGAGATTCGCTTTCGTGGATTGGGCCATATCGATCGGTTTGCCGAGGCTTATTGCTCGTTTTGTTGCCTTGGAAGCTGCTGCTTTGGTTGCCGCGCTGCTTCTGTGGTCCGTTTAGCAGATGGCTTTGCGCGTGCCGCGGTGTATTTGATTAAGAATGAGCAGGGGGAGGACTTCTTCTTGTATAGCGACGGTGAGCTTGAATCAGCCTGTTTTACAGGTCAAATTCCGCTTCGTGCTACGTTTATTGGCGGAGATCTTGATGCGGCTAACGCGTTCTCCCTGTGGGGCATGCGGTGGGCGGAGCACCTTGGCGTCCATGAAGACAGAGGCAGGCTACCTGCTCCCAGGCCCGTGATCGAGCTCTTTGTATATTGTCCGGAGGAAAGCGTGGAGCTTGCTTACGCCGTTGCGTATCTATGTGAGTGCACCTGGGCTGATTACGGCTTTGCCGGCATGGCGCATGTTGCGACCGATCGCATCGATGCCCTTCGCGACTCTCGGGTGATTGTCGATAGCACTTCCGCGCCGTCCCATTCCAAGAGCGTCTTCAGTCTCGAGGCATATCGTTCTTCTTCGCGTATGGATGCGATGATGTTTGCGCCTCAGGCAGATCTGTATTTCATCGATGAGGGTTCGGACCCTTGGGTCGCTTTGCCACACTACGATTGATTTTCGTCCTTTTTAATCCTTTTCCCTATTCGCTTCAGTCCGCAAACGGTATAAATTCATCTGTGAACGGTATTTGAAAACAAATACTTACAATTTCGCCATTGTTAGGCTATGCTTTCAGTCATAGCAAGGTTGTTACTCCTCGGGAGGCATCACTTGTCGATACGGATGTTTCCCGTAAAAGGGGACCGTCCGATTCGATCAATGAGATGCTTAGGGGAGTTTTTTCATGATCATAGTTAAGAAGATCAACAACAACGTTGCCATGGCGCGCGATGATCGCGGCAACGAGTTGGTCGTTTTCGGTAAGGGGATCGGTTTTCACGAGACCCCGTATTATCTCGAAGACGAGTCGACGCTCCAAGCAGTCTTTTCAAATATCAACAACGGTATTCTCTCCATGGTTCGCACCGTGCCGTCCGAGGTTATCGATGCCGCCCTGCAGATCATCGATATGGCAAAAGCCGAGCTTGATTGCGAGCTTAATCCCAACGTTGTCCTTACCTTGGCCGATCACCTTCAGTTTGCGGTCGAGCGCCTTAAGGATGGCTGCGTTATCGAGAACCCGCTATCGGATACGGTCGAGTTTGTCTATCCGGTCGAGCATGGTCTGGGCCTTCGCGCCCTCGCGATCCTTAAGAAGGAGACCGGGGTTTCCATGCCGCGGACCGAGGCTTGCTCCATCGCCATGCACCTAGTGAATTCCGAGCGCGCGGATGGTCGGGTTGACGATATGGACGAGGTCATGCGTACGCTTTCCTCCATTGACGAAGTTACCAATATCGTGGAGCGCGAGTTTGGCATCACCGTGGACCGCGCATCATATAACTACGCCCGCTTCACCACCCATCTTCGCTATCTCATCAAGAGGCTTAAGGCGGACAGGGCATCTTCCGATTCCAATGCCGATCTGTTCGCTCGAATCTCTCATGATTTTCCCGATGTCAGCGCTTGCGCCGACGCGATTGCCTCCTATTTGGAGGACCGCTTTGGCCGCGCGTGCTCCGAGGAAGAACGCCTCTATCTCATGATGTACATCAATCGGTTCCTCGCGAGCCGCTGATGGGATCTCTCGTCCAGGCGCCGGACGGGGCATCCGAACAATAGGTATTAATGAAACTATGCGGAAGGAATGATCATGGCTCAGAAAAACTATGACGAGCTGTCCCAGAGCATTCTCGACAACATCGGTGGCAAGGACAACATCAAATCCCTTGCTCACTGCATCACCCGCCTGCGCTTTAAGCTCAAGGACGTTTCCAAGGCCAATACCGAGGCCATCGAAGCGCTTCCCGGCGTCATCAAGGTTCTCGACGCCAATGGTCAGTACCACGTCGTCGTGGGTAACAAGGTTGAGGAGGTCTACGACAGCTTCGTGAAAGTATCCGGTCTACACGGTGGCGGCGAGGTCGCGGCTGATGATGACGATTCCAACGAGAAGAAGACCCCTGCCGCTATCCTCATCGACTTGATCTCCGGCATCTTCGCCCCCATGCTGGGCACCTTTGCCGCCGCAGGTATCATGAAGGGCCTGCTCGCCGCCGCGACGCAGTTCTTCCCTGAGTTCGCTACCGATGGCGCCTATACGCTGCTCTACACGGTCGCCGACGGCATGTTCTACTTCCTTCCTGTTGTGCTTGCGTACAACGCCGCTAAGAAGTTCCGCATGAGCGAGTTCAACGCCATGGCCATCGCGTTTGCTCTTGTGTATCCCACCATGGTCGCGCTGACCTCTGGTGAGGTCCTTGGTTCTGTTGACCTTGGCTTTGCGGGCACGTTCTCCTGGTACGCCATGTTCTTCGGCATTCCCATCATCATGCCCGCTTCCGGCTACACCAGCTCCGTTATTCCTATCGTGCTCATGATTACCTTCGCTGCCTGGCTTGAGCACAAGGTCAAAAAGGTTATGCCTGCTTCCGTCAAGATGTTCTTCACCCCGCTGGTCGTCGTCACCGTCACCGTTGTTCTCGGCTATCTGTTCATCGGCCCCGTCGCTACGCTGATCACCAACCTGCTCGGCCTGCTCTTCCAGACCCTGTTCGGTCTTCCCGTCGTGGGTTCCATCCTCGGCTGCACCGTCGTCGGCGCTTTCTGGATGTGCCTGGTCATCTTCGGTTTCCATTGGTCGCTCGTCCCTATCGCGCTTGTTAACCTCACCACCCTTGGCCATGACTACATCCTCGGCGCCGTTATCGCCCACTCCTTCTCCCTGGGAGCCGTCCTGTTCGCCATGTACCTCAAGAATAAGGACCAGGATTTCCGCGGCATCTGCTTGCCCGCTATCATCTCATCCTTCTTCTTCGGCGTTACCGAGCCTGCTATCTACGGTGTCGCCCTGCCCGATAAGAAGGCGTTCGTGATCGCCTCTATCGGCTCCGCCGTCGGCGGCCTCATCATCGGTCTCACCGGCGCTGTGGTCTACATCTCCGGTGGCCTGGGCGTCTTCAACTGGCTGTCCTTCCTTCCCCCCGCGGGTGTCGAGGGAGCTAGCTTCATCGTCCCTGCCGTCATCGCCTCCCTGGTGGGCGCCGTCGTGGGCTTCGTCCTCGAGTACGTCACCTACAAGCCTGAGCAGAAGCTTGCTAAGTAGTAATCGCGTCAGCTCTTAATAAGGGCTGCGCAAGATATGGGGCGCGCGGCCCGGAGCATCTCGCTTCGGCCCCGCGCCCTTTTGCTCCCTTCGTTTTCCTTCTTTGCGAAAGGATTCCCACTATGTCTTTCCCTAATAACTTCCTATGGGGTGGTGCAACCGCAGCCAACCAATTCGAGGGCGGCTGGAACCTTGGCGGCAAGGGTCCTAGCGACGCAGATATGATGACCAACGGCACCCATACCACGCCGCGACAGATCACCCGTACGTGGGAAGAGGGCCTGTGCTATCCCAACCACTTCGCAAGCGACTTTTATCATCGCCATGCCGAGGACGCCGCGCTTATGGGCGAGATGGGCTTCAAGGTGTTCCGCATGTCCATCAACTGGAGCCGCATCTTCCCCAACGGAGATGATCTGGTGCCCAACGAGGAGGGCCTGGCGTTCTACGACCAGGTCTTCGATGAACTGCACGAGCAGGGTATCGAGCCTTTGGTAACCATCAGCCATTACGAGTTGCCCTGGCATCTCACCGAGAAATACAACGGTTGGGCATCTCGCGACCTTATCGATTTCTATGTTCGTTACTGCGAGACCATCTTCACTCGCTATCGCGATAAGGTGAAGTATTGGCTCACCTTTAATGAGATCAATTGCGGTACCATGCCTCTGGGCGGCTATCTGGGCCTGGGCATCCTCAACGAGGGAACGCGCGACTTCCTCAACCAGGTGGATGACCCGCAGCTTCGTTTCCAGGGTTTACACCATCAGTTTGTGGCGAGCGCCCGCGCGGTCAAGCTCGCCCATCAGATCAACCCTGATTTCAAGATCGGTTGCATGATCGCCTATATGGCCAATTATCCGTATAGCTGCAACCCGGCTGACGTCATCGCATGCCAGCAGAAGATGGACGAGGGTAATTATTATTGCGGCGACGTTCAGGTTCGCGGGGAGTATCCTCACTTTGCCCAGAGGGTCTGGGATAAATATGGCGTTAAGCTCGATGTTGCTGAAGGGGATCTGGAGGACCTCGCAAGCGGTACCGTCGATTTCTACAGCTTCAGCTATTACATGAGCAATGCTGTGTCTACCGACCCCGCTCTCGCTTCGACTGGCGGGAACCTCATGGGTGGTGCTAAGAATCCGTATCTCAAGGCAAGCGATTGGGGTTGGCAGATCGACCCTGATGGCCTGCGTTGGACGCTCAACGAGCTGTACGGGCGCTACCGTATCCCGCTGATGGTTGTAGAGAACGGTCTCGGCGCGTTCGATATGGTTGAGGACGACGGAGCTATTCACGATAGCTATCGCATCGATTATTTGCGTATGCATATCGAAGCCATGAAGAAGGCCGTTGAGGTCGACGGGGTTGACCTTATGGGCTATACGCCGTGGGGTTGCATAGATTTGGTCTCCGCTTCAACCGGTGAGATGGGCAAGCGCTACGGCTTTGTGTACGTCGATGCGGACGACGAGGGTAACGGCACCTTCGACCGCAGTCGCAAGGATAGTTTCTTCTGGTATAAGAAGGTTATCGAGTCTAACGGCGAGGACCTGGCATAGGCCATCGAACGCGTTGGCGCTCATGTGCGAATGGCCGTGCGACGTGTGCTGCTTGCGTGCTCCTTGCGTGGTATTATTATGGCGTTACCTGCTGGTATGGCAGGTAACGTTCACTCATGAAATGTTGTGTAAATCCTCGCGCCTTATGAGGTGGTGCGATGTTTGAATGGGGGATCCAATGGGATTTTTTGACAGGTTTAAGAAGGCGGCGGAGCCCGAGAAGCCCGCGGTGCCCGCATCCGTAACGGCTCAGGTTTCTGCTGATGCGCTGTGCGCTCCCGTAAAGGGCCGCGTTTGCAAGATGGCTGATATCCCCGATCCGGTCTTTAGCTCCGAGGTCCTCGGCAAGGGTTGCGGCGTTTGGCCCGAGGCCGACGTCGTTTATGCTCCCGTTACCGGTACGGTGACCGTTACCATGGGCCATGCCGTTGGCATCCAGGGCGATGACGGCGTCGAGGTTCTGGTGCATGTGGGCGTTGACACCGTTAACATGCAGGGAGAGGGCTTTACTGGCTATGTTGCCCAGGGTGATCACGTAGTTGCCGGTCAGGCGATTCTGGGCATCGATCGCGGTAAGATCGCCTCTGCTGGTTATAAGGACGTTGTTGTGCTGGCTGTTTCCAACAGCGCTGAGTTCGCTTCTGTAGAGCTGTGCGCGGACGAGGATTCCGCTGTTTCTGCAGGCGAGGCCGTTCTTAAGGTTGCTCGCTAGCCTCCTTTTCGCTTATATGCGTGTAAGCCGCGTGCCCATTGGTGCGCGGCTTTTGTTTAGATTTCGAGCGTTAAGCAAAAACGGCGATGCCTCAAAGGTGCGTCGCCGTTTTAAATTGGGTAAGTTGAAGCTCTCTGTAAGCTATATCTTCTGCATCTCGGAAAGCGTGTTGTTGTACCAATGGTACCAATTGGGCGGGCAGTACTTCTTAGCCGCTTGAACGCTAATCGTGTAGCCATAGCCGCGGGCAAGTCCGCGCACATGGGTATCGATGGCTTCTTCCCAGCTTGAGAAGTCGATTGCACCCCAGCCCCAGGCGTTATGCTCGCGGAAGCAATAGGCTCCCTTTGAGCTTTCGGTGTTGGAGATCGCGGGGGACCAGCGGGGATCGACACCGTATTTCCAGGCAGCGGCTGCAAAAGTCGCGCCGTAGCCTTCGAGAGGGGAGCCTGCAAGGTAGGCGTCGATGCGTGCAGACCACTCGGCAACAAAGCTGGCCTCATCGGTGTTCCAGTTGACGCCGGATGTGTCGGGCAGGACCACTGATGAGCTCTCTTCGGTGCCACCAGCAAGCTCACTGGATGCCTGCTGAAGCGCTGCAAGCTCGGAAGCGGCCTCCTCGTCTGCTTTCTTTTGAGCGGCCTCGCGGAGTTTCTGAGCCTCGGCAAGAGCGTCGGAGGCCGCCTTGGCCTCTGTGTCTGCCTGGGCCTTTGCCTGCTCAAGCTCTACCTTCGTCTGTTCAAGCTGCTTTTGGGTTTCATTGAGCTCTTCGAGCGCGCTGGTGTTGGAATCTTTGATCTGGTTCATGTAAGCCATCTGGGTGAAGAACTCGTCGAAGGACTGGGAGTTCAGGATGAAACTCATGAACGGATTGGATGCCTTTTCATACTTGTACATATCGCGCATGACCTGGCTGGCTTTGCGCTGCTGCTCGGGGAGCTTGGCCTCGAGCTCGGCGATGAGCGCATTGTTCTCATCAATCTGGGCCTGGAGCTTCGCGACATTCTCTGTTGCCTTGTCATAGGCGGCGGCGGAATCCTCAAGCTTTTTCTGGGTCTCGGTCAGCTGTGCCTCAGTCTCCTGGGTAACGGCCAGAGCGGTTGTAGGGCACAGCGCGGTACCCGAAAGCGCGAACGCCAACGCAGCGCCGATAACGAGAGCCTTGTGAGTATGTCCATAATTGCGCATGTACGTATCCTTCGATAGCAGACAACGTGCGAAATCTTTTTCAGGCCATAGTATATACCTGACTTCGAGTTGAACTTGAACCTTAGACTTCTTTAAGGGTCAAGTTGAAGGTTTAGGATAGTCAGCTACCTGCAAGTTTGATGAATTGTGAAGCAACTATAGAGTTTCAAGTTCACGTTTAAGGTTAGGCTCTTGGGTAGATTCTACCCTTAAGAGCGCTACAAAACCATGCGACAACCAGCGGATATCGTACATATGTCGCGCCTTGGCTTCATCCTAAATCGATACGCGCTGATACCAATTTTTAGTGGTACAGCTTGGATGCAAGCGCGTGAGGATTGCGTTGCCTTCGCGGGCGAGGCTTAGTTGAAAGACAAGCGCGTGGATACCTTTTGAGATATCCACGCGCTTGAATGCGCCCTTGATGATGCCCGGCTTATTCGAAGCCAAGTGGGGTGTGGGTTGGTGATGGCCATGATGCCGGGGATTGTTATTAGTTGTTGCTGAGAAACTTCTTACGTGAGAAGAAGTTGTACCACGTCACCAAAAACGTCGAGATGAGCTTCATTGCCTGGTAACCAATATTGAGCATGGTGACCCCGACAAACATATACAGATCGTTCAGGCCAAGTCCCACAGCCGAAAGGATCGCGAAGATTGTGAACTCGCGCTTGCGGCTCATGCCCTCGCGATGGTCGAAAACGTATTTCATGCTCAGGACATAGTTTATTATCACGGAAACGATAAACGATACCGTGGTGCTGAAGAACAGGTCCGCCTCGCACGCTTCTACTAAAAACATGAGGAGCGCGTAGTCGACGGCCAGTGACGTTAGTCCAACAATGGCGAATTTGCCGAATTGCTTTGTATTTTCTTGAGTCAATGCAGCTCGCACCAAAACCCCTTACAACAGAGTGTATGTCAAGAACTATAAATATATTGTCAGCAAAAGGTAAGCTGCTCTCGGTGAAACTACAGGCGCACCACATATCGCCGCGGTGCGCCTGTAGGGTTTAGGGTGAATCTGTTGTTGCGGGATTAAGAGGCTTACTGTTTTTGTGCATCTCCTCCTGCATCTCCGCCGTCGAGGAAGATCTTCCTGGTAATGAAGTTCCATACCATCACGATTGCCGTTGCCGCGATCTTGACAATTCGGTAATCGATGGATGCGATCTCGGTGCCCGCCCACATGATTGCATCATTTATAAGCAGGCCCGCGACTGAGAGGGCGATGAAGATTGCAAACTCGCGCTTTCGACTCATATCGCTCTTGTGGCTGAAGACATACTTCATGCTCGCGAGGTAGTTGAAAACAACGGAAACGATAAACGAGACCGTGGCAGAGGCGACGGGGGGTATGCTGAATACCTCAGTAAGCAGCACCATGACTCCATAATCGATGACGAAGGCGATAACGCCGACGACTCCGAATTTCATGATTTGCGTGATCAAATTCCTCATGAGTTGCTCCAAGCTTTGTGACAAGAATGGTTCAGTGATGGTAGGTGAACTCATGCTTTTACTAAGCGGGCGATGCCTGGCAAAAGCTCGATTTATATAAAAACTGCATGCCGCATGTTCAACAGCCGTAGATTTATTGAACCGCTTTCTGCAAAATATCGCTGTGCTACCATGTTTTGCGTATTTGACTGCATTTGCTCTTTGTAAGGGGTTCAATCGTGTCAACAAAGGCCAAACTCGGAAAGAGCCACGCATCGAGCGCGCTTGCCAAAGACATCTTTATTCTCAAGCAGCTTGTAAGCAAGGATTTTAAGCTTAAATATCGACGCAGCGTCTTGGGCGTTGTCTGGAGCGTTCTCAACCCGTTGCTCATGATGGTTGTCATGAGTATTGTTTTCTCGTACATGTTTGGTGGGTCTGTAGAGAATTTCCCCCTGTACCTCATTGTCGGTAACGTTACGTTTTCCCTTATGAGCGACTCAACCAACGCCGCTCTTTGGTCGATTATCGATGCGGCTCCGCTTCTTAAGAAGGTTAAGGTCGATCGCTTTGTCTTTCCGGTGCAGAAGGTTCTCTTTGCGCTGGTCAACTTTGCGTTCTCGTTGATTGCGGTTGCGTTCGTCATGCTGTGGTTCAGGGTTGTTCCCACCTGGCATCTCGTCATGCTTCCCGTGGTTCTCGTCCTCCTCATGCTCTTCTGCATCGGCATCGGTCTCGCCATCGGTTCCCTTGCGGTTTTCTTCAGGGACATTATTCACCTTTGGGGAGTCATCATTTTGGCTTGGACGTATCTGACCCCTATCTTCTGGGATCTTCAGCTTTTGATCGATAAAGCCGCGCCCGCTTGGATCATCACGCTTGTTAAGGTGAATCCCATGTACAACTACATCACGTTCATGCGCGATATCTTCCTTTGGCAGCAGGTTCCCTCAGCTACCGTTTTTGGTCTTTGTTGTTTTTGGGCCGTTCTCGCCCTGGTTATTGGTTTGCTCATCTTCCGTAAGACCGAGCACAAATTCATTCTTTACGTTTAGGCGAGGTTTGCGCTCATGACAACTTCAATTCAAGACAATGACTACGCTATCGAGGTGAAGGATGTCTCTATGGTCTTCAATATGGCCAGCGAGCAGCTTAATAGCCTCAAGGAATATTTCATCAAGATCGCCAAGCGCGAACTATTCTTCAAAGAGTTCCGTGCTCTTGACCATATTTCCTTTAATGTGCCCAAGGGCGAGGTCGTGGGTCTTATGGGTACCAACGGCTCCGGTAAATCCACCATGCTTAAAATCATCGCCGGCGTTCTGGAGCCCACCGAGGGCGAGGTTGTTGTTCGCGGAAACATCGCCCCCCTCATCGAGCTTGGCGCAGGTTTCGATCTCGAGTTGACCGCACGTGAGAACATCTACCTCAACGGTTCTCTTCTGGGCTATACCCAAGAGTTCATCGACCGGCACCTGGACGATATCATCGAGTTCGCGGAGCTCCGTGACTTTATGGATATGCCCTTGAAGAATTATTCAAGCGGTATGGTTGCGCGCATCGCGTTCGCCATCGCTACCGTCACGGAACCGGATGTTCTCATTGTTGATGAGACGCTGTCCGTTGGTGACGTCTTCTTCCAGGAGAAGTGCGAGCGCCGCATTCAGAGCTTCATCGATTCCGGCAACGTCACCGTCTTGTTCGTCAGCCACAGCATCGACCAGGTCGAGCGCCTCTGCAAGAGCTGCGTGTGGATCGAGAAGGGCAAGCAGCGCATGGTGGGTCCGGTAGAGGAAGTCTGCAAGGCCTACCGAAACCAGTTCAACTAGCACGGCATTGCAATGGATACCCTAAAAAAGGCGGGCGCGCCGCGCGTGCGCCGCAATGATCCCAATGCCGCCGGTACGACGTCCGTCGCGCCTTTTTTCTCCATCATCATGCCAAGCTATGGGGTGGAGCGCTATATCGAGGCGGCTTTGGACGATATCCAGGCGCAGGCGTTTTCCGATTGGGAGCTAATTGTGGTGGACGATGGCTCGCCGGACAACGCCGCCCGGCTAGTCCGCGAGCGCATGGCCTCCGATGGCCGCATTCGCTTGGTCCAGCATGATGCCAACCGCGGGTTGTCCGCCGCACGCAACACCGGGCTTTCGCATGCCCGCGGTGCTTACGTGTGGATTCCCGATCCCGATGACAGGTATGACCGCACGCTGCTCGCGCGCGTTCACGCTGTCCTCACCGACACTGCCGCAGATGCGGTTGTCTTTGGCTGCACAGAGGAGTACTTCGACGCCAAGGGCAACCTCACCGGGTCGCGAAGCGTCATGCCCCCGGTTTCCGGCGTCGCGTCCGGCGATGCGTTGCATCGCTGCGTTCTCGACCTTGAAGAGGCGACGCTTTACGGCTACGCCTGGAACAAGGTCTACAGGCGCTCCGAGCTCTTAGACCTTGCGTTTGAAACCGTCCCGCTTATCGAGGATATCCTGTTCAACATCGCGTTCTTCCAAAACGCCAGCGTTTGCGCGTTTTTGGACGATGCCCCCTATCGCTACGCCAAACGGCTTAACGCCAACCTCACCAATAAGTTTGTGCCTGAGTACTACCAGGTTCACAGGCGCCGCATCGAGGCCCTTTTTAACCAACAGCGCGCGTGGGGGCTCGATAACCAAGAGGTGCGCAGCCGCCTGGGGTCGCTCTACGGTCGCTTTATCATGAGCGCCCTGGAGAGAAATTGCGATTCGCGCGCGCATCTTGACCGTGCGGGCCGCATCGCCTGGTGCCGCTCTCTTTTTGCGGACCCGCTGTTTTTGACCCTTATTCCCGGCGCCACCTCACGGGGTGGAAAAGTTCTTAGCTTGGGGCTTGCCGTATTGAAAACGCGCTCTGTCCTTGCTTGCTGCGCGCTCGGCAGGCTTATCCATCTGGTTCGCGGTTCTGGCTCCCGTATGTACGCGCAATTGAAGATGCAGAGGTGATGACGATGTCTTGTACGCAAACGGATGGATCCAAAGGTTACTCCAAGGTCCTTACCATCGCCATCCCTTCCTATAACGTCGAGCGCTACCTTGAGCACGGCCTTGCAAGCTACTGCTCGCCCAAGCTGGAAAGCGGGTTGGAGGTCATCGTCGTCGACGACGGTTCCACCGACGCCACCGCCCTCATCGCCGAGTCCTTTGTCAAGCGCTCTCCGTCGATCTTCACGGTCATCTCTAAGGAGAACGGCGGCCACGGATCCACCATCAACGCGGCGTTGCAGCAGGCTCGCGGCAAGTACTTCCGTGTGGTCGATGGCGATGACTGGGTGTGCACCCAGGGACTTATCGATCTGGTTGAACGTCTTAGCAGCCTTGACTGCGATCTGGTGATCGACAAGAAGCGCGAGGTCCACATGGTGACGGGGGAGAGCACGCTGTTCGAGCTTCCCGATGGCATCACGCCCGGGGACGTGCTCTCCTTTTCCTCGGTGTGCGGGGTTCATCAGGCCGCGTCGCAGATCATGATCCATACACTCACCGCCAAGACCTCCTATCTGCGCTCTACCGACCTTCACCTACTGGAGCATACGTTTTACGAGGACTACGAGTACATTCTCAAGGCGAGCGCTCCCGCACGCGATATCGTCTTTTACGATATCGAGGTCTACCAATACCTGGTGGGCAACGCCCAGCAAAGCGTTAGTTTTGAAAACTACGTCAAGCGCTGGGGCGACCATACGCGCGTGGTGGATGAGGTGCTGGCCTACCTCGAGCGTTGCGAGAATGGAGAGGTCCTTGCATCCGGTACGGATGGCCCGTTGGGGACGCAGTCACTCGATTACGTACGCCACAAGGCGCATCTCATCATAGATACGCACTACAACATCGCGCTTTTGTTTGACGAGGACAGGGCTCGGGGCCGTTCTCGCGCCGCGGCGTTTAGGCAAGACCTCAAAAATCGCAATCCGGCGCAGTGGAAGTTGGGGGAGAAACGGTATAGGGTTGCATTGCTCCTCAATCGATTGGGTATCTCGTATACTCGCATGAGTAACATTCTCGGGCGCTAGGCGCGCAGGTGACATCGAAGGGACCATCATGGCTTCAAAGGGACGCATAGCGATCTTCAGCATCGACGCCAAGCTTGGCCGCGAGGTCAAGGGCGCTACTCGTTATGTCTACCTTGCCGAGCTTCTGCAGCGGTCAGGCTATGAAGTTGATTTCATCACTTCTCGTTTTCAACACTGGGAGAAGCGCCAGCGCGATCTCGACGCGTTCGATTACTCCGCGCACTCCTTCAACATCAAGTTCATCGAGGAGCCCTTCTATCCCAAGAACATGTGCCCTCAGCGTATCTGGGCCCATCATGTTATGGCGGGCCGCGTCGCCGAGTATTTCGAGAGTGACCACGCCTACGATCTCATCTATTCGCAGATTCCGCCTAACGACATCACGTTGGCCATCGGCCGGGTTGCTAAGAAATACAATATTCCCTTTGTCATCGACGTGAACGATTTGTGGCCCGAGGCGTTTCGCATCGCTCTGGACGTCCCCGTCCTCTCCGACATCGCGTTTTTTCCCTTCTACCGCCAGGCCAAGGCGGCATATAACCTCGCCGACGCGATCGTTGGTACCTCTGATGAATACGCCTCGCGCGGATTTAAGGACCGTGCTCAGGATATCCCCAAGGTTGTTGTGTACGTAGGTAACGACGTGGACGATTTCGACGCCGGCGTCGCCGCCAATGCGGACGAGGTCAATAAAGCGGACGATGAGGTGTGGGTGGCATACGCCGGTACCTTGAGTGCATGCTATGACCTTGGGACGCTTATTCGCGCCGTGGCGCGGATTCAGCGCGATAGGCCTTGGGTTAAGCTCAAGTTGCTGGGCGATGGCATGGTTCGCGAAGATCTTGAGGCCGTTGCCCGCGAGGTTTCTTGCGATGTCGAGTTCTTGGGGTATCGCCCCCACGATGTGATGGCGGCCTATCTTTCTAAGTCTGACATCCTCATCAATTCCTTGGTCGGAAACGCTCCGCAAAGCATCCCCACCAAGATCGGCGACTATCTTGCCGCCGGCAAGCCCATGGTCAATACGTCTTTGAGTCCGGAGTTCTCGTCCAAAGTGGCTGCAGACGGTTTTGGCGTAAACGTTCAGCCTGAGAACGTGGATGCGCTCACGGACGCGCTCGTCGACTTGATCGACGACAGGTCCGTTATGGAGTCGATGGGCCAGAGGGCTCGCGCCGTGGCCCAAGAGCAATTCAATCGCAGGCGTTCCTATTTGAAGATTGTCGAGCTTATCGAACAGCTGATGAGATAAGGGCATTCCAAATCGGCAGACCATCGACTGATTTGGGCATATCTGACCAAAGAGATAGTAAAATGTTTCCAAGTGTTCGAATTGGTTTTCTGCTATCGACAGGGGGATGCCCATGAGTAGACGTGCTCGGGGCCTGCTGCTATCGACCTTCGCAGTGCTTATTGCGTTGGCGTGCGGGCCCGTATTTATCGCCGCTGGAGAAGATGTCGTTGACGGTGCGGTCATCGCATCGACTGACGAGCCTTCTGCTCTTGCTGTAGATGGGGAGGGCTCGGCTGAGGCTACCGAAGATTCGGCGGAAGCGTCGAATGCCGTCTCGTCCAGCGAGGACGTTGCTTACTCCTGGCGCTATGAAGCCGGTGAGCTCGAGACCCAGGCCGGCGATTCCGATGTCATGCTTCTTTCTCGTCCAACGCTTCCCGAGGGCGCGGCCGAATGGGGCGTTGACGTAAGCTTTGCTCAGGGCGATATCGACTGGGCCAAGGCGAAGGCCGACGGCGTTGATTTCGCCATCCTGAGGCTTGGATACGGCGTTGGCGGTTCTGACAGGCGTTTTGTTGCAAACGTCCAGGGTTGCAAGGCTAACGGCATCAAGTTTGGCGTCTACCTCTACAGCTATGCCTGGAATGCTTCCACCGCGACCTCTGAGGCCGAGTGGACTTTGACCGTTCTGCGCAATGCCGGCGTTTCGCCAAGTGATCTTGGTCTGCCTGTTTATTATGACCTTGAGAACCAGAATCCCGCCACGGGCCGTCCCGCGGGCGTTGATGACAAGAATCAATACCATGAGATCGAGGGCGGCTCCGCAACGTTTGCCGCTATGGGCAAGGCATTTTGCTCTAAGATCGCTGCTGCCGGCTACACCCCGGGCGTCTACGCCAATCTTCGCTGGTGGAACAACTACCTTACCGATAGCGTCTTCGACAATTGGGACCGCTGGGTTGCCCAATACAACTCTACCTGTGATTACGAAGGCGACTACACGCTGTGGCAGTATAGCTCTTCCGGCTCCGTGGACGGTATTTCCGGCCGCGTGGACGTGAACTACCTTTACGATCCCGAGGGTACGCCGCAGTACATGGACAAGCTTGCCGCAGCAAATAAGGGCCTTGTCCAGGACGGCTCTTATGTAGTTGCCTTGGCTGCGGGCAATCGCCAGGTTCTCGATGTTTCCGGCGGCTCGCTCTATGCGGGCGCTAACGTTCAATCGTATGGTGCCAACGCATCCGCGGCTCAAACGTGGGTTGCGCAAACCGTCGACGGCGGATACCTCAAGATCTCCAACCTCGCCAGCGGAAAGGCGCTGTCCGTCACCCCGTCCTCTTCACAGGCGGGAGCCAACGTTCAGCAAGAGGATTGGAGCGATACCCGTTCTCAAAAGTGGGTTGCTACCAAGCAGGGCGATGGCATCGTCCTTCGCTCTGCATTGGGTAAGCACCTTGTTCTTGATATTCCCCAGGGCGCCCATAACGGGGCGAACGCTGTGGTTGGCGAAGACGCCTCGTCCTCTTCTCAAACCTTCGTCCTCTATAGCGCCGATGGCGTCTCCACTCAAAGCAGAATCCTGCCGGATGGAACGTATTCCTTTACCTTGAACGGCCTTTCGCTCGACATCGCCGGCGCCAGCACGGCTAACGGCGCTGCCCTGCAGCTGTACACGTCCAACGGGACGGCGGCCCAGCTGTTCTCTGTAAGCTTCCACGAGATTTCCGGCGGCAAGGGCTACTACACCATCAGGCCGGCCCATTCGCAGAAGCTTCTGGATGCCGATAACGGAGCATGCTATCCCGGGGCCAGCGTTGCCCAATGGGGCGACACGGCAGGGGCTAAGCAGCGCTACTGGGTCATCGAGAAGAATAGCGACGGCACCGTCTCAATCATCAATGCCGCGAACGGCTATGCGTTGGCCGCGTCCTCTCGCGCTGCTGGTGAGCAGGTGGTCACGCTTCCCAAAACCGATAGCGGAGCCCTTGCGTTTACGTATAAGCGCTCCATTCTTCCTATCTCGCACGACGATATCGACGCCCTTGCCAAAGAGCACATCGACGAGCTGCCAGAAGGCACGTATGCGTTTGGCTCTGGTACGTCGTCCAGGCTCGTCTTTGATGTAAGCGGTGGCTCGACGGGTAACGGTGCGAATATCCAAATCTATTCGTCCAATAGGTCCGCTGCCCAGCAGTGGTCGGTCGAGCGTGTCGACAAATCCAACGGCTACGTTCGCATAGTCAACGTGGGCTCCGGCAAGGTGCTGGATATTCAATCCGGTTCCAATACGCCCGGTGCGAACGTGCAGCAATATAGCTGGAACGGCAGCAGGGCACAGCTGTGGCTCCCCATTAAGCAGGCCGACGGCTCCTACGTGTTCTATTCCGCCGTCGCGAACGCGCTGGTCCTGGATGTCTCGGGTGCTGGCGCCTACAACGGCGCGAACATCGACGTGTACACTTCTAACGGAACCATCGCGCAGTCGTTTTCGGCTTACAACCTTAATCCCAACGTGCCCAGCCAGGGCCGCGTTGTCGATGACGGCGTGTACACCTTTGTGTCCTCTTCCAATTCAAACAGCGCTGTAGCCCTTGGCGAGCCGCTTGATGCCAACGGAACGCTGTTGGGCATCGCGGACGCAAATGGCAGCTCCACCTCCCAGCAGTTCATGCTCACGTACGGCGATGACGGGTATTACAGGATTCGCTCCGTCTCCTCCCAAAAGGGCCTTGATCTAAAAGACGGCGATTTCCTTGCGGGCGCCAAGATCCAGCAGTGGGACTATTCCTCTGCCAACAAGAACCAGAAATGGGTTGTCTCCAAGAACAGCGACGGCACTTATTCGGTGGTGTCTGCTTCCACCGGCCTTGCGTGGGATCTGTCCGGGAACTCGCTGGTGTGCAATCCTGTCAGCTCCTCTTCGAGTCAGCGCTGGTCGCTGAATAAGTACGTTCCCGTTATCGAGACCGGCGCGTACATCTTGAAGTCGGGTGTGGGCGATAACGTGCTAGACGTTGCCAGCGGCAGCATCCAGGACGGCGCCAACGTTCGCATGTGGACCAACAACGGCTCCCTTGCCCAGCGCTGGTACGTCCGTAAGGTATCCGATGGCGTGTATCGCTTCCAAAACGTGCTCTCCGGGAAATATCTTTCTGCTGACAGCTCTGATAACGTCGTTCAGTCTTCGTTGACCTCACGTTGCGATTGGACCACCGAGGCTTCCCTGTACGGCGTCGTCCTTAAGAACGTGGCGACGGGTAGGGTGCTCGACGTTTCCGGTGGCAGCAGCAAGGTTGGTGCGAACGTCCAGGTCTACTCGTCCAACGGCTCCAAGGCCCAGGCGTGGACGCTGCAGGCGAAAGAGCTTGTGAGCGAAGGTTTCTATCAGATAGCTTCCTCGATTAACTCCTCGTTTGTCTTGGACGTCTCCCAGGGATCAAGCGCTAACGGCGCCAATGTCCAGATCTATGCGAACAACAGCACGTCCTCGCAGAAATGGATGGTCAAGAGCGCCGGCAACGGGTGGTATAGCATCATCGCTGCCTGCTCTGCCAAGGCGCTCGATGTTGCCGGTGGATCTGCTTCCCCCGAAACCAACGTGGACCAATATGACCAAAACGGTACCGCCGCTCAAAAATGGACGTTCAGGATGGGGGAGAACGGCGTGGAGATCGTCTCCATGCTGGGTACCGTCCTGGATGTAAAGGGCGGCGAGGCGTACAACGGGTCAAATGTTCAGACTTATATGTCGAACAACAGTCGCTCCCAGCAGTGGCACCTTACGTCTATTGAGGCTCCCGGCAAAATCGGCTATCAAAATCCGTCTCAGTTCTTCCAGGTAAGTAGCAAGAATGTTCGGTTGGTGGACGCAGCGTACTCCACGCCGTATTGCTACGTGACACCTTCGAGGATCGATGTCGATGCCACCAGGGAGGAGTGCGTTGAGACGTTTATTGCCCGTGCATTCGAGTATATGAATGCCCCCTACGTGTGGAACTACTCGCTTTCCCCTCAAAAGGGCGTGGATTGCGCCGGCCTTGTCATGCAGGCGGCCTACGCGTGCGGTATGGATTTGGGCGAGTACAACCCCTATGCCCATTGGTATGATCCCTGGCACAGCCACGACGCAAACAACATGAGCGTCGACCCGCGCTTCATGCATGTCAAGCTTGCCGATCGTAAGCGCGGAGATTTGGTCTTCTATCCCGGTCACGTCGCGATCTATCTTGGTAACGACCAAATTATCGAGGCGACTCCTCCACGTGTAAGAACCGCGAGCGTCTATTGGCTTGGCGCGCCAACCGCGGTTGCCCGCCCCTTTGTATAGGGACTGATTACTCTAGCGCCCGGCTGCTTCCACAGTCGGGCGCACTTGTAGTTACTGTGCTATTGGGCCCCTTGCATGGCTCATTGTATAGAATTGACTCTGTTCAACCTTTGGCTGTCTATGCTCAGGCGCAGGGTATGGATGAATCTTTTGTTAGCCCTCTCGATGTTGATCAGAAAGATCTGGTGGAAGTCGAGCCCTCTAGCAAAGGTATTAGTGAGGAATCTGACGGTCTATGGGATTCTTGAGCGACTGCTTCTAGGGTTTCCGCATCCCCTATCGATGGCGAGGATGCATCCCAACACGATGATGCTGCCGCTTCCGGCTCGGGTTCAGAAGCTATAGTCGGCGAGATCCCGTCTGATGGCGAGTCCATGGCTTGCTCCTGGCGCATTCAAAACGGTGTCGCAATAGTAGACGAATCCGGAACATCCATATCTTTGCTCGTTCGAGATGTGCTACCCGAAGGAGCTGTTGGTTGGGGAATCGATGCAAGCGCCGCCCAAGGTCAAATCGACTGGCAGAGGGAGGGGGCGGCAGGCGTTGGCTTCGCCATCCTCCACCTTGGATACGGGTCGGGTGGAACTGATAGGAAGTTTGCTGAAAACGTTGCCGAGTGCAAGCGCCTTGGTATCAAGATAGGCGTTTATCTCTATAGCTATGCGTGGGATGCCCTAACCGCTAGGAAGACGCCTTATGGACTGTCTCCGTCCTGCGATCCTATGGCGTTGGCTTCCCGTTAAGCAAGATGATGGAAGATACGTCCTCTATTCCGCTTTGGCAAACGGGATCGACCTTGATGTACACGCGGCAGGGGCAGCCAACGGTACGAACATCGATGTCTATTCGTACAACGGTACCGAGGCGCAGTGGGGCTTACCGCGCTTGAACTTTTGGTCTTCCATCATTTTCTAATATGACACCCCCGTTGAGGCGAAATGAGTAGCTTCGACGGGGGCGCATTCTCGTTGGCGTCCATATTTCAATCGACGTCGGCAAATCGATGTCATGCTTGAACCTTGGGAATTCAGCTCACATATTCGTATGTTCAAAGGTTGGTTAGGACAGCAGCCAGGAGGAAATCGTATAGTACAGCGATGGGCACGTCTCTATCATCGGTGCATATCTTCCATCTGCGAGCAGACACCACATGTTTGCCGCCAATCCAAAGAGAACCATCGTGACAATTATTGCCTGGTAATTTCTATTTCTCATTATGCGTTCCTCTTTTGTAAGAAGAACTGTCCAGGTGGATAAAAGCAGGAGCCACGCGAAGTCTGAGAAATAGCGCATGGTAATGCTCGCCACCTGAAAATCTGCAAAGAGAATGAAGAGGGCGAGACATAGCGATACCATCGAGAAGCCCAATGCGCCGTTGCTGTTCTTAGTTTTGATGAGTTTAGGCATGCATAGCAAGGCGATACATAGAGGGGCGTAGAAAAGTAGGCCGCCAAGGAAGGGTTCAAAGAACCAGAATCCCTGGAAGTCGACGTTCATATTTGATGTTGAGATATATGGGAAGGCTGCAGAAATGTTCGGAGGCATAAAGAGATACTGAAAGACTGCTGGAATAGATCGAGCGGCCATGATGCCCCTGCTGGTCATATCGCTTCCCGTAAGGTTGTACGCAGCACCGAAGTCGAACGGGGAACCAAACCTTATTGAGTTGTAGTACATCGTTGGGATTGCAACGATGATAAAGGGCAGGATAACTGAAACGGTGTTTCCAATACCCTTTTTCGAGAAGAATGTTCGTTTGGTAACGATGTCATTCCAGAATATCGGAAAGGCAAGGATACAAGCAAGGAGGTACTGGGGCCTGCAAGCCATGGACAAAGCGATGAGGATTCCACCCGCTGCCAATCTTGACTTTGAAAGTCGTCCCGTTTGACCGACATGCGCACTCAGCCATGCCGTAAGTCCGAGGAACGCGCAGATTAGGCCTGAGAGAATTGGAATCGAATAGAGCTGTGGTAGATATGCCAGGTATACCAGTCCGCTACTCGAAAACAACGAAAGCGACATCAAAAGATATGAGCCTGCGGTTTTGGCTTTAGAAAAGCGCTTGAGCATGGCTAATGCCAGTACATTGGAGGATACGACCATCGCCATCGCTAGGAAACTGACCGCGTTTGCCGTTTGAAGATCATGTCCCGTTGCAATTTTGAAGGGAACGAACATTGTCAGTGCGGGCAATACGCCAAAATATGAGTAATATTTTCCGTTATAAAAGGCGTAGTCCATATAGTAGTACTCGCCGGCGTCATTAAGCTGCTCACTGCGAGCTGCCGCATCGTAAGGGTTGTCAAGTTTCGCGAGCTCCTCAGAAACGGGCAGGTCAAGATAGGCTTTACCTTCGAGAAGAGAATCCGCAAGATGGTTGTATTGATTGAAATCAAGTGCCATCGACCCGTTGATGAGGGGCTGTTGCGTATCTGCAGATCCGCTCACGCCCGCAACTCGGCTGATACTATAAATCGTCAGGCATTCAAGTAGCGTTGTGACGCAAACCAATGCCAATGTTCTTTTGTTCCTATCGAGCCTCGCCATATGTAACTTCGACTTAGGTCGGAGGATGATGACTAAGGTGACGACAGCGACAACCAGCAGCACTCTCGAGAAGGAGACCACTAAAGGCCTAGGTGTATTGATTGAGATGCTGTTGATTTTGATCTGATCGCCTGTGTTTCCATCGAAATGTACGGAAATATTGGATGCTTTGCCGGAAAGATGGACTCTGAGCCAATGCGTCGCCGGAATGTTCTTTGCGAACGTGTTTTTGGGCATGACAATCGGTGAGCTGGAAGAAGCGTCTGCAGCACTGATGTGGTAGGGGATAAAGGGTCCTTTAGCGTTTCGCCAGCTACTCGACTGGAAGCTTGGTTGATCGAGGTCGAGATTGAGATTGTCGAGTTCTACCTCATCAAGGGTTAGGGTCACGAAAGCATTTTGTGGGTCCGTGATAACGTACAGGTCATCGTCAATCTTTTGCATGCCTGTCCCGGCGACATAGTCGACATCGCTCACGGATTCATAGCCTATAGATTCCCAGAATGAGAAGTTGAAAACGAACACTTCTAGAAGGAGAGCCATTAGGATATTGAGTGATGCGACTTTTACTATCTTATGGATGGGTCGGATTGTATCGGATTGTTTCATGTGAGTGCCTTGTCTTTTCTTCCTGCGGGCTCATCTTCGATCTTGTTTGTTGATAGCGTTACTCATTATAGGCCCCAATGTACCGTAAGCGTTCGTGTGAAAGCTCGTCTGAATACTGTTGAATGAGATATATTGATTTGGTACTTAAAATGCTGGCGGTCATGTGAGGTTACATTGAATGATAATCGTATCGCATCGTTCGATATTGCGAAGACAATCGCCTTGTTCGGCGTTCTCCTGGGTCATACGTTGTTTCTCGGTGTTCCTCAGTCGATTGTGGACTTTTTCTATTCGTTCGATATGCCCCTGTTCTTTATAGTAAGCGGTTACTTTTGCAAACGAGAGTCGCTATCTAGATCCTTCGTGTTCAAAAATGCACGTGGACTGCTCATTCCGTATATATTCACTTCGATTGTGATTATCATCTGCATGACATGTCGTGCGTTTTTTGTTTCGGATGATCCGGCAAAGACTGCAATAGGATGGACTGTCGCAGCATTGTACGGATCCGGTGACTACCTACCCGGAATGCCTACCGGCGTTATCGCCATCGGTGCCATTTGGTATCTTCTTGCCCTCTTCTGGGGTAAGCTGCTATTGGTTGCCGCAAATGAAAGCAAGTATCCCTTCCTTATCGTTCTCGCTCTCTTTGTGGTGGGGGTCTCAACGGCAGATAAGGTTTGGCTGCCGTTATCCATACAGCCTGCCTTATGTGCGACGCTATTTATATTCGTAGGCCAGGTAATCCGTGAGGCTGGATTGTTAAAACCCGGCAGCATCCATCCTCTCATCTGGTTTTGCATGCTTATGACGTGGTTGTATTGCGGTGCATTCTTCGGACAGCTCTACATGGTTCGGAATCTGTATGCCCATGGAGCCATGGATGTGATAGGTGGTGTCTGCGGATCCTTGTGTGTCATTCGTTTCGGCGAGATTGCATCGCGTCGGATACCTATTGTCGCCAGGCCGCTTGAGTTCGTCGGCCGTAATACCCTTCCACTCTTTTGCATGCATCTCGTTGAGTTGACCGTCGTTGACTGGGGCTTCATTTCCACGATTGCCGGTTCGCTCTCCATTCCACTGCCCATGTTCGCGATGCTAATCCATATGGTCCTTATGACTGTGTTTTCCCTGCTCCTCTACGTTCTTCCTCGGCCTCTTTCCTCGATTTTCTACTCCTCTCGCCGTGTGGTCACGTCATAGAGGTTTGGTTAGATCGTTGACACCGCTTCGAGGGAATTTGGGGTTTTAATTCAATCTGCGCTTATGTGATATCCTCTTTAAGATTATTCAAACAAGAAAGGATGGAAACTCCGTTATGGGAGCTGCGCCTAAAGTTTCTTTACTCGTCCCCATCTACAATGTCGAGCGCTATCTTCGCGAGTGTCTAGATTCCGCCCGAGACCAAACACTTCAGGACATTGAAATCATCTGCATCAATGACGGTTCCACCGATGGCTCCCGTGCGATTATCCAAGAATATCTCGACGCGGATCCGCGTTTTAAAGTGATCGATAAATCCAATTCCGGCTACGGCAATTCTATGAATCTGGGTCTCAGGGCCGCAGCTGGCGAGTATATCGGCATTCTCGAGTCCGACGATTTCCTTGATCTGGATTGCCTTGAGGTCATGTACGAGAAGGGCCACGCCTGTAACGCCGAGGTTGTTCGCGCTGACTTCTACCTTTACTGGTCGGTTCCCGAACCCCGTAAAGAGCGCTTCTACTGGGTTGACGCTGCACTAGAAGGCCGTATCAACCCACAAATCGATCGCGAGGTCTTTTTCCGCAAGTCTTCAATCTGGGCTGCGCTGTATCGCAGGGACTTCCTTGAGAATAACAATATTGATTTCCTTGAGACTCCTGGAGCTTCGTATCAGGACACTGCCTTTAATTTCAAGGTATGGGCAAATTGCACCGATGCAGTTTTGATTAATAAGGCATGGCTGCATTATCGGCAGGACAACGAGTCCTCTTCCGTTAATTCGCCCGGCAAGGTCTTCTGCGTTTGCGATGAGTATGAGGAGATGGACCGCTATCTTCGCGAGCGCAATATGGATAAGCCTTATCTGCGTGCCATCATCTCGCGCATGCGCGTAGACAACTATGAGTGGAACTACGATCGCCTAAATACCGAACTCAGGCGTGAGTTCCTGCCGCGCATGAGGGATGATTTTATTTCAGACGAGGTGAACGGCTATCTTGACGAGAAGATATTCGACCCCGTCAAGGTGAGGAACCGTAGACTTCTTATCAAGGACCCTAAGCTGTATATGCTGCGTCGCGAAGCGGCTGATCAGGGTGGAAGGCGAGCTGCGGCTGCTTGGTTGTTGAAGAACGGCGGCCTCGGCGCTTTCATAAAATACTTTGTATTCCGTTTCACGAACTAATTGAGGCACCAATGCAGAAGATAAGCATCATCATTCCCGTCTACAATGTCGAGAGGTACCTTGCTCAGTGCATCGATTCCGTTCGGCGGCAAAACTATAAAGACATTGAGATCATCTGCGTGAATGACGGTTCGACCGATCGTTCCCGTGAGATTCTTTCGATGTATCAGGCCGTTGATCCGCGCCTTGTTGTTGTGGACAAGGAGAACGGCGGTCCTTCTGCTGCGAGGAACCTTGGCTTGCTGCATGCGACGGGTGATATCGTTTGGTTCATCGACTCTGATGACCTGCTGTCTCCATCTGGAGCGTTGGTTATCGCTCAGACGTTTGCCCGCACCGGTGCTGATGTCATCACCTTTGGCGGATTCTGCTATCCCGAGCACTATGGTTATCCCTGGCTTCAGAACTGCCTGAGCCCCAGGGAGGTTACGTACGAGGGATTTGATCCCGCTCTCATTACGTCTGAGAATTCTCGTCCCTTTGCATGGCGCTCCGCTTTTACACGCTCCTTCTTGATGGACAACAACATTCGTTTCGATGAGGACCTGGGATTTGGTGAGGACCAGTGCTATCACTTCTCCGTGTATCCCCGATCTAAGAAGACCGTACTTATCCCTGATAAGCTCTATTATTATCGCCTGGTTCGTGAGGGATCCCTTATGGCCACAAGGCGCTATGACTCCTTCCTTCGACTTCACGATCACCTTCGTGTTATCGAGCATATTTGCCAGGATTGGGCAGATGGTGGCTTTTTGGAAGAGTTTGGAGAGTCCCTGCTTCGCGTGACGGCTCAATTCGCCTTAAGCGATGTTCTTGGATCCCCGTACTATGACCGCATTGCATTGTGTAATTACTTGGAGGCGATTTGGACCACGTTCTTCAATGAGCGTCAGCTTCAATCCCTGCTTAACGATAGGGAGTTTGGGGCGATGGCAAAGGCGGTCCTTGTCGATAGGAAGCTAGCTTTCTCCTTGGGGAGAAAGCGAATCTTCTATATGCACACCCTTAAGAATGATCCGCGTGAGCTCTTTAGGCAGATTGGATACCGTTTCAAACGTACCCATGTCGTCCGAGCCTTTTCGCGTGTGTTCTCCGGCAGGGTTCCGATTTCCACGCGCAAAGCCGATTCAAGGGTTAAGGATGTTTCCTGGCAGATCGATGAAATGCGTTCGGCGGCTGACGCGTTGAGGCTGCTTCAGATGGAGTATGACATCGCGATGGGATCAAAGCGGTAACAACGAATGGTGAGGAGGCTCTTCAGTGCTTGAAGGTAGTATCAGCGGCGCGCGCCGTGTCTTGATGTTCGCGAATCCCGCGTGTGGTATTCTATCGCCTTCTTGGCGTTTCAAATGCGCTCTTGAGTCACAAGGCTACTGCGTTTTCTGGTTTACTCCTAAACGCTGGCCTGAGCTCTTCTCCAAAGACATCGCCGACGCCTCATTCCTTGATGCTCTGTGTAAGCGTTGGGGAATTGGTCTTGCCGTTGCCTGCGACGGCATTGGCGTACGCGGCTTGCAAGAAGGCGTGCCGCTTTCCGTTCTCGCACTCACTGAGGGTGAGTACCGTCGTTCTTTGGAGTCGTCCGATGTTGAAGCGTTTGATTACGCCTTCACGTCCATTGGTGTTATCAGGGAGCGGGATAATACCTGCGATGTCATAGAAATCGAGTCGTTTGTCGATTCTGGCGTTTCACATTTGAAAGCTGCCAACACGATTGCGGCTAAACCCAGTATATGCCTTGTGCAGTCCTACTCCGATTTGTCTGAAGGTCTTCTTGAGCGGCTATCGAGTCAAACCGGGTTACGGGTTATCGGCGCGGGCGAGGGCTGGCCGGATGCTATGAAAATCGGTCAAGGTCACTCGGACCTCTTCTATGCCCTCTCGTCAGCCAGAGAGATCGCTATCGTTGACGATTCAACCCTAGATGCCCGTCAGCTCCATGTGCTCCAGTGCTATGCGGCTATGCGAGCTGGGAGGGTGCGCGTGCTTTCAACTTCGAGCGTCGCTGGTTCCGATCGTTTTCTCATCGTCGATGAGTTTTTATGCGATTATGCTGGTCAGCATTCTTCAATTATGCTAGAAGTTCGCCTGTCGGAGGCGATGGACGCCGTATTTTCTAAGGATGGCTCTGACGAACATTTCGCCCCTTGTAGAGTGGGTGTTCTATTTGGATATGTTGGAAAAGGCAATTTTGGGGACGAGTTAATTCTTTCCACCATCGCTACCAGGATGGAGGCTCGTTGTCCCGGCTGCATTTTATTTGCTGTGGGGGAGGATCCTTGGCACACTTTGGTGCACCGCGGTATCTATTCGATTCGCCTAGAGGATTCCTTTGCGCTCGATACCGCTCTTTCGGTGGCTGCCGTCTCCGTGGTAATTGCGGGGCTTTTGTTTGACCAGGGTATCCGTTGGACCATGGGTAAGGCCGAGCTTGTTTCCACGTTGCGCCATTCCGATATACCGGGCATAGCCTCTTTTGTGGAGTTGTCTAATCTAAACGATGTTCCCTGCCTGTTTTACGGAATCGGCGCGGGTCCTTTGGAGCTCGACCATAGCAAGCGGCTTGTGCGTTTTATGGGAGATTTGGGAGCGCGTTTTCTTGCAAGGGACATTCAGTCGTCTCAGGCGATTCTCGAAGCCGGTGCGCCCGTGGGCAGTGTTGAGCGTCGGGCTGATGTGGCGTTTACAAGCGCTCCGGCTGACAGTTCATCTGCTGATGAGTGGCTGCTCTCTCATGGATTGGATGCTAACGGCGACCTGCTCGTCGCGATATCTCTTCGTGAATATGAGAACGTACCTGATAATTTTGATCGGAGGGTATCTGACGCCCTTGACCGTGTTGCTTCGGCACATGCGAACGCGCGGTTCCTTTTCTGCATCTTGGATAAAGATGACGTTTCGATTTCTAAACGCATCGTATCCGCAATGCGGCACTCCGATCGAGCGTTCCTATACGACACCGGTGAGGATATCGATGCCATGGCTGGAATGTTCCAGCGGTGCCACAGTGGCCTCTCAATGAGATACCACTGTTCGCTTGTCCTTGCAAAAGCAGGTGTTCCCTGCGTTGGGCTTGGTTATCTTCCCAAGGTAGTTTCTTTGTATGAAGAAATAGGCCTCGGTGATTTCATCCTAAAAATGGATGTTTCGGGGCAGGAGATCGCAGCGCGTCTTGAGGAGCTTCTTAACAACAGGCCGGTGGTCGTTTCTAATCTCTCTCGCGGTGTTCGGGCGCTCACGGTTCTCGCGCAGGAATCTGAAGACGAGCTTGCGGCCGTATTGGATCGATCAAACCCGGTGGAAGCGTATACGAATAGGGACGTTGAGGTCTACTTGAGTGCTTCTTCTGGAAGTTATGCGCAGATTGAGTATCTGCTTTGGAGGGAATGGTCGCTCTCATGCGATCTCGAAACCCGTGATTCCCGTATTCTCGAGCTCGACCGTCGCATTGCCGAGCTTGAACAAAGGACTTCCGAGCTAGCTGATTTGCTGGAGGCCTCCCGAGAGCATGTGCGGGCACTTGAGGAGTCAACCTCTTATAAAATCGGCTCGGCTCTTACTTATGTTCCGGGTCGAATAAAATCCGCGATGAAGAGAACTGACCCTTCATCGCGGTAGCGTGCGGATGAGTCGGGGTCGTTTATTCTTGAACGGCCCCGGTTATCATCTTCGTCAACCTTTTAATGGCGGCGCGCTGGTTTTTGGAATCAAGAACAAATTCATCGATTGGGCGCGAGGACGCCTTGCGCTCTCTTCTCCATTTCGCGATGCTACGCCGTTCCCGTATTCTTTGGATCAACGGGGGTTTTTCACCTGCGTGCTCGACTGCGATTCTGGCCGCGTCTCGTTTCCGTATCGTCTCCTCTAGCACATAGCCCGTTGTTCCGCGCTCCTTGTGCCATTCAATGAGTTTTCCATATTCCTGCAACCGGATACGGTCCACCTTTTCGGTGTCCCAGCTCTTTGTTGTTTGGTGGGGGTTCTCACGTCTAATTGCAAACCAGATGGAGTTTGTAAAGAGGCAGTAGTTCGAGCAGAATGCGGCCTTATGTCTAAAGATGCTTTCCATCTCCGCTGGACGAGTCGTTGCAAATTCGATATGTTCCCTATGCAGCAATTTGGTTGAATAGAGTAACGTTGCAAACTCGTAGTCTATTCGCCATGAGGCATCCGATGCGCGCCTAAAAACCTCATCAAATGGAACGTATTCCATGTTGGCGGCGCTTAGGTCGGCATTTCCGTACAACCTGCAGGGCACAATGGTCTCGATTTGTTTCGTTGAGCAAAATGATAGGAAGTCTTTCATGTCTTTGGAGTAAAAGCCAGGGAGTACCTGGTCGTCACAGTCTAGAAACAGCGTCCATTCACCGGAGAGCTGGGGGATGATCTCGTTTCTCGTTTGGCCCGGGCCAACGTTGTCGTGGGTCACCACTCGGATTCTGTTATCGCTGCGTTCGTACTGCCTGGCGAGCTCTAACGAGCGATCGGTAGACCCATCATTCGCGATGAAGATCTCGCAATCTTCGCAGGGCTGGTTGAGGACTGATTCAATAGCCTCACCAAGATAGCGCTCTCCGTTGTAGACGGGAATGACGACACTGAGAAAAGGCATGGCGGCCCCAATCGTTTTCATGTACGTTGGCGGTACGGTATCGCTTTTAACTTTCAAATTATACTGCTTGAGAAGGGGACATCTAACAACTTGACAGATGCTATAGTTATATATTCGTTGATTATCGCTTGCGGTTTCGCGTAACTGCCTTTTTACTGCGTGGTTTTATGGGGGTCTTTCGTGTATCTCATCGTTCTTGCGGCGTCTGTGCTGTTAATTGCCGTGTGCCATCTGTTGTTTATCCACAAGGAGGGACGGGTTGTTTCCCAGGATAGGGTTTGTGCGTTGCTGTGGTCGACTCCGTTTGTTGGGGTTCTCTGCGCGCTTGCATTTCTCTACACCAAGGGATGGCTTAACAGCGGTTTGGCGTTGATACCCGCCTCCGTATCCTTGCTGCTGGGAGGTTGTCTTACCGCCCTTAGGCCCAAGTTGGTGCAGTATCAAAACAACATGGCCAACGGCGGCGTCTTGCTTTCGGTCTTCCGGGATATCTTGCTTCTCTGCATTGCCGCGTGCATTTCGGTTCTGTTCATTGAGGTCCCTTGGAACGATGGGTTTTGGTCGCTGCCGGCAAATATGCTGATCCTCAACTTTGGCATCGTGCTTTCCATTCTTGTTTTCCTCTATTTCTTAGGGAGAAGATCCGGCGCTTTGGTTGCCCTTGGTGTGACGGCGCTGTTGCTTATCGGTATCGCCCAGTACTATATAGGCATGTTTAAACAGTCCGCCATTCTTCCAAGTGACCTTATGGCCCTGGGCACGGCCGCTGCAGTTGGGGCGGGTTACGATTTTGTCTTGACTGATTCAGTCATTGGTTTGCTGCCTTGGTATTCTGTCGTCATCGTCTTGCTGGGGTGTATGGTGCCCGTACGTGCGAGCGAGCGTCGCCTACGAATCTCTGGCACGGTCATTGACCTTTCTTCGAGCTTCGCCATCTTGCTGGCTCTTATCGCTTGTTATTTAAACGTGAGCTTTACCGACGTGTTTGGCTGCACGGAGAACTATTGGGACTCCCTCGCCGTATACAAGACCCAAGGATTCCTGCCATCGTTTATCTCTCTCGCGCAGACACTAGAAATCGACGTGCCCGATGGCTACAGCCTTGAATCTGCCGAGCAACTTGAAAAACAGTACGCGGTTGCCTATGAAGAGGGCAGGGGTGTCTCGGAGGGTATCCTTCAGGCGCGGGCGCAGTTTGAAAATCAGCATCCCGCAATAGTCGCCATCATGAACGAGTCGTATGCCGATATGTCCGTGTACAACGGACTCGATGGGGGTTATGAGGGCGCGGCGTTTCCGCGGGTCTTGTCTGACGGTCTTGTTGGAGGCAAGGTTCTCTCTTCCGTATACGGAGGAGGGACTTGCAACTCGGAGTTCGAGTTCCTCACTGGGGTCTCCATGACACATATTGGCTTTGGAAAGCTGCCCTATACCTCTTATAACCTTGCCAATGTTGACAACCTTCCCAAGCAGCTGTCTCAATACGGGTATACTTCCACCGCGATTCATCCCAATGCGAAGACAAACTGGAACAGAAATGTTATATACGAAGAGCTCGGATTCGATGAGTTCTTGGGGATTGAAGACTTTGACGGCGCCGAATGGTATCACGCCGGCATCTCCGATGCCGCCACCTACGCTAAGGTTCTTGATATACTTCGGGCGGAGCAGGGACCTCAGTTCATTTTTGATATCACCATGCAAAACCATGGAGGTTATACCTGGAATAACATTCCCCAAGACCAGCTTCCCTCGTATGCCCCTCGGGGCGTTTCTGGTGAAATCCAATCGGAGCTGAACGAGTACATCGCTTGCATCAATAAGTCGGACGCCGATTTGGGTTGGTTCCTCGACGAGTTGCGCACAATCGGCCGACCGGTGATCGTTGTATTTTTTGGAGACCATCAACCTGGTTTTGCCAATGAGCTCAATTGGGCGGCATTTGGAGAATCGTGGGATCACGGCAATACCGCTCGAATCTACCAGACGCCGTATTTTATCTGGTCGAATTACGACGTAGCCGGCTTTGACCAAGCCACGCAGTATTTGGATACAAATATCAGCAGTCTGGCGTCGCAGGTACTTGAATACGCGGGCGTTCCGTTATCGACCTATCAGAAGGCTAGCCTCACGTTGCAAGAATCCCTTTCGTTTGTAAACGTGTTTAGTTATAGGGGTGATGATGGCATCTGGTATTCGGTGGATGACGAGGAATCGCCAAACATTGCCCTCCTTAGGGACCGTTCTTCAATCCAGTATCGGCATTTTGCAGAGAATATCTAAAGAGTGCTGCCCCCCCATGCACCTAAGGTACGTGGGGGGCAGCTGGGTATCTAGATGCCGGTGCGGAGGTTATCGGTTCTCCTCTTCCATGATGTGATAAACCTCAAGCTCCCATTGCTTGCGCTCCGTCTTTGCAAGGTTGTCCAGCACCAAGCCGGTTGCGATGGACAGGCCGCACAAGAACATAAAGGCGGTTGCCAACACGGCCGTCGGGAGCCTGGGTACCAAGCCCGTTTTAAAGAACTCGACTATGACGGGGACGCCCAAAAGCAGGCCGATGATCGCGAGCGCAAGGGCTGCAAGCGAGAAGAATTTGAGGGGACGATAATTCTTGAACAGCGACGCGATGGCGATCATCACCTTCATGCCGTCGCCGATGGTGTTCAGCTTGGATACGCTGCCTTCGGGGCGGTCGCGATAAACAATGGGCACGTCCTTTATGCGCCAGCGCCTATCAACGGCATGTATGGATATCTCGGTTTCGATCTGGAAGCCCTCGGACATCACCGGGAACGTCTTTACAAACGGACGGGAAAACGCTCGGTAGCCGGTCATCACGTCATCGAAGGTGTATCCGTAGATCCACTTGATCATCACGCGGACCAGATCGTTTCCAAAGCCGTGGAACGCTCGTTTGTTCTCCTCGGCGTACGTTCCATTTGATAGGCGGTCGCCTACCGTCATATCGGCCTCGCCGTTCAAAACGGGATCGCAAAGTTCCCTGGCGGCTTCGGCCGGATACGTATCGTCGCCGTCTACCATGAGGTAGCAGTCCGCATCGATGTCGCGGAACATCTGACGAACCACGTTGCCCTTACCCTGGCGCGGCTCGAACCTAACTATGGCACCTGCGTCTTTTGCGAGTCTGGAAGTATCGTCGGACGAGTTGTTGTCGTAGACGTATATATCGGCCTCAGGCAGTTCGCGCTTAAAATCGCTCACTACCTTATGGATGGTGACCTCTTCGTTATAGCAGGGAATAAGAACTGCGATCTTTCCCTTTCCGCTTTCTTGTGAGTTCATGTATCTCCTCAAGGACTTGATTCTTCCGTATGAAATCATAGTTCATCGCGGAGCTATGGTATACCTATTGGCCAGAACGGGCTGCTCGTTTATAATTTGACTACATGCGCCATTAGCTCAGTTGGATAGAGCAGGGGACTTCTAATCCCAAGGTCGTAGGTTCGAATCCTATATGGCGCACCAATGATGTAATCCGGCCGCGCTTTGCGCGGCCATTTTTGTCTGCATTTCCATTGCGTTCGATTTTGGGATAACGATTTCTATCTGCGATATTCCGCATTTAGCATCTAATGTCTCCGTAATCGTGTATTTCCATCTTTCAAATCATCTTTGTTGTGAATGGAAATTATCGGATGATGCGCTAAACTAGATTCGTCTTATATCGTGCTTGATGGCTTTACGCCATGGCATGTTGAAAAGGAGTCAGATATGGTTTCTGAGAAGGCTACCCTCGTTAATCCCCAGGGTCTCCACATGCGTCCTGCAGGCCTCTTCGCCTCCACCATGGGCAAGTTTGCATGCGACGTCACCGTCGTTACCCCCGACAAGGAAGTTAACGGCAAGAGCCCCATGGCTCTGATGGCCGCTGGCATCCCTTGCGGCACCGAGGTCGAGGTCAAGTGCGACGGCGCTGACGAGGCCGAGGCTCTCGCTGCAGCCATCGAGCTCATCAAGAGCGGTCTTGGCGAGTAGCTCGCCCGCGAGCTTAGCCTTGAACAATTGAGTTCATAGCAGTGTCGCAGGCGTCTACACTTGTGTGGGCGCCTGCATTTTGTATGCTTGCAACTTGCAAGCTACGGAGAGAGGAATGGGAATGTACCAGGGAGTCAATGCGTCTGAGGGCATCGGTATCGGTACCGTCATGATCGCTGTGGATCCGGACCTTACGTTCGAGCCGCAGGAGGTCGCCGACGCCGCTTCTGAAAAGGAGCGTTACCAGTCCGCGCTTGCGGTTTTCTGCGAGAAGACCCAGGCTCAGGCTGATCATATGAAGACCGCCGTGGGCGAGGCGGAGGCCGAGATCATGCTGGGCCACATCGTTCTTGCCCAGGATCCCGGCATGACTGATGCCATCAACGGCGCCATCGATGGCGGCACCTGCGCTGAGCAGGCGCTTGTCGACGCTAGCACCATGTTCGAGAACATGTTCCTGTCTATGGACGACGAGATGTTCCGTCTTCGTGCCGCCGACATCGCAGATATCCGCACCGGTATTCTTGCCGAGCTTCTGGGCGTTGAGGTCGTCGACCTTTCCGTCCTGCCCGAGAACACCGTCGTCGTCGTTCATGACCTTACCCCGTCCATGACGGCGACTATCGATAAGAAAAACGTTGCCGGTATCGTTACCGAAACCGGTGGCCGTACATCTCACTCCGCGATCATCGCTCGCGCACTCGAGATTCCCGCGGTCCTTTCCGTTGCCAACAGCTGCTCTGCGCTTCGCAACGGCATGACTGCTATCGTCGATGGTTCTGACGGCGTCGTTATTTCCGAGCCCGACGCAGACGTTCTTGCCAAGTACACCGCCATGGCTGAGGAGTTCGCTGCGGAGAAGGCCGCGCTCGAGGCTTTCCGCGGCAAAGAGACTGTTACCGCTGACGGCATCAAGAAGATTCTTGCTTGCAACATCGGCAGCCCGGACGATGTTGCCAACGCGCTCGACCACGATGCAGAGGCGATCGGTCTGTTCCGCTCCGAGTTCCTGTTTATGGATGCTACTGAGCTTCCGTCTGAGGAGGAGCAGTTCCAGGCATATCGTAAGGTTGCCACCGCTCTCAAGGGCGCTCCCGTCATCATCCGCACGCTTGATGTGGGCGGCGACAAAGAGATTCCCTATCTCCATATGGAGAAGGAGGAGAATCCCTTTATGGGCTATCGCGCCGTTCGCTACTGCCTTGATAACGCCGACCAGTACAAGGTGCAGCTTCGCGCTTTGCTGCGCGCCAGCGCCTTTGGTGACATCAAGATTATGATCCCGCTGGTAACTTGCGTCGAGGAGGTTCGCGCCGTCAAGGAGCTCGTCGAGGTCTGCAAGGCGGAGCTCGATCAGGAGGGATTCAAGTTCAATCCTGATACCGAAGTCGGCGTCATGATGGAGACCCCGGCCGCCTCTCTTATCGCTGATAAGCTCGCCGAGGAGGCTGACTTCTTCTCCATCGGCACCAACGACCTTATCGGTTACACCATGTGCGCCGATCGTGGCAATGATCGCATCTCCAACCTGTACAACGTGTACTATCCTGCGGTCCTGCGCTCGATTAAGAACATCATCGAGTGCGGTGTCAAGGCGGGCATCATGGTCGGCATGTGCGGCGAGGCAGCTGCCGATCCGCTGCTCGAGCCGCTTCTGATCTCCTTCGGCCTGGAGGAGTTCTCCATGTCCGCGCCCAGCATCCTTCGCGCTCGCAAGACCATTTCCCAGTGGTCTAAGCAGGAGTGCGACGAGCTCGCCGAGCGCGCGCTTTCGCTTTCCACCTCCGCTGAGGTTAAGGCTCTTCTGGAGGAGGCCGCCCGATAGGGCTTGCGACCGACTACGGTTTTGTAATCGAGGGGCCGCTTCGCAACGCGGCGAGGCGACCCCTCATTGAATAAAGGGGGCAATATGTTCTATACACTCACGGCTAATCCAGCTGTCGATATGACTGTTTCCTGCAACGGTCTTGTTCCTAACGAGAACGTCCGCTCTGGCTCCGCTAGCTATACGCCCAACGGCAAGGGCCTGGATGTTTCCTACGCCTTCAAGAAGTTCGGCGTCGATTCCGTAGCTCTTGGCTTTTTTGCCGGCTTTACCGGTAAGTTCATCGTCGAGGAGACCATGAACATGGGCTGCCTTTGCCGCCCCGTTTGGGTCGACGGCATCACCCGTATCTGCGCATACATCAACGATGGCGAGAATGAGTACGGCGTCCTTAACCCCGGTGCTCCTATCACCCCTCAGAACGAGCAGGAGCTCTACAAGATCCTGGACACCGCCGGCAACCTCGATTGTCTGGTCGTTTCCGGTTCCGTTCCTCCTCGCGCCTCCAAGGATTTTCTGGATAAGGTCGTCGACCATGCCCAGGCCCGCGGCGCCGATGTCGTCCTCGACCTCTCCAGCTCTAAGCTGAAGGATCTTGCAGCCAAGAAACCGCTGCTCATCAAGCCCAACCATCATGAGATGCGCGAGATCTTCGGCGTCCAGATCGATACCGATGATGATGCCCGTCGTGCCCTCGCCATGGCTCATGAGATCGGTATTCAGAACGTTCTGCTCACCATGGGTAGCCGTGGCTCCGCCTACTTCTCCAACGGCGAGGACATCTGGTACGCCCAGCGTCAGTTCAACATCAAGCTCGTTTCCTCCGTTTGTGCCGGCGATTCCACGCTCGCTGCCTTCCTGCACAAGTGGTATGACGACCGCGACAACGTCGAGGACGCCCTCAAGCTCGCCCTCGCAACGGGCGCTAACGTTGCCGAGAGCGTTGGCCTTGGTGACTTCGGTCACGTCGAGGAGTACAGCAAGCGCATCGCCGTTCGCAAGCTTCCTCGCTAACAATCGATGGTTAACGCTGTCTTTCGATGGCGGCCAAGTTATTCGATTTGAGCCCCTCTTCAAGAGGGGCTTTTCGTTTTGGTTTGGTTGGACATGTCTGCGGGGTTTTACAAGCTGGACCCGCTCACCCGAGCCTTCGAAGAAACCACGCTGTGGCATTTCGGATCTTTAGGTACGGCCGCTTTATCAATCGCGAGTATACTATCCACACTATGAAAGGTGGAAGCTATGCCTCAGCTTGAAAACGCTAGCATCGATTCATATTTGGACGATTCGTATAAGGGCGCTTCGTTGTGCGGTGCGGTCCCATCGGACGCGTCCGTTCGCGTTGTTCGCGCGCTGGAGGATGCCGGTCTTGAAGCGTGGTTTGTTGGCGGATGGGTTCGCGACGCCTTGCTGGGAGCGCCTTCCCATGATGTAGATCTTTGTTGTTCCGGTACGTGGCGGCAAAGTGAAGGTGCCCTGCTGTCCGCTGGCGTGGACGTTGTCCGTAGCGGCATTCGCTTCGGTGGCATCACCGCCATCGCAGACGGTGAGCGCATAGAGGTCACGGCGTATCGAAAAGACGGCTTTTATACCGATGGCAGGCATCCGGAAGATGTCGTTATGGCGTCTTCAATCCTGGATGACCTTGCTCGCAGGGATTTCACTATCAATGCCATGGCGTGGCATCCAGCGCGCGGTCTTCTCGATATGTACAACGGCGTCTCTGACCTTTCTCAGGGCCTTGTTCGCGCGGTTGGCGTAGCCCGCACTCGCTTCGAGGAAGACGCACTTCGAATGCTGAGGGCCGTTCGTTTCGCTTGCCGTCTTGATTTTGCCATGGAGGCTCAGACCGCGTCGGCTCTTTCCGAGTGCGCGCAACTTCTTGATTCGGTTGCCCGGGAGCGCGTGGGGATCGAGCTTTCGGGTATTTTGGCTACAAGAAGGGGAGGGGACGCGATGGTCCGCTACCCCGATCTTATGTGCGCCGCCATTCCAGAGCTTCAGACGTGCCGCGGTTTTGACCAATGTACGCGTTACCATGCCTTTGATGTGTACGACCATATTGCTCGCGTCCTCACTGTTGCCGGCGAGCTGTCGGCATTTCGCATCGATGGCGGGGATCCATCTTGCGAGGTTTCCCCGACGCTTATGTGGTCGGCGTTGCTCCACGATATCGCCAAACCCGATTGCTTCACTGTTGATGAGGCGGGCCGTGGTCATTTCTATGGTCATCCCGAAGCCGGAGCAAAAAAGGCACGCGTAATCATGAGGCGGCTCGGACTATGCGACAACCTGGTCCGCGACGTCTGCCTCCTTATCTCCTATCACGATCTTCCCCTCTACCCTGAGCGGTCTAGCCTTCTTAAGGGCATGTCGCTTTTTGCAGGCGAGGGCAGGGACGTTCCCCGCCTTATCGGCGAGCTGTTCGACCTTAAGCGCGCGGATACATTGGGTAAGGCGACATGCTGTTTTAGCTACGTGGAAGAGATAGAGCGGATGCGCGAGATGGTTCGTGAGCTTGTGGCCAATGGCGATGCCTACAGCATAGCCACGCTCAACCTAACTGGTCGGGACCTTATTCAAGCCGGGGTCGAGCCCGGCCCCAGAATAGGGCAGTTGCTTGACAGGGCGCTCGACGCCACTATCGCGGGAACGACTCCCAATTCAAAGAATGACTTGCTCGCGTATCTTCGTCTTGCCTAGGCGGGCGTCTCGCTGCTATTAGTCCGGCGCTTCGCAACGTGGGGCACTACCAATCACTGCGTGTGTGTACAAATGTAATTGTCCCATCGTGTTATCTAGAGTAGGATTATTCACACTACTGGTAACACGATGTGATGACATCGTAACACTCATTGGGGTCAGCTCATGAATCACGCCGTTTCATCTCGTCCAATCAATAGAAGGACATTGGTTGGAGGGTCGCTTGCGTCTGCAATTTCACTTGCAGCATCTACTGGTCTTGCGGGCTGCTCCGGCTCTGGTAGCGTTGATCCCGCCGGGTCTTCCCCTGTCGATCGCGATCACACCGTCACCATTGCGATGAACGCCGGCAGCGAGCCTGCTGCGGGCTTCGACCCCTTGGTCGCGTGGGGGTGCGGCGAGCACGTGCATGAGCCCCTCATCCAATCCACGTTGGTCACAACCAACGACCAGATGGAGATCGTCGGCGACCTCGCGACGAATTATTATTGCTCGGAAGACGGGTTGGTGTGGACGTTTGAGCTGCGCGACGACGTCAAGTTTACGGATGGCGAGCCTCTGACGGCTCAAGATGTCGCCTTCACTATCAACTCGGTCGCCCAGGGCGATACGTCCGAAGCAGATCTGTCCATGGTCGATACCGCCATCGCCACCGACGACCATGTCCTTGAGGTCCGCCTCAGCAAACCCTACAACGCCCTTCTGTTCACCCTTGCGGTGCTTGGTATCGTCCCGGAACACGCCTACGGGGAGGATTACGGGTCCGCCCCCATTGGATCGGGCCGCTACATGCTCGAGCAGTGGGATAAGGGCCAGCAGGTCATCTTTACCGCCAACCCGGATTACTACGGCGACAAGCCAAATATGGAGCGCGTGGTGGTTGTGTTTATGGCCGAGGACGCCGCTTTTGCCGCCGCCAAATCCGGCCAGGTCGATATCGCGTTCACCTATCCCACGTATTCGGACCAAACCATCGATGGCTTTGAGCTCGCGAACTACAAGACTGTGGATTCGCGCGGTATTTCGCTGCCTGCCATTGCCTCTGGCGCCACCAAGGTTCTCGAGGGCGACATCGCCTACAATGCAGGCAACGATGTCACCTGCGATATCGCGATCAGACGCGCCATCAACTGCGGAATCGACCGCTCCAGCATGGTTGAGCACGTGTTGAACGGATATGGGCACGTCGCATATAGCGTGGGGGACGGGATGCCTTGGTCCAGCGATGATATGGTTGTTGATTACAACCTTGATCGCGCCAAGCAGCTTTTGGACGAGGCGGGGTGGAGCGCGGGATCTGACGGAATCCGCGAGCGCGATGGCGTTCGCGCCGCATTCGACGTTTGGTACTCTTCTGACGACTCGGCTCGCCAGGCCCTTGCAAACGAGTTTTGCAATCAAGTACTCGAGCTGGGTATCGAGGCCACGCCGCGAGGCGCTAGCTGGGATGAGATCTACCTGCACCAGTTTGAATCACCCGTGCTGTGGGGCTGGGGCTCCAATGCGCCGGTTGAGGTGTACGAGCTGCACTATTCCACGGGCTGGGGCAACTATCCCTGCTACGAGAGCGAGATGGTCGACGCTTATCTTGACCAGGCGCTGGCTCAAACCACCCTTGAGGAATCCTATCCGTTTTGGAAGAAGGCCATGTGGGATGGCGAAGAGGGCGTGGCCCCGCAGGGCGCCTCGACCTGGTGCTGGATCGCCAACGTGGACCATCTGTATTGGAAACGCAGCGGCCTGGATGTGGCGAAGCAAAAGCCGCACCCCCACGGCCACGGTTGGTCTTTGGTGAACAACGTCGACACCTGGTCTTGGTCCCGGTAGACATTTCTCGTCCGCTTTGTCCATACGGCCCGCGCCCGCTCGTGGCGACGGGCCTTGTCCTTGTTGGGAAGTCTTTTGAGACCTCGTTCATCTTCGTTATCCCCGCGCGTCGACGGCTCAAAACTCCGTTGGCTGTTGGCAACGGGGGCCCGCTTCGCGCTGCTGCTTATCGCCGTGAGCTTCATTACATTTCTACTTGTTGGCATGTCGCCCATCGATCCCGTGCAGGCAAATGTCGGGCAAGCGGCATACCTTACCATGAGTGCTGAAAAGAGGGCTGCGCTCGCGGAGCGCTGGGGCGTTGGCCAAAGCGTTCTCGCGCGCTATGCTGCATGGGTTTCCGACGCGCTGGCCGGAGACTTGGGGTACAGCCTTAGGTACAACGCTCCCGTTATACAGGTTGTTGCCGAAAAGCTTTCCTGTTCCATCGTTTTGCTCGCCGTCGCGTGGTGCATATCGGGCATTGCGGGCTTTTGCCTTGGGGTCGCCGCCGGTGCAAAGCGCGGGACCGCGGTTGATACCGTTATCAAGGGATACTGCTACGTGCTGTCGACGTCCCCTACGTTTTGGCTGGGCCTTATCGCCCTCATGGTGTTTTCCGTCCAGTTGGGCTGGTTTCCGCTGGGCTTCTCCATACCTATAGGTGAATCGTCCGCATCCGTGTCGCTTGCGACCAAGTTCTATCACGCGGCGCTGCCCGCGCTGGTCTTGTCGCTGACCGGCGTCGCCAGCATCGCCTTGCATACGCGCGAGAAGACCATCGACTTCCTTGCGTTTGATTACGCGCGGTTCGCTTCTTCGCGCGGCGAGTCGTCTTGGTCCGTCCTCGTCCACCACGGGTTGAGGAATTTGGCCATGCCGGCCATTACGCTGCAGTTCGCGTCGATTGGCGAGATCATCGGTGGGTCGGTCTTGGTGGAGCAGGTCTTTTCCTACCCCGGGCTTGGGCAGGCGGCCGTCGCCGCCGGTCTTGGTGGGGACGCACCCTTACTCGTTGGCATCGCGCTTGCCACGTCATGCATTGTCTTTGCGGGAAACCTCATCTCCAACCTCATTCAAGAGGTGCTCGACCCCCGCGTGAAGGGGGGATTGTTCCATGCAGGACAACTGTAGCGCCTGGCCCGAGCGCTCGGGCCACCTTTTGCATGACGCCCGTCACGCAAGTGTGCTGACAGGGCGACGCGCATTGCTCGTCTCCATCATCTTATGTTGTGCCGCGCTCGTCATCATTGTGGCCCTAGGGCCCGTGCTGCACGACGAGGCGGTCCGCTCCGACTTCACGCTCAAGGGCATGGGGCCAAGCCTCGTCCATCTTTTCGGCACCGATTGGATGGGACGAGATATGCTTGCGCGAACCGTGTGCGGTCTTTCCACCTCTATCTACATCGGCCTTATCGCGGCGATGGCCTCCTCTGTCATAGCGTTTCTTTTAGCTTCGATCGCGGCGTTTGGCGGGCGCTTCGCGGACGCCGTGGTGTGCTGGTTTATCGACCTGGTTATGGGCATCCCCCATATCGTGCTTTTGGTTCTCATAAGCTACGCCCTGGGTCGCGGGGCGCTGGGCGTCTTCGTTGGTATCTCCGTCACGCACTGGCCCAGCCTTGCCCGCGTCCTGCGTGCAGAAATGCTGCAGGTGCGAAGCGAACCCCATATCCAGTGCGCGCGTTCCCTTGGTTCAAGCTGGCCCGCCATCGCGTTTCGCCACATCTTGCCCGCGGTGCTTCCGCAGTTTCTCGTTGGTCTGGTGCTGCTGTTTCCCCACGCCATCTTGCACGAGGCGTCCATCACGTTTCTGGGTTTCGGGCTTTCTCCGGAAGAGCCTGCGATCGGTGTGATCCTATCCGAAGCCATGGGCTACCTGTCATCCGGCTCATGGTGGTTGGCGGTCTTCCCCGGGTTCGCGCTGCTGTTCACGGTGCTGTTGTTTGAGAAGGTGGGCTCGTCGCTTCGAACGCTGATTTCTAAGGAGGGGGTGCAGCTATGAGCGAGGAAGCATTGAAGCATGGACCGCATCATGATAGCGAGTTCCACCATCACCATTCCCATGCTGCGACCTCAGCGCATCCGGGCGAACACCACCTATTAGCCATCGAAAACCTTTCGGTTGGTTTTGAGATGTACGATCCCGATGCGCCGTATTTCTCCGCTGGCAAAATTATCGCCCCGGTGGTTCATGATCTGAACTTGTCCGTGCATCAGGGCGAAGTTCTGGCGCTTGTGGGCGCTAGCGGGTCGGGCAAAACCGTGCTGGCCGACGCCATCATGGGCTTTTGGCAGCCAAATGAAATCGTATCTGGAACTATCTGGTTCGATGGCGAGTGCCTTGATGCGGGCCGTGTCCAAGCGCTTCGCGGCAACGGGCTCTCCATGGTTCCGCAAAGCGTTTCCAACCTCGACCCTCTCATGCCCATAGGCCGTCAAGTGGTCGGGGCTGCACTGGGCGCTTCTCGCAGCCAGCGACGCGCGTCGTTTGAAGCCAGGCGGTCTCGAATGAGGTCTCTATTCGCCCAATACGGGCTTGGAGCCGACGTAGAGCACATGTATCCCCATGAGCTGTCCGGCGGCATGCTCAGGCGCGTCCTGTTGCTTTGCGCGCTTATTGACGAGCCCCGCCTCATTATTGCCGATGAGCCAACACCGGGATTAGATTTGGATTTGGCCCTGCGCGCCATCGACGATTTGCGCCGCTTTGCCGATGCGGGCGGGGGAGTGCTGCTGATCACGCATGATATCGAACTCGCGCTGCAGTGCGCAGACAGGGTCGCCATCTTCCACGACGGAACCGTTGTCGAGGAAACCTCGACCGCCTCGTTTGCCTCTCCCGATCTTCTTGCCCACCCGTTTTCGAAGGCGCTGTGGCATGCGCTTCCCGAGCATGACTTTTTTCAGTTCGCCCGACATCAGAAGTAAAAGGGGGTGATGCTTGATGGCACTCATAGCATCTGGAATCGCATACCGGCACCCTTGCGGGGACATGCTGTTCTCTAACATCGACCTTACCGTGAACCCTGGCGAGCGGGTTGCCATTTCAGCCCCTTCCGGTACGGGCAAGACCACGCTCTGCCGCATTTTGGCCGGATATCTTAGGCCATCGCAGGGAACAGTTGAGATCGATGGCGCCAACATAGAAAGCTTCGCTGGGCGTCCCATGCCTGTGCAGCTGCTGTGGCAGCAACCAGAGCTCGCCTTCGATCCCCGTGCCAGGGTGTCCAGGTCGCTTGAGGATGCCGGGGCGGTGTCCAAGCAGTCCCTAGAGCGACTCCTTGACAGATTCGACGCGAAGGCATCCTGGCTCAATCGATATCCGCATGAGCTATCGGGCGGTGAGCTCATGCGCCTTAGCATGGTGCGGGCCCTTTTGGTCGATCCCGCCTACCTTATCGCCGATGAGGCTACGGCCATGCTCGATGCTGTGACTCAGGCGCAGCTGATGGGTGAGATGGTGCGGCTGACGGAGGAGGGCCTGGGTCTCATCTTCGTCTCGCACTCGCCTTCCTTGGTACGTCGTGTCTCCACCCGCGTGTTGAGCCTTATCGATACACCTCTCTGACCTGCGTACTCCATAAGGTGAACACAAAATACGAACTTTTTTGAGGTTCACGCTTGCGTCTGGGGGAGACCTCCTGTATTATGTTTTCTCGCGCTGAGGGGCGCAGACAACAACCGATTGGGATGTCGTCTAATGGCAGGACAGCGGATTCTGGTTCCGTCAATGGGGGTTCGACTCCCTCCATCCCAGCCAAGTTGTTTGCTCCTTCTAGTTGGCCCGTTCGTCTAGCGGTTCAGGACGCCGCCCTCTCAAGGCGGAGATCACCGGTTCGAATCCGGTACGGGCTACCAACAGTTTACAGGCCGGTTAACCGGCCTGTTTTGTTATCTGAACTCGAATGCTCCGCTAGCGTTAGCAAGTCGACAATTCCTTGATGGTTGCGGGGATGCTTTGAATTCGTTTTTGCGCTACAACCACGCGCCTGTTGCGCATCATCAAACGTACAATAGGTATGTAACTCTCTAGGGACCTTGTAGGAGCACTATGGTTGATTCGACCAATACAGCAGCCCCAAAGCCTCGCGTTGACGCGCAACCCGCAGGCGGCGACGACCATAAGAGCGCGCGCCGCGGAGCCATCTTCATCGGCTTCGCGCTTCTCTGCTTTGTCGTGTATCTGGTTGCAACCGGCCAGGTTGCTCAGTTCATGGATGCTATGAAGAACGTTCAGGCTCCTTGGCTTATCGCTGCCTGCGTCTGCATGCTGCTCTATCTCATCTTCGGTATCGCCGCGTATGCGATCGCCGTCTGGCTCGATCCCAATTCTCCCGTGGGTATCCGCGACCTTATCTCGGTCGAGGCCAGCGGTATCTTTTTTGGCAACCTGACGCCCATGATGATGGGTTCCACGCCCGCGCAGATCTACCGCCTCACCAAAGCCGGCCAAAACGTGGGAGAGGCCGGAGCCACGCAGTTCACGCGCTTCATAGTCTACCAATTCGGCTTGGTTGTCTGGGGAGCGATTCTGCTCGCCGCCCGTATGCCGTTCTTCTTGGAGCGCTATTCGGACGTCCAAGCGCTAACCATCCTGTGCTTCTTCAGCTTTGGCGGGCACGTCATGATCCTGCTCATGATCTTCGCCATCGCCCTTATGCCCAAGACGGTTATACGCGTGGCCCACTGGGGCCTTACCATCCTTGCACGCGTTGGCGTCTCCACTGCCAAGGTAGAGCGCTGGCGCGCCTTTGTTGATGGCGAGGTATATTCCTTCTCCGAGAAGTTCAAGCTCTCTGCCGGTCACTTCAACTCGATGGCGCTCACCGTGGTCATTACCATGCTGCAGCTTGCTTTCTTCTACTTGGTCCCGTATTTCATCATGCTGGCGTTTGGCAAGCACGATGTCGATTTCCTCTCCGTCATGGCGGCCTCGGCGTTTGTTCAGCTCTTGAGCTCCGCTGTCCCGCTTCCCGGCGGCACGGGCGGCGCCGAAGGTGGCTTTGCGCTGTTCTTGGGACACTTCTATGGCGAGGCGGCCACGGCCGGCTATCTGCTGTGGCGTCTGATCACCTTTATCGCGCCCACCATCCTGGCGGCGCCCCTTTTGGGTCTTAAGAGCGCGCATAATGAGAGCATCCACGCGCGTTTGGATCGGCTGGTCGGTAAGCCCAAGCAGAAGCGTTCGGGAAAAAAGGGTGCCTCTCACGGCGCTACTCCGCATCATCACGCAGACACGGTTTCCGTCGCCCTGCATGAGGTTGAAGGCGCCAGAGCTGCCCAAAACGCCGTGGAATCTCCCGCCGTCACTCCTGAGCCCAGTGCCAGCGCTGTAAAGCCTTCTAGGGCTTCTCACGCACGCGTCCATGTTCGCAGGACGTCTGAGGGCATCACCGTTTCTCCAACGATGATGAAGAAGAAGCGCGCCGCCAGCAAGCGCTAGGATCAGCTGGAACATAGATTGGAAACGCCCCGTCCACCTGAGCGCCCGTTGTGAGGGCTAGGTGGACGGGGCGTTTATTGGTTTCGCTATAAACGTGTTCGGTAAAAAACGGGAGCACCCTAAACGCGCGTAAGCGCGCAAGGTGCTCCCGCCTCATGGTTGCTCTAGGGCTAGGTTACTGGTAGCGGAGGCATTCCACCGGATCGAGCTTTGCTGCGCGCCGCGCGGGATAGTAGCCAAAGATGAGGCCGATTCCCACCGAGAGACCAACGGCGAGCAAAATGGTCTGAGGGGCGATGAGGGGCGTGATGGCTCCCGAGGTGCCCATACTCGACGTAAGGTCCATCGAGCTTGCCACGGTGGCTAGCGCCCATGCTATCGCGAAGCCCGCGATGGTTCCAATGATGCCTCCGGTCACGCACAGCGCTGCCGATTCGGTAAGGAACTGGGCTGTGATATCTCGTCTGGTGGCACCAAGCGCGCGCCTGATGCCGATCTCGCGGATGCGCTCAGTTACGTTGGTGAGCATCATGTTCATGATGCCTATGCCGCCAACCAGGAGGGAGATTCCGGCGACGGCGCCCATGATGAGCTGGAAAGACATCATGAAGCTGTTGAGCGAATCTATGGAGGACTTCATGGAGTAGCAGTAGATCATATCCTGCGCCTCGTCCTCTGAATAGCCCATGATGGTCGCAAGCTTGGTAGTGGTCTCGCTCATCACCGCGTCCACGTCCTCGCCTTCGCGGACAAGGCCGATGACTTGCGATAGGTACTCGTCCCCCTGGTTGAAGTCATTTTGTACCGTGCCCATGGGGAAGAAGGCCTGCATATAGTCTTCGCTAGGGTATTGCGATTCGCTAACGCCCACGATGAGGTAATCGCGGCAGTTGAGCTCAACGGTTCTACCCACAACAGATGCTTGCGGGTCTCCAAAGAGCATCTTGATGCCATTGCGCTCGATAATGCATACGCGAGCGTCGGCAGATTCCTCTTGTTGGGAGAACAAGCGGCCTTCGACCAGCTTGAGCTGGCCCGTCATCTCGTAGTATTGATTGGAGGCGCCAGTTATGCTGATGCTGATGTCCTTATCATTCGCTTTTTTCTGGGCGTATGACATCGCCGTGCCCTCGATGGCCTCATATGACGGCATGACGGCTTTGAGGTCGTCGACGGTGTCTTGATTCATGGCGCCGGCGGCGGAAATGTATACTAATCGCGCGGCGTTGAGGCCAAGGCCGCTTACCAGGTTGTTTCTCACGCCGCCGATGAGCGAGGTCATAGCGATCACCGAAGCGATGCCTATGACTATGCCCAAGATGGTGAGCAGGCTGCGTCCCTTGTTGGCTTCGAGGGCTCGAACCGCTTCGCGGAGCAAGTCACGCGCGCTCATCGTCCACCTCCCATTGTGCTGATTATGCCGCTGGTGTCTTCGTGATAGAGCCTGCCGTCACGGATGGATACGATACGGTCCGCCTCGGCTGCCACGTGCGAGTCATGGGTGATGAGGACGATTGTCTTGCCGGTGTCCTTCAACCTATGGAAGGTCTCAAGCACCATGCGGCCGGTATGCGAGTCCAGGTTGCCGGTGGGTTCGTCGGCCAGGATGATGGCTGGGTCGTTGACAAGGGCGCGAGCGATGGCGACGCGTTGCATCTGGCCGCCCGAGAGCTCGTTGGTGCGGTGGTCGTAGTGATCGACCGGAAGTCCCACCGCTTGCAAGGCGTGAACGGCCATCATCTCGCGTTGGAAGCGCGGGGCCTGCGTGTAAGCCAGGGGCAACATGACATTGTCGAGCACGCTCATGCGGGGGAGGAGGTTGAAGCTTTGGAATACGAATCCAATACGGGTGGCGCGAACCTCTGCAAGCTCGTCATCGTCCAACTCCGCGACGTTGAGACCTTCCAGAAGATACGTTCCCGATGTGGGCGTATCGAGGCATCCTAAGATGTTCATGAGCGTCGACTTGCCAGAACCCGATGGGCCCGTAATGGCAACAAACTCGCCGGGCTGCACGCTAAACGTGATGTTATGCAGCACGTGGGCAAAGCCTGCATCCGACTCGAAGATGCGATGGATCCCCCGTATGTCGATGACGGGTCTGGCCATTAGAGCATCACTCCGGACGAATCAACGGACATGCCATCGTCAAAGCCCGCATCTCCGGTGGCGCCGATAAGCAGGACTTCGCCGTCAGCGACGGAGGACTCGGGCAGCGATGCATTGGGGTCGGTCTGGTTGGGGTCGCCCTGCGGCTCCTCGCTATCTGGTGCGGGCTTGCCGATAACGGCGAAGTCATCGTTTTTCGTCACAACGGTCACGTCGCGCCGTTCGGAGGCTTGCGTCTCTGCATCGGTTTGCACCATCACGTAATAGTTTTGTCCGTCGTCGGTCATCAGCGCCATCGCGGGCACCATGATGACGTCGTCGAGCTGTTCGGTAATAAGCGACACCTTCGCTGTCATTCCGGGCTTAAGGCGGGGGTCGGGTTGAGCGATCAGGATATCGACATCGAAACTTACGGAGCTGGAGCCGTCGTAGCTCATCATGCCGCCGTCTGTGGAAGCGATGGAGGCGATGCCGGTCACGCTGCCCTGCAGGGTTAGGTCGGGGAACGCCGGGAAGGTAACATTGGCGGTCTGCCCCACGGCGACCTTCGCGATGTCTTCTTCGCTTACCTGGACGGTGACCTTCATCTGCGACAGGTCGGCGATCTGCATAATGGACTTTCCGGATTCCACGCCGGTTGCAGAGGCGCCCACCTGAGCGTTCATTTCAACGATGTTTCCGTTGCACGGAGCAGTCACGGTGCGCTCGGCTGCCTTGGCGACAGCTTGGTCGTATCCCTCCTGCGCTGCTGCCAGGGCGCGCTTGGCCGCGTCGACGGTGTCTTGGGAAACCTCGTAGGAGACGTTTCCCTCTTCATCGGTCACCTCGGTGCCGCGCTTGGCGGTAGCGAGCTCCGATTTGGCGGCATCAACGGATCTCGCCGCCTCGGCTATGGCGCGGTCTAGTTCGTCGTTTTTGATGGTCATAAGCACATCGCCTTTGGCGACCGCCTGGCCTGCGCTCACATTGACCGTAGCGATGGTTCCTTCAATAGTGGGGGAGACCACCGTGGAGGAGAGCGGTTCCAAGGTTCCCTTTGCATCGACCTCGTTTGAGTAGGTACCGCGGTATGCGACGTCTGTAATGGGCGCGTACGCTTCTTCTGCGGGAGGCTTGTTGAGCGCGCTGTAGGCTATGCCGCCGATGGCGATTATTCCTATGGCTATACCGGCGGCGATGGCTCGATGGGCCAGCTTCTTCTTGCGGCGCTCGGCGCGACGGGCCTTCAGCTTCGCATACGCCTCGGCATCGGAGGCATCCATTCCCATGTTCTCATGTACGGCCTGATCTCCTTCTGCCGCCATAACCGGCATGGTTACGGTCGCGCCGGCGTCGGGATCGTCTGCGGGCTTGCCCGGTTTGATAACGGGAATAAGATTGGCCAGCTTCGAGGGTCTCTCGGGATCTGGATTCGGCTTGTCGGCCATGATGGCTCCTATCTAAAGGGTCGATGATTCTCAAGATCGAAAGATTCCGTGCCATTTTTCGATGATACCTATAGTCAAGTTGGGCAAAGCTATGAATTAGGTGACAGTACCGTCATAAATGCAAAGCCAGCTTAAGCTAGGTCCTCACGCAGCGACTCCACCACGTTGTTCGCGTTGCTTTTTCGCAATGCGTAAGCGGTACTTGCCGCGAGAACAAAAAGCACTACTAAAGCCGCCAAGGCAATCCATGCGGGAGGCAGGGCGAATCTGGCGTCGACAAGAACTCCCCCCGCGATAAACAGCAATCCCGATATGGCTCCAACGGCAAGGATGAGACCCAGAGCCAAACCGCGAATCGCATAGCTGGCGCATTCTCGGATAATCATCTTGCGAAACATCTTGTTGTCGATACCTATTGATCGCAGGATCGCGAACTCTCTTCTGCGCAGCACAAATGAGGTCGAGATAGTGTTGAACACGTTCGCGATGGCAATGAGCGTGGTTATGCCCGCGAAACATCCCGTGAAGATCTTGACGGATAGGATGATGGCGCGCTGGGTCCTCGTGGATTCCGTGGAATCGTTTGCGGATCCATAAGGATAGACCGCGCGGTTGTTGAGCATTGTCTTGAGTTCGCGCGAGAGTTTTTCCGTTGCCTGACGGGGATTTGCCGAGGTGAACGAATACGTGGTCGAAAGAGGGAACATATGTGCTCCGCCGCTGCCCTCGCTCGGGTAGAACGAGAAGGGGTTGTTTTCACCCCATCTCGATGTAATAGAGATGCCCGATGCCATCTCTTGAGCGCGGGCGCCATCAACCGTGGGCGTCGCGGCTTTCGATATGGTTCCAAGCGCACTGACCGGCAGGATGAGCATGGGCGAGAATACCGACGTGTCCGCGGCGCAGGCGGGGGCGGTGTCGGAGATACTCCCTATCGGCAGTTCATAGGTGCCCTGTACGGCTGCTTCGATTGGGAGGCGTATCGACGTCGCGCTCTCGTCGTAGAAATAGTATTCCATCTCAGGTTGTCCGTCTTGTCCTACCCTAATAGCGTAGGGCGATGACTGGTCGATAGCCCGGATGCAGGTGTAGAGGGTCGCCGTACCGGTATTGGAAAAACTCCTCACCATGTAGCGCTTGCCATCCCATTGGTCAAACGCTCCGTTGAAGCCAACGGCTACGGGATTGGCGGGATCGCAGTACTCGTCTTTATTTAAACCGAGCGACTCGATATATGAACTCCAGGATTCATCGTCTACAAACTCAAGGTGGATGATGCCGTAGTAGGAATCATCGATGATGGTGGGAGGGTCGTCAGAAAGCGCATCGGTCTCGCTTTGGATGGAATCGAGCGCGCGGGCGTTGTACACGCCGTTAGACAGGCTGCCGTAGCTCGATATGAAGGACGAGTAGCCCACTAGCTCCGCATCGCTTGCGCTCTCAAGTTTATCTCCAACTGCCCGTGCGTCCGCGAGAAGGTCGGTGATCGACTCGCCCTCTTGGATCTCGCGGTCCAGATACGCCGTTATATCGACTCCTTGGGCACCCACGATATCGACCGCTTGCTCAAGATACTGAATCAGCGCACCACTGAGGACCAGCAGGGCGACCGATATGGCGAGCGATACAACCGCGATGCGGCCCTTTGAGTTGGGCCGGTTGAGGTTTCTGCGCGCAAGAAGGTGGGGTATGCCGCCAAATGCAATATAGACCTTGTCGATTTTGCGCGAGAAGTCTCGCAGGATGCCCCTATGCCGTAAAGGGCACGTGATGGCCGCGTAAAGACGATGGCTTGCCAGCGCACCTTGCGGATCGCGAGGCTGACGGAGAGCGTCGATGGCAGTGGCCTTGCTGGCTCGAATCGCGGGAACGGCGGTTGAAACCAACAGCGTTGCGGCTTCAACCGTGATGATGCCGATGAGAACGGGAGCGGACACCACGACGTGGATCGTTGCGTTTGCGGATTCGATCGCGCCGTTACCGTAGAGCAACGCGAGCAGGCCGTCTTGGGAGAGTGCGAATGCTGCGCGCATGCTGGCTATGCCAAGGAGAATTCCTGCGGGGATACCGGCTAGACCTAGGACGGCCGCTTCGGTAAAGATGGAGACCCGCAGCTGGCTTTTGGATGCGCCTATGGACGATAGCAGGCCGAACTGCTTGGTGCGCTCAGCTATCGAGATCGCGAACGAGTTGTAGACCAATGTCACCGATGCTGCGAGCACGATGCCCGACAGCAGGCATCCTATGGCCCAAAAGGCTGCCGATACGGGCGTGTCTTCAGTTAACCCCTGATAGGTGAGCAGGTTGTTGTGCAGGGTTGCAGAAACCGCGCCGCTGTCCTGGTCGAATCGATGCGACAGTCCCTCTATCTCTGGGTAGCTGCTCAGGCCGTCTGCGCGAACGTAGAGCGTTGAGCGGATGGGCTCTATGCCGTTATCGTCATACGTGATAAACGAATAACCCGCCGGGGTGTTCCAGAACTCATTTTGCGTGCCCTCCATCGAGTACATGCCTACGATGGTATAGGTTCGCATGGGGGCAACGTTGACGAGCTCTTCCGTCACGTCGCCTCGCTCGTCGATCTGTACCGAGTAATTCTCGTCCAAATCTATATACTGGCCCTCGGATTTCGCCCGACGCGTTCCCAAGGCCATCCCTACGGTCGAACCCACCATAAAACTGCTGGATTGCTCGAAGCCATCATGTTCAAAGCCCTCGTCATAGGTGTATCCGCGAAGGGACTCGGGGATGATTATCTCTGAGGAGGTTTTGGGAAGACGGCCTTCCGCAAGGGTGATGTTGGGAAGAATTCGTTCGCCCTGGTTTTCTTTGGGAAGAGACGATAGGGAGAAATACGTAAAGTAGCCATCGTTCTCTTCCGACGAATCGGCGAGTGCGAACCCGTAGCGCTCGACTTCTGCCGATTCCGTTATCAGCTTGTCCGAAAGGGCGTCTTGAACGTCATTTTGGGTAGCGTTTGCGAATGCGATCTGCCACGATCCGGATGCGTCGATGGTCGAGGTAACCAAAAGGTTGCTGAGCGTTTCCACCGATCCAAAGATGGCGGTTAGCAAAAGGCTTGAAAGCATGATGCCAAATAGCGACACCAGCGTGCGAACGTAATTTACTTTTAAGGTGCGCGCGGCGATGCGGGAGAAGATATTCATGACGCTATCCCCTGCGGTTATCGCTGACCAGATGTCCATCTTCGATCGCGATTACGCGATCTGCCATAAGCGCTATATCTTCGTCATGGGTGATGACGATCAGCGTCTGCTTGAGACGCTTGTTGGAATCTCGCAAGAGTCGCATGACTTCGGCTGAGTTTTTGCTATCGAGATTGCCCGTCGGCTCGTCTGCGAGCACGATGGCGGGGGAGTTCATAAGCGCCCGGCCCACCGCGACGCGCTGCTGCTGCCCGCCCGATAGTTGCGATGGCATATAGTGTTCGCGTCCCGAAAGCCCGAGCGCGCGCGTTAATTGTTCTAGACGCTCTTGGTTGACCCGCCTACCGTCCATGAGTACGGGCAGGGTCATATTTTCGATAACGTCGAGAACGGGGATGAGGTTGTAGAACTGGTAGATAAGGCCGACTTCCCTACGACGAAAGACGGCGAGTTGCTCGTCGGTGCGTCGGTAGATATCTTGGCCCTGCACGTAGACGGAACCAGATGTGGGCCGGTCCACGCCGCCGATTATATGGAGCAACGTGGACTTTCCAGATCCGGACGACCCCACGATGGCTATGAATTCGCCCGCTTCAACTGTAAACGACACGTCGTCCAGCGCGCGCACCGCTGTGTCGCCTTCGCCGTAGATCTTGGTGAGATGTTCAACCGAAAGTATGCTCATGCTCGTCCTTTGTATGGTGGGGGAGCGCCGAGCCGAGTCGTGTTTGGGCTCCCCCGTGATATGACACCTACCATACTGTATGGACGGGCTTTCTGCCATATGACCGACGCGTGACTATTCTGTCACGGTTGGCGATGTCAGATTGCTAGTCGATCCGCTTTGATAAGTCGGTTGCCGCCATGCCCTGCGTGGGGTCCTGTCGCTTTTCAAACAGCGGGCTTTCGGGATCGTTCCATAGCCCCTCGGCAACGCGCTTCCAGGCCTGAGCGTACTCGCGCGTCTTGTCGCGCAACTGGTCGGGAGACTCCTTTTCGACCAGGTCGGTCGATACGGCGCCGGATTCTTCGACCATCTTTGGCAGCATGTCGGGGTTTTCCAGCATAGGGCAGGGCATAAGGTGGTTTGTGTTGAACGGCTGCTGTCGATAGTACTCCATAAAGAGGGGGGAGCGCAGCGCGTCGAGCAGGGATGCGTTATGGATGTTGACGTTGGAATAGTGGATAAACACACAGGGTTCCACGTCGCCCGCGGCGTTGATGTGCAGGTATCTGCGGCCGCCAGCAATGCATCCGCCAACATACTCGCCATCGTTTTGGAAATCGAGGGTGAACAGCGGCTTTACCTCGCGCATCTTGCGGACAAACTCATACACGTGGGCGCGCTGCTCCATGGTGGGCATAAGCTCTTTGGGTGCGCCGGCGCCTACGGGCATGTAGTGGAACAGCCAGCAGAACAGGGCCCCCTTGTCGATCATCCAATCAAAGTATTCCTCGCTGGCGATGGCGTCTGCGTTCTGGCAGGTCCAGCATGCGGAGATGCCAAACGGGATGCCGCGGGCGCGCAGGAGATCCATGGCGTGGTCGATCTTGTCATACGTGCCCTCGCCACGGCGTGAGTCCGTGGTCTCACGGGTTCCCTCGGCTGATATCGCCGGTACAAAGTTGGCGACGCGGATGATGTCGTCGCAGAACGCCTCATCGATGAGCGTGGCGTTGGTGAAGCACAAAAACACGCAGTCTTGGTGCTTCTCGCAGAGGCGGATGACATCGGCCTTGCGAACCAGGGGCTCGCCCCCGGTGTAAATATAGATGTGGCAGCCGAGCTTTTTTCCCTGTTCGATAATCGAATCGATTTCGTCAAGCGTCAGGTTGAGCGCGTGGCCGTACTCTGCGGCCCAGCAGCCAGTGCATCTAAGGTTGCAAGCGCTTGTGGGATCGAGAAGAATTGCCCACGGGATGTTGCAGCGATACTTCTCGCGCATCTTTTCCTGTTTTGGCCAGGCGAGAATGTTAGCGTCCGCTATAAGGGTTTTAAGGAGTCGCGAGCGCATGAGGGGATTGAGGTCGAAAACCTTCATCATCAACTCGTACCAGTTGGTTTTAGCCTCGATCGCATGAGAGAACGCTGCGCGTTGCGTTGGGAACACGTCGTCAGGCGTGAACTTGTTGACCAGTCCCATGATCTTTTCGATATGCTCCGCTGGGTCCTCGTCCAAATAATCGATGATTTTGTACAGTGCAAGACGTTCCGCAGCTTCGGTAATAGCCATACGTACTCCTTCCAAGTGCGCAACAACTGTGGAAATAGTACTCATAAGTTGACTAAACCACAACTGGGGAATAGTCTAATATGTGTAAGCAACGAACGTGAATGCGCTGTGGTGTATTCCACGTCTCCAAGCCAGAGGTGGACTATGAGTAGAAACGCTAAGCACATCGATCGACGCGTCTTGCGTAGTCGCAAGGCGATCATCGAGGCCTTCGATAGACTCCTTGAGGAGAAGGAGTTGGACCAGATCACCGTTTCCGCGATTGCTCGTGAGGCCAATATCGATCGTAAAACGTTCTACGTCCACTTCGGCACCATCGACGGTCTTCTGGATGCGCTTGCTGAAGAGCGCGTGGACGAGATTCTCGATGTCATGGAGGATGCGCTATCCGCGGCCTCACCCGATATGGAGCTGGAAGTTGCGGTCGCTAAATTCTTTGACATCGCTAACCAGGTGGTGTGCACCAAATTGGTTGATTCGGTATGTCGACGCAAATCTTTTCCAGCAGACGAGTTGCTCACTCGCGTGCTCAAGTCTTTCAAAGTTAAACTGGTAGAGCGCGATATGCTTTTTGCTCAAATACCTGATGACTTATTGGAGTTTCACCTTTCCTACATTATGGGTGGAATAATCTCCATTTATAAGAGCTGGGTCAATTCTAATAGGTCGGTTTCTGTAGAGCAGGTTTCCCAGATTGCCCATGAGTTGATCATGCATGGTCTCGACTCGCTTAAGGCCGATCTTGCCGATAAGAAAGAGGGTGGAGAGACCAGAGCACTCGCATCTTCGTGTTAGCATGGATGAGGCTTAATCGACAATCATCGCCCGCATGGTGCGGGCAGGGGGCATCATGGCTGACAAAATTCTTCTGGTCGAGGATGATCCGCTCATCATCTCTTCGCTTACGGAGCTTTTGCATGCGGAAGGGTATGCGGTCGATAGCGCGGATTCTCAGCAGGAAGCGATTTCCAAGGCTTTGGCCTCCTCTGCCGGTATCGCCGGGGCATCCACCTATGCGTTGGTGCTTTTGGACGTAACGCTGTCCTCCGGCAACGGTTTTGCCGTCTGCAGCGCAATCAAACAGGCGGCTCCTACTCTTCCGGTCATCTTTCTTACCGCGTCCGATGACGAATTCAACACGGTTACGGGTATCCAGATGGGGGCTGACGATTACATCGCCAAGCCCTTTAGGCCGCGCGAGCTCCTTGCTCGCGTCGCATCGGTGATTCGCCGGTCGCAGCCTCAGCGGCGAGCCATCGCGCTTGGCCCCTTGGTTATCGATGCCGATAGGGCCCATGTTGAACGCGACGGTAAAGAGGTGCCTTTATCCGCCCTTGAATACAGGCTTTTGCTATTGTTCGCCCTAAATGCGGGCAAGCTGGTTTCACGAGACATGATTCGCGATGCCCTTTGGGATGATGCGGGTACCTATATCGAGGAAAACACGCTCTCCGTCTACATCAAGCGCCTGCGTGACAAGATTGAGGACGATCCTACTCATCCTCGGCTTATCGTCACTGTACGAGGCCTTGGCTACAAGGCGCAAGGGTAGCGCGCGATGCTTCGCAACAGGGAGATCGCCCGTTTTTCCGCCGGCGTGCTGGCAATTTCCGCCGCCGCGGTAGCCGCAGCCTATTGTTTTGTCGGCGACGCCGCCGCTGCATGCGTTGCGGCGACCGTTATACTGCTTACGTGCGTTTTTGCCGTATTCACCCACGCTCGATACCAAGAGCTGTCCTTGCTTTCGTCCAAAATCGATGCGATTCTCAACGGCGACCGCAACTTGTCTTTTGAGGGCATGCAAGAAGGCGAACTTTCCATCTTGGCGAACGAGCTCGATAAAATGGTATCGCGCCTTTACCTTACAACGGACCAGTTAGAGCGCGAGAGCGCTTCGCTCGCAGATTCGCTCGCAGACATCTCCCATCAGCTTAAGACGCCCATGACTTCGATGTCGATTATGTGCGAGCTCATGAAGACCCGCGTTAGAGAATCTTCCAACATCGATGAGGATGACGCACGCTACTTGCTTGGAAAGCTCCGGTCTGTACAGCTTCTGCAAGAGCGCGTTCGTTGGCTGGTCTCGGTCCTCCTCAAACTCGCCCGCATCGATGCCGGTGTTGTCAAGCTGGCAACCCAGCAGGTTGATGCCGCCGTAGTCGTGAAGGAGGCGGCCGAATCGCTTGCGATCCCGTTTGATCTCGCCAACGTTGAATTGGTTTTGAATCTTGAAGACGGAAGCAGCTATATCGGCGACGCGGCATGGAGCCGAGAGGCGATTCTAAACGTGATGAAGAACTGCATGGAGCACGCGGGCGAGGGCGGGTGCGTTGAGGTGAGCGTTTCCCATGATGCGCTTGCGTGCAGGATCTGCATACAAGATACTGGTCCTGGAATTTCGCCAGAAGACCTTCCCCATGTGTTCGAACGCTTCTACCGCGGCGAGGATTCCGGTGAGGCGACCGCGACCGACCCTTCTGGCGTGGGGATAGGGTTGTCGCTTGCCCAAAGCCTAGTATCGGCCCAGGGCGGCGCCATCAAGGCATCAAATGCACGCGATCGCGACGGGGCGGTTTTGGGAGCGCGCTTCGATATCGTCTTCTTCTCTGTTACCGTGTAGATGGCGCTTGCATAACAAGACGCCGGAACCTCCTTTGTTGGGGTCCCGGCGTTATTGCATTACCAGTGAACTATGACGCAGATTCCCTGCTTGACCAGGCTATAGAGTTCACCTGCTTTATCGGGTGGAAGGTTCACGCAGCCGTGGCTTCCCACATACGTGTAGGCGCTGGGGTTTGAGAAGCTCGCAGAAGACTGCCAATCGGCATCGTGGAGGCCCACGGCGCCGCCAATGAAGGGCATCCAGTACTTCACCGGGGTTTCATACTCGCGTTCGCCAGTTTCAGGGTCGATGGCGCCGCGCAGCGTGATGTTGGTACCGCACTGGTTCATGCGGTACACGCCGGTGGGCGTGGCGTTGCCCTTGTTGGGGTTACCCGTGATGCAACCGGACTCCCATTGAAGGGTTCCGGAGGCATCGTAGTAGCGAGCATGCTGCTCGGTGAGGTCGATGTCAACGTACTCCGCCCAGTCCTTCTCGCCCTGTTTGGTAAAAACGGCGCCAGAGCTGGTGCAGGGAATCTCAAGGTCACCTGCGGTCTTGTTGGCAACTGCATCTTGAATCGAACTGACCAGTTGATCTTCGTCCACATTCCAGCCGTACGTGCCGCCGTCGATCTGCACGGTCTTGCCATCGGGGCGCGTGTAGGTGCGCAGCGTGCCCACGGTATCAAGCGTGGATGCAAGGGTGCGGATCCATTCCTCAAGCTTGGCGCTGTCAAGCGCAGGGGCAAGGGCGTCGTCAAAGGTGATGAATTGCGAAAGCGTCGAGCCATCGAGCGAGCCCACGTTCGTCCCGCCGAGCTTGAGGGCAAGATCGGCGCCTATAAGTTCGTTAGCCTGCGCGCACGCCTGCGAAAGCTGCTCGCCGGTGGCGCCGGTGGCGAACTGCTCAAAATCATCCTGAGTAAGCTCAAGGTCGGTGTCAAGCATCGCGATAGCGCGAAGCGCATCCTGGTAGATGCCGTCGTCCTTTATCTTGACGTTCTTCTTTGCCTGTTCTAGCGTGAACGTTCCCAACGAAGCGTCGTAGGCGCTCGCCGCATCAAAGACTCCGCTGCGGCCTTGGTTATATGAGTCCACGGCTTCTTGCAGTTTGCTTTTAAAATCGCCCTCGTCGAACGAATCGGGAAGGTCCGGGGTTTCGCTGACAGGTTGGGTGGATTTGGACGATGAAGAGGTCGGGGAGCTTAGGGACTCAAAGAGTTTCACCGGCCAGATAAGGCTTTCGGAATGCTCTAACATCTCGCGCGTGCGTCGGTCCGCATCGATTAGCGATGTGGCATTTACGGGCCTATAGGTCCATGAGAAGTCGTTGCCCGTGATTGTGAGCGAATAAGACATCGCGGCTTTTTGCAGGCGCGACGCCGCATCCGCCTGCTGCAGCCAGGAGACGTCGACTCCGGCGATCTGCGTACCGGGGTAGTAGCGGTTGGCGAAGACGTAGGCGCCCGCTCCGTATCCTGCGGCCAGTAAGGCAACCCCTATGGCCAGGGCTACCTTGGGCGCACTTTTCTTGCTGCGCGGCTTCTCGTTCCCATCTTGGGACGCGCTGTCTTTTGGCGCAAAGTGATTGCCGCCCTTTTTATCAGCGGCTCGGGCAATGTCCGGAAGGCGGTCCCTGCTGGCGGGATCTAGCGGGTTGGGGCCGGTGATGGTCTCGAAAGGTGACTTGTTGTTCTGATACGAGTTCATTTGATCACTTTTTGAGGTTGGGCGCCCTTTTGTTGGTTTGGCGCTAACGAATGTTGTCGCAAGTACAGCATTATAGTCGCCGTCAAGCGTTCAACCGCTGGATAGGAGAAATTACGCGCAAGCCCCGCATCGAGCGCAGGCCGAGAGCGCCGATGGCGCGATCGCGATGCCGCCCTTTGCGGTTTCCCGCAAGCTCGAAGGCATGGCGTGGCCAACCGCCAGCATGACTTTCGCCATTTCATCAAAGGGAACCAGGCTCTCAATGTTGGACAGGGCGAGCTGCGCGGACGAGAACGCGCACGCTACACCTATGGCGTTGCGGTTTTGACAGGGGACTTCAACGAGTCCGCCAACGGGGTCGCAGACAAGTCCAAGGAGGTTGGAAAGCGCGATAGAAGCTGCGTCAAGGGCTTGCTTGGGCGTGCCTTTGAGCATCTGCACCAGTGCGGCTGCGGCCATGGCGGCGGCGCTTCCCACCTCTGCCTGGCATCCGCCCTCCGCTCCAGCGACGCAGGCGGACGTGGTGAGGATCAGCCCCACGGCAGCGGCGCAGTACAGGGCTTCCATAATTTCTTCGTCCCCAAGGCCCAGGTTCTCGGCCAGGGCTAAAATGCACCCCGGGACTACGCCCGCAGACCCTGCTGTAGGTGCGGCCACAATGACTCCCATGGCCGCGCTGCGCTCGAGTACCGCCATGGCGCGCGCGACCGCTTGCGTTTGCACACTGCCCATGAGCGGCGCGGCATAGCGAGCGAAGCCCTCTTCTGCTACCTGCTTCGCCTCGCCACCAATGAATCCCCCGAGCGAGCGCCTTGGCGATGCTATAGGTGAGGTGGTCTCGCACTTCATGACCTCGAGCACGCGCTTCATGGAGACGGTCGAGTGCTCGGCGCCCAGCAGGCGGCGTTCGCGTTCCGCCATCACTCCGCCAATGGTGAGACCCATGTCCTCGCAAGCTTTGAGAAGCTGCTGGCCGTCGTCAAAGAGTTCTTTGGTTGAGACGCCGGGCGACAACGTAGATGCCGAGCCGGGAAGTTTGATGTAGGTAGCATGGTCAACGACGCCGAGTTCTTGCACCAGCGGCAAGACGGACTCTGCCGGCGTCCCGTCGGTTTCGAACACGGTGTAGGCGCGACCTCCCTGCTCTGTTCTGTAAGTGCGGCAAAAGGCAATGTTGACGTCAGCATTGGCAAGAAGGGACGTAAGCGATGCGAGCGCTCCCGGGGCGTCGCGATGCGAGACGAACAAAGTAGAATACATGCCGGAGATGTCGACGCCCACGCCGTTGATACGCGTGATGCGCATCTTGCCGCCACCCAGGCTCTCGCCACGCACCTGCGCCTTGGAGCCCCGGTCATCGACCATGTCGATGTCGACCGTGTTGGGGTGAATGGACCCGTCGTCCCCGGCGATGGTGAAGCTGTATTCCATGCCGTGTTTATCGGCCAGCTCGAAAGCATCTTTTATGCGCTCGTCGTCGGTGTCGAGCCCCAAAATGCCAGCAACCAGCGCGCGGTCCGTACCGTGGCCGCGATACGTGTGGGCAAAGCTGTTCCACAGGGTAAAGTGCGCTTGGACGATGCGCCCTTCAAGTAGCGAGGCGGCAACTTGAGCGCACCTAAGAGCTCCGGCGGTGTGAGAGGAGGACGGACCTACCATGACGGGTCCCAAAATCTCAAAGGCGGATGTGGTCGCAAGCGTTTGAGGCGTGGAAGCCATGGGGGTTCTCCTATCGAGGTGCGTGAGCGGCTGGCGATTTTCCCGGAACGGGCAAAAGCGAAAGGTCCGAACAACCTTAAGAGTCGTTCGGACCTATTGTAACGTGAGCGTTGTCCTTACAGCGCGAGCACGCGGGCGCGGTCGATCCTTGCCAGGCAGTCGTCCTTGCCAATAAGAGCCATGGTCTCGCCAAGCGGGGGAGATACCATGTTGCCGCACACGGCTACGCGAACGGCCTGGAATACGATGCGCTTCTTTGCATCAAGCGCCTCGGGAAGGGGCTCTAGCGCGCCATCGATAGTCTCGGGAGTCCAGGCATTTGCGGAAACTGCTTCGAGCGCCGCGCGCGCGGCGTCGAGAACGGCCCCCATGCCCTCCTTGGCAAGGCCCTTGGCGACGGACTTCTCGTCATATTCCAGCGTTTGGGCGGTAGCGAACACCGGGGCCGCGAAGCCGACAGCGTCTGCGGGCATCTTAGTGCGAGGCTTGACGATGGCGGCCAAGGCGTCAATCCAGGCCTCATCCGCCTCGAAGCCGTCATCGATCAGACCGACCTCATGCAGCTCGGGCAGCATGATCTGGTCGGCGAAATCGGCGTCGCTCATCGCGTTGATGTATTCCGCATTCATCCAATCGAGCTTTTTGGGATCGAAGGTCGCGGGGTTCTTTGAGATGCGTTCGAGAGAGAACTGGGACGCTAGGACATCGCGAGGAATAACGGTGGTCTCGCCATCGAGCGACCAGCCCAGAAGAGCCAGGTAGTTCACAAAGGCATCGGAAAGATAGCCGGCGTCGCGATACTCTTCTACGGACGTGGCGCCGTGGCGCTTTGAGAGCTTCTTGCCGTCTGCGCCCAAGATCATGGATATGTGGGCAAAGGTGGGAACGGGCGCCTCTAGCGCTTCGTACACCATGACCTGACGGGGGGTGTTGGAAAGATGGTCGTCACCGCGGATGACGTGGGTGATGCCCATCATGGCATCGTCTACAACGGTCGCGAAGTTATACGTTGGCGTACCGTCGGAGCGGAAGATGACAAAGTCATCGAGCTCTTTGGCATCGAAGACCACGTCGCCGTGGACCGCGTCATGGATCACCACGTCGCCTCGGTCCGCGGGAACCTTGATGCGCAGGACGTAGGGTTCCCCGGCATCGATGCGGGCTTGGGCCTCATCGCGAGAAAGGTCGCGGCAGCGGCGCTGATACCCCTGGAATGGGTCCTTGCGTGCCTGTGCGGCGGCGCGGTCCGCTGCCAGCTGCTCGGTCGTGCAGAAACAGGGATAGGCGCGGCCTGCGTCCCACAGCTTCTGGGCGGCCTCTTTGTACATGTCGAGGCGCTCGGTCTGAGCATACGGCCCAAAGTCACCGCCTACCTCGGGGCCCTCGTCCCAATCAAGGCCCAGCCAACGCATGGCGCGCAGGATGATCTGGGTGTTTTCGTCCGTGGAGCGGGTAGGGTCCGTATCGTCGATGCGCAGGATGAAGGTGCCGCCGTTCGCGCGAGCGAATGCCCAGTTGTAGATAGCCGTGCGGGCGCCGCCGATGTGCAGCTTGCCCGTAGGGGAGGGCGCGAAGCGGACTCGAACGCTAGAAGTCATGTAAGCTCCCGATATTCGTTGATGTTTGTTGCCATAGGCATTATAGAGCAGCCTGAGCCCAAGCGGCCTTCTTGGTGCGGCTCGAGCGTCAACTGTGCACAAGATGTGAGTGGATATTGGACAGCTGTGGAAGATACATTTTGCGTCCCTTCTTAGTTGTATAATGTGCGGGCATTGACCGGGGGAATGGTAACGGCCCCCGGCTGTTTTTTCGAAAGGGGCAGGTTAGATGCCAGATTTCAATCGTTCCACCCAGGAACACGCTCATGTTGGTCGGTCCTTTGTATTCACCTCCGAATCGGTGACCGAGGGGCATCCGGACAAGATCGCCGACCAAATATCCGATGCTATCCTCGATGCGATTCTCGAAAAGGAAGCGACCCTGCAGTCACAGGGCTATATTTCTCCTACCGGCGTTGCCGCCAACGTAGAGAACGTTCGCTGCGCGTGCGAGACCTTGGTCACCACCGGTTCCATCATCGTCTCCGGTGAGATTCGCACCCAGGCATACGTCGACGTGCAGCAGATCGCTCGCGACGTAGTTCGCCGCATCGGCTACGACCGCGCAAAGTTTGGTTTCGATTGCGAGACCTGCGGCGTCATCAACATGATTCACGAGCAGAGCCCCGATATCGCGCAGGGCGTGGACGAGAGCTACGATGCCCAAGCGGGCCGTACCACCGATCCGCTCGATCTTATCGGTGCCGGCGACCAGGGCATGATGTTCGGATACGCTTCGAATGAGACGCCCACCCTTATGCCCATGCCCCACTATCTCGCTAGCAGGCTCGCGGAGCGTCTCGCCGCTGTTCGCCATGACGGCACGCTGCCCTATCTTCGTCCCGACGGCAAGACGCAGGTCACCGTGCGCTATGAGGACGGAAAGCCCGTCGCCGTCGAGACCATCGTCATCTCCACGCAGCACGCCCCCGAGATCGAATCAATGGACTTTATCAAGGGCGACCTCAAGACCCATGTGATCGCACCCGTTATGCATGAGGCGGGCATCGATTGGGATAACGCCGAGCTCTACGTCAACCCTACGGGTCGATTCGTTGTCGGCGGTCCCATGGGGGATACCGGTCTTACCGGCCGTAAGATCATCGTCGACACCTACGGCGGCTACGGCCGCCACGGCGGTGGCGCGTTCTCCGGTAAGGACTGCACCAAGGTCGACCGTTCCGCCGCCTATTCGGCGCGCTGGGTTGCCAAAAACGTGGTCGCCGCCGGTCTTGCCGACCGCTGCGAGGTCGAGCTGGCATATGCGATCGGCGTCGCCCACCCGCTCTCGATCATGGTCGATACCTTTGGCACCGCCCATGTGGACGAGTCCGCTATCGAACGTGCCGTAACTTCCGTTTTCGACCTGCGCCCTGGCGCTATCATTCGCGATCTCGACCTGCGACGCCCCATTTTTGAGAAGACGGCAGCCTACGGTCACTTTGGTCGCGAGGACGCCGACTTCACGTGGGAGCGCACCGACCGCGTTGACCAGCTTCGCGCAGCCTGCGACATGTAGAATAGCCATATGGTGCACCGTGATGTAGAACAGTTGAGTTTGTTTGGAGCGCCCGCCACCGCGGGCGTTTCCTCATCTGCGGGCAAAGCCCCTCTTACAGAAGGCTCGGCGCCCACGGCCCCCGCCGGTACTTCGTATCCGCTCTACGCCTCCGTGGTCATCGACATTCCTTCCAGGGCGCTTTCCGACCCATTTGCCTACGGTGTCGAAGCGGCCTATGCGGACGATATCGATGAGGGGTCTGTTGTCCTCGTCTCCTTTGGGCGTCGCATGGTTATGGGCTACGTCGTCGCGTTGTCGCCCGTCCTCACCGAGCTTCCCGGTGCCGCCGATCTTGACCCATCCAAGGTAAAACCTATTCGCGACCCTCTCGCCTCATCCTCATGCAGCGAGCTGTTTGCTCCCGTTTCTTTTTGGATGAGCCGCGAGTACGTCGCCGCGCTCTCCGAGTGCCTACGGCTCTTTCTTCCTCCAGGCGGCACGCCGCGCCTTGTCAAGGGGGACGATGGGGTCTATCGCCTCAAAGAGCCCGCCGTGCACGCCGTCAGCGAGCGCGTGGTGTCCATCACGCCGGAGGGCGCGGATTATGCCCCGCTCGCGAACGCGCACCGCCAGCGCCAACTAATTGAGGCACTCTCCTGCGGCCCCGTCAGCACAAGGGAGCTCAATCTCCTGTATACGGATATGTCTTCTACAATTCGCACCCTCTCAAAAAAAGGCGTGGTAAGGGTGGACGAGCGCCGCGCATGGCGTGGGCCGTGCGATGAGACCACGCTGTCCTCCGCCCGCGCTACTGCTCCAAAAACGCTTACCGACGGGCAGCAACGCGCGCTTCAGGAAATCGATTCTTGTCTGCAAGCGGGGCGCGGTGACGTTATCTTGATCGACGGCGTCACCGGATCAGGAAAGACGGAGGTCTATCTTTCGGCCATCGAGCGCGTCCTCAAGCAGGGGAAGACGGCGTGCGTCCTTGTTCCGGAGATCTCTCTTACCGCGCAGACCGTCGGTAGGTTTCGTTCTCGCTTTGGCGGCAAGGTCGCGGTGTTCCACTCGCGTCTATCCGCCGGCGAGCGCCTGGACCAATGGGATATGGTGAAAAGCGGTGCCGCTCGCGTTGTCGTCGGGGCTCGTTCCGCCCTGTTTTGCCCCCTAAGGGATTTGGGCCTCATCGTTATCGACGAGGAACACGAACAATCATACAAGCAGGGCTCGTCCCCTCGCTATCACGCCAGGGACGTCGCCGCGTTCATGGCTAAGCTCGGAGGCTTTCCGCTGGTACTCGGCTCGGCGACTCCATCTGCAGAGGCGCTTGCCCGCGTTGCGGCAGGGGAGCATCTGGGGCAGAGGTGGACCCGCGTCGAGATGCCGGAGCGTCCCGGCTCATCCGCACTGCCAAGGGTGACTATTTCAGACCTGCGCCGCGAATTCGCCGCGGGCAGCCGCTCCATTTTCTCCAAACCGCTCTACGATGGCCTTATGAGGATCGCCGAGCGCCGCGAGAAAGCGGTGCTGCTTCATAATAGGCGAGGGTTCGCCCCGTTTTTGCTGTGCCGCGAGTGCGGATGCGTGCCCACCTGCAAGCACTGTTCCACGTCTCTAACCTATCATGAGCGCACTCACACGCTTGAGTGCCATACGTGTGGCGCCGTCTACCACATCAACCCGTACCCCGCGCCCGGCTCGGCCTGCCCCCAATGCGGCAGTAGATATCTCGCGAAGATGGGGCTGGGTACGCAGCAGATTGAAGACGCCCTTCGACAGATCATGCCCGCGCATGTGGACATCATCCGCATGGACGCGGACTCCACCAAGGGCAAGGATGCGCACAAAGAGCTGCTCGAGGCGTTCGACGCATCGGAGTGCTCCGTGTTGGTAGGTACCCAGATGATCGCAAAGGGCCTGGACTTTCCCGAGGTCACGCTTGTTGGCGTTATCAATGCGGACTATGCCCTCAAGATGCCGGACTTCCGCGCCCAGGAGCGTGCCTACGACCTGCTCGAGCAGGTTGCGGGACGCGCCGGCAGGGGAGAGTCTTCGGGCGAGGTGGTTATCCAAACGTATTTGCCGCATGACCCGGTAATCCGCGCGGTCGCCACCCATGATCGCTCGATCTTCACCACGCATGACCTCGCCCAGCGACAAGAGGCCTTCTATCCCCCGTACGTTCGCCTAACCAATGTATTGGTGTGGGGGACAAATCAGGCTGCGACAAAGCGGTATATTGACAAGCTCGCCGCCGCTGTGCGTCAGCGCTTTGATTCCCTGCGAGGGACCGACCAGACGTGGACGCTTGCCGGCGACCCAACAACGGCCCCTATCGTCCTAGGGCCCACTCCTTGCGTGCTCGAGCGGGCGAAAGACCGCTATAGGTTCCACTTTATTGTAAAGTCCCCTGTGGGGTACCATGTTTCAGAGGCAGTCGGCGGCGCGTTGTCGCAGATTGGGCCCCAGCCAGGTATTAACGTCAGCGTCGACGTCGACGCCTACGATTTGATGTAGCAAAAGGAGAGCGTGATGGAGCTTAACGGCATCGTCCTTTCACCCGACCCCCGTCTTCGCCAGGAGTGCGCGCCCATCGAGGAGATTACGTCCGAGATCGAGCACCTTGTTGAGAAGATGAAAGACGACATGTTCGAGAACGGCGGCTGTGGCCTTGCGGCGCCCCAGGTGGGTGAGCTCATTCAGCTCGCCATCGTCGATACCGATTATTCGGACGAGTCAGATTACGACCCCTACGTCCTCATCAACCCCGTTATCGTCGAACAGTCCGACAATCTGGTGCCCTATAACGAGGGCTGTCTGTCTATTCCCGGTATCAACTGCGAGATCAAGCGCCCAGATCATGTTGTTGTAGAGGCGTACAACCTTGATGGCGACCTTATGCGCTACGAGGCCTCCGGCGACTTGATGTGCGTATGCCTTCAGCATGAGATCGACCATCTCCATGGCATGACCATGTTTGAGCGCCTCTCTCCCATGCAGCGCGTGCATGCGCTGAGAGCCTATCAAGAAGCGCTGGACCGCGGAGCCAAACCCGGCGACACCGAGTAGCCCCCTTCATCGTCCAAAGATTGGAACCACCTATGCGCGTAGTTTTCATGGGTACGCCGGCGTTTGCCGTGCCGTCTCTTACACGCCTTGCTCAAGAGCACGACGTCGCCCTGGTGCTCACCAGGCCTGACGCCGTCCGCTCACGCGGCAAGAAACTCGAACCGTCTCCCGTCAAGGTGGCCGCCCTTGAGTTGGGCCTTTCCGTTCTCGAGGCGAACCGCATCGATGCAGACGTGCTCAATGCCCTTCGCGATGCGGGGGCAGACGTGTTCTGCGTCGCTGCATATGGCTGCATCCTTCCCGACGAGGTGCTCACGATTGCGCCTTTTGGCTGCGTCAACGTCCATGCATCGCTACTGCCGCGTTGGCGCGGTGCAGCACCCATTCAACGCTGCATCCTAGAGGGCGACGACGTCACGGGTGTCTCCATCATGCGCATTGGCCACGGCATCGACACCGGTGACTACTGCGCGCAAGCCACCTGCTCGGTTTCCGGTAAAAATGCCGACCAGCTTACGCAGGAGCTCGCCAACCTTGGCGGAAACCTGCTTGTCGACACGTTGCCCAAGCTTGCTTCCCATGAGGTTGCCTGGACCGTTCAGGACGAGGGGCTGGTAACGCATGCGGCGAAGATCTCCAAAGCTGAACTCAAGCTCGATCCGTCTGCATCCGCCCTCGATAACGTGCGCCGCGTGCTGGCGTCTTCTGATACCGCTCCCGCGCGCTGCGAGCTTGTCGGCAAGGGCGCTCGCATTGTAGACGCCTCTCTTATCGATATGGCTGATGGTGCGGCGCCGTCTGTTCAGCAAGGCGTTCTATCGGTTCACGGCGGTCGCGTTTTCGCCGGCTGCGCGGACGGCGCGTTCGAGGTCCTTTCCGTCAAGCCCGATGGCAAGCGCCTTATGGATGCCCGTTCCTGGTCCGCCGGCCTGCGCGGGCAAGATGCTAGCTGGGATTTGATTTCCTAATGAACGACCACGCCACAACCTTGTCTCCCGCCCGCCGTCTAGCGCTCGACATCCTTCTCGACGTTGGGCGGCGCGATGCTTTCGCACGCGACGTGATGAATGCCAATACCTTGCTTAAAAACCTGGACGAGCGCGATGCGGGCTTTACGCGGCGCCTTGTACTTGGCGTTACCGCAACGTCTGGATGCCTGGATGATTTCCTTCAGCAGTGCAGCGATCCTAAAACCCGCTTCAACCCCCGCGTTCGCTGCGCGCTGCGCATCGCGCTCTTTGAGCTGCTCTACCTTGACGCTCCCGCAAACGTAGCCGTTAGCCAGGGCGTTGAGCTTGTGCGCTCCCAATCTCGCGGAGCCGCAGGACTTGCCAACGCAGTGCTCCACCGCGCTGTATCCAATCGGTCCTCTTTCCGTGATGCGGAAGGTGTCGACCCCGTTCATGCGCGCATCGTCTCGCTTGCTCGCACATCGGGCACTCCCGTGTGGCTTGCAAGACGTATCGAGGACTCCCTTGGGCAAGATGCCGCCCGCGACGTCTTCGCGTCCGAGCTTACGCCCGCGCCCGTTACCTTCCATCTCAATCCTCTTACCAGAGAATGCGAGCAAGGCTACGGCGTTGGGGAGGCTTCTCTTCCCGGTTGCATCGAACCCGTGGACTCCGCTGCATACATCCGCTCCGGTGCTCTAGGCGTCTATAAGGCGGTCGCCAGCGATGCAAGCGCCCAGCTTATCGCCACATCTGCGACGCGCCCAGGATCTTGCCTTGAGATTGGCTCTGGACGAGGAACCAAGACGTTCATCATGGCTTGTCAGGCACTTAGGGCGGGATGGAGCCGCGACCACGTGGCGGTCGATCTCTACCAAGAGAAATCCCGCATGAATGCCGCCAGACTTATCGACGCCGGTTTGCCGCCGGCACGCTTTGCGCATGGCGACGCTCGCGATCTTGATGCCGTCCTTAGCGAAATCGATAGCGAGGTGTCCGCGCGTGTGATGTTCGACACCGTTCTTCTCGACGCGCCGTGTTCTGGTACGGGAACCATGAGGCGCCATCCGGAGATTCCCTGGCGACTCGCGAAACAAGATATAGAGCGCGAGCTGCCTGCATTGCAGTTTGAATTGCTGTGCGCCGCCGCCTCAAGGGTTGCCTCCGCAGGAGAGCTTTATTACGCGACGTGCTCTATCATGCATGACGAGAACATTGCCGTTGTTCAGCGGTTCTTGTCTACGCCTTTAGGGTCCCAGTTCAGGCTCGCCCCTGTTAGCGGCTCTGCCATCTTCGATCTGCCGGCGTTTGCTCAAGCGTCTACAACCATAAGGGATTCCGAGAATGAGATCGGATGCTATGCGAGCCATCCTGCTCTGGGTAAACCGGACGGCCATTTCTGCGCACGCCTTGTTCGCGCTTGGCTCTTGAGCAGCGCTTGAAACCGCTCCACTCGCCTCTTATCCACGTGATTCTCGTCCAAAAAGTACGGCCCCGCCTCGGTCATTTAAGCCGTCGGCGGGGCCGTATGCCTTCTTAGGCGCTATTGGCCGAGTAGTTGGCTACCGAATAATTGTTGGTTGCCTAGTTGGCGTGTGGGCAGTCGGCGCATCCACACGAACCGGTGGTAGCGCTGGTGCTAGACGATCCGCCTCGCATGTCCGTGTTGTAGAATCCACTGCCCTCGAACTTGATTCCGCTGGCAGAGAACACCTTATCCGCAGGCTGTCCACACTGGGGGCAAACGACGGCGGGATGCTCCTGCATGCCGTGCTCTACCTCGAATACATGTCCGCAGCTGCCGCAGCGATAGTCGTAGCGTGCCATTTCAAATCCTTCTGCTTCTCATAAATCGCCCGCCATGTCATTTTGAACATGGCGGGCGCCTCACGTTTACGGTTGATACTTTACCCAATTACGGGAGGCGCGGGGCGATTATTGCTCGCTAGCGTCGTGAAAGCGTCCCGATTCCACGAGCAGCGTCGCCATCTTGCTGCAAGACGCGTTGAGCTGCGTCTCATCGGCCTGCCAACCCCAGTTACCCTCGGCAATACCGGGCTTGTTCATACGGGCGTCATCATCCAGGAACATGCAGTCTTGCAACTGCATCATAACCACGCGCGCGGGGCTTCTGAGCGAACGCGTGAGGATCTCACCCGCAAGGTACTTGGCGCCTTGCTTGTCGTTGTCCGAGCAGAATGCGCGGCCTACAAAACCCGTGAGCGTAGACGTGTCATGGGTTGAGATGTACAGGATCTTGTCCAGATGGGGGCAGATCTCCTGGCGAACATCGTTATCGGCGAATTCGAGAACGTCCATACCGGGGAAGCCGCACGAAGCGACCAGTGCGCGAACGGCGGGGGTAAGCAAGCCCAGGTCCTCCGCGATAAACGGCAGGGGACCAAATTCCTCATACGCGCGCCGGAAGAAGTCGAAGCCCGGGCCGTTGAGCCAGCGCCCGTCCGCACCCGTCTTGCCCGCGGGAATACCAAAGTAGTTTTGGAAACCCAAGAAGTGATCCAGACGCACGCGGTCATACAGCTTGAAGGAGCGACGCAGGCGCGCCATCCACCAAACGTATCCATCCTTCTTCATGCTATCCCAGTTGTACGTGGGGTTGCCCCAAACCTGGCCGGTTGCAGAGAAGCGATCGGGCGGAACGCCGGCGATCTCGTAGGGCATACCGTCCTTTCCCAGGGAGAACATGCTGGGCTCCGACCATGCATCTGCCGAATCATCGGAGACGTACATGGGGATGTCGCCGATGATCTGGATGCCGCGGCTATGGGCGTACTCCAGCATCTCCTTCCATTCGCGATCAAAGCGATATTGGGCGTATGCATGATATTCAGCGCTGGGCGAGAATGTCTCATCGGAGAGGATACCAACAGTGTAGCGCTGCAATATCTTGGGCCACTTATGACGAGAAGCGCCGGCGTGGAACTCTTTGACCGCCATAAAGGCGCAATAGGCGTCGAGCCATTGCTCGTTTTCGCGCGCAAATTCCAGGTAAGAGGCGCTCTTGAAGCCGCCGGCCTTCTTGAATTGCGAGAACGCCTGCCTCAGCTCGCTCGCGCTTTCTTCCAAAAGCGACTCGTTGCCCGCGAATGCGGACGGTCCGGCATAGGGGGACCCAAAACTATCGGTGGGGTTGACGGGAAGTACCTGCCAGTATCTCATGCCCATCTCGGCGAGATGGTCGATGAAGCGACGCGCGGGGGCGCCCAAGGTGCCGGGCTCTCCCTTGGTGTTGGGGAGGGACGTGATATGGCAGATAACGCCCGCACCGGGCTCCATGTCTTTTTGCAGGCGCTGCTGCTTGTTCGCGTAGATGACCGAGGATCCCAAGGGCCAAAGCTTGACCTCGGCGCAACCGTCTGCCGCGCGAACTAGATTGTTGCCGTTCAGCAGGTCGATTGCCATGTCGTTTTCAACCGGAACGCGAACAACGCGCGTATTCGACAGGCTGCGGTTGATCAAGATGGTGGCGACCTGGCCATCGGCGCTGCGGCGCTTGAAGCACAACACGTCGTCGTTCAGAGCGCGCGCCTGCAGCGTGCCGTCGATAAGGAACGGAAGCGTTTTGCGCAGGCCCGAGGCGTTCCTGATCATGGTTAGCATGTCACGGTCGTGGATGTCGTTCTCTTCAGGAAGAGTGCGGCGGTTGCCGGGGTCAGAGAGGCCCTCGAGCGCGAACTCGTCGCCGTAATAGATCGAAGGGACGCCGGGCAGCGTCATCTGCATCAGCGTGGCTAGCCAAAAACGGCCCTTGGCGCGGCCCATGGAGTTCTCGTCCAACCTAAAGCGACCGCGTTCGCTCTCGGGAATCTGCGACTCATCCGGACCGTCGCCCAGCACAGAGGCGACACGCGGTTTATCATGGCTGCCCAGCAGGTTGAGGGCGCACATCAAGGCCTCGGGCGGATAATTCTCCCTAATCGATTCGATGCGCTCGGCAGCCTGGTACGCGGTCTCCTTATCGAGCAGGAAGTTGAGCATCATGTCACGGAAGGGGTAGTTCATCGCGGAATCGAGCTCGTCGCCCTGCAGGTAGGTTCGAAGCTTGCTGTAGCTAATTTTGTTCGAGGCGTCTTCCCATACCTCGCCTAGAAGCAGGCCGTCGGGACGCTCCTTGAGCAGCGCCGTTTTAATATCGCGAATGAATTCATCTGAAAGCTCGTCCGCGACGTCCAGTCGCCAACCGCTCGCGCCGGCGCGGATCCACTTGCGAATCACGCCGTCCTCGCCCAAGATAAGATCGCGAACAAGCGGGGAGTCCTCATTAAGCGCGGGCATGTTGCCGATGCCCCACCAAGAGGCATAGCTTCCATCTTCCTTAAAGTGGTAGGCGTCGCGCCAGGGGGAGTCTTCGCTTTGCCAGGCACCTTCCGTTGGATAGTTGCCGTAGCGGTTGAAATAGAGCGAGTCATCGCCCGTATGATTGAATACACCGTCGAGGATCAAGCTTATTCCCAGCTCCTTTGCGTCTTTTGCCAGCGCCTTGAAATCGTCCTCGGTGCCAAGCATGGGGTCGATAGTGAGGTAATCGCCGGTGTCATAGCGGTGGTTGCTCAGAGCTTTAAATATGGGGTTGAGGTAGATGGCGGTGATGCCCATCTCGTGCAAACGGGGAAGATCCTCGCGGATTCCCTCAAGCGAGCCTCCGTAGAAATCCCAATTCTGGATCGAATTATCGCTAGCCCTATCGTAGACCGGCGGGGTATTCCAATCCCAAACGATCTTCTTTCCAGGACCCTTGCGGGGCTTTTCAACCTCTTTTACAGCTCGCTCGCGCCAATTGGCATCGCGGCGGTACCTATCGGGAAAGATCTGGTAAACCATGCCCTTTTCATACCAAGCCGGCCTGGTTGCACGGTGCTTGTAGACGGTAATTTGAAACGAGGGGACATCGGCGTAGTCGTAAGTGACCGCCTCTCCGCCCGTTGCGCCCACGGGCGCTCCCACGTGGCAGGTATAGCCATCTTGCGTGGAAACTATAAAGCTGTACCACTTAAGCTGGGGTTTGTCGCACTCAATTGAAGCGCTGAAAAAACCATCGCCCTTGTGATCCATATCGATTATGGTCTCACCGACTCCGTCCACCCAAATGCGGGTTTTGGCGGTAACCGCTTTGGGATCGATCTCGTCCACGCGAATGGAAAGCTCCACGGTGGTTCCGATGACGACGGCGCCAAAGGGGGAGCGGTACTCTGCCAAACGGCTGTTGTGTCGAATGTTCATATACGTGACTCCTTGCGCATTTACGGGTACTATCCAGCGCGAATGCCAGGTTCATGAGAATCTCAGCGTTACTATTATATGCAATCTATGTGGACGAGACCAAATATCGAAACATGAAAACGGCCCCGTTCCCACCGATGCGATGAGAACGGGGCCCTGCGCGTTAAGACGGTTCAGCAGGTCTTAACGGCGTTTTTGAGTTTTACGGGCGGAGGAAACCGTCTTTGCAGCAGGCTTCTTCTCAGCCGCGGGCTTAGCTGCGGACTTGGACTCGGGCTTGGCGGCAGCCTTGGTCGCTGCGGTAGCGGTTTTTACGGACGAGGAAGGAGCCTTGGGCTCTTCGTCCTTCATCCCTGCCTTAGCGGAAGGCTTTACTGCGGACGCTGCCTCTTCTGCAGCAGGCTTGGCTGCGATGGTCTTGGCCGTAGCTGTCTTGGTGGCAGCGGTCTTGGTGGCAGTTGCGGCCTTGGTGGCAGTGGTTTTTGCCGCCGTGGACTTAGCGGCGGTCGCCTTAGTTGCCGCCTTCGTTGTAGTAGCTGCCTTCGACGCCGTAGCCTTAGCTGCAGTGGTCTTGGAAGTAGCAGCCTTTGCGGCAGCAGGCTTCGCAGGAGTTTCTGCGACGGCCCTCGCGACCGTCTTGGCTGCAGCCGTTTTTACAGCGGGCTTCTCAGCCGCGGGCTCGGCGGCCTCAGCTGCGGTCGCGGCCGCGGCCGCGGCGTGCTTTTTCGCTGCGGGCTTGGCGGCCTTGGTCGCAGGCTTCTTTGCTGCAGGGGTCTCTTCCTTAGCGGCCTCTACAGCTTCTGCAGCGGGCTTGGCAGCCGGCTTCTTGGCAGCGGTCTTACGAGGAGCCGGCTTCTTTGCCGGAGCGGGCTTAGCGGCGGGCGCCTCTGCTTCGGGAGCCTTTACCTCTTCAGCCTTGGGCTGTTCGGCAGCGGCTTCGTCTGTCTTAGGCTCTTCAACTATCTCCTCGGGCTTTTCTTCCAACTCGGGAACCCACACGGGAACCTCGGGGTGCATCCAGCGATACAGATCCATATACTTTCTCGCGGAACGGGTCCAGCTGAAGTCCTGGTTCATCGCCTGCGTGACAACGTTGTTCCATGCGTCGTGGTTATCCCAGAAAAGACGTGCGCCGCGGAAGACGGCATCGCCCATCTCATCGCCGTTGAAGTTGGCGAAGGAGAATCCGGTGCCCTCACCAGTCTCATAGTTGTAAGGGATGACGGTATCCTTCAGACCGCCGGTCTCGCGAACGACGGGAAGGGTGCCGTAACGCATGGCGATCATTTGGGACAGACCACATGGCTCGAAGAGCGACGGCATCAAGAACATATCCGAGCCGGCGTACATGCGCTGGGACAGGGCGGAATCGAACTGGATGCGAGCCGCCATCTGGCCGGGGTATTTGGAAGCGAAGTAGCGAAGCGCGTTCTCGTACTCGTAATCACCGGTTCCGAGAACGGCGACCTGAACGCCGTTAGACAGGATGCGGTCGAGCGCATAGGTGACAAGGTCCATGCCCTTTTGGCGGGTGAGGCGCGTGACCATGGTCATAAGCGGTTGGTCGTCGCGAACCGTAAGGCCCAGCTCCTCCTGAAGCTTCGCCTTGCAGATGGCCTTGCCGGAGCGATCGGAAACGCTGAAGTTCTGGGCGATCGCGGGGTCGGTCTCGGGGTTGAAGTGGTCGGTGTCGATACCGTTGACGATGCCCTGAAGGGCCTCGCGGCGGCGGCGGAGCACGCCATCAAGGTGCTCGCCGTAGGCGGGCGTCTGGATCTCGCCGGCGTAGGTGGGGGAGACCGTGGTGATTGCGTCGCTGTAGTTCAAAGCACCCTGCATGAAGTTGACGGCGTCGTGGCCGCAGGTGAGTTGGAACGCGGCGGCGGGGATGTGTGCCAAGCCGCAGATGTCCTCGAGCACCTTAGCGCTGAACTGGCCCTGGAAGGCGATGTTGTGGATGGAGAAGATGGTGGAGACGTTCTCGTAGAGCGGCATGCCCTGGTAGAACTCGCGCAAGAATACCGGTGCGAGAGCGGTATGCCAGTCGTTGCAGTGCAAGATGTCCGGCCTAAAGCCATCGGGCAAATACTGCAGGCTCTCGGTGATCGCCTTGGAGAAGAATGCAAAGCGCTCGCCATCATCGAAGAATCCATACGGATAATCGCGATCGAAGTAGCGCTTGTTGTCGACAAAGAGATACGTCACGCCATTATGGACAAGGCGCTCGAGGCCGCAATACTCGTTGCGCCAGCCAAGGCTGACGTAGAACTCTGCAACGTGCTCCATCTTGTTTTTGTACTCATCGGAGATAGTCCCATAGAGCGGGACCATGACGATAACGTTTGCGCCGGCCTTTTGCAGCGCGGCGGGCAAGGAGCCCGCAACGTCGCCCAGACCGCCGGTCTTGACGAACGGAGCCGCCTCAGCCGAAGCAAAGACGACGTTCATCTTCCTATGATTGTCAGACATGCTCTCTCCCAAAGAATAGATTCCTTTAAGAATCGCCGCCCAGAGTCTGTTCTGGACGGCGATTCAATCATACCAGCATCATGTGAAGCGCTGGTTACATACCACGCCTCAAGGCGAAACCGCTACAGCGGCGCCTTGGGAAGAACAAGGATGGCCTCGGGCGTGCCGCGCAGCTCGGTGTTGGCGGGAACGACATTGTTCTTGTCAACGATCGCGTTCTCGACGCGCGCACCGCTCTTGATGACGCAGTCCTGCATGATGATGCTGTTGGTTACGGATGCGCCGTTCTCGACGATAACGCCACGGGACAGGATGGAGTTGCGCACCGTACCGTTTATGTTGCAGCCGGACGAGATGAGCGAGTTGCACGCATGACAAGTCGCGGCATACTTTGCGGGCGGCACGTCGTGAGCCTTGGTCATGATGGGCCGATCGGGCATAAACAACTTGTCGGCGACGTCCGGATTTAAAAGCTCCATGCTGCGCTTATAGAAGCTGGTTTCATCAAAGATGCCAACCGCCATGCCCTTGAACTCGTAGCTGCAGACGTCAACGCGAGCAAAGTCGCCGGCAATTGCCTCGAAGAAGTCCATGTAGTCGGCGCTGGCGTACTGGTCGATGATCTCGAGCAGAAGCTGGCGGTCAATGATGAAGCAGTCCAGGAACTTGTTGTCGCCGAACTGGCAGCCGGATTTGACAGACTGGACGCGGCCGGCTTCGCCGATAACGAGGGAAGTTACGTCCTCGTGTGCGCGTTCGGCCTTGCAGTAGACCATGGTGATGCCGGCCCCGCTGGATGCATGGGCATCAATGATCTGGTTGAGATCGATGTTGAACACTACGTTGCTTCCGCACATAACGACATAGGGCTTGTCGGAACGCTGGAAGAGCACCTTGTTGGAAATGATGTCGCGAAGCAAGAAGCGCATGCCGCGGCGAGACGTGCCATAGGGGTTGCCGGGAACCAGGAACAGGCCGCCCTTCTTGCGGTCGAGCATCCAGTCTTTACCGGAGCCGATGTGGTCTATAAGAGAACGGTAGTTTCCGGGCATCACGACGCCAACGGTCTTGATGCCCGCGTTCATCATGTTGGATAGCGGAAAATCGATGAGGCGATAACGTCCGATAAAAGGCAGCGATGCAAAGGGACGATCCTCAAGAAGAACGCTCTGCTCCCTGCAGGTGTAATTAGCGGTGATATAGCCGATGGCCTTACGGTTGATCATCGGTTCATTCCCCCTTCCCGATCACGACGTCGTTTCCGACGACGGCGGTATCCTTCGTGCTGTCAACACTGCCAAGCTTCACATCTTCCTCAACAACCGCGTTCTCTCCCAGAATTGCGCGGACAACGTGAGCTCCTGCTTTAACGACGGCGCCGGGCAGCAAGATGGAGTCTTCAACGATAGCGCGCTCGCCGACCACTGAATCAGTTGAAAGAATGGAATGACGTGCGGTGCCAAAAATCTTGCATCCGTTAGATACCAAGCAGTCCTCGACACGGCCGTCGGGGCCGATGTAATGCGGCGGACGCGTGGTGACGTTGCTCATGATCGGGAAGCTCTTGTCATACAGATCAAACTCGGGATTGGGTCCGAGCAAATCCATAGAGGTCTCATGGAAGCTAGCGATGGTGCCCACGTCTTTCCAGAAACCATTGAACTCATAGGTGTAGAGACGCTTACCATCGCCGAGCAGCTTCGGGATGATATCGTTTCCAAAGTCATGGCTGGAACGCTGGTCAAGGGCGTCGGCTTCGAGCGCATCGATCAGCACGTCGGCGCTAAAGATGTAGATGCCCATAGATGCGAGGTTCGAATCCGGCTTCTCGGGCTTCTCGGTAAACTTGATGATGTGCCCATCGTTCTCATCTGCAGTGATGATACCGAAGCGGCTCGCCTCTTCCCAGGGCACAGGCATAACGGAGACCGTAAGGTCGGCATTGTTCTCGATGTGCGTCTTCAACATCTTGCGGTAATCCATACGATAGAGATGGTCACCGGAAAGGATGAGGACGTACTTGGGGTCATGAAGCTTGATGTAATCCAGATTCTGGGTGACCGCGTCGGCAGTGCCGGCATACCAAGCGCCGCCTTCCTGGGTAGCATAGGGCGGCAAGATGGAAACGCCCGCGCCGCGCTCGTCCAAATCCCAAGCTTCGCCGGAGCCGACATAGGAATGGAGCAGATACGGACGATACTGCGTCAAAACGCCAACGGTATCGATGCCCGAATTTGCGCAATTGGAAAGCGAGAAATCGATAATCCTGAACTTTCCGCCAAAGGAGACTGCAGGCTTAGCGATCTTGGATGTGAGCGCCCCCAACCTGCTGCCCTGTCCTCCCGCGAGGAGCATCGCGATGCATTCTTTCTTACTCATCGAACCTTTCCTCTCAATACGTGCTGAACCTATATTTCCTTCCCCGAACCTGCGCGCTAGATCACGCGTGCCAGATCTCGTCGCGATACTCGCGAATGGTGCGATCGCTAGAGAACCAGCCCGACATCGCCGTGTTGTGAAGCGCGCGGCGGTTCCAGTCCCGCGTGTCAGCATAGGAACTAGTCAGCTCTTCCCATGCATCGACGTAGGAACGGAAATCCTTAAGAACTAGGTCGTAGTCGTTGTTGGACATGACCTCATTGTGGATGCTATCGAAGTTTCCAGAAAGACCGGCGAAGGTATTATCGGTGAGCTCGCTCATAACGCGGCCCAAGCGGTCGCGGTCTGCGTTTACAACATCCCATGCGAAGTAGTTGCCGCTCGCGCGAAGTTCCTCTACCTCGGGCGTGGTGAGACCGAAGATCTTTTCATTTTCCTCGCCAGCGAGCTGGGCGATCTCAATATTGGCGCCATCCATAGTGCCGAGGGTAATCGCACCGTTCATCATCAGTTTCATATTCGAAGTGCCGGAGGCCTCCTTGCCAGCAGTGGAAATCTGCTCAGAGATTTCTGCTGCAGGATAGATGAGCTGGGCGTTGGACACGCGGAAATTCGGGATGAAGCAGACTTTCATAAGGTCGTTGACGCGAGAGTCGTTGTTGACGACGTTTGCAACGGAATTGATGAGTCTAATGACCTCTTTGGCGAAGGTGTAGCTGGAAGCGGCTTTACCGGAGAAGATGAAGGTGGTGGGCTGGATGCTAAAGGACGAATCATCGAGCAGACGATTGTAAAGATCCATAACCTTCATGATGTTCATAAGCTGGCGCTTGTAAGCATGGAAACGCTTAACCTGAACATCAAAGATGGAATCGGGGTCGATTACCAGGCCGGTCTCGCGACGAACGTAGCGGGCAAGGCGAACCTTGTTCTGACGCTTAGAATCTCCTACGCGAACGAGGAAGGACGGGTCCTTCTCGAACTCTACGAGTTTTTTAAGCTCATCGGCATCGTCCATCCACTTGGGGCCAATAGCCTCGGTGATGAGCTTTGAATAAGAGGGATTTGCCTCCGCGAGAAAACGACGAGGTGTGATGCCGTTGGTCTTGTTATTGAACTTCTCGGGCGTAAGCGCATAGAAATCGTTCAGAACGGAACGCTTCAGGATGTCGGTATGAATCTTGGCGACACCGTTGACCGAATGGCTGCAGATAACGGACAGGTTTGCCATACGGACCTCGCCGTCCCATAGAACAGAAGTCTTGCGCAGGCGCTCCTGCCAACCTTCCTGGGAAGTGTCAAAAGAGTCGCGCCAGCGGCGGTTGATTTCATCGATGATGTCGTAGATGCGGGGGATAAGCTTGCTGAAGGTAGCGATGGGCCATTTCTCGAGCGCCTCGGGAAGAATGGTGTGGTTGGTATAGGAAATCGTTTTGGTGACGATGTCCCATGCCTCTTCCCACGTGAGCTTTTCCTCATCCATAAGAATGCGCATGAGCTCCGGACCGCACATGGCGGGATGCGTGTCATTGGTGTGGATGGCAACGTAATCGGGCAGAAGCTCCCACTTAGCGCCGTGCTCGCGGCGGAATACGTCAAGGGCGGTGCGGATGCCGGCCGCAACAAACAGATACTCCTGCTTGAGACGCAGCAGGCGACCGTGCTCGCCGGCGTCATTGGGGTACAAGATGGCGGATATCGCTTCCGCATCGGCTCGGGAGGCATCGGCCATAGCGTACTCGCCGCGATTGAACGCTTCGAGATCGAAATGCTCGTCGATGGGCTCGGCGCTCCAAACGCGAAGCTTGTTCACAGTCTTTCCGCCAAAGCCGACAACGGGGATGTCATAGGGAACGGCCAAGACGTCCTCTGTACCCTCGACGGAATAGAAGATGCGATCGCCCTCGGTATGACCGACGACATGGCCGCCGAAGCCGATGCGGACCGCCTTATCCGGGCGGCGAACCTCCCACGGATAGCCGCGGGAGAGCCATTCATCGGCGACTTCGACCTGACGGCCGTCTACAATCTCCTGCTTGAAAAGACCGTAACGATAGCGCATACCGTTACCATAGCCGGCGATATCCTCATGAGCCATGGAATCAAGGAAGCAGGCTGCAAGGCGGCCAAGACCACCGTTGCCAAGGGCAGCGTCGGGCTCCATGCGGCAGAGGTCGTCCAAATTGCAACCCATCTCGCGAAGCGCTTCGTCAACCATGTCACGAATGCCAAAGTTGATTAGATAGTTATCGAGAAGCCTGCCGATAAGGAACTCGATGGAGAAGTAGTAGACGCGCTTCTTTCCTTCTTTCTTGAAGCGGTCATCGGTGCGCGCGGATACGGAGCGAGCTTTGGATGCGATAAGGCCCGCCAGCGCATTGAAGCGATCGATATCGCTGGTGATTTCGAACTTCTTTCCTGAAAGCTCTCGAACCGCCTCGCGGTATTCCTCGATGAACTCCTGCTTGCTGTTGAAGATAGTATCCATTGTTTCCTTTCCCAAGCTATTCCGCGATGTCAATGACGCAGCGAGTGCGGGCAGCTTGCGAGATTGGAGGCATGTGCCCCGACTCGAATTGATAGAACGAACTTACTTTGCTTTCTGGCTAGACTTAAGAGCGCTAGCGCCCCTGGTCGATGCCTTGATAGCTGACTTTGAGGCCGCCTTTGGCTTTGCAGCAGGCGCTTTGGGAGATGCTGGCTCCGCAGCGACTTCGGATTCGTTTGCCACACGGGTTGCCGGAGTTTTGGGCTTAGATGCCGTATCCTTAGCGCTTGTCGCGGGGGCCTTTTGCGTCGGTTTGGTTTGCGCCCCTTGCTTGGCGGCAGCAGGCTTGGCCGTAGGGGCTTTGCGAGTGCGGACCGTCTTCTTGACGGCAGGCTTAGGGGGTACGTAGCTGGATTTGCCAATACGCTTGTATACCAAGCCGGAAAGACCGGGCAGAGCTATCTCGATTGAATCTTTGCAGCCGTTCCATGCAGCGGGTTGGCTGCTTGCGACGTCGACACCAAGGTCTCCGCTTCCGCCAAACGCAGGGCTATCGGAATTGAAGACCAGCTTCCAGTCACCCTCGCGTGGGACTCCCATGCGGAAGGTCTCGTATGAAGCGGGGTCGAAGTTGATGATGACCACAAGGTCGTCTTTTTCCTTCTTGCCATGACGAACAAAAGAGATAATCGACTGTTTGTCATTGTTGGCGTCGATCCACTCGAATCCGTCCGCATCGTAGGCATTCTCCCACATAGCGGGTTCATCGAGGTAGAAGTGATTCAGGGCTTCAATAAAGGACTGTTGCTTGGCATGAGCCTCGAAATCCTTGGCGAGGAACCACTGAAGGGCCTCGTAATAGCGCCACTCGATATACATTCCAAGCTCATTGCCCATGAAGTTGAGCTTGGCGCCAGGATGAGTCATCTGATACAGGGCCAGCGTTCGCAAGCCGGCGAACTGACGCCATTGGTCTCCGGGCATTCGACCGATAAGAGAGCATTTCCCATTAACGACCTCGTCATGAGACAAGGGCAGTACGAAGTTCTCGTTGAACGAGTACATAATCGAGAACGTCAGCATGCGGTGGTTACCGGGACGCCATGGAAAGTCCGTCTGCATGTAGTGCAGCGTATCATTCATCCAGCCCATATCCCATTTGAAATGGAATCCTAGACCACCGTCTGCAGGAGGATAGGTGACCAAGGGCCATGCGGTGGATTCCTCTGCAATCATCATGACGTCGGGATGGGTCTCACCTATAACGGTATTGACCTTACGGATGAATGCGGATGCATCCAAATCTTCTTCTGTCCCGTACTTATTGAACTTCTTATCGGCAGGATTGTCGACACCAAAGTTTAGGTACAGCATGCTAGAAACGCCATCCATGCGAATACCGTCTGCGTGGAAGCATTCGACCCAGAACAATGCGTTGGAAATCAAGAAGCTGACAACCTCAGGTCGACCGAAATCGAATTTGTGGGTTCCCCAGTTGGGATGGATCTCGCGCTCGTAGAGCATCTTGCCATTGAATGTGGAGAGACCCTGGGCATCCGCGCAGAATCCCCCCGGAACCCAGTCGAGAATGACACCGATTCCGGCTTTATGGCAGCTTTCAACAAAATGCATGAACTGCTGGGGGGTGCCATATCGCGAGGTCGCGGCGAAGTAGCCGGTGGGCTGATAGCCCCATGAACCATCGAAGGGGTGCTCGAGCACGGGCATAACCTCGATGTGGGTGTATCCCATGGTTTTGACGTAATCTACAAGCTCCTCAGAGAGGTCGTCGTAGCTGTAGAATTCGCCGCGCTGCGCGGGGAACGGGTCTCCGGGACCCGGATAGGTGCCGTCTTCGCGCGGTTCACCCTGGGGCTCGTCACCATGGCGCTTCCAAGAGCCAAGGTGAACCTCATAGATATTAAGCGGACTATGCATATGGTCACGCTTTTTGCGCGAGTTCATCCAGCGGCCATCTTTCCACGCATAGCCATCGATGGTCCAAAGTCTGGACGCCGTACCCGGAGGGCACTCAGAATAGAAGGCATAAGGATCAGCTTTGTATAGCTTCTCGCCATCCTTTGTTTCGATTAGATACTTATACAGCTGGCCCTTCTCGGCGCCAGCAACAAAGCACTGCCAAAGACCGCTCTTCTCGATAGGGAACATGGCGTGAGCTTCTGGATTCCACTCATTGAATTCGCCGATTACGTGCACGCTCGTAACATCGGGAGCCCAAACGCAGAATCGCCATCCCTCTACTCCGTTCTGCACATCCGGATGAGCGCCCATCTTCTCCCAGCCGCGCTGCCAAGCGCCTTCGCTGAAAAGATGGATGTCGTCGGGAGTAATCATGAGACAGGGAGAGGATGCCGCAGGCGAGGCTTTCTGTGCCATTGATGAACCATCCCATCTATCGACGGTATAAAACCGCTTGCCCGTACCTTTTTTGTCGCTGGCTCTACAGGCATGCTTTAGAAGTGATAGATGGCTATCGGCCCACAATATCCATGCATGTATGTGGAACCTGTGACGAACATTAATGTAGCACTCCAAGGTTCGATAAATCCTGAGAAGACACGGGATTGGCAGGTTTTTAGCAGTGAACGAAAAGGTTGGATTCGCACTTGACAAATGTACATATTCTCCTTAAGTACTCATGACGCTACCTGCATAAATACAGACTGTTGTTTTGCTAACATGGATTAACTATATGATGTTTATCTATCTGCCGAATGAAAGGACGGGCCGCGTGAACTCAGGCTCATGTACGCCGCAGGCTTTTATCTTTGACTGCGACGGGACCATTCTAGACTCTATGGATATGTGGCTCGATCTTGGCCCTGAGTTTCTCAGGAGATACGGAATCCAAGTCACCGCCAAAGACCTCGCTCAATTTGAACACCTCGCCCTGGAGGAGGAATGCGAGGCGTACCATAGAAAGTGGGGGATTGGACGTTCCGGTAAAGCTTTATTCGAAGAAATGAGTTTGATGCTGCAGGAGCGGTACCAGAAAATGATCGCACCGCGCAAAAACGTCCGCGCATTCCTCGACGCCGCAAAAGCGGCCGACATTCCTATGTCGATAGCGACCTCGACTCCTTCTGATCTTGTGAGGCTTGGGCTGGAGGCGAATGGTCTTGAGCGGTATTTTTCAAACATCACAACCACAGGCGAGGCGGGAGCCTCAAAGAAACATGCCGACGTCTACGACCTGTCACTCAAAACGCTCATGGAGCACTTAGGCGAAGCCGTTCCTCCGCGATCCAGTGTGTGGGTTTTCGAAGATGCTGTATTCGGGTTGATGAGCTCCGGGGCTGCAGGCTATAAGCGCGTCGGCATCCATGATCCCGCGGGGCGATGCGACAGAAACAACGTCATTGAAAACTCGGAGATCTTTATCGATGATTTCAGCGATGAGCTGCTCGACCGCATTATATCGTTTGGCATGTGATGCGTATGAAGGTTTTGCTTGTTGGAGGATCTCCCGAGCAATGCTCGGCCGACCTTCTATGTCGCATCGCCGATCAAGTTGATAAAGTCGTCGCTGTGGATCGGGGGCTCGACATGCTGCTAGCCTCCGGAATCGCGGTTGACCTGTTTTGCGGTGATGCGGATTCTGTTGGAGAGGATGGGCGACGCCTGGTGAACGGAATCGGTTCTTCCTCTGACCCACTCGCCCTTTTAGAGGTCGAGCGCTATAACCCTCATAAGGACTTTACTGATTTGGACCTTGCTCTCAAGGCCATCGAGACCAGATGGGGATTAGTCCATATAATCGCAACGTGTCTTGAAGGCGGCCTACCAGATCATTTTCTAGCCGTTATGGGCAGATTGATGAATTGGAAAGGATCAGTTGAGCTTATTCACGATGGAAGGAGGGGCCGCATTCTCAAGGCCGGGCAGGCGTGGAGCCTTGGAGGTCACCAGGGCGCTCGCTTTTCCTTCATCCCCTTGTCAGACACGTGCGAGGTCTCTGAGCATCGGATGAGGTGGGAGCTCGACCACAAACAGGCGACCCTGTTATCGGACCTTGGCATTTCCAACGAGCTCGACTATCCAGACGGTTCGATAACCTGTCACAAAGGAACCATCGTCGCCTGGGTTTTCCCGCGCTTAGCTTGACGGAGCCATCTTCAAATAGAAACAATAATCCCCCGGCTGCTGTTTGAATATACCTGCCGGGGGATTTATTAGCTAGAGGCTAGGCCTTGTATTTCCTACTGATAATCGACGACGTCGATCCAGCTCAGCAGGAAGTCGGCATCCTGGTCAGCGCGGCCGCGAGCAAGCTCGGAGGCAGCGACGATGGACATCCAGCGACGAACAATCTGCATGGGCACATCGGCGCGATCGCAGTAGAGCTCGAGATAGGCCTCTGCCTGCTGCTTGTCCTGGAGCGCAAAAAGCAGGTAGGTCATAGCTGCATCGGCAGCGGGAGAGCCCTGCGTGGCGTGTGCCCAGTCACAAACGTAGAGGTTGCCGTCGTCGCCAACGATTACGTTGGTGGGGTTGAAGTCGCCATGGCACACCTGGAACTCCTTCTTCATGCCGTCAAGGCGCTCAAGAAGGTTGTAGCGGGTGGTCGCGTTGATCTGGGCCAGGCTGTTGATCATACGAGCATACTTATCGCGCTGGCGGTTAAGAAGCGGGGCACGGAAGCCGTGAATCTCAATCTGGAGGTCGACAAACTGCTCAAGATACTCATAGAAACGGCTGGGGTCCTCTGCCATCTTCTCGGCAAGAGTGACACCCGGAACCTTCTCGGTCATAACGGCCCAACCGTCGCCCTCGACCTCTGAAACCTCGAGAACCTTGGGGGAACGGATCCCGGCCTCATTGATGCGGGCGAGGTTCAGGGCCTCGTTGAAAACATCCGATACGGGCTTGGCGGCATTAGCGACCTTGACGATCTTGTCGCCCAGGTCATAGACCTTCTTGTTACCGCGCTCGACGATCTGGGTCTTGGAATCGGGGAGAATCATATCTGCGCATCCTTTCTGGTATAGCGCCGACAGGTGGGAGCGGGAACATCAGCGTCCCCGCTCTGAACAACGGTTAAGTCCCTTAGACCTCGTAGGACTGCGGCTCACGGCCGTAGTAGGCGTCGAGGAAGAGCTCCTTGATCTCGCTCATGAGCGGGTAGCGCGGGTTGGCGCCGGTGCACTGATCGTTGAACGCCTGCTCGACCA
>ERZ834859.84-NODE-84-length-116580-cov-15.806136_pt1 | contig 116580 bp, 106 predicted proteins | sample MGYA00519947_ERZ834859 | MGnify/ENA primary metagenome ERZ834859 (study PRJEB31850, sample SAMEA3708763) | human gut metagenome | biome: human gut; feature: human-associated habitat; material: faeces | place: China | collected 2014 ...
TGATTTAGGGAAAGGAGATTTTGAAAATGTCAGCTAAGAACAGAGATAACAAAAATCGTTGGAGGAATATCACAGTAGGGTTTCGAGTATCGCCCGAAGAAAACGAACTCATTAACAGAGCTGTAGCTCTATCAGGATTGCCAAAACAGGAGTATTGTTACCGCCGTTGCTTAAATCAGGATGTGGTGGTACAGGGCAATCCGAGAGTGTATAAGGCGTTGAAAACGGAATTTGCCACAGTCCTTGCGGAACTGAAAAGGATTGAAGCAGGAAAAGGTGTGGATGATGAACTGCTGAGTGTAATAGAACTGATTTCCATTATTCTCGGCGGTTTGAAAGGAGAGGATGCGAATGGAGAATAAAAAAGAAATGACTATTCCAAATGTATCTGCGGCAACAGATGCGGAACAGTCACTTTCCAAATGTACTGACAATAGTATAGTCAATCAGGATACGGATTTCAAGGGGTACGAGCAATCTTTTGAAGAAATGCAAAGGGAAATACTCAGACAGTTAGACCCTTCCTATCTGAAAACAGTATCAATGACAACGCTGTATGATACGGTGTTTGAGGTTCAGACACCACTTATCGACGGTCTGCTCCAAAGGGGAACTTACCTTTTCGTAGGTTCCCCGAAAGTGGGAAAGAGCTTTATGATGGCACAGCTTGCCTATCATATCAGCACAGGCACACCGCTTTGGGAGTATAAGGTGCGTAAGGCAACGGTGCTTTATTTTGCCCTTGAAGATGATTACCCACGTTTGCAGAAGCGATTGTTTCAGATGTTCGGTGCAAAGGAGACAGGCAATCTGTATTTCGCAACGGAATGTAAAACGGTCAATGGCGGACTGGAAGAACAGATAAGAGGGTTTATGAGGGAACACCCAGACACAGGCTTGATTATCATAGACACCTTAAAGCGTGTGCGTGAAGCAGGCGGAGCAGATTACAGCTACGCAAGTGATTATGATGTTGTGGCAAGGCTGAAAGCGTTGGCAGACAGTTACAAGGTTTCAATGCTTATTGTTCATCATACACGCAAACAAAAATCGGAAGATATATTCGATATGATTTCAGGCACGAATGGTCTGATGGGTGCGGCAGACGGTGCATTTGTTCTCAGTAAGGACAAGCGTACTTCCAACAATGCCACACTTGATGTTGCTGGCAGAGACCAGCAGGATATGAAAATCCATCTTGTAAGGGACAGCGAGCGATTGGTGTGGAACTTTGCAAAATCGGAAACGGAGATGTGGAAAGAACCGCCCGAACCTCTGCTTGAGAAGATAGCGGATACGCTCTTTTCGGAAAGTGACAGATGGGAAGGAACTGCTTCGGAACTTTGCGAAAGGCTTGCGGTGGATATAAAGCCGAATGTACTTTCTTTAAGGCTCAGTATCAACGCAAGCAGGCTGTTTCGTGATTACGGTATCCGTTATCAGAACAGCCGCACACACGACGGAAGAAAGGTTTCACTTTGGAAAGAAACCGAGCAGACGGCGTGACAAACGGTGTCAAAGGTGTCAATGTTTTTGAGAGCAGCACGCTGTGAAAAACATTGTCACCATCGTCACACTTTGACACCGGATAAAGTTTAGGGGAGTGTGCAGAGAGTGCCTTTTCAAAGGCGGCTCTTTGGTCTCGCCTGCTGGCTCGGTCGGTTCGCAGGCGTGTGTGCCACCGGCACACGCTCACCCCTCGGAGAGCCTTCGGAGAACGCAAAACCTGTTTACAGGTCGCATTTTTGATGGGTGTACCCGTCAAAAGTGCTTTTGCGTTACTTTTGACAAAAGTAACAAAACCTGAGAATGTTGAAATTTACAGATGGGAGATGAAAAAATGCAGAGAACGATAAGTGCAATGGTCGGTAAAGGCTCGGTCAATCACAATAGCCGAAAGTTCCGAGCAGAAAATGTAGACGGAACTCGTACTCATCTCAATATCGACTACTGCAATGAAAATATAAAGACAGTTTATCACGAATTGTTTGATGAAGCATTGGAAAGATACAATGCCAAGCAGATAAGGTCAGACCGAAAGATAAAAGATTATTATGAAAAAATCCGAAGTTCCAAGCAGGAAAAACCGTTCCACGAAATCATTTTACAGGTGGGCGGTAAGGGAAATATGAACGCCGATACGGAAAACGGAGAACTGGCAAAGCAGATTTTAGATGAATACTATCAGGGTTTTCAGGAGCGAAATCCACAGCTTCGGGTGTTCTCGGCTCATCTGCATATGGATGAAGCTACACCACATCTGCACATAGATTTTGTACCTTTTACCACAGGCAGCAAGCGTGGACTTGATACAAGAGTGTCACTAAAGCAGGCTCTTGCAACGCAAGGTTTTAAGGGCGGCAGTCGTGGCGATACGGAGTGGTCGCAATGGATACAGTCCGAAAAAGAACAGCTTGCGGCGGTGATGGAACGTTATGGGATTGAGTGGGAACATTTAGGCACACACGAAAAACATCTTTCTGTTTTGGATTATAAAAAGCAGGAAAGAGAAAAAGAAGTGGCGGCATTAGGTGCGAAAATCGAGCAGAAACAGATTGAATTTGATGTGTTGTCGGAACGAGTATTGAACTATGATAAGGCAAAAGACGAGCTGTCAAATCTTGAAATAGAGCTTGATACTGCACCGAAATATCAGTTGCCAGAACCAGAGAAATTTATGACTGCAAAGGCATATAAAACCAAAATGGCAGAGCCGGTTGTAAGGAAATTGAAGCAACTTGTCAAAACGGTGCTTGCCCGCTGCTTTGAGGGGTGGGACAACTATCATAGGCTGAATACAGCGAATGCACAGTTATACCGCACCAATCAGCGTTTGGAGAAAGTCAATGAAAGATTGACCGAAGAAAACAAAATCCTAAAAGCAGAAAATAAAGATTACAGCCTGCTCCGTAAGGTTTTTGGTCGCAAACAGATAGATGATTTGTTGGAGCAGGCAAGAACAGTTAAAGGTCGCAAGCGTGATAATACACGATCACGATAGACAAAAATCACAGGAGGAAAAGGAAAATGACAAAGACAATTTTTGAAGAAATGGGCGGAACTTATAGACAGGTGGGTGATTATTTATTGCCGAACATCACAGTACCAGCCGAAGAAGAAATAGAGCCGATTGGTTTATGGGGGAAACGACATGCAAGGCATTTAAAGGAACACTATAAAGTGTTATATATGAACCTGCTGACAAGCGGAAAGCTGCATAGTTATCTTGCAGAAGTCGATAAGCAAGCAGAGGATATGTTTCTTCGACTGGTAAAGGAATATGCCGACAGACAAGATGTGACGGAACAATTAAAGAAAGATAATCCCTACGAATGGATTGGAAGAATGAATAATATTCAGGCTTGTGTGAGGGAAGTTGTAGGAACGGAGTTGATTTACACATAAGCGTTTTACGGTATGGTGCTCCTGCGTTTGCTGGAGTGCTGTGGTTGTGGTTGTAAAGAGGTTGTGAAAGATTGAATTTCGTAATGGTTGGATGTATAATTAGGAAGTGAAAATTTTAATTTGCACTTCCATAAGGTGAAATGTATTGACACAAAAAATACAGTATGATAGTATTGCCATTAGAAGAAAGAAAGGCACATTTTGTGTAAGGTGAGGAAATGATTAATAGATAATTTGATTTAAGTAAGACACATATAGTTATTGAGCCTGTAGAGAATAGGTTTGTTTTGTGTACGCTTAAGTTGGATTATCGCAAGAGGCATTTCCTTTGTTTTCCTTTTGGAAAAGAAATAAGGGGCTATTTAGCGAGTCTATTTTTGCGTATGCAAAAAAGACTCGTTTTTGTGTGTTCAAAATAATAATTGGCTCAGACTTCGAAAAGGAGAAACTTTAATGTTGCAGATAAAAAAATTAAATTTAACACATAAAAAAGACCTGAGAATAATTCTTAATGATTTCAACCTTGTGCTAAATGATGGAGATAAGGCAGTTATTATTGGAGAAGAGGGAAATGGGAAATCGACATTAATGAAGTGGATATACAATCCGTCGCTTGTAGAAAACTATATAGAAGCAGATGGGGAAAGGATAATGGGACACGAACGTCTTGGTTATCTTCCGCAGGAGATGCTCGATGAAGATAAGGAAAAAACAATATACGAATATTTTTCTGAAGAGGAAATATTCTGGGAGAAAACGCCTAAAGAATTGTCTGTTATTGCGGGAAAATTTGGAATGAAAAATGATTTTTTCTACAGTAACCAGACAATGGGTAGTCTTTCAGGAGGCGAAAAAGTCAAGACACAACTTATGAGGCTTTTCATTCGCGATGTTTCTGTGCTGTTGTTGGACGAACCTTCCAATGACATCGACATTGCGACGCTTACATTACTGGAAAAAATCATAAATGACTGGAAGCACATTGTGCTTTTTATTTCACACGATGAAACGCTGATAGAGCGTACTGCCAACATGGTGATACATATCGAGCAGATTATACGAAAAACAAAGGCGAGATATACCGTGGCAAAGCTTCCCTATAGACGCTATGTGGAAGAACGGCTTCATAAATTTGAAATCCAAAAACAGCGGGCACTGAGTGACCGTAGGGAGAAAAAGATTCGCGATGAAAAATATCAAAGAGTTATGCAGAGTGTACAAGGTGCATTAAGAAGTTGTACCAGACAAGCACCGTCTGTTGCCAAAAACTTAAAGGACAAAATGCATACGGTTAAGGCAATGGAACGAAGATTTGAAAAAGAAGATGAAAATATGACTCAGATGCCGGAACAGGAAGAAGCAATCTTTGTCAAATTAGGGGATGAAAACTCACACATTCCCGCAGGAAAAACGGTCATAGAATATGAACTTTCAAAGCTTGTGACTCCGGATGGCAAAAGAATTTTAGCAGAAGGAATTCATTTAAAAATAAAAGGTTCAGAAAAAATCTGTATGATAGGAGCCAACGGGGCAGGAAAAACGACTCTTCTAAAAAAGATAGCGGAAGAACTCCTAAATCGGAATGACATTAAAGCAGAATATATGCCTCAAACTTATGAAGACCTGCTGGATTTGGATGTTACACCGGTTGATTACCTTGATAAAACAGGAGATAAAGAAGAGCGTACAAGAATTAGAACATACCTTGGTTCACTTAAATACACACCAGATGAAATGGAGCATCCGATTCGGGAGTTATCAGGCGGACAAAAGGCGAAAGTGCTTCTCTTGAGGATGAGCTTAAGTGGTGCAAATGTTCTTATTCTGGATGAACCGACAAGAAATTTTTCACCATTGTCCGGTCCGGTAATAAGAAAAATGCTCCGAGAATTTCCGGGGGCTGTCATTAGCATTTCTCACGATAGAAAGTATATTGAAGAGGTGTGCGATAAAATATATCAGCTAAATCCTAATGGATTACAGCTAATTGGTGATTGATAACAAAAAGGATGAAAGACTGACAAATTTCAGGCTTTTAGTGAGTTGGAAAGCATACAAAGATTTGAATTTGGAGGATAGATTATGGTACGTACAGAAGATGCATGTGAAATTATAAAATATGCTTTGCAAAACGAAATTAAAGTATATTTAGATGGCGGATGGGGTGTTGATGCACTTCTTAAAAGAGAATCAAGAATACACAATGATATTGATTTGTTTGTTGAACTGAAACATTATCATGATTATATTTATGTGATTAAGCAGCATGGATTTGAGGAAGTAAATACTGATTATACAACGGATGGTCATACTGTCTGGAAAGATGATAAACAAAGAATCATTGATTTACATTGTTTTGAATTTACAGATGACGGAATTGTTTATGAGGGAGATATATTTCCATCAAAAACTTTTTCCGGTATTGGAAAAGTTGGAGATATAACTGTTTCTTGTATTGAACCATTGAGTCAGGTAATGCTTCATTTGGGATATGAACACGATAAAAATGATGTGCATGATGTGATGCTGTTGTGTGAAACATTTCAAATAGCAATACCAGATGAATATAAGGAAAAGTAAAATTTCAGTTTTGTGTTGAATCTCTAAGCAAAATAGCTTATAATTTGACATGCTACATATAGTTATTATCCACAGTTATCGAGTAGGTGTTATCAATGCCGATAACAAAATGATAACATTAGCTCGTATAGGCAGGATAATATGGATATATCAAATAATCAAAAGAACGAGAAACATTACAGAGAATAATTCCTAAACAAAAAGCGTTAGTCTTTGTAGAGTGGGAATAATTTCAGAGGTCGAAAAAGCCCGTAAATACTGGACTTTTTAAGCCTTGAAGCCCCTCGCGGCAGCGATTTGGCAACAGAATTTTATGAATTGCAAGAAAAGATCTGCCTGATCTCAAATGAGATCAGGCAGATCTTTTTGCCGACATTTAGAGACAACGATATTGTTTCCGAGAATTGGTCAGTTCTTTTTCGGCTTACTTTTCCTGTGTGCTGAGCGTTGCGACAACAGGCGCTGTGCCAGGATGAAAACGACCGCGCTCAGGGTGATGACCATACCGACGGTCTTTCCCGGCAGCTGATAGCGCAGCTCGATCTGGTGTTCTCCGGGATTTACCTCGAAGGCAAGCATACAGTCCCAATTCTTCATGGTTTGTACCTTTTCTCCGTCAACGGTTACTTGCCAGCCTGCGTCATAGGGAATGGTGGACACCAGATAGGGGGTGTCCTCCTTTACTTGACAGTTGACGGTGAGATGGGAACTTGTAACCTTACGGATCTCCATGGGAGTATTTTGTACATACGTACTGTACCGAGCCAGAGCATCCTCATCCTGAACAAAAACGCGGATCTTCCCGGTGTCTATTTCTTGATTTTCGGTTGGTTGAACCCGAAATGTTATGACATTGCCCTGCGCATATTCGCCCAGCAGGCAGATGGGGCTGCAGCTTGTCAGCGCAACCGATTCCCAGCTCCCGTCTCGAAGGATCTGAACTGTAAAGGGCCAGTCCTTTTCGTTATACGCTCCGGGGAACTGGAGGCACACATGGCCGGAGATCGGCGCGCTGCAGGTAAACAAAGCGCTTCCGTCCCGCTGCGTTTGGGCTGTCAGATCATCTGCCGGGATAAACACATCCTCGTTTATTTCCGGCGCAAGGGAACGCCAGCATGCATTCTGGAAGTCGCAGCCCTCTTTGTCAAAGATGCCGTTTGAGATGCTGCCCGAGGCCATGATCAATGGCAGCGCATAAGGATTGCGATAGACGGAAAGATTTTTCTCCGTAACGCCGACGAGAGTATATTTTTCGCGGTCGGTGTCGAGCGGTTCCTCTGAAAGCACATATCGCACGCCGAGCAGACTTTCCGTAGCTGCAGGGCTTTTCCCGGTGTAATGAGCCCACGCCATATGGCGTTCAACGCCCAGCTTCCATAGAAAATCCAGAGATTCCAGGCGTTCCGCCGAGGAGAAATTGCTGATTCCCGGAATCCCCAGTGCCATGTTATCCGTATAGGTCTGGCAGTCCGTTTTTTCGATCCGGTAAAAGGCGTCATCCTCCGGTATCAGTGCCAAGCCCCGACGAACGTGGTCAAGGTACTGATTGTGGGCGTCGTAGTGGGCACAGTCAAATAACGTGTTGATGCTGTGGATGGTCAGCACGGAGTTTGCAAAGCTGTTGCCGACCATCAGGCAGAACAGCGCTATTGCCGCACCGCGCCGGCTCTTGGTGAGCAGATAAATAAGCCCCGTGCCTGTAAGCAGCAGGAACAGATCCAAATACAGGCGCTTTGCGTCGGTGTAGGAATAATTATGGGAGAAGATCAGAAACACAGCGAACAGACATCCGGCAAAGCACCGGCCGATGGTCCGGGAAGAAAGACTTTTCCAGCTGCATACCGAGTGCCATGCAATGGCAAGCAGAAAGAAGCTGCACACAAAGCTGTACCGGTAATTGAACATTCTGTTTCTGGTGAAGCAATGCCAGATGGTATTCAGAAGACTGTTATGGAAGGAGAATACCATCACCAGCAGCACACCCGCAGCTACCGCCTTCCATCGGCGGCGAATGTCAGGGTTCAGGAAAAACAGCACGACGAAAATCACCGGAATGATTCCCACAAAGATAATAGGCAATCCGTTATAGAATTGCTCACCGTTGGTCGTTCCGGTGAACAGCTTGGAAAACAAGCTGTCAAAGGTGAAATCGATGTGCATTTCCAGCTCGCTTTTCCGCCCAACGGGTAAAGACAGCGCCGTGGGAACCGTATTCCATGCGCTCAGAGCACCTGCCAGCAGACTGGATGCCGCAAAGGGAACCACCGTTTTTTTCAGGCTGTTGGCAATTCCGTCCTTGTGGGTCAGAATCAGAGCGATATACATCAAAACCGAAGCTGCACACACCATGAATCCGGTGTAATAGTTAGCCACAACAGTAACTGCTAGCGAAAGAATATAAAGCAAAGACTTGTTTTCTTTCACGAGCCGCTGCAGCCCCAGCGCGACCAGCGGCAGCAGTGCCATGGCATCCAGCCATGAAAGCAGGCTGTAGTAAGAAACGGCATAGCCCATGAAGCCGTAGCTGACAGAAAGTGCTGCCCGTACCCACGGGTTTTCCTTTTTTTGATATCCGGCCCATGCGCAGAAGCTGAGGCTTGCGATCAGATATTTCAGATAAATGATGATATGCAGTGCCAGAAGGATCTGACTCTCGGGGAACAGGGCAAAGAGGAGGTAAAGCGGGCTTGCCAGATAGTAGGAATACAACCCTCGGAAATTTCCGCCCAGAACATTGGAAAAAGTGTAGTCGATATTGTTTCCCGTCAGCAGAACGCTTCGGAAATAGTGATAAAAGCTCAGATATTGATTTATTCCGTCAGAACTGACCATGGCTCTGTCGCCGAAAGGGTACAGTCGGCAGCAGATCATGATGGCAAGAAAAACTGCCGTCAGTGTTACCGCTGTCAACAGATAAGGAAACCAAGGCCTTTTAAACAGGCCTATTTTATCCTGATGATGACTTCTGCCGTGTTTGGCAGCCTTGTTTTTGCGCCCTGCAGTCATATCAGCCATTCAGAAATACCTCCACGATACCTAACTTCTCTTATGTGCACCATTTTCTTCGCGTATCGGAAAAACCGGCGAGACCGTTTTCCCATATTTGAAATTGCAAACCGGCCGGATGCAATATCATACTCACGCAAGCGAAAGCCGATTTGGGAATAGATCATGTATACTATGTTAGCTTCAATATAATATAATACTTTCCAATAATCAATATATTTCTCGTTTTCTCGTTTCTCGTGCTTTCGAAAATAGTGCTTGTGATTTTTGCGATGATCTGTGAAATGATGGCTGCATGATGTCAACGGAAATCGAAATGATGATCAACGGACTTTTTTGAGCCTTGATATCTCTCGCGGCAACGATTTGGTATCAGAATTTCATGATTCGCAAGAAAAGAGCTGCCTGATCTCAAAGGAAGCCAGACAGCTCTTTTATCTACTTTAGTGGATACTAGTCAATATACATAAAATGTCGAGAAATGCAATCATAAGGAATGAGAAGGTTCTTCACAGCGCGTTGCGCTGTTCGACGGGCATGCGGTATTCCGGTTTGACGTGGTAGGCGACCTCGGCATACTGCCGCGCACGCGCGCGCAGCGAGAAGTTGCCCTTTTGACTGCACCAGACATAGAGCTCATGGCAGACCAGATCCGTCGCGATGCGCGACAGCAGATCCGGCGGCTCTTCCGTGTCGATAATGCCCGCCTTGGCGCAGTTATTGGCCAGCGTTGCAAACAGATCGTCCAGCGCATGGATGGCCGTGCGGATGCCTTCGGGCGACTCGAACTGCATGATGAAGAGTGTGCTCGTCAGTTCGGGGCCGAAGTCATAAGCGATCGTGATGAACCGGTCGAACAGCTGCCAGATGCGCTCAAAGTCATTATCTGCGTGCGCAAACTTCATGAAGCTCTTGTCGTCATTGTGCTGCGGCTTTTCCACCATATATTCCAGAATGCTGCGCTTGCCGTTGAAAGAAGAGTAAAAGACGGAGCGGGAGATACCGCATGCCTTGCAGATGTCGTTGACGGTCACGTTGTTATATCCGTCGCGCTTAAAGAGGGAAATGGCTGTTTTCGCGACTTCCTCTTTGAATTTCCAGGAAGAATCTTGCACTTCAAACACCCCTGACGAAAAATGTTTGCCGTTTTCAAACATTATACGACTTTTGTTTCTGTGATTCAACACACATAAGATTTTATTCGCAATTCTTTTACAACTTTTTTGTGACTTGTTTCAAAAATGCCCTGGAGGCCTTGACATTGCAGGGTTAATTAATTAACATGACGACGCTGGGAGCCGTTCAAGTGTCCGAACGGCCAGTCGTTATTTGGATGTAAACTATCAGAGAAGGAAGCGAGAACATGACAAAAGACGAGAAAATTGCAAAGCTCGGCAAAGAAATCACGGATCGCGCAACGGTCCTGCTCGGCAAGGACAAGATCACGCCGGATGCCCCGGAGTATCTGGGCATCAACTCTGCCCTGAAGTTCACGGCGGTGAAGTATGATGAGAAGATGGCGGACGATATCCTCGATATCGCCCTGACGATGAAAAAGCGCGTGCCGCTCACGATCGAGCAGCTTGCGAAGAAAAACCCGCAGTTCGACAGAGCCTATCTGGAAAAAGCGATGCAGGCTATCAGCGAGAGCGGTCTGGTCGAGTTCCACTGGGAGAACCTCGACGGCAAGAACCCGAACCATGAGAAACGCTGGGTGCTGGACATGTTCGTCCCCGGCAGTGCCGAGATCATGATGATCAATCCCGAGCAGTCGGATATGTTCCCGGAGACGGCAGACTTCTTCGAGCGCATGGCGTATCTGCCGCTGGCGGGCATCACCGAGATGGTGCCTCCCGGAGGCGCCGGCATCGGCATGCACGTCATCCCGGTCGAAAAGGCCATCCCGGCCGAGAGCAAGTCTCTGCCGATCGAGCACCTGTCCCACTGGCTGAAGAAGTACGAGGGCCACATCGGCGTGTCCGTGTGCTCCTGCCGCAAGCAGCAGCGCATCCGCGGCGAGGGCTCCGGCGACGTGGAAGGCGAGTGGTGCATCGGCGTCGGCGACTTCGCCGACTACTGCCGCGAGACGAACCACGGCCGCGACATCACCTATGAAGAGGCCATGGAGATCCTCCAGAAGGCAGAGAATCGCGGCTATGTCCACCAGATCACGAATATCGACGGCGAGAACAAGATCTTCGGCATCTGCAACTGCGCTGTCGGCGTCTGCAACGCGCTGCGCACTTCGCAGCTGTTCAACACGCCGAACCTGTCCGCCTCCGCCTACGTGGCCGAGAGCGACCCGGAAAAGTGCGTTGCCTGCGGCAAGTGTGTAGAGACCTGCCCGGCTGGTGCTGTCCGCCTCGGTCAGAAGCTCTGCACGAAGGAAGGCCCCATCCAGTATCCGCACCATGAGCTGCCGGACGACACCAAGTGGGGCGAGGATCACTGGAACAAGAATTACCGCAACGAGAACGGATGCATCCAGACCTGGCCGACCGGCACGGCGCCCTGCAAGGCTGCCTGCCCGGCGCACATCGCCATCCAGGGCTACATCAAGATGGCGGGCGACGGCCGCTATGCCGACGCGCTCAAGCTCATCAAGAAGGATAACCCGTTCCCGGCTGTCTGCGGTAGCATCTGCAGAAAGTACTGCGAGGATGCCTGCACCCGCGGCACCGTCGACGAGCCGCTGGCCATCGACGAGATCAAGAAGTTCATTGCCGAGCAGGACATGAAGGCCGAGCACCGCTACGTGCCGCCCATGAACTCCTGCACGCATGAGAAGTTTGACCAGAAGGTCGCCATCATCGGCGGCGGCCCGGCCGGTATGTCCTGCGCCTACTTCCTGGCCATCGAGGGCTACAGCCCGGTCGTGTTCGAGAAGGAAGCCGTGCCCGGCGGCATGCTCGTCAACGGCATTCCGAGCTTCCGCATCGGCAAGGACGTGGTCAAGTCCGAGATCGATGTGCTGCGCGAGATGGGCGTGGAGTTCAAATGCGGCGTTGAAGTCGGCAAGGACATCACCATCCAGCAGCTGCGCGAAGAGGGCTACCAGGCGTTCTACGTCGCGGTCGGCCTGCAGCAGGCGTCGAAGCTCAACATCGCCGGCGAGGATCTCACCGGTGTCAAGAGCGGTCTCGACTTCCTGCGTGAAGTCAACGCCGGCAAGCTCAAGAAGCTCACGGGCGATGTGGTCGTCATCGGCGGCGGCAACGCGGCCATCGACGTGGCGCGCGCGGCCCTGCGTCTGACCAAGGGCAGCGTGAACATGTACTGCCTCGAGAAGGACGAAGAGATGCCTACCGTTCCGGACGAGAAGAACGCCGGCATCGCCGACGGCGTCGTCATCAACAACTCCTGGGCGCCGAAGGCCATCCTCGGCGAGGGCGGCAAGGTCACCGGCATCGAGCTGATGCGCTGCGTGTCCGTCCGCGACGCGAGCGGCAAGTTCGCCCCGGTCTATGACGAGAATGAGACCATCACCGTCCCGTGCTCCAACGTTCTGGTCGCCATCGGCCAGCGCTCGGTCTACGGCGACGTTCTGGCCGGCACCTCGGCGGAGACGGCTGACGGCCGCCTGATCGCACACGACGCCGTGACGTTCCAGTCCAACGAGCCCGATATCTTCGTCGGCGGCGACTGCGCCACCGGTCCGAAGTACACGATCGACGCGATCGCGACCGGCCGCGAGGGCGCGGTGTCCATCCACCGCTTCGTCAACAAGGGCCAGACCCTGACGATCCACCGCAACACCCGCGAGTTCAAGGAGCTCAACAAGGACGATATCGTTCTGCCGACCGAGAAGATCAAAAAGCCCGCGCGTGCCGCCGTTGCCATCGACAGCAAGAAGGTGCGCACCATGCAGGACGACCGCGTGACGTTCACCGAAGAGCAGATCCGCTCCGAGGCGTCCCGCTGCCTGAGCTGCGGCCGCAGCGTCGTCGATCCGAACAAGTGCATCGGCTGCGGCATCTGCACGACCAAGTGCGAATTCGACGCGATCCACCTCAAGCGCGTGCGTCCGCAAAACAGCAAGATGATCCCGGCCGAGGACAAGTTCAAGGCCATCGGCCCCTACGCTGCCAAGCGTCAGGTGAAGATCATCAAGAAGTCTCTGGCGGAAAAGAAAAAGTAATCCATCATTATGAGGCGGGCACAGAACCCTTCCCGCTGTGCCCGCCCGCTTGAAAGGAGCCCCCATGCACGAGCTGAGCATCGTTACCTATGTCGTCAAGCAGGTGCAGGAGATTGCCAAGGAAAACAACCTCACCGAGATCGAGTCGGTCACGCTCGAATTCGGTGAGGTCTCCGGCATTGTACCGGAATATCTTGAAGATTGCTGGAACTGGTATACCAAGAAAGAGCCGATCATTCAAGGCACGAAATTCCTGTATGAGATCATCCCGGCCGTCACCTGGTGCGACGACTGCAAGCAAACCTATCCGACCGTACAATACGGCAAAACATGCCCGCATTGCGGCAGCGGCAAGACCTGGCTGCAGCAGGGCAATGAGATCAATATCAAGCAGATCGAGGCGCGCTGATCGCGCCGGGCCTTCTGTCTGCGGGCAGCAAAGATACACAAAGGCGGTCGCGCAGCCGCTTTTGATAGAAACACAAACGAAGAGGGAGTGAACCATGAAAGACCTGAAACATCTTTTGTACTTCGAAAATCTTTTGCAGGAAGCACACAACGATCTGATCGCACAGGCGCAGAACGAGGGGAAGATCTGTGTTGCCTACGCCTGCGAAAACACGCCCGAGCCGCTGCTGAACCTGCCCGGAGCGTTCTCGACGCGCCTGCGCGCGCCGCGCACCGGCTCCATGGAAATGGCCACGTACTACATGACCAGCTTTCTGTGCGAGTACAGCCGCGCGCTGCTGGAGCGTGCCATCGAGGGCGGCTACAATTTTGCCGACTGCATGATCACGCCGGACGGCTGCTCGATGATGAACCGCGCCGTCGAGAACATGGAGCTGCTCAAGACCATGGGCAAGAGCAAGCCGAAGTTCTTCTACGAGTACATGGAGATCCCGATGAAGGCCGACGACAACGGTCTGAATCTGTATGTGCTCCAGTGCCGCAACCACATCCTCACGCCGCTGCACGAGCACTACGGCATCGATGTGTCGGACGCGGCCATCAGCAGCGCCGTCGCCGAGCATAACCGCGTGTGCGAGCTCATCCGCGCCATCGGTGAGTACCGCAAGGGCGACAATCCGCGCATCACGGGCTATGAATTCCACGTCATCACGCTTGCGACCTATGTCGCGCCGAAATACCTGCTCATCGACAAGCTGGAGGAGACGCTCAAGGAGCTCAAGACCCGCCACCCGGATAAGAAAAATCCGTACCGCGCGCGTGTGGTCGTCGTCGGCTCTGAGGTCGATGACATTGACTTCATCAAGCTCGTCGAGGAGACCGGTGCGTACGTCTGCGCCGACCGCTTCTGCTACGGCTCGTTCCCGGGCCGCGACCCGATCGTGCTGACGGACGATGAGGACGCGCTGACCCAGATCTGCCGCCAGTACATGAACCGCGCCCAGTGCCCGCACTACATGAACATGCCCAAGATGATCGGCCGCCGTGAATACGTCAACCAGCTGGCCAAGGAATACGAGGCCGACGGCATCATTTACGAGCAGATCAAGTTCTGCGACCCGTGGGCATATGAGCGTATGCTTGGTTCGCACATCCTCAACGACGACTACGGCTATCCCGTTTTGTCCGTTGACCGCCCGTATAACATCGCTTCCTCCGGCCAGATGCGCACCCGTGTGCAGGCATTCGTGGAAAGCATGGAGATCAAGAAGATTCAAGGGGGGAAACAGTGATGTCCAACAAGAGAATCGGCTGTGAAAACTTCGGTAAGTTCTATACCGAGGGCAAGGTCCGCAACCGCCGCGAGTGGCGCGGCGTGACCGACACGCTCTATGATTATTCCCGCTGGCTGCACAACTGGATCACCATGGCGAAGATGGTCTCCAAGCCGCGCAACATCAAGGCCATGTTCCGCTATCGCTGGATGGCCAACTATCTGGCCGTGCCCATGATGGTCGACCGCCACACCCAGGGCCTGCGCGACGAATATCTGCGCATCTGCCACCTGGAGCAGGATCTTATCATCGAGGACGTGGCAAAGCTGCTCGACGGTCTCTTCCGCGGCGACCGCCGCATCGGCAAGGACAAGAAATTCTCCGACAAGGTCGTGCTCGTGGACGAAAACGAGATGACCGCCGTCATGATGGGCTTCCCGACGCTCAAGGGCCTGAGCCGTGAGACGCCGTCGACCTATGTCTCCGTGCTGCTCAACCAGCACGCCGCCGAGCATTATATCGACGTCGCGCAGGAGTACGGCCTCGCGGGCGATGTCTGCCCGATGCCGGAGGCGGAAGCCGGCGTGTCCATCGACGACGACGCGCCGGTGCTCGGCGCGTGCGCCGTGCAGTGCAACACGACGTGCGACGGCTCCCTGCTCGGAAACGGCGTCATTTCCAAGCGCCTCGAGCTTGAGGACGGCATTCCGGTGTTCCAGCTGGCAGCGCCCCTGCGCCACCGCGAGGACGACGTGCAGAATTACGCCGCGCAGGAGATCAAAAATGCCATCGCCTTCATCGAGGAGCACACCGGCGAGAAGTGGGACTGGAAGGCGTACTTCGAGTGCGCCGAGCGCGTGAACTACGCCACCAAGTGCCGCCTCGAGTGGCTGGAGATGAACAAGACCGACTATCCGCAGGTCTTTGGCTCCAACCTCGCGCTGTACACGGAGACGAACTACATGGCCATCTGCGGCAAAGTGCCCGCATTCCGCGAGGTCGACCGCAAGATCACCCAGCTCGCCGAGCGTGCCTACCGCAAGCAGAAGAAGGCCGCCAACGAGTACCGCCACCGCGCCATCGTCTGGGGCGTGCAATCGCACTTCTACATGGACTTCCTTGTCTGGCTGCTCAACTGCTGGGGCATCGTGCCGCTGACGGATATGCTCTCCATGGTCTCGACACGCGAGCTCGCCACGACTGACACGCCCGAAAACCGTGAGCAGGCGTATTACGATATGGCATGGCTGACCGAAAACATGATCATGCGCAACCGCACGCACGGCGGCTACAAGGTGCTGCTTGATGAGCTGTGGGAGTTCTGCGAGCAGTTCAATGCCGACATGGTCATTCTCTGGGAGCACATGAGCTGCAAGGCACTCGACGGCATGCACGGTCTGTTTGAAGAGCGCGCCCGCGAGCACGGCATCCACCTCGTCTGGGTCACGCACGATCTGTTCGACCCGCGTGTCATCTCGCGGCAGGGCGTGCGTCAGCAGGTCAATGACTATATGCGCACCGTCATGCAGGAAGAGCCCGTGGATCCGAGTCTGGAGATCCTGAAGGACGACAAGTCCTGGTAATCAGAGAGGAGATCGAACATGAACAATCTGAAAAGCAAGCTGCTCAAGGCCCTTATGGGTGTGTCGCTCGGCGCACTCGGCGCGTTCGTGGTCACGTTTGTCATCTATTTCTGGAACCTTGACATGAAGCTGACTTCCGTCATGGAGGGTATCCTGCTCAAGCACTACGACAAGATCGACCGCGACCAGCACCTGTAATCTTTTTCTGTACAGCCCGTCTGCTTCGGCAGGCGGGCTTTTTCGCATGTAAACAATTTGTGACGCCTCTTGACGATAAAAAATATTATCGCTATAATGCGTAGCGTGCTACACATTGGAGGTGTATCATGGAGCAATTTCAAATCGGATGTCTATTAAAAATGATTACGGATAAGATCAAAATGCGGGCAGATGCCGATCTCGCGCAGCAGGGGCTGACGCTGACGCAAAGCCGCGTGCTGGGCTATCTGGACCGCAGCGACGGTCAGGCGACGCAAAAGGAGATCGAGGGCTTTCTGCAGGTGTCGCACCCGACGGTGGCGGGCATCATCAACCGCATGGAGCAAAATGGCTTCGTGCGCTGCCGGCTTGATCCGGCGGACAAACGCAGCAAGATCGTCAGCCAGACGGAGCGCGCTGCCGCGGTCGCGCAGGATATGCACGCCACGATCCAGACAACGGAGCAGCAGATGCTCCGCTCGCTGACGCCGGAACAGATCGCGGCGCTGGAATCGGCGCTGCGCACGATCTATGCCGATCTCGGCTGACAGGCCCGTGATCCAGGAAGGAGGAAATCCATGCTTCATACATTATCCCGCAGCCTGCGGGAAAACAAAGGCCCCGCGCTCGTGACGGTGCTGCTCTCGGCGCTGGAGGTCGTGTTTGAGATCGTGATCCCGCTGTTCATGTCCAACCTCATTGACTTCGGCATTGAGGGCGGCAGCATGGCGGCGGTCTGGAAGTTCGGTGCATTTTTGCTGCTGCTGGCGGCGTTCCAGCTGGCGACCGGCGTGCTCGCGGCGCGCATCGCGGCGCGTGCATCCGTCGGCTTTGGCGCGAACCTGCGTGAGGATATGTACAACAACGTGCAGACCTTTGCGTTTTCCAACATCGACAAGTTTTCCACTGCGTCCATCGTCACACGCCTGACGACGGATGTCACGAACGTGCAGAATGCCTTTCAGATGCTCATGCGTATGGCGATCCGCTCACCGGTCATGCTGGTCTTTTCCATGATCGTGTCGTTCCGCATCAGCCGTGACATCTCCATGACGTTTCTCATCATTCTGCCGATCCTTGCCGTGGCGCTGTTTTTCATCATCCGCAGCGTGTTCCCGATCTTCACGCGCGTTTTCCGCACATATGACGAGCTCAATAACGTCGTGCAGGAAAATGTCCGCGGTATCCGTGTCGTGAAGTCCTTTAATCAGGAACAGCACGAGATCCGCAAATTCGGCGCCATTTCCGAGCGCATTTACAAGGACTTTTCCAAGGGCGAGCGGCTCATCACGCTCAACGCGCCGCTGATGCAGTCATGCATCTACGCGTGCATGATCATCATCTCCTGGCTCGGTGCCAAGGCCATCATCGCCAGCGGCAATGACCCGGCACTCGGCCTGACGACCGGCAACCTCACTGCGCTCATCACCTATGCCATGCAGATCCTCTCGAGCCTGATGATGCTGTCCATGGTCTTTGCCATGCTGACGATCTCGCTCTCGTCCGCGCGCCGCATCGCCGAGGTGATCGAGGAAAAGACGGACATTCAAAATCCGGAGCACCCGGTCATGGCCGTGCGCGACGGCGCCATTGATTTTGACCATGTGAGTTTTGTCTACGCCTCCAAGGCGGACAAAAAGGTGCTCGATGACATTGATCTGCACATCCGTTCCGGCGAGACGATCGGCGTCATCGGCGGCACGGGCGCGTCCAAGTCCTCGCTCGTGCAGCTCATCCCGCGTCTGTACGATGTCACCGGCGGCGGGCTGACGCTCGGCGGCGTGGACGTGCGCGATTATGATCTGGAGACGCTGCGCAACGCCGTTGCCATGGTGCTGCAGAAAAACGAACTCTTTTCCGGTACGATCGCCGAAAATCTCCGCTGGGGCAACGAAAACGCCACGGACGAGGAGCTCCGTCACGCCTGCGTGCTCGCGTGTGCGGATGAATTCATTTCCGCCATGCCGGACGGCTATGACACCTATATCGAGCAGGGCGGCACAAACGTCTCCGGCGGCCAGAAGCAGCGCCTGTGCATCGCCCGCGCGCTGCTGAAAAAGCCGAAGGTGCTCATTCTCGATGACTCGACGAGCGCCGTCGACACGCGCACGGATGCGCAGATTCAGCAGGCGCTCTCGACCTACATTCCCGATACGACGAAGATCATCATCGCGCAGCGCATCAGCTCGGTGCAGAATGCAGACCGTATCATCGTGCTCGATGACGGGCGTATCGACGCCGTCGGCTGCCACGATGAGCTGCTGCGCACGTGCGAAATTTACCGCGAGGTCTATGAGTCCCAGCAGAAGGGAGGCGAGGACGATGCGTGAACGCCCGAAATTTGACAGCCGGACGCTCAAGCGCCTACTGTCGTATATGCGCGCCTATAAGGGCACGCTCGTGCTCGTGACGGTCTGCATCCTGCTGAGCGCGGTCGCAGGCGCGGCCTCGTCCATGTTCCTGCAAAAGCTGATCGACGGCTATATCGTCCCCATGCTCGGCACAGCGTCGCCGGACTATTCCGGCCTGATCCGCGCACTGGTCACGATCGGCTGCGTGTACCTCGTCGGCACGCTGGCCACATGGCTGTATAACCGCCGCATGGTCACGATCGCCCAGGGCACGCTCAAGCGCATCCGCGACGAGATGTTTGAGAAGATGCAGAGCCTGCCCATCCGCTACTTTGACACGCATACGCACGGCGACATCATGAGCCTGTACACAAACGATACCGATACGCTGCGCCAGATGATCGCGCAGTCCATGGCGCAGCTCGTATCGTCTGTGTTCACGCTTGCGGCAGTGTTTTTCTGCATGCTGTACATCAGCATCTGGCTGACGCTGATCGTGTGCGCCGTCATGGCGCTCATTCTCGTGTTCGTGCGCAAGCTCACCGGCCGCATCGGCGGCTACTTCATGGCGCAGCAGACGGCGCTGGCGGATCTCAACGGCTATGTTGAAGAGATGGTCAACGGCCAGAAGGTCGTCAAGGTCTTCTGCCACGAGGAGCAGAGCAAGGCGGAGCTGCACCGCCGCAACCGCGTCTGGGCGGAAAACGCCGCGCGCGCCAGCGGCATGGCCAACAGCATGATGCCGATGATGAACGCCGTCGGTTATCTGCAGTATGTCATCATCGCTGTCATCGGCGGCACGATGGCGATTGCCGGCACGCCGAACCTCGGCCTGACCGGCATGAACACGCTCACGCTCGGTATGATTGCATCCTTCCTCACGCTCTCGCGCGGGTTTACAAACCCGATCTCGCAGATCTCCAACCAGTTCAACTCCATCGTCACAGCACTGGCCGGCGCATCGCGCATTTTCGCGTTCATGGATGCCGAGCCGGAGACGGACGACGGCTATGTGACGCTTATCAACGCCAAGGAGGAAAACGGCATGCTCGCCGAGACCGACCACCACACGGGCCTCTGGGCGTGGAAGCACCCGCACAGCGACGGCACGGTCACATACACGAAGCTTGAGGGGCGCGTCGTGTTCGACCACGTCGACTTTGGTTATACGCCGGACAAAGAGGTCCTGCATGACATCACGCTCTACGCCGAGCCCGGCCAGAAGGTCGCCTTCGTCGGTGCGACCGGCGCCGGAAAGACGACGATTACAAACCTTATCAACCGCTTCTACGACATTGCCGACGGCAAGATCCGCTACGACGGCATCAACATCAATAAGATCCGCAAGACCGACCTGCGCCGCAGCCTTGGCATCGTGCTCCAGGACGTGAATCTCTTTACCGGTACGGTCATGGAAAATATCCGCTACGGAAATCCGGTTGCGACGGATGACGAATGTATCGCGGCGGCGAAGCTTGCCAATGCCGACCATTTCATCCGCATGCTGCCCGACGGCTACAACACCGTGCTCAAAGGCGACGGCAGCGGCCTGAGCCAGGGCCAGCGGCAGCTGCTGAGCATCGCACGCGCGGCTGTGTCCGATCCGCCGGTCATGATCCTCGACGAGGCGACCAGCTCCATCGACACCCGCACGGAGGCGCTCGTGCAGAGCGGCATGGATAAGCTCATGGAGGGGCGCACGGTGTTCGTCATCGCGCACCGGCTCTCGACGGTCAAGAATGCGGACGTCATCATGGTGCTTGACCATGGCCGCATCATCGAGCGCGGCAACCATGAGAAGCTCATCGCCGAAAAGGGCGTGTACTACCAGCTCTATACCGGCGCGTTCGAGCTCGAATAATTTCCTGCGCGCCCCCTTGCGGCCGGCAGGGGGGCGCGGTATAATTGCGGTAACGAAGCAAAGGAGGAGAACCATGGAGTATCGAAGATTTGGAAACACCATCGTCGCCCGCATCGACCGTGGGGAAGAAGTGCTTGAGCAGGTTGCGGCCATTGCGCAGGCTGAGCAGATCAAGCTAGCGAGCGTGCAGGCGCTCGGTGCGGTCGGCGAATTCACGGTCGGCGTGTTCCACACGGCCGAAAAGCAGTACCACGCGAACTCCTTCGCGGGCGATTTCGAGATCGTCTCGCTGACCGGCACCATCAACACGATGGACGGCGCGTTTTACACGCACCTGCACATGAGCGCCGGCAATGAGAAGGGCGAGGTGTTCGGCGGTCATCTGAACCGCGCCGTTATCAGCGCCACCTGTGAGATGGTCATCACGGTTATCGACGGAAGAGTGGATCGTTTTCACAGTGAGGAGATCGGCCTGAACCTGTTCCAATTCTGAGCATCTGTGTCAAAAGCACGCACGGCTATTGAGTCGTGCGTGCTTTTTTTGCTGCCTTGATCCTATATTCCTATTGACAACATAGGAATATAGGAATATAATTCACCTCAATGAGGTAGGATTTTGTGCCGGACCATCCTGAGCCTCTCTGAATTCGTGTATACGTATGCAGCCGTGCCGTCAGGCACGGTTGCCATTGGGAACGGAGGATACATATATGAACAGCAACCTGCTTGAAGTCAGCGGCCTGCACGTGAGTGCGGGCGAGAAAGAGATCCTGCACGGCGTGGACCTGACCGTCGGCAAGGATGAGACGCATGTGCTCATGGGGCCGAACGGCACCGGCAAGTCCACGCTCGGCTATGCGATCACCGGCAATCCGGAGTACACGGTCACGGCCGGAAAGATCGTCTTTGACGGCGAGGATATCACACGGCTGCCGGTCAACGAGCGCGCGAAGAAGGGTATTTTTCTGTCGTTTCAGAATCCGCTCGAGGTGCCCGGCGTGACGCTCAGCGCGTTTATCCGCAGTGCGCTCGAGCAGAAGACCGGCAAGCGCATCCGCCTCTGGGACTTCAAAAAGAAGCTTGCCGAGACGATGCAGCTGCTGGCGATGGACGCTTCCTATGTTGAGCGCGACCTGAATGTGGGCTTTTCCGGCGGTGAGAAAAAGAAAGCGGAGATTCTGCAGATGCTCACGCTCGAGCCGAAGCTCGCCATCCTCGACGAGACGGACTCCGGTCTGGACGTCGACGCGGTGCGCACGGTCTCCAAGGGCGTGCAGCTCTATCGTGAGCGCGTGCACGGCTCGTTGCTCATCATCACGCACAGCACCCGCATTCTCGAGGCGCTGACGGTGGATGCCGCGCACATCATGGAGCAGGGCGTTATTGTGAAAAACGGCGATGCATCACTTGTAGATACCATCAATGAAAACGGCTTTGGCGGCATCCGGGCAGACTGAAAGCGAGGGGATCCGAATGAAGGAAAAAAGTCAGGTCGCGGACATTGACCGCAGCGTCTATGACATCCGTGACAAAGAGGACGATGCCTATCGTATGCAGGAGGGCCTGACGCCGGAGACCATCGACAAGCTCTCCAAGGAAAAGGACGATCCGGTCTGGATGCAGCAGTTCCGGCTGCAGTCGCTACAGATCTATAACGAGATGCCGGTCCCGGACTGGGGGCCGTCCATCGAGGGACTGGATATGGACCACATTGCGACCTATGTTCGCCCCAAGACCGACATGAAAAACGACTGGAAGGACGTTCCGCAGGATATTAAAGACACCTTTGAGCGTCTCGGTATCCCGCAGGCGGAGCGCAAATCGCTCGCCGGCGTCGGCGCACAGTACGATTCCGAGCTCGTGTATCACAACGTCCGGGACGAAGTGGCTGCACAGGGCGTCGTCTATACCGACATGGAGAGCGCGCTCAAGGGCGAATATGCCGATATGGTGCACAAGTATTTCATGAAGCTCGTCACACCGCGCGATCATAAGTTTGCGGCCCTGCACGGCGCGGTCTGGTCCGGCGGCTCGTTCGTGTATGTGCCGAAGGGCGTGCAGGTGTCCATCCCGCTGCAGTCGTACTTCCGTCTGAACGCCAAGGGTGCGGGCCAGTTTGAGCACACACTCATCATTGTCGATGAGGGCGCGAGTCTGCATTTTATCGAGGGCTGCTCGGCGCCGAAATATAACGTTGCGAACCTCCACGCCGGCTGCGTGGAGCTGTACGTGAAGAAAAACGCCAAGCTGCGCTACTCGACCATCGAGAACTGGTCGAAAAATATGTATAACCTCAATACAAAACGCGCGCTCGTGGAAGAGGGCGGCGTGATCGAGTGGGTTTCCGGCTCGTTCGGGTCTCATGTCGGCTGCCTGTACCCGATGAGCGTGCTCAAAGGCGATAACTCCAAGATGGAATTCACCGGCGTCACGTTTGCCGGCGCGGGGCAGAACCTCGACACCGGCGCGAAGGTCGTGCACATTGGCAGGAACACGAGCTCGTATATGAACACGCGCTCCATCAGCAAGAGCGGCGGCATCAGCACGTTCCGCAGCAGCGTCGTGGTGCAGAAGGGCGCCAAGCACGCAAAATCCTCCGTGTCCTGCCAGTCGCTGATGCTCGATTCCGAGTCCCGCTCCGATACCGTTCCGGCCATGGACATCCGCACGAAGGACGCCGCCGTCGGCCACGAGGCCAAGATCGGCAGCATCAGCAACGAGGCGGTATTTTATCTCATGAGCCGCGGCATGAGCGAGGAGGACGCCCGCGCGCTGATCGTCAGCGGCTTTGCGGACAACGTCTCCAAGGAACTGCCGCTGGAGTACGCGGTGGAAATGAACAATCTCATTCGTCTCGAGATGAAGGGCAGCATCGGCTGACCGCACATTCCGAAAGGAGGGAATATCGTGAATACGAGTGAACAGCTGGTCGTCAACAAACTGCCGACCAGAACGTGGAACCATCTCAATGTCAACGAAGCGACCATCCCGTGGAATGTGGCCGACACGGCCGATCTCGGGACGGATACATATGCAATTACAGCGGAAAATCAGGCGCAGCCGCTGCACATCGACCTGACCGGTGCGGCCGGCTTCAGCCGCAAGCACATCGCGGTCGATGTGGCCGCCGGCGTGCAGGCAACGGCGTATATGGTGCTCGATACACAGGGCAGCTTCGCCGTGGAAACGGCGCTGACGCTGCACGGCAACGCATCTCTGCGCCTGGTGCAGGTGCTCGGTGCGCAGGACAGCGCACTGCTCTATGCCAAAACGGACGCGGACTGTGCGCCCGGCGCCGGCGTGGACATGACGCAGATCCTGATGGGGCAGGGCGATCTCTACTCCGATAATGGCACGGAGCTTGTCGGCGACGGCAGCCATTATTCGGCGCAGATCGGCTATCTCGGCCGCGGCAGCCAGACGATCGACGTCAACGTCGTCGTCAACCACTACGGCAAAAACACCGAGTGCGAGATCGACACGTCCGGTGCGCTCAAGGACGCGGCGAAAAAAGTTTTCCGCGGCACGATCGATTTCAAGACCGGCTCGTCCAACTCCGTCGGCAACGAGAAGGAGACGGTGCTCATGCTCGGCGACGATGTCATCAACAAGACGGTGCCGCTCATACTCTGCGCCGAGGAAAATGTCGTCGGCAACCACGGCGCGACCATCGGTGAGCTCGATGACGAGACGCTGTTTTACTTTGAAAGCCGCGGCATCTCCCGCGCTCAGGCCGAAAACATCCTGGCCCGCGCCGCCATCGAGCGCTTTGCCCGCACGGTGGACGACGAGGCGCTGCGCGCGCAGATTCTTCAGACGCTGGAGGAGGAACTCAACGATGACGTATGATTATAAGCGGGATTTTCCGATCTTTCAGCACACGGACGTCGCCTATATCGATAACGCGGCCACGGCGCAGCGCCCGCAGTGCGTGCTGGACGCGGTGGCGGATTTTTACCGCTGCCATAATGCCAACCCCCTGCGCGGGCTGTATCCGCTGAGCGTGGAGGCGACCGATATCTATGAGCAGGCGCGCGAGACCGTGCGCGATTTCATCGGGGCACGCTCGGCGCGTGAGATCGTCTTTACCCGCAACACGACCGAGAGCCTGAACCTCGTCGCCTACAGCTACGGCCTGACGCACGTCAAGGCGGGCGATGAGGTGCTCGTGTCTATCATGGAGCACCACAGCGATCTGCTGCCGTGGCAGATGGTCTGCCGCCAGACGGGCGCGGAGCTGAAGTTCATCGAGTGCGCGCCCGACGGCAGTGTGGATCTTCAGCAAATCGAATCGCTCATTACCGAGCGCACGAAGATCGTCGCCATGACGCAGGTGTCGAATGTTCTCGGCCGGAAGTACCCGGTCAAGGAAGTCGCCGCCATGGCGCATAAGAAGGGCGCGGTCATGGTCGTGGACGGCGCGCAGAGCACGCCGCACATGCCGGTGAACGTGCAGGAGCTGGGCGCGGATTTCTTCGCCTTCTCCGGGCACAAGGTCTTTGGCCCGATGGGCATCGGCGGGCTGTACGGCAGGGAGGACCTGCTCGAGGAAATGCCGCCGTTTCTCTCCGGCGGCGAGATGATCGAATCCGTCACGCGCACGGGCGCTGTCTATGCCGAGCTGCCGCATAAATTCGAGGCCGGCACGGTCAATGCCGCCGGCGCGGCCGGTCTGGCTGCCGCCATCCGGTACGTTCAGAGCGTCGGCTTTGACACCATCCAGCAGCGCGAGCACGACCTGACGGCCAACGCCCTCGCGCGCGTGCTGGCCGTGCCGCACGTGCACGTGCTCGGTACGGACCGTCCGGAGGATCACAACGGCATCATCACCTTCACGGTCGACGGCGTGCACCCGCACGACATCAGCGAGATCATGGCGTCCGACGGTGTGAACATCCGCGCCGGTCACCACTGCGCGCAGCCGCTGCTCGCGCACCTTGGTCTGAACGCGACGGCGCGCGCCAGCTTTGCCTTTTATAACACCGATGAGGATGTCGACCGGTTCCTTGAGAGCCTCTCGACCCTGAGGGAGCGTATGGGATATGGAAAATAGAAGCTTCTATAATGAGATCCTGACCGAGCACAACATCCATCCGGAGTTCAAGCACGACATTCCGGACGCGGACATTGAGCTCGCGGGTGTGAACCCGAGCTGCGGCGACAACATCGTCCTCAAGCTCAAGACCGACGACGATGTCATCACCGATGGCGGCTTTGTCGGCGACGGCTGCGCCATCTCGCAGGCGTCGGCCGATATCATGCTCGGCATGATTGTGGGGCAGAAGAAGGAAAAGGCGCTGGAAATGGGCCGCACCTTCCTGCGCATGATCCACGGCGAGGCGACCGAGAAAGAGATCGAGAGTCTCGAAGAGGCCTCGGCTCTCAAGGACATCGCGCATATGCCCGCGCGTGTGAAATGTGCCATGCTCGGCTGGCGCACGCTTTCGGAGGCGCTGACCGGAAAGGTCGAAGAATAAGCCGTTCCCGCCGCCGGCGGATGCCGATGCGGTGTCTGCCGGCGGCTTTCTGCGCGCTGGAAATCCCCGGTTTGACAGCGCGCGCCTGTGGGATTATGATAAGACATCCTCTTGACGGCAGGTGCTGTGTATGACTGATTTTGAGCCCGCTCTTCTGCGGCGCATCCGTGCGCTCGCGGCCGCGCAGCCGCGCGTGCTTGTCGCCATCGACGGCCGCTGCGCCGCCGGAAAGACCACGCTGGCCGCGTCCCTGCAGGCACAGTTGGCGTGCAATGTGTTTCATATGGACGACTTTTTCCTCCGCCCGGAGCAGCGCACGCCCGAGCGCCTGCGTCAGCCGGGCGGCAATGTGGACTTCGAGCGTTTCCTGACTGAGGTGCTCCGTCCGCTGCGCGATGGTGCGCCGGTGACGTATCGCCCTTATGACTGCCGAACGCAGCAGCTGTGCGCGCCGGTTCACGCGGAGGCAAGGCCGGTCAATCTCATCGAGGGGTCCTATTCCTGCCATCCGGCGCTGTGGGATCTTTATGACCTGCACGTGTTCCTCTCGGTCGGCCCGGAGGAGCAGCACCGCCGCATTGCTGCGCGCAATGGTGAAAAAATGCTGCCGATGTTTACAAACGTCTGGATCCCGATGGAGGAGACGTACTTTGCGCGGTTTCAAGTTGCGGAGCGCGCCGACCTTTGCCGGGAAAATTGAATCAGCCTGCGGATGACCGCGCGGGGCTTGTGTCCCGCGCGGTTTTGTGCTACATTAAAAGAACATATACGAAGTGAATTTTCACAGAAAGGCGGGAGCCCCATGGATGTTCTGCGATTCAAACAGGCCAACTGCAAAAACTGTTACAAATGCGTCCGGTTCTGCCCGGTCAAGTCCATCCGCGTCTATCAGGGTCACGCACAGATCATTTCCAGCGACTGCATTCTCTGCGGCAACTGCGTGTCCGTCTGTCCGCAGCACGCCAAGGAGGACATCAGCGACGTCGCGCAGATCCAGGAACTGATCGCGTCCGGCCAGCAGGTCGTTGTGAGCGTCGATTCCTCCTACATCGCCTATTTTGATACTCCTGGTTTTGCGGGCATCGCCGAGCCGCTCAAAAAGCTCGGCTTTGCAGCGGCGCACGAGACGGCGGAGGGCGCCTACCTGGTCAAGAAGGAGCTGGAAAAGCTCGCCGCCCAGCCGGGTGATGCGCCAATCATTACGTCCGGCTGTTCGACGATCGTGCTCTATGTGGAAAAGCACCTGCCGGAGGCACTGCCGTATCTGGCCCCGGTGCTCTCACCGATGCAGGCGCACGCCGTGCTGCTGCGCAAGCGCTATCCCGGCGCGACCATTGTCTATGTCAGCCCCTGCATTTCCAAGAAAGAGGAGACGACGCGCTTTGAGAGCGTCGGCGCCGACTATGATATTACGTTCACGGAACTCGAGGACTGGATGCACGAGGCCGGCGTTGCCGTCAACCCCAATGTGCCGGCGGATGAGCCGCTGCTCTCGCGCGGCTACACGATCACGAACGGCGTTCTGCATTCCATGTCGCTCGATTCCGGGCGCGATTATCTGTTCCTCGACGGTCTGGACGACAGCATTCAGACGCTCAAGAGCGTCGTCAACGGTGAACTGCGCAACTGTTTCATTGAAATCGCCGCCTGCCACGGCAACTGTGTCGGCGGCCTTGCTTTCCGGCAGAAGCACACAAACCTGCTCGAGTCGCGCCGCCGCGTGATCAAGAGCGCCGGCGGCGGAAAAAACTTTGACATTCAGGAGCCGGTGGATATGCGCCGTGTGCTCGTGGACAAGAAGCACCCGACCGACCTGCCGCCCGAGTCCGTCATCAACGGCATCCTGCGCAAGATGGGCAAATTCAGCCCGGCGGATGAACTCAACTGCGGCCTGTGCGGCTATCGCACCTGCCGCGACAAAGCCATCGCCGTCTATGAGGGCCGCGCCGAGATCAGCATGTGCATGCCGTACATGAAAGAGCGCGCCGAGACCTATTCCGAGAAGATCATCAACGTCTCGCCGGAGGGCATTGTCACCGTCGGCAAGAAGCTGAAGGTCAAGCAGATCAACAAGGCTGCCTGCAAGATCTTCGGCATCAAGGATCCGGCGGACATCATCGGATATCCGGTGTCGCGCATCATGGATGAGTATGACTTCGTGAAGATGATCAGTCAGGACGAGACACAGGTCACGGACGAGGTCTTTCTCGCTGACTACAACGTCTATCTCGAGCGCATCTTCATCTGCGACCCGGAGCGGACGCTCTTTACCTGCATCATGCGTGACGTGACCAAGGCGCGCCAGCGCCGCAACAAGATCCAGAAGACGAAGATCCATGCGGCCGATCTGGCGGACGATATCATTGCAAACCAGCTGCGCATCGTGCACGAGATCGCAAGCCTGCTCGGTGAAACGGCAGCGGAGACCAAGGTGGCTGTGCACGATCTGAAGGAAGCCATCATGCTTGATGAGGACGGCGATGATGATGCGTAAACGAACCAACCGCTGCAGGAACACGGTCTGGGACATCAGCGTCATCAGCCGCAACAAAAACGGGGAGACGCTCTGCGGCGATCAGTGTGCGCTCGAATGGGACGACAATGACGCGACAGTCATCCTCTCCGACGGTCTCGGCAGCGGCGTCAAGGCCAACATCCTCTCCACGCTGACAACGACCATGCTCACGACCATGCTCAAGGGCAACGTGCCGATCGACGAGTGCGTTACGACCGTGGCGGAAACGCTGCCCATGTGCAGGGAGCGCAAGCTCGCCTATGCGACCTTTACGATCCTGCAGACGGCCGGCACCCGCGCGCGCCTGATCCAGTATGACAACCCGAATGCTGTGTTCGTGCACAACGGCGCGATCGGGAAATACAACTACTCCGTCAATTTCATTCAGGAAAAAGAGCTGCACGAGAGCTACCTGCATTTTGACGTGGGCGATATGCTTGTGCTCTTCAGCGACGGCGTGTCGGAGGCCGGGCGCGGCGTGACGACGGACGCCGGTTGGGCGCGGCAGGACATTGAGGATTTTATCCTGCGCAATTATTCACCCACCGTCTCCTCACAGCGCATGGCGGCCAGTATTCTCTCGACCGTCAAGACGCTGGACATGGACGCCATGCATGATGATACGACTGTTGTTGTCGCGCGCCTGCGTGAGCGTTGTCCGGTCAACGTCATGATCGGCCCGCCCGAGAGCAAGGATGATGATCTGAGCACCATGCGCCTGTTTTTCGGCAAGGATGGCAAGCATGTTGTCTGCGGCGGCACCACGGCCAACGCTGTCGCGTCATATCTGGGCGTAAAGGTGCATACGCTGCCCGGCAGCGGCACGGAGGAGGTGCCGCCGATGAGCGAGATCCACGGTGTGGATCTGACGACCGAGGGCGTCGTTACGGTCAATGTGACGATGAAACGCATCAAGGACTACCTCGCGGATGGCATGTACACGCTCGAGCTCGCCCGCATGAAGGACGGCGCGTCCAAGCTCGCGCTCGTACTGCTCGAGGAGGCGACGGAGGTCAATGTCCTCTTCGGCAACGCGAGCAACCTCGCCCAGCAGGATACGGAGTTCAGCTTTGAGCGCAAGCTGCAATTGGTGCAGGAGCTGCGCGATATGCTGACTCTGGCCGGAAAAACAGTCAAAATGAGCATCTGCTGACAGATGCGAAATCATCACGGAGTGACCCTAACGAATGAAAATCCGAACTTTTTTTGCAGTATTGCTGTGTAAGCTTGCACGCGGGCTGCTGCGGCTGCTGCGCCGCGGCGGTACGGCGTTTCCCGGCCGCGTGGCGCTCAAGGTGTACCCGCAGGTGCTCGGCGTGCTCTCGCGGGGGGTGCGCGTCATCCTCGTCACCGGCACGAACGGCAAGACGACCAGCTCCCGCATGATCGAGCAGGCATTTGCCGATGCGGGCCTTAACTACTTTGCCAACCGCTCGGGCGCGAACCTCATCTCCGGCATCACGGCGGAGTTTGCCATGCACAGCACCCTGACCGGCAGGCCAAAGTGCCAGTTTGCCGTGATCGAGTGCGACGAGGCGGCGTCCAAAACCGTGCTCAAATACCTCAAGCCGGAGGTCATCGTGGCGACGAATGTTTTTCGCGACCAGCTCGACCGCTACGGTGAGATCACGCACACGCTCAATAACATCATCGAGGGCATCCGCCACACGCCGGAGAGCGTTTTGTGCATCAATGCCGACTGCTCACTCATCGCGTCCATCCCGGCACAGGTGCCAAACCCGGTCGTGCGCTTTGGCGTGAATGTGCCGCTCGGCGGTGACGACCTGACGGAGATCTCCGACGCGCCGCACTGCATCCACTGCAAGACGGAATATGTCTATGACTACCGCACGTACGGCCATCTCGGCGCGTTCCGCTGCCCGAAGTGCGGCTATCACCGCGAAGCCCCGCAGGTCGCCGTCACGGCGGTTCAGAACCTCGGCGTGGACACGAGCGATGTTACCATGGCCATCGGCGGACAGGAGTACGCCGTGCACATCAACCTGCCGGCAGCTTATAACATCTACAATGCCGTCGGGTCGGCGGCTGCGCTGTCTGCGTTCGGCTTCACGCCGGAGGCGATCGTGCACGCGCTTGGCGCGTTCGGCTGCGGCTTTGGCCGTATGGAGAAATTCGACCTGCGCGGCATACCCGGCCGTATGATGCTCGTGAAAAATCCCGCCGGCTGCAACCAGACCATGCGCTATCTCGCCGGGCTGAACGAGGACGCGACGTTTGTCGTCTGCCTCAACGACCGGGACGCCGACGGTACAGACATCTCGTGGATCTGGGACGCGGACTTTGAGCGGCTCGCCGCCATGGGCGAGCATCTTCGCCACGTGTTCGTGTCCGGCACGCGCGCCGACGAGCTGCGCCTGCGCCTGAAGTATGCGGGCGTGGACGAGACGAAAATTCAGGTGTATTATGACTATGACCCGCTGATCGACGCCATGTGCGCGTCGGAATACCCGGTGTTCATCATGCCGACGTATACGTCCATGCTGGATCTGCGCGGCCGGCTGCAAAAGCGGCTCGGCGGAAAGGAGTTCTGGGAATGAGCGAAAAGACCCTGCGCATCTGCCACCTGTACCCGGATCTTCTGAACCTCTATGGCGACCGGGGCAACATTCTCTGCATGCGCCGCCGTCTGGAGTGGCGCGGCATCGGCGCCGAGGTGACGGAGGTCACGGTCGGCGAGCAGGCGGATTTTACGCAGTTTGACCTGTTTTTCATCGGCGGCGGTCAGGACTTTGAGCAGGAGGTGCTCCTGTCTGACCTGAAAGCCGGAAAGGGCAGCGAAATCAAGGCTGCCATTGCCGACGGCAAGACGTTTTTGACCATCTGCGGCGGCTACCAGATGCTCGGCAGCTACTACCGCACGTGGGACGGCAAGCAGTGCGACTTTATCGGCGCGATCGACTACTACACCGTCGGCTCGAAGGAGCGTATGATCGGCAACTTCCTCTTTGAGTGCCTGCCGGAGTCCGGCGGCAGCACGGTCGTCGGCTTTGAAAACCACAGCGGCAAGACCTATCTTGGCAGCGGCGTGTCGCCGCTCGGCAAGGTGCTCGTCGGCGGCGGCAACAACGGGGAGGACGGCTATGAGGGCGTACGCTATCAAAATGTCTTCGGCACATACAGCCACGGCCCGGTCCTGCCGAAGAACCCCGCGTTTTGTGATCATTTGCTCACGACAGCGCTGCAGCAGCGCTATCCGAATCTGGAACTCCAGCCGCTGGACGATGCGGCCGAGCTCGCCGCGCACAATACCATGAGCGACCGGCTGCTGAAAAAATAACTGCATGGAAAATGGGCGCATCCGTCTGGATGCGCCCACCGTGCTTCTCATATTAAAAATCCGGCGGGATCGGAATGTCCGCGCGCGGGACCTTGTCCCAGGAAAAGTCCGCTGCCAGCTCGATTGCCGTCACCGGCGCGTCCGTTGGCCGCAGACCCGCGAGCTTGGCGAGCTTTCCGGTCAACTGCTCGGGTGTGTATTTCTGCCGCAGGGCCTCCATGTTCAGGTCGCCCTCGCGCTTGGAGAGCTTGCGCCCGTCCGGCGCGACGAGCAGCGGCGCGTGTGCGTATTCCGGGGCCTTGCCGCCGAGCGTTCCCATCAGCCAGATCTGCCGCGGTGTGGAGTCGAGTAGGTCGCGCGCGCGCACAACGCGCGTGATGCCCATGTCGAGATCGTCCACGCTTACGGCGAGCTGGTAGGCGAATACGCCGTCCGAGCGCCGGATGAGAAAATCGTCGCGCCCGTGCCGCAGTTCGGCTGCCTGCAGACCGTAGTGCGCGTCAACGAAGGCAATGTCCGCGTCCGTGACCGCAAGCTTTTTCGCCGCGCGGCGACCCATGCGCAGGCGCTTTTGCACCTCCTGCTCTGACAGCGTCCGACAGGGGCAGCCGGCCTCGCGCGGCTCGCCAGGGTGCGGCGCGCTGGCGGCCAGCCGCTCGGCGCGGCTGCAGTAGCAGTCGTATACCATCCCGCGCGCGGTCAGCGCGTCCAGCGCGGCGGTGTAGCGCTCCGTGCGCGTGCCCTGACGGCTGTCCTGCGAGCCGGGGCGCCAGCCCTCGTCCCAGTCGAGCCCAAGCCAGAGGAGGTCGTCGGCCATCAGGTCAGCATAGTGCTCCCAGCTGCGCTCCGGGTCGAGATCCTCAAGGCGGAACACCATCGTCCCGCCGCGTGCGCGCACGTCCAGCCATGCAAGCAGAAATGTCAGCATATTGCCCAGATGCAGCCGCCCGCTCGGGCTGGGTGCGAAGCGGCCGCGGATCGTGTTATCCGGCATCGGTCATCCCTCCGGTTTCATTCTGAGCGTATTATAGCATAACCGCGCCGGTTGGCAACGCTTTTACGCCAAATCCCTTGAAACTATGCGGAAAATCGGATATAATAAAGTGTTATTATCAGCGGAGGAATGTCTCATGGCGAAATCATCCATCGAAAAAACAAATGTCATGCGTCTGCTCGACCAGAAGAAGGTGCCCTACACGCCGCACACATATCCGCACGGCGACGATGCGGTGGACGGCGTGACCGTCGCACAGATGACGGGCATGGACCCGGCGAAGGTGTTCAAGACGCTGGTTGCCCGCGGCGCGAGCAAGACGCCGTACGTGTTCGTCATTCCGGTCGCGTGCGAGCTCGACCTCAAGAAAGCGGCGAAGGCCGTGGGGGAGAAGTCCATTGCCATGCTGCACGTGTCCGAGCTCACGCCCCTGACGGGCTATGTGCGCGGCGGCTGCTCGCCGGTCGGCATGAAAAAGCAGCTGCGCACGGTCTTTGCTTCTCAGGCGCTCGCGCAGGAGACCATCCTTGTCAGTGCCGGCAAGATCGGCTATCAGGTCGAGGTCGCGCCGCAGGCGCTCATCGCGCTCGTGCGTGCGGGCACGGCGGAGCTGACCATAGAATCCTAAGCAACCACGGAGGCACCCATGCGGGATCATATTGTAATCAAAGGCGCGCGGGAGAACAATCTCAAGAACATTGATGTGGAAATTCCGCGCGATGCACTGGTCGTCATGACCGGCCTGTCCGGCTCGGGCAAGTCGAGCCTTGCGTTCGACACCATCTTTGCCGAGGGCCAGCGGCGCTATATGGAGAGCCTCTCGTCGTATGCACGGCAGTTTCTCGGCCAGATGGACAAGCCCGACGTCGACTCCATCGACGGTATGAGTCCGGCCATTTCCATCGACCAGAAGACCACCAGCAAAAATCCGCGCTCGACCGTCGGCACGGTCACGGAGATCTACGACTATCTGCGTCTGCTGTGGGCGCGTGTCGGCGTGCCGCACTGCCCGAAGTGCGGCAAGGAGATCCGCCGCCAGACGGTGGATCAGATCGTCGATCAGATCGCGGCGCTGCCGCAGGCGACGCGCGTGCAGATCTTGGCGCCGGTCGTTCGCGCCAGAAAGGGCGAACACCAGAAGGTGTTCGACGACGCCCGCCGCGGCGGGTATGTCCGCGTGCGCGTGGACGGCAGCATCTACGACCTTACGGAGGTCATCCCGCTCGATAAAAACCGCAAGCACAATATCGAGATCGTGGTCGACCGCGTCGTCATCCGCCCGGATCAGAACCGCCGCCTGACCGACGCCGTGGAGATCGCGTCCGCGCTCTCCGGTGGTCTCGTGCTGGCAGACATCCCGGAGGAAAAGCGCGAGATCCTCTTCTCGCAGAACTACGCCTGCGACGACTGCGGCATCTCGATCGAGGAGCTCACGCCGCGGATGTTCTCGTTCAACAGCCCCTACGGCGCGTGTCCGACCTGCGGCGGCCTTGGCACGCGGCTGCGCATCGACCCGGCGCTCATCATTCCGGATCAGTCGAAGTCCATCCTCGACGGCGGCATCACCGCGAGCGGCTGGAACGGCGTCAAGGATGAGAGCATCAGCCGGATGTATTACGACGCACTGGCGGAAAAATATCACTTTGACCTTGCAACGCCTATCGGCGACCTGCCGGAGCACGTGCGCGAGATCCTGCTCTACGGCACGGGGGATGAAGAACTCACCCTGCATTATGATACCAACCGCGGTGCCGGCGTGCTGCGCCGCCCGTTTGAGGGCATCGTCTGCAACCTTGAGCGCCGCTATCAGGAGACGCAGAGCGATGCCATGCGTGCATCGCTCGAGGACTGCATGGCAGAGACGGCCTGCCCGGACTGTCACGGCGCGCGGCTGCGGCCGGAGGTGCTGGCCGTCACGGTCGGCGGACGGAATATCTCGGAGTTCACTGTACTGCCGATCACGGAGGAGCTGGCGTTTCTCGATCGGCTCACGCTCAGCGAGAAGGATGCGCAGATCGCCGAGAGCATTTTGCGCGAGGTGCGCTCGCGGCTGCATTTTCTGCAGAGCGTCGGATTGCAGTACCTGACGCTCGCGCGCTCGGCGGCAACGCTCTCCGGCGGTGAGAGCCAGCGTATCCGGCTCGCAACGCAGATCGGCTCGTCGCTCATGGGCGTGCTGTATATTCTGGATGAGCCGTCCATCGGTCTGCACCAGCGCGACAATGAAAAGCTGCTGGCCACGCTGCGCGAGCTGCGTGATCTCGGCAACACGCTCATCGTCGTCGAGCACGACGAGGACACCATGCGTGCGGCAGATTATCTCATCGACATCGGCCCGGGTGCGGGTGTGCACGGCGGGGAAGTGGTCTGTGCCGGTACGCCGGAGGAGGTCGCGCGCTGCGAGCGCTCCATCACAGGGCAGTATCTGTCCGGCAAAAAGAAGATCCCCGTGCCCGCGCAGCGCCGCACCGGAAACGGTCACGCGCTCGTGATCCGCGGCGCGACCGAGCACAACCTCAAGCACGTGGACGTGCGGATCCCGCTCGGCGTCATGACGTGCGTGACCGGCGTGTCCGGCAGCGGCAAATCCTCGCTCGTCAACGAGGTGCTGTATAAAACGCTTGCGGGCAAGCTCAACCATGCGAAGCTCCGTCCCGGGAAATGCGACGGCATTGACGGTGTGGAGTATCTGGACAAGATCATCAATATCGACCAGAGTCCCATCGGCCGCACGCCGCGCTCCAATCCGGCGACATATACCGGCCTGTTTGACGATATCCGCAGCCTTTTCGCCTCCACGCAGGACGCGAAGCTGCGCGGCTACAGCGCCGGGCGCTTCTCGTTCAACATTCGCGGCGGCCGCTGCGAGGCCTGCTCCGGCGACGGCCTGCTGAAGATCGAGATGAACTTCCTGCCGGATGTTTACGTCCCGTGCGAGGTCTGCAAGGGCAAGCGCTACAACCGCGAGACGCTCGAGGTGCACTATAAGGGCAAGAATATTGCCGAGGTGCTGGACATGACCGTCGAAGAGGCGCTCGCATTTTTTCAGAACCAGCCGAAGATCCGCGACCGGCTGCAAACGCTCATGGATGTCGGCCTCGGCTATGTCAGGCTCGGTCAGCCGTCCACAACGCTCTCCGGCGGCGAGGCGCAGCGCATCAAGCTCGCGACGGAGCTCTCCAAGCGCAGTACCGGCCGGACGATCTACGTGCTCGATGAGCCGACGACCGGTCTGCACGTGGCGGACGTCGCGCGCCTGATCGATATTCTCAATCGTCTGACCGACGCGGGCAACACGGTGCTCGTCATTGAGCACAACCTGCACGTCATCAAGGTGGCCGATCATATCATCGATCTCGGTCCGGAGGGCGGCGACGCGGGCGGCAGCATCGTCTTTACCGGCACACCGGAAGATTGCGCGCGCTGCGCCGAGAGCTACACCGGCCAGTTTTTGAAAAAAGAACTCGAAAGTTAACGGCCAAGCCCCTTTTCTCATACGCTGAAAGGAGAGGGGGCGGTGAACATGGTCATTCAGATCACCTTATGCGTTCTGCTGATCCTGGGCTTTGCCTGGCTGCTGTGGATGCTCAGCGGCGCGCTGCTCACGCCGGTGCGCTCCGGCAGGGACACGCGCATCACGCTCGTCGTGCAGGCGCGCGGGGACGCGCCGGAGCTGGAAAATCTTCTGCGCGGCATTCGGTGGCTGCGCGAGAGCGGAACGCTCATGGCGGATGTTCTGCTCGTCGACTGCGGCCTGACCGACGATGCGCGCGCGCTCTGCGAGCGCGCGGCGCGGCAGTGCGAAGATCTGAAACTGTGCAATACAGAGGAAATTTGCCAATGGATGCAAACACCAATCCAATAGAATTATGCGGCACCGTCGCGGCGGTCATCTATCAAAACGAGGAAAACGGCTACACCGTGCTCAAGCTGGATGTGGACGACGGCAGCCAGACGATGGTCGTCGGCTGCATTCCGTACGCCGTGCCGGGCGAGTCGATGATCGTTACCGGCAGCTGGATGACGCACCCGGCGCACGGCCAGCAGTTCAAGGCCGAGTTTGCCGAGCGCACCATGCCGGAGACGGCGGACACGATCTATGCCTACCTTGCCGGACGCGCCGTGCGCGGCATCGGCCCGGCGACGGCGTCACTGATGGTGTCGCGCTTCGGTGCCGACACGCTCAACGTGCTCGAATACGAGCCGGAAAAGCTCTGCACGATCAAAGGCATCAGTCTCTCCAAGGCCAAGGCCATGTCGGCAAATTTCCGCCGTCAGGCTGGTATGCGCCGCCTGATCGAGTTTCTGGCCTCGGCGAACATCCGCCCGGTCATTGCCCTGCGGATGTACCAGTATTACGGGGATGATGCGCTCCAGCTCGTGCAGGACAACCCTTACATACTCGTTTCGGACGCCATCGGCGCCACGTTTCAGGAGGCGGACGCACTGGCGCTCGGCCACGGGTTTGACGACCAGAGCGCAGAGCGTGTCGCCGCGGCGACGCTGTATGAGCTCGCCTATAACGCCGTGCGCGGCCATTGCTTCATCTCGTACCGCAACCTGTTGGCGGCGACGTCGCAGCTCAGCGGTGTGCCGGACGAGCTGGTCGCCGAGAGCGTGGACACGCTCGTGCAGAGCGGCGAACTGGTGCGCGAGCGCGTAGCCGGGTGCGACGGATGCTATCTCGCGCGTCTGCACGAGGCGGAGGCCTACACGGCCGAGCGCCTGCTTGCCATGACGCAGACGGAGTACCGCCGCATGCCGGACACAGAGCAGATCGCCGCGCGCATTGAAGCGCAGCTCGGTCTGACCTTTGCCGACCAGCAAAAGGAGACGCTGCGCCTCGCCTGCCAGCATCAGGTCATCGCCATCACCGGCGGCCCCGGCACAGGCAAGACGACCTCCATCCGCGCGATCCTCGCGCTGTTTGATGTGCTCAAGCTCGACACGCAGCTCGCTGCCCCGACCGGGCGCGCCGCCAAGCGTATGAGCGAGCTGACCGGGCAGAGCGCGCAGACGATCCACCGCCTGCTCGAGGCCGGCATGAGCGACGACCATCAGGACATCACTTTCCGGCGCGACGAGGACGACCCGCTCGAGTGCGACGCCGTCATCCTCGACGAGTGCTCCATGGTGGACATTTCGCTCATGTGCGCGCTGCTGCGCGCCATGCGCCCGGAGTGCCGGCTCATCCTCGTGGGCGATGCCGACCAGCTTCCGTCCGTTGGACCGGGCAACGTCTTTTCGGACATCATCCGCAGCGACGTCGTGCCGACCGTGCGCCTGACGGAGATCTTCCGTCAAGCCGCCGACAGCAGCATCGTCTCCTACGCGCACGCGATCAACCGCGGCGAGCACCCGCCGCTTTCGCAAAACAGTGGGGACTTCTTCTTCCTCCGGCGTGCGGATGCGCAGAAGGCCGCCGACACGGTCGTCGAGCTGTGCCGGACGCGGCTGCCGAACAATATGAAGATCCCGCCGTCCGACATTCAGGTGCTCACGCCGACGCGCAAGTATGACACCGGCATGGAGGCACTGAATGTGCGCCTGCAGGCGGCGCTCAACCCGCCGTCGCCCGAGAAGAAGGAGCGGCGCTTCGGCGAGACCGTCTTTCGCGAGGGCGACCGCGTCATGCAGATCCGCAATGACTATGACATCGTGCTCAAAAACCCGGACGGTACGACCGCCGGAACGGGCGTCTATAACGGCGACGTCGGTCAGATCACGGCCATCGACCCGCAGACGGAGACGCTCGCCGTGTGCTACGACGGAAAGACCGCGACCTACGGCTTTGAGATGCTCAACGAGCTCGAGCACGCCTGGGTCATGACGGTGCACAAATCGCAGGGCAGCGAGTACCGCGCCGTTGTGCTCTGTATCGGCAGGGCCGGGCCCATGTTGCTCACGCGCAGCGTACTCTACACGGCCATCACGCGCGCCAAGTCCCTGCTCATCATCGTCGGCGACGAGGGCGCGGCCTATCACATGATCGACAACCAGACGCAGACCCGCCGCTACAGCGGTCTGCGCGCCCGGCTCTGCGGGGAGTGCGGTGCGATATGAAGGTGGTCACATTCCTGCTCGACCTGCTCTATCCGCCGCGGTGCGCATTCTGCCATGATTTTCTCGAGACGAGCGGCGACGGCCTCTGCGCGCACTGCAGGACCGGCCTGCCGTTTGCGCAAAACGGCGGACGGCAGCGCTTCTCGTTCGTCCGCGCGTGCGTCTCGCCGCTCACTTATGAGGGCGATGTGCGCGCGTCGCTCCTGCGCTACAAATTCGGCGGCGCAACCGGGTATGCCAAGGTCTACGGCCGCCTCGTTGCCGGCACGGTGCGCGCGGAGCTGGCGGGGGAGTACGACCTCGTCACGTGGGTGCCGCTGAGCCGCAGGAGACTGCGCAAGCGCGGGTACGATCAGGCACGTCTGCTGGCGAAAGCGACGGCGAAGGAGCTCGGCCTTCCGCTCACGCCGACGCTGCATAAGCAGCGCAACACGCAGCCGCAGTCCGGCACGGGCGACGCTGCCAAACGCCGCGCGAACATCACCGGCGCCTACCGCATGAAGCGGGGCGCGGACGTGACGGGAAAGCGCGTCCTGCTCATCGACGATATCGTCACGACCGGTGCCACGCTCTCCGAGTGCGCGCGGGTGCTCGGCAAGGCGGGCGCGGAGCAGGTGGTGTGCGCCACGGTCGCGCGCTCCGCTGACTAAAACAGCCGCGAGACGGCTACGATTGACTATAACATCCGCTGTGTGGATGATACAGGAGTTTTGCTTTATGATGATTTTTGAACGTGACATTGCCATCGACCTCGGCACGACCAACATCCGCGTGTTCGTGCGCGGCAAGGGCATCATGCTGCGCGAGCCGTCCATCGTGGCGGTCGACAAGTACACCGGCCGCATGCTCAAGGTCGGTCAGGACGCGCAGAAGATGCTCGGCCGCACACCGGCGAACATCGTGGCCATCCATCCAATCAGCGCGGGCGTCATCTCGGACTATGACATGACGGCGCTCATGCTCAAGGAGCTGCTCTCGCGCGTGACGTCGTTCAGCCTCTTCAAGCCGCGCGTGCTCGTCACCGTGCCGAGCAGCGTGACCGGTGTGGAGGAGCGCAACGTCATCGACGCCGTCATTGAGGCCGGCGCGCGCAAGGTGTATCTGGTCGAGTCGGCTGTGGCCACGGCGGCCGGTGCGGGCGCGGATATCTCCAAGCCGGACGGCCATCTGGTCATCGACATCGGCGGCGGTACGACGGAGGTTGCGGTCGTCTCGCTCGGCGGCGTGGTCGAGAGCGAGTCGATCAAGACCGCCGGCGACGCCTTTGACGAGGCAATCGTGCGCTACGTGCGCCGCAAGCACAACATTCTCATCGGCAAGCGCACGGCCGAGGAGCTCAAGATCGGCATCGCGTGCCTTGTCCCGCGCGCCGAGGTCGGCATTCAGGAGGTCAAGGGCCGCTGCCTGACGACCGGTCTGCCGAAATCCGTGAAGATCAGCTCTGTCGAGCTCGTCGAGGCCATCGCCGAGCCCGCGCGCGACATTCTCGAGACCATCCACATGGTGCTTGAGCGTACGCCGCCGGAGCTCGTGGCCGATGTGGCGCAAAACGGCATCATCATGGCCGGCGGCGGCAGCCTGATCTACGGTTTCGACCAGCTCGTGGAAAAGGACACCGGCATCCGCACGACCGTCGTGGACGACGCGCTCTCGTGTGCGGCGTTCGGCAGTGGCAAGATGCTCATGAATCTGAATGATATGCCCGATGGTATGGTCAATCTCGCGCGCAAGCGCCAGATGAAGGCATAAACACAAAGGCCGGACATCCCCGGCCTTTTTCTGCCATGTATTATCACACTTTGAACGAGGAGCTGCGCCGCCGCTTCGGCTGCAAGGTCTATAAGCTCGCGCTCGACGGCGGCTTTACCTGTCCAAACCGAGACGGGACTATCGGTGCGCGCGGCTGTATTTTCTGCGCCGGGGACGGTTCCGGTGCCTTCGCCGCTGACCGCGCACTGGACATCCCGCAGCAGATCGAGGCGGCCAAGGTGCGCGTGGCCGGTAAAAACGGCGGTGGTAAATACATTGCCTATTTTCAGAACTTCATGAACACTTATGGCAGCCTCGCGCGCATGGAGCAACTGTTCACGCAGGCGCTTGCGCCGGAGGGCGTTGTGGCGCTGTCGGTCGCCACGCGGCCGGACTGCCTGCCGGATGCTGTGATCGCGCTGCTGCAGCGGCTGAACACGGACAAGCCCGTCTGGGTCGAGCTCGGCCTGCAGACCATCCATCCGCAGAGCGCGGCCTATATCCGCCGCGGCTACGATCTGCCGGTGTTTGACGGTGCGGTCCGCCGTCTCCGCGCGGCCGGTCTGGAGGTCATTGTGCACCAGATTCTCGGCCTGCCGGGGGAGACGGATGCGCAGATGGTGCAGACCGCGCGCTATATCGGTCAGAGCGGGGCGCAGGGCATCAAGCTGCACCTGCTGCATGTGCTGCGCGGCACGGATCTGGCGGCGGATTATGCTGCCGGAAAGTTCGAGGTGCTCACGCCGGAGCACTATATCGACCTGCTCGAGCAGTGTCTGTGCGTCCTCCCGCCGGAGGTAGTTATCCACCGCCTGACCGGCGACGGCGCCAAGCGTGACCTCATCGCGCCGCTCTGGAGCGCGGACAAAAAGCGCGTGCTCAATGCGATCCACGCAGCTTTCGCGCGCGACGATCTGGTGCAGGGCTCGGAACTGTAACGCTATTTCAGGTGCTGACTATGAGAAGAGAAACAGATTTTATTCATGGAATATGCGAATTCTGCAGGCGAATGGATTCGGCATATCCAGGCGTTCCAAAAGATGATATTGAAGTTAAACTCGTGGAGCATATTTCGTGCCGGGAGTTCCTTGCCTTGATGGGTTTTGCGCGAGATTTGTGTACTGGCATTTCGAGATTTTTGGCATATTCACGCGAAAACGAAACTGTCTCCATCGCCATGCGTATCAAAGACCACGGACTCTATTTGTGCAATTATTACGACCGGCAAAAGTCATACGGAACCATTGCCGCGGCTGATAGAGAAAAAGCTTTCTCAAACGTGAAATGGCTTTTCAGAAGGAAGCTGTGCGCATCACATTCGACCGGTATCACAGGCTTGTTCCGGACATTCTCGCAGCTTTTGCATTATCAAGTGCTGACGGATGCTGCCGGGAATGAACTGCTTTGTTTATGCGATGACCATAGAAAGACCATTCCGCTTTCCGTAGAGGACAAAACGGCATATGAGGCTGGAAACAACCACGAGCATTTGTTGGACGATATTTCGGACGAAGCGTTTTATGAACTTGTTGCAGACGCACCTGTTCTTTGTCGGTTCATCTATTGCAATATCAAGATGCAGTATCCGCAGAGAAAGCTTGCAGTTTATGTTGCAGTAAGCCGCCATGATTCCCTCACGGTTCGTTTCCATCAGGTGTGGACGGGAGAACCTCCGTACTATGATCCGGAAGATTTTTCATCCAGGGATGAACGCGTTTTTTCTGTCATCGACTAGGCGCTTTATAAAAATACTGCGGGCGGGGCTGATGCACCGCCCGCAGCTTATATAACTTGCCGTGATGAACTGTGGTAATGTATCGACCGAGGAAATCAAATCTTGCTGTTGAGCCAGTCGAGGATATCCGCATAGACCTCGTCCTTGTTGAGCTCATTGAGCATCTCGTGGCGGCCGTCTTTATAGAGCTTGAGCTTTACGTCCTTGCAGCCGACCTTCAGGAAGCGCTCGTAAACCTTCTTGACCGCCTCGCCGTAGTTGCCGACGGGGTCGCCGTCTCCGGCCATGAAATAGACCGGTGTGGCCTTGTTCATTTTGTTGAGATTTTCCGTCTTCCAGATATACTGCAGGCCGCCCATCATATCGTGGAACATGCCGGCGGTCGCCATCGCGCCGCAGAGCGGGTCGGCGATGTACTGATCCACGATCGCTTCGTCGCGGGTGAGCCAGTCGAGCTTTGTGCGCACGTGGTCATATTTCTTGTTATAGCTGCCGAAGGCGAGCTTGTCGAGCGTGGGGCTGTGATACATGGGGCCGTTGTCGATCATCTCGAGCTTTGCCATGAGCTTGCCGGCGGCGACGACGGCGGCCGAGTTCTGGCCGGTGCCGCTGATGATGACGCCCTTGAGCCCCTCCGGATGGTCAATAATATAGGTGCGGGTCAGGAAGCTGCCCATGCTGTGGCCGAACAGGAAGTAGGGGACGTCGGGATACTTGGCGGCGGTCAGCTTATGGAGCTGATCCATGTCGCTCACGACATCGTTCCAGCCGTCCTTTTCCGCGAAGAAGCACAGCTCCTGCTCGTTTTCGGCGGTCTTGCCGTGGCCGAGGTGGTCGTTTGCGACGACGACAAAGCCGTGATTGGCCAGAAACTCCATGAATGGGGCGTAACGATAGATATGCTCGGCGACGCCGTGCGCGATCTGCAAAACGGCGCGGACTTCGCCGTCGGGGGTGCATTCTCTTGCAAATACCTTGTGTTTCCCGTCAGTGGATAAAAACCTGAAATCATGAAAAGATGGCATAGCAATACTCCTCCAGTTGTGATATACTAAATGCTACCTGAATTGTATTCCAATTGACGGATTCCGTCAAGTCTATGGAGGTTAATGTTAATTATGAACGGCTACATCATTGCACTTGACCAGGGTACAACCAGTTCCCGCTCCATTATCTTCGACAGTAAGGGCAACATTGTGTCTCTGGCGCAGTATCCTTTTACGCAGATCTACCCGAAGCCGGGCTGGGTAGAGCATGATCCGATGGTCATCCTTGAGAGCCAGATGCTTGCCATGAGCGAGGCGTTTGAAAAGAGCGGCCTGTCGCCGACGGACATCGCCGGCATCGGCATCACGAACCAGCGCGAGACGACGATCGTCTGGGACAAGAACACGGGCAAGCCCATCTATAACGCGATCGTCTGGCAGTGCCGCCGCACGGCGCCCATCTGCGATCAGCTCACGGCCGACGGTCTTGGCCCGTATGTGAAGGAGAAGACCGGCCTGCTCGTCGACGCCTATTTTTCCGGCACGAAGATCAAGTGGATCCTCGATAACGTTCCGGGTGCGCGCGAGCGTGCCGAGCGCGGCGAGCTGCTGTTCGGCAATGTGGACTCGTGGCTCATCTGGAATCTGACCGGCGGTCGCGCCCATGTGTCGGATTACTCCAACTGCTCGCGCACGATGCTGTTTGATATTGACAATCTCTGCTGGGACGAGGAGCTCTGCGCGCGTCTCGGCGTTCCGATGAGCATGCTGCCGACGCCGGTGCCGTCGTCCATGGTGTACGGACAGGTGACGGCAGGTCTGCCGGGACTGGAGACGCTCGAGGGCATTCCGGTCTGCGGCAGCGCCGGTGATCAGGCGGCCGCCCTGCTGGGGCAGGCATGCATCGTGCCGGGCCAGGCGAAAAATACATACGGCACCGGCTGCTTCACGCTCATGAACACCGGTAGCAAATCCGTGCGCAGCGTCAGCGGTCTGGTCACGAGCGTTGCGTGGTCGGTCAACGGTAAGACGACCTATGCGCTCGAGGGCAGCGTGTTCAATGCCGGCAGCTCCATCCAGTGGCTGCGCGACGAGCTCGGCCTGATCGGCACGGCGCATGAGTGCGATATCCTGGCCGAGAGCGTGCCGGACAACGGCGGCGTGTATCTTGTGTCCGCGTTCACCGGTCTCGGCGCGCCGCGCTGGGATATGTACGCCCGCGGTGCGATCGTCGGCCTCACGCGCGGCAGCAACAAGGCACACATCGCCCGCGCCACGCTTGAGGGCATCGCGTATCAGGTCAAGGACCTGCTCGATGCCATGCAGGTCGATGCCGAGAGCCCAATCTCCGTCCTGCGTGTGGACGGCGGCGCGTCCGTCAGTTCGTTTTTGATGCAGTTTCAGGCGGATATGCTGCGCGTGCCGATCGACCGGCCGAAGCTGGTCGAGACGACGGCGTTCGGCGCGGCGTTCCTCGCCGGTATTGCCAGCGGCGTCTGGGAGAGCGTGGACGATATTGCGCTCCTGCGCCAGTCTGACCGTATTTTCAAGCCCGAAATGGATGCCGAGCAGGCAAAGCAGTATCACGATAACTGGCTGCGCGCCGTCGGCAGAGCGGAAAAGTGGAGCCAGGAATGAACCAGAACCTGTTTTTTACCCCAACGGATATTCTATTGCCGGCGCATGCGGATATGCGGCGCTGGAGCGTCATTGCCTGTGACCAGTTCACGGCGGATGCCGGCTATTGGCAGGCAGTGCAGGACACCGTCGGCGACGCGCCGTCCACGCTGCGGCTGATGCTGCCGGAGTTTTACCTCGGCAAGTGCGATGAGGCTGCGGCGACGCGCGAGATCCAGCAGACCATGCGCCGCTACCTCGATGACGGCGTGTTCCGCACCGTGCCGCACAGCCTTGTGCTCGTGCAGCGCACGCTGCCGGGCGGCGCCGTGCGCTGCGGCGTTGTCGGCGCGCTCGATCTGGAGGCGTATGATTACGCGCCGGACTCCGTCACGCCGATCCGCGCGACGGAGGGCACGGTCGCCTCGCGCCTGCCTGCGCGTGTGCGCATCCGCGCGGCGGCAGCGCTGGAGATGCCGCACATCATGGTGTTTTACAGTGATCCGGAGGATACGATCCGCCGGGAAGCGCAGGCGGCGGCCGGCGAAACGCTGTATGATTTTGACCTCATGTCCGGCGGCGGTCACGTTCGCGGCCTGCGCATTGCGGGCGCGAAGGCGGATGCGCTTGCCGCGCGCCTGTGCGCGACCGGCGTCGGCACGGACGGCGCGCACCCCATGCGCTTTGCCATCGCGGACGGCAACCACAGTCTGGCGGCAGCCCGTCTGTGCTGGCTGGAGAAGAAGCAAACGCTCACGCCCGAGCAGGCGGCGGCCGATCTCGCGCGCTACGCGCTCGTTGAGCTTGTGAACCTGCACAGCCCGGCCGTGACGTTTGAACCCATCCACCGCGTGCTCTTCGGTACCGATGCGTCCAAATGGATGCAGGCGGCGGAGACGGCGCTGGCATCCACTGACGGCAGCGGCTATGCGATCTCCCTGATCGCCGGGCGCGCGCGCCGCGACATTTTCGCCAAGGGCGCGTCGCTCGGTGAAGCGATCGCCGCGATGGATGTGTTCTGCACGGCCTATCTCGCAGAAAACGGCGGCTCGGTCGATTATATCCACGGCGACGATGAGGCAATCGCCCTTGCGGCCGGTGATGGCTGCTGTGGCATCCTCATGCCGCGCATGGATAAGGCGGAGCTCTTCACGTCGGTGTTGCGCTCCGGCCCGTTCCCGAAAAAGAGCTTTTCCATCGGCCTCGGCGCGGACAAGCGCTATTACCTCGAGTGCCGCAAACTGTAATTCGTAACTATCTTACCTGAGAGGCAGCCAATCGGCTGTCTCTTTTTTTGTTCTGCCGCGCGCGGCGCGTGCATAGGATGTGGCAGAACAAAAGAGGAGGGACCACCATGATCTTCACAAATCAGGCGCTGGCGCTGTTCCCGCCGGCGCTGGGACAGGCCATTGCGCACACGCAGCGCGACCGGCAGGAACTCGTGGAAGAGATCTGCTGCCGCATCGGCCAGGTGCCCGTGCTGCTGACGCAGGCGCATGTATATCCGGCGGAATGCCGCGCCATTCTGGCGGGTGATCTGGACTATCTGCTCGAGCGCGCGACGGGAGCGTCCGTTTACGCGGCCGGAGAACAGATCCGTCAGGGGTACTTACAGACGGCCGGCGGCTGCCGCGTCGGGCTTTGCGGCTGCGCTTACGGACAGGCTGCCGGGCAGATCGACGGCATCCGGCAGCTGAGCTCCGTGTCTGTGCGCATCCCGCACGCGGTGCCCGGCTGTGCCGATGCGCTTTTGCCGCAGCTGCTCCGCGATGGGTTTTGCAGTACGCTCATCCTCTCGCCGCCCGGCAACGGGAAAACGACGCTGCTGCGCGAGTGTGTGCGCCGCCTGTCCGATATGGGCACGCGCATCTCACTCATGGACGAGCGCGGCGAGATCGCGGCCGTGCAGAACCGCGCGCCGCAGTTTGACGTCGGGGCAAATACGGACGTGATGACCGGCGGGCAGAAGGCGGCCTGCTGCATGATGCTCCTGCGCGCCATGCGGCCGGATGTGCTGGCGTTTGACGAGATCAGCGCGCCGGAGGACATCGAGGCCATCCGCATCGCCGCCGGCTGCGGCGTCGCACTGCTGGCGACGGCGCACGCGCAGAGCGTTGCGGCGCTGCGGCACAGGGCGCTGTACCGCGCACTGCTGGACGAGCATATTTTCCGCCGCGCCGTGTGCATCACGCGCAGCGACGGCGAGCGCGTCTATACCGTTGAGGATCTGACATGACGCGCCTGCACTGGCTGGGAGCGGCGCTGGTGTTCCTGGGCAGTACGGCCGCCGGATTCGCGCTGCGGCAGGAGCTGCGGCTGCGGCTGCGCCTGCTCACGGCAGTGATCGACAGCCTGAATCTGCTGCGCAGCGATATCGTTGGCCGTCTGCTGCCGCTGCCGGAGGCGCTGCGCCATCTGGCGGCGGGCGCGCCCGAGCCGTTGAGTACGCAATATGCCGCGCTCGCAGACGGTATCACGGACGGCGGCCGGCCGTTTTCCGAGAGCTGGGCGGCCGCGTTTCAGGCGCTGGACATGCTGACGCCCGATGTGCGCGCAGCGCTGCTGACGCTGGGTGAACAGCTTGGTAAGTATGACGCGCAGATCCAGCGCCGCGCGCTGGACACCTGCATCGAGACGCTGCAGGCTGCTGCGGCGCAGATGCAGGCGGACACGACACAGCGCGGAAAACTCTTTTGCGGCCTCGGCGCGACGCTTGGTCTGCTCGCCGCCGTGGCTCTGTTTTGATTACACAGGAGGCGCTTATGGACGTTGACCTTGTCTTTAAGATCGCGGCGATCGGTATTCTGGTCGCCGTGCTCAATATCCTGCTCTCGCGCGCCGGGCGCGACGAGCAGGCGCTCATGACGACCATTGCCGGTCTGGTCGTGGTGCTGGTGCTGGTGATCCAGAAGATCAGCGAGCTGTTCGATTTAATCAAGAGCCTGTTTTCCCTGTGATGGAGCCGGTCTTTCAGGCGATCATCATCGTGGTCATTGCCGCTGCCGCCGCCACGGTCTACAAGACCGTGCCGGGCATGTCGCTTCTGCTGAGCATGGCGGCGGCACTGCTGTCGCTGTTTTTGTGCATCGGTCTGCTGGAGCCGCTGGCGGCGTTTTTCCGCGATGCGATCGCGGTCAGCAAGCTCTCCGGCGTTTACACCGGGCCGCTGCTCAAGTGCATGACCATCAGCATCCTGACGATGATCGGGGAGAGCCTCTGCAAAGACGCCGGACAGGCTGCCGGCGCCTGCGCGGTGCAGCTTGTCGGCGTGGCGGCCGCGCTCTATGCCGCGCTGCCGCTGATGCGCACGTTTTTGACCATGATCGGAGAATGCTTATGAAAAAGCGGCTGCTTGTGCTTTTGACTGTGCTGCTGGTGCTGGCGGCGTGCACGCCGGGGGCGTTTGCCTACGATGTTGCGGCTGAGCAGGCAGCGGATTTCGGCACGGCGTCGCTGGAATCCGCGCTTCCGGAGCAGGCATATGATGCCTTTGGTGAACTGTCCGTTGCGGATGCCGCGCAGCCGCAGTCCCTGCTCGCAAAGCTCTGGGCCTATGTGCTGCACGAGGGCGGCGGGGCCGTCGCGTCGGCGGCGCGCAATGCGGCGCTGCTGCTGGCGATCGTGTTTCTGTCGGCGCTGTGCGCGTCCCTTTCCGTGAGCGGCGCCTGCGGAAAGGTCACGCAGATGGCCGGCACGGTGGCGGTCGCTGCGCTGAGCGTTACGCACGTGACCTCGTGCATCACCGCGGGTAGCGAGGCACTTGCAACGCTGCGGGATTTTTCTAAGATCCTGCTGCCGAGCATGTGTGCCGCCGCGGCGGCGAGTGGCGCGGCGACGTCGGCGGCCGCAAAATACGCGGCGACTTCACTGTTTCTGGATGTGCTTCTGTCCGCGGAGACGGCGGTGCTCCTGCCGCTGCTGTATCTGTACGCAGGTACGGTCATCTGCGGCACAACGCTCGAAAACGACGTGCTCGCGTCCCTCAGCGGTCTGCTGCGCAAGGCGTTCCGGCTGCTGCTCATCGGCTTTGCGAGCGTGTTCACGCTCTACCTGTCGCTGACGGGCATCCTCACCGGCTCGGCGGACGCATCCGCAGCCAAGGCAGTCAAGACGGCCGTCTCCGCCGCACTTCCGGTCGTCGGCAGCATCGTGGCCGATGCGGCGTCCACGGTCACTTCCAGCGCCGCGATCCTGCGCAGCGGCATTGGCATTGTCGGCGTCGTCAGCGTCGCCGCCGTGTGCGTCACGCCGTATTTGCAGTTCGCCGTGCACTATGTCCTGTACAAGCTTGCCGCCGGAATCGCCGAGTCGTTCGCGGACAAGCGTATCGGGCGGCTGATCGACGGCTTTGCGGACGTGTACGGTTTTCTGCTGGGGATGGTCGGCGTGGCGTCGCTCATTTTGTTCCTCTCGATCGTGTCGAGTATGAAGGTGGTGACGGGATGATGGAATCTCTGCGTGCCTGGCTGCTCAGTCTGGCGGGCGTGGCGCTGCTGACGGCGCTGGCGTCGCTGTTTCCGACGTCGGAGAGCCTGCGGCGCGTCACGAAGCTGGCCGGCGGCGTGGCCCTGACGTGCCTGCTGTTCTCGCCGCTGGTGACGTTCGATTATGACGCTTATGCCGCCGCGCTGCAGGACTATCACGTCTCGGTGTCGACGGACGGCGCGGTGTCCGACAGCAGCGAGCGATTGCAGCGCACGGTCATAGAATCGGAAATGCGCACATATATATTGGACAAAGCCGCGCAGTGCGGCGCCGCGCTCGACGATGCGCAGGTCACGCTGCAGTGGAGCACCGACGGCTACTGGTATCCGCAGTCCGTCCGCCTGGTCACATCCGGGCCGGCAGAAGAAAACAGCCGCCTGGCGCAGATCATCGAGGCCGACCTCGGGGTCCCGCGCACGCGGCAGGAATGGAGCAGTACATCATGAACACACGAAAACTCAGCGCTTTCGCAGCCAAGTATAAATACGTTCTCATCATCCTGCTCGCGGGGCTGATCCTGCTCCTGCTGCCGACCGGCAGCAGGACAAAGGCCAAGACGGCGCAGGCGGCAGCCGCTTCCGAGCAGACACAGCCGCAGACGATCCAGGCCGAGGAGCAGCGCTTGACAACGCTCCTGCAGCAGATCAACGGCGCGGGACAAGTGCAGGTGCTGCTGTCCTACCGCTGCTCGGCCGAGCGGGAGCTGGCGACGGACGATAGCGGTGAGCCGACCATCATCTCCGCCGGCGGCGGGGCACAGGAGGCGGTGGAGCTCAAGACGGTCAGCCCGCAGTATCTCGGCGCAGTCGTCGTCTGTGACGGGGCGGATTCGCCGCAGGTGCAGCTCGCCGTCACGCAGGCAGTGGCACAGTTTACCGGCCTGAGCACGGATCACATCTCCGTGCTCCGAAAGCAGCCGGATCCGCAATCTAAATAACGGGAGGGCGACTATGAAAAAAACCAAACGAAACATTGCGATCATTGTGGTGCTGCTGTTTGTCTGCGCCGCGATCTACTTTAACTGGTCGTACAACACCCAGTGGGGAAAGGCGGACGCCGAAATGGCCGCCGCCGAGGACGCCGCCACGGCGGCTGTCAAGGCGGAGGAGGAAGCGGCCGCAGCGTCGGCGTCGGCATCCGATGATTACTTTGCCAAAGCGCGCCTGACGCGCCAGCAGTCGCGCGACGAGGCGCTGTCGCTGCTCAAATCAGCCTCGACGGCCGAGGGCGCTTCGCAGGCGACGATCGACAGCGCCATGAGCGCTATCTCTGCCATGGCGAGCGACTCCATGACCGAGACGCAGATAGAAAATCTCCTGCTGGCCAAGGATTTTTCCGAGTGTGTGGTCTATATCACGGATGAGGGCATCACGGTCGCCGTGCCCGCGCCGGCCGATGGGTTGAGCACGGCACAGGTCGCAACCATCACGGACACCATCGTCAAAGAAACGGACTATACCGCGCCGCAGATCAAGGTCATTGAGGTCAAGGCCGACGCGCAGGACGCGCAGTGAACTATCCTGTAAAACACATCCCCGCTCCGACTGGAGCGGGGATGCTGCCATTTTAAATGGAGAACTGCCAACGAGCACAAAGAGGCTTGACGGCGCCTGTCATGACAGTTATAATCTAAAACAGGAAGCGGAGATAATTTATGGAATTCAAAGCTTATATCTTCTGGCTCCAATCATGAAATGAGAGGAAATGAGGATGAAAAAACGTATATTCAGTTTTGTGCTCGCGGTGCTGATGATCGCATCGCTCCTGCCGGCCGCGGCGCTGGCGGCGGACGTTGTGAAAAGCGGAACCTGCGGCGCGGAGGGCGACGGCAGCAACCTGACCTGGACGCTGGACAGCGAGGGCGTGCTGACGATCAGCGGCAGCGGTGGTATGCATGACTATAATAGTCCTTCTAGTCCGCCGTGGTATCGCAGTAGAAGTATGGTAAAGTCAGCTGTGATTGCTGATGGCGTGACGAGCATTGGTGAGTGGGCTTTCTTTGTTTGCAGATCTCTGACCAGCGTGACGATCCCGGACAGCGTGACGCGCATTGGAAAGGGGGCTTTCTCTGAATGCACATCTCTGACCAGCGTGACGATCCCGGATGGCGTGACGAGCATTGGAAAGGAGACTTTCTGTAATTGCGGATCTCTGACCAGCGTGACGATCCCGAACAGCGTGACGAGCATTGGCTGGTATGCTTTCTATAATTGCATGTCTCTGGCCTATGTGTACTATGCCGGGAGCGAGGCGCAATGGAAAGCGATCTCTATTTCTTCCGCTGGAAATAATAACCTTTTGACTGCCAACATCCATTACAATTATGTTTCCCATACCCACAGCTACAAGGATGTTGTCACGGCACCAACGTGCACGGCCAAGGGCTACACGACGCACACCTGCGCCTGCGGCGACAGCTACGTGGATACTTATGTGGACGCTCTGGGTCACGCATGGGACAACGGCAAAGTGACGAAGGAGCCGACGGAAACCGAGACCGGTGTGAAGACCTTCACCTGCACGCGCTGCGGCGAGACCAGGACGGAGACTATGCCGGTGATTCCGCATGTGCACAGCTATAAGGATGTTGTCACGGCGCCGACCTGCACGGAAAAGGGCTACACGACCCACACCTGCGCCTGTGGTGACAGCTATGTGGATACTTACACGGACGCGCTCGGCCACGCTTGGGATGAGGGTAAGGTGACGAAGGAAGCAACGGAAACGACGCAGGGCAGCATGACCTACACCTGCACGCGCTGCCCGGCCACCAAGCGCGACATTCTGCCTGCAAGCGGCCTTGTTGCCACTGCGGTATACAACGATGTCAAAAATGACACATCGTGGTTCTATCCGGGTGTTCAGTACTGCCTGTCCTACGGCCTCATGTCCGGCATGGGCAACGGCAGCTTTGCTCCCGGCGAATATACGACGCGCGCGCAGGCCGCACAGATCCTGTACAACCTGCACGGTAATCCGGAAGTGAGCGGCGGCACGCCGTTCACGGATGTGCCGGAGGGCGCATGGTATCAGAAAGCAGTGACCTGGGCACATTCGGTCGGCATTGTCAACGGTGTGACGGCCACGACATTTTCACCGAATGCAAATATTACGCGCCAGGATTTCGTGCTCATGCTCATGCGCTATCTGAATAACGTGCGCATGGTCGATCGGACCTGGAAGCCGGATGATCTGAGCCGCTTTGCGGATGCCGGCAGCGTCGGCTTCTGGGCGCTGGACGCGATGAAGGACGCCGTTGCGATCAACGCGATCTCCGGCGTCCCGGTCGACGGCCACCTGTACATCCAGCCGGCCAGAAACGCGACACGCGCGGAGGCAGCAAAGATCCTGATGATGTTCCATGAGGCGATGACCAAGTAATTCCAAGTATGCGGATGCACCCTGTGAATCTCACGGGGTGCATCTTTTTGCCGGACGGGAAACATTTTTCTTTCTTTTTGCCGCTGCGCGTGGTACACTATACTGTACAATTTTATCAGGAGGTATTTTTCTATGCCGGAAAATTATATTACTTGCCAGGATGAAAAGGGCAGCATCAATATCTCTGAGGACGTCGTTGCCGCCATGGTGCGCGCAGCAATCACGGAAGTGGACGGTGTCGCCGGTGTTGCGACCTCTACCGGTACGGAGCTGGCCGAGCTGCTCGGCATCAAGTCTGCCGCCAAGGGCATCAAGGTGCAGATCGTCGACGGCACGATGACGGTCGATACGATCATTACGGTGCGCTACGGCTGCAGCGTCGTGGCGGTCGCAAAGGCCGTGCAGGAATCGGTCACGAGCGCGGTCGAGTCCATGACCGGCATGGGCAAGCCCATTGTGAACGTGCACGTGTCCGGTGTGGCCTTCGACAAATAAAGAAAAGCAGGAGTAATCACTATGACAAGAACGGTTGCGCGTGAGATCGCGATCCAGCTCAGCTTTGCCGCGCAGCTCGCCGGGGACGATGCCCGCGAGACGGCGGATACTTTCTTCAGCCGCGAGTATTTTGCGACGCTGGCGGAGGAAGACCCGCTGTTTCTGGAATATCCGGACGAGAAGCAGCTCGATTATATCCGCCGGCTGACCGGTTTGGTCTATGACCATATGTACGAGCTCAACCACATGATCGAAAAATATGCCCGCGGCTGGCGGCTGGAGCGCATTTCCCGCGTTGCCGCGGCGATCATGCGCTGCGCCATGTGCGAGATCCTCTATATGGACGACGTACCGAATGCCGCCGCGATCAATGAGGCGGTGGAACTGGCCAAGGGCTATGAAGAGCCGGAGACGGTGGCGTTTATCAACGGCGTGCTCGGCAGCTTTGTGCGCGGCGAGGTCGAGCCGGAGGCCGAAGCGGAAGAAGCATCTGCTGAAGCGCCGGCCGATGAACCGGAGCAGACGCCCGAGAACGGCGCCGAAGCCTGACATGGCGCGTACATCCTTTACCGTAACGGAGCTCAACGCCCACATCAAGCAACTGCTGGATGCGGATGCGCTGCTCGGTAATGTCTGTGTGACGGGGGAACTGTCCAACTACAAGGTCTACCCGTCCGGGCACCATTATTTCACGCTCAAGGATGCCGAGAGCAGCCTGCGGTGCGTGATGTTTCGCAGCAGCGCGCAGTCGCTGCGCTTTCGCCCGGCGAGCGGTATGAGCGTCGCGGCCATCGGCCGCATCGCGGTCTATCCGCGCGACGGGGCATATCAGCTCTACTGTACGCGGCTCATTCCGGGCGGTGTGGGCGACTTGTATGCCGCCTACGAGCAGCTCAAGGAGCAGCTGCAGAAGGAGGGCCTGTTTGACCGCGCGCACAAAAAGCCACTGCCGCTGTTTCCGCAGCGGATCGCTGTCATCACGTCGGCGGCGGGTGCGGCCGTGCGCGATATCATCCGCGTGCTCGGTAAGCGCTGGCCGGCCAGCGAGGTCGTGCTGCTGCCCGTGCGCGTGCAGGGGACGGAGGCACCGGCGGAGATCGCCGGAGCGATCCGGTATGCCAACCGCTATCGGGTAGGCAACCTCATCATCACCGGCCGCGGCGGCGGTTCGATCGAGGATCTGTGGGCGTTCAATGACGAGCGTGTCGCGCGGGCGATCTACGATTCGGATATCCCGGTCATTTCCGCCGTCGGGCACGAGCCGGATGTGACGATCTCGGACTTTGTGGCCGATTTGCGCGCCGCGACACCGTCGAATGCGGCGGAGCTGGCCGTGCCGAACGCGGAGGACATCCGCGAGACGCTGCGCGGGTATGATATCCGCATGGCGCAGGCGATGCGCAAGCAGATGGCACAGCGCCGGGCCGCACTGGACAATCTGGCCGGCCGCCGTGTGCTGCAGTCTCCGGCGGCTTATTTTGATCTCCGGCGCGTGGAGCTGGACTATACCCGCAGCCGCCTGACGGCGGCGGGGGAGCGCTGGCTCGCCGCGCGCAGACATGGTTTTGCGCAGTATGCGGCGGCGCTGGACGCAATGAGCCCGTTGAAGGTGCTTGCCCGCGGCTACGCCGTGGCGACGGATGCCGACGGCACGGTGCTCCGCTCGGCGGCAAAGGTGCAGCCGGGCGATCCGGTTCGTGTACAGCTTCAGGACGGTGCATTGCACTGCACCGTAAACAACAGGGAGGATGCCCATGGCAAAACAGAAACTGACCTTTGAAGCGTCCATGCAGCGGCTGGATGAGATCGTCAAGCAGCTGGAAAAAGGCGATGTGCCGCTCGATGCGTCGCTGGCGCTGTTTGAGGAAGGATCGCACCTGCTTGCGGCCTGCAATGAAATGCTGGACACGGCGGAACAGAAGGTCGTGCAGCTCAAAAAAGGGAGCGACGGCGCGCCTGTCGAGCTCTCGTTTGAAACTGAGGAATAACGTATGGATTATCAGACACAGTATCAGGAATACAAAGCGCTCGCCGATGCGGCGCTCAATACCTATTTTACGGACACGACCGTGTCCTATCATCGTCTGCTGGAGGCGATGCACTATAGCCTGACCGCCGGCGGCAAACGCCTGCGTCCGGTGCTGGTGCTTGCGTTCTGCGCAGCCTGCGGCGGGGATGTGCGCGCGGCGCTGCCAGTTGCGTGTGCGGTCGAGATGGTGCATACTTATTCGCTCATCCACGACGATCTGCCGTGCATGGATAACGATGATCTGCGCCGCGGCAAGCCGACGAACCACGTGGTCTATGGCGAGTGCACGGCGACGCTGGCGGGCGACGCCCTGCAGGCGGAGGCATTCCACACGATCCTTTCGACGGAGCTGCCGGCGGATGTGCGCGCCGAGTGCGCGCGCCTGCTCGCCGAGGCTGCCGGTGAAAACGGCATCTGCGGCGGTCAGCAGCTAGATATGGAAGGTGAGGGCAAGGTCCTCACAAAAGAGGAACTGATGGATATCAACGACCGCAAAACGTCGGCGATGATCCACGCCGCATGCCTCATGGGCGTGACCTGCGGCGGCGGAAACGCGCAGCAGCGCGCGGCCGCGGCGCAGTATGCCAAGGCGCTTGGTCTGGCGTTTCAGATCCGCGATGACATGCTCGATGTCATCAGTACGGAGGCGGAACTCGGCAAACCCATCGGCTCGGATGCGCGCGAGGGGAAGAACACCTTCATGGCGCTCTATGGTCTGGAGCGCTGCGGCGCCTATGTGCACGAGCTGTCCGAGCAAGCGGCAGCAGCCGTGGACGGTGTGTTTGCGGACAGCGCATTTTTGCAGCAGCTCGCCCGCTCGCTGGCAGATCGGAAAAACTGAATCCATAAAAACACCGGACTTCCGGTGAAATTACGAAAAGTGTCGGCTTACTCTTGTAAAGTCCGGCACTTTTTGTTATAGTATACCTTGTATTATTATACGTGAGGTATTCTGTTTTGAGTATATTAGAGCGAATCCATTCACCGGCCGACCTGAAGGCGCTGCCGGCGGAAGAAATTCCGGCACTGTGTGCGGAACTTCGTTCTTTTCTGGTCGAGAATCTTGCGAAAACCGGCGGGCATCTGGCGTCGAATCTCGGCGCAGTGGAGCTCACGGTTGCGATCGACCGGGTATATAGCACCGAAAAGGACCGACTCGTGTTCGACGTCGGTCATCAGAGCTATGTGCACAAGATCCTGACCGGACGGCGCGAAGCGTTTTCCACGCTGCGGCAGTTCGGCGGCATTGCCGGGTTTCCGAAGCCGGATGAGAGCGTGCACGATGCGTTTGTGGCCGGCCACGCCTCCACGTCGATCTCCGTCGCGCTGGGCATGGCCCGGGCGCGTACGCTCACGGGGGCGGACTATGACGTCATCGCCCTCATCGGTGACGGCGCATTGACCGGCGGCCTGGCATACGAGGGCCTGTCGGATGCCGGGCAGAGCGGCGAGCCGATGGTTATCGTGCTCAATGACAACGGCATGTCCATCAACAAAAACGTCGGCGGCATGGCAACGCTGCTGTCCAAGCAGCGCGTGAAGCCGAGCTATCTGCACTTCAAGCAGTTTTACCGCAATACCGTCGGCAAGGCGCGCGGACTGTATAAGGTGCTGCACCATGTGAAGGAACATGTGAAGGATCTTGTCCTGCCGAACAACATGTTCGACGATATGGGCTTTTACTACATCGGTCCGGTGGACGGGCACGATGAGCAGCAGCTGGAAAAGATGCTGCGCTGGGCGCGTGACCTGCGCCAGCCGGTGCTGCTGCATGTGGTGACGCAAAAGGGTAAGGGCATCTCCTACACGGAGCAGGCGCCGGAGAAATACCACGGCGTCAGCTCGTTCGATCCCGTGACCGGGGCGCTGCCTGCGCCGAAGCCGGACTTTTCGCACGTGTTCGGCGAGACGCTCTTGCAACTGGCGGATGAAGATCCGACGGTCGTCGCCATCACGGCGGCCATGCAGACCGGCACGGGCCTGACGACCTTTGCCGAGCGGCATCCGGATCGCCTCTACGATGTCGGCATCGCGGAAGGGCACGCGATCACGATGGCCAGCGGCATGGCCAAGCAGGGGCTCAAGCCCGTCGCGGCGATCTACTCGAGCTTTTTGCAGCGCGCGTATGATATGCTCATCCACGACACATCCCTGCAGCGGCTGCATCTGGTGCTCGGCGTCGACCGTGCCGGCATCGTCGGCAATGACGGCGATACGCACAACGGCTGCTTTGACATCAGTTATCTGAGCTCCGTGCCGTATATGCGCATCCTCTGCCCGGCAAGCTTCGCCGAGCTGCGCGCGATGCTGCGCAAAGCAGTGCTGGAGCTGAGCGGCCCGGTCGCCTTGCGCTATCCGCGCGGCGGCGAGGGCGCGTATCAGGACTGCCATCCGGAACCGGTCACGGTTTTGCGTGAGGGCAATGATCTGACGATCCTGACCTACGGCATTGTCATCAACGATGTGCTGCAGGCGGCGGATCTGCTTGCGCAGCAGGGCATTTCGGTAGAAGTCGTCAAGCTGGCGCAGGTCGCGCCGCTGGAGTTGGCGCCGGTGCTTGCGTCCCTGCACAAGACGGGGCGGCTGCTGGCGGTCGAGGATGTGTGCGCTGCCAACTGTATCGGCGAGCAGGTGCTCTCTGCTGCCGGGCAGGCCGGTATGGCGCTGAAGGCCGCGCGGCTGCTCAATCTTGGCAATGGCATCATCCCGCACGGAGCGCCGAATGTGCTCAAATCGGCATACGGTCTGGATGCCCGGGCGATTGCTGCCGCTGCGCAGGCGATGCGCTCCGGCGAGAAAGAGGGGAACGGCGTATGAAGAAAGTACGACTCGATCAGCTCGTTTTCGATCAGGGCCTGAGCGAGAGCCGTGAGCGCGCGAAGGCGATCATTATGAGCGGCGTGGTCTATGTCAACGGCCAGCGCGCGGACAAGCCCGGCGCGCAGGTCGCGCCCGATGCGAAGATCGAGGTGCGCGGCAACACGCTGCCCTATGTCAGCCGCGGCGGTTTTAAATTGGAAAAAGCGCTCAGAGTGTTTCCGATCGATCCCACCGGCCTGACGTGTATCGACTGCGGTGCCTCGACCGGCGGATTTACGGATGTGCTGCTGCAAAACGGTGCGGCAAAGGTCTACGCCGTCGATGTCGGCTACGGCCAGCTGGCGTGGAGCCTGCGCAACGATCCGCGCGTGATCTCCATGGAGCGCACGAACGTGCGCTATATCACAGCCGAGCAGATCCCGGAACCGCTGGATCTCGCGGTCATGGATCTGTCATTCATCTCCGTGAAGCTCATTCTGCCGGCGGTCTGTCCGCTGCTGAAGGACGATGCTGCGGTCGCCTGTCTCATCAAGCCGCAGTTTGAAGCCGGACGTGAAGAGGTCGGCAAAAAAGGCGTCGTCCGGGATCCGAAGGTGCATCTGGAGGTGCTCGAGAGCTTTCTGGACTTTGTGCCCGGCGCAGGCTTTACCGTCATGGGGCTGGACTATTCGCCCATCAAAGGGCCGGAGGGCAACATTGAGTACCTCGGCTACCTGCGCAAGGGAACACATCCCGCGCCGGAGCTCGATCCGGCGGCCATTGTGGAGCAGTCGCACGGCGCGCTGGCCCACGGAAAAGAGAGCGGCGTATGAAACACATCGTCATTGCGGCCAATCCATACCGGGACAGCGGCCTGCAAAAAGCGCTGACGGTTTACCGTATGCTCACGGAGCACGGCCATCGGGTGGTCATGTCACCGGTATTTGCGCCGAAGGCCTACCTGCCGGGGGATGTCCCGGTGCGGCCGCTGGAGGCCGCCGCGCACGATGCTGCGCTCATCATCGTCATGGGCGGCGATGGGACGATCCTGCATGTTGCGGTCACGCTGCGTGACCATCCGATCCCGATCATCGGCGTGAATTTCGGCGGCAAGGGATTTCTGGCCGGCCTGGAGGACGACGAGCTGGATATGCTGCTCGAGATCGCGGATGGGCAGTATACGGTCAGCCGGCGCATGATGCTCGATGTGGAGCTCGTGCGCAATGAGCGGATCATCTGCACGCAGTCGGTGCTCAACGACGTGGTCATCCACGGCGGTCATGTGGACTGCATCGGCGTGACCGCTTATGGCGACGGCGTGCCAATCACGCGCTTCAACGGCGACGGCATCATTGTCGCCACACCGACTGGTTCCACGGCCTATTCCATGTCGGCCGGCGGCCCGCTCGTCGAGCCGGAAAACGAGAATATCATCATGACGCCCATCTGCGCGCACAGTCTGGCCGGAAAGTCCTTTGTGCTTGCGCCCGGGCGGCAGATCACGATCGTGCCGGAGCGCATTCATGACCGGCCGGCCATCCTCGTGGCGGACGGCGGCGACAGCATCGCGCTTATCCGCGGCGATCAGATCCGCATCCGCAGATCGGACAATTACACGCTGCTGGCCGATACCGGCATCCGCAGCTTTTATGAGACGGCTTTTGGCAAGCTGACAGACAGACTGTGAGGAGGGACGACGTGAAATCCACCCGACAAAACATCATTTTGCAGATCATTGCAGAGCAGGAGATCGAGACGCAAAACCAGCTCATGGATGTGCTGGCGCAGCGCGGTGTTCCGAGCACGCAGGCGACGCTGTCGCGCGACATTAAGGAGCTGCACCTGACGAAGACGCTCGCGCCGAGCGGGAAATACCGTTACGCCGCACCGGCGGCGGACGAATTTCCCGGCTACGATGAGCGCCTGAAGAAAATTTTCCGGGAATGTGTGACGTCGTATGCCGAGGCGCAGAACATCATCGTCATCAAGACGCTGCCGGGCCTCGCCTCGGCTGCATGCTCCGCGCTCGACAGTATGCGCATCGACACGCTCGTCGGCACGCTTGCGGGCGACGACACGGCATTTCTGCTCATGAAGGACAATACGTCCGCCGATGAGTTTTTCCACGAGATCGAAAAGCTGCTTTGAGGACACCGCAGGAGGTGAAGCGCTTTGCTGCGAGAACTGCATATTGAAAACGTCGCGGTCATCGAGCGGGCGGATCTGGAGCTCGGCCCCGGCCTGAACATCCTGACCGGCGAGACGGGCGCGGGCAAATCCATCCTTGTGGACGCCATGCACGCGATCCTCGGCGCGCGCGCCTCGCGCGAGCTCGTGCGCACCGGCGCCGAAAAGGCGGTCGTCTGCGCGACGTTCGACCCTGACCCGTGCCGGGACTGGTGCGAGGAAAACGAGATCGAGTGCGACGATGAGCTCATCATCCGCCGCCAGATCACGGCCGAGGGCAAGACGTCCTGCCGCGTCTGCGGCGTCCCGGTCACAACGGCGCAGCTGCGCACACTGGGCGCGCTGCTGCTCGATATCCACGGCCAGAACGACGGGCAGCACCTGCTTGACGAGCGGGAGCACCTGCGCAATCTGGATCGATTCGGCCAGCTGGAGCCGGAGCTTACACGCTACCGTGAGCAGTATCGGGCATACCAGGCACTGTGCAGGGAGCGCGACACGCTCTCGACCTATGAAAACGAGAAAGAACTGCTGACCGAAAGCCTCCGCCGCCAGATCGAAGAGCTGGAGCGCGCGGAGCTCAAGGCCGGGGAAGAGGCGGAGCTCACGGAGCGCAGCGACCTGCTGCGCAACTTTGAAAAGCTCTCGGAAGCGGTCGATCAGGCGTATGACCTGCTGGCCGGCCTGGACGATTCCGCCACTGCGCTGGCCGGAGAAGCCCTGTCGGAGATCGAGCGGGCCGCCAACTACGCGGGCGAGCTCGCGCCTTTGCCGGAGGCCGTCAAGGGCGCGGTCTTCACGCTGCAGGACGCGGCGGAGACGCTGCGTGACTTCCGCGACGGGCTGGACTTTTCCGACGAGGAGTTTGACCGCATTGAGATGCGCCTGTCGCTGCTGCGGCGGCTGGAGCGGAAATACAATACGGACGAGGCGGGGCTGATCGATACGCTCGAGGCGGCCCAGAACCGGCTCGATCAGATCGAATATGCCGGCGACCGGCTGCAGAAGCTCGAATCACTGATTCAAAAGCAGGCCGAACAGACGCGCGCAGCTGCAGCGGAATTGACGCAGGCGCGCCAGACTGCCGCAGTGGCACTCGAGCAGCAGGTCGAGCGCGAACTGCGCGAGCTGTCCATGCCGTCGGTGCGTTTTCACGTGGAGATCACACCGCTCGGCGGTACGCCCGGATTTCAGAGTACAGGCGCGGACAATGTGCGTTTTTTGATCTCGGCAAATGCCGGAGAGACGCTTGGGCGCATCAGCAAGATTGCTTCCGGCGGTGAGCTCTCGCGCATCATGCTGGCGCTCAAAAACGTGTTCGCTGAACGCGATGACGTGCCCTCCATGGTCTTTGACGAGGTGGATGCCGGTGTTTCCGGCGTGGCCGCTCAGCGTGTCGGTGAAAAGCTCGGTAAGCTCTCTATGGTCAAGCAGGTCATCTGCATCACGCATCTGCCGCAGATCGCGGCTATGGCCGATCAGCATTACCTGATCGAAAAACGCGAGCAGGACGGACGTACCCGCACGACGGTGCAGCTGCTCGACAGTGACGGCCGCCAGCGCGAGATCGCGCGGCTGTACGGCGGCGATCACATCACACTGCTGACACTGGCCAGCGCGGCAGAGCAGCTCGCTTCCGCCGATGCCTATAAACAATCGCTTAAGAAAGGTGAGAGAGAACCATGAGTATTCAGGAATCCGCCATTGCTTATCACGACAACGGCTTTAACTGCGCGCAGAGCGTGCTCGCAGCGCTGCAGGAAGAGACCGGCCTGGACGAAAGCACGGCAAAGCGTGTCGCGGCCGGCTTCGGCGGCGGCGTGCGCTGCGGCGAGATCTGCGGCAGCATCTCCGGAGCAGTGATGGCGTTCGGACTCGCCGCCGATCAGGTAACTGCCACGGCCATGACCAAGCAGATGACGCAGAGCTTCCGCGCCGAGTTTGGCTGCCTGCGTTGTCAGGAGCTCGTGGCGAAAAACGGCGGCAAGGGCCACTGCGCCCATATGATCGCTTGGGGCGCACAGCGCGCCGAGGAGATCCTCGCAGAGAACAAAGTGAAAGAATAACGCGCAAGGAGAGAAAACGATGACACTGTATGATGAACTGATCGCCCGCGGCCTGATCGCGCAGGTGACCAACGAGGAAGAGATTAAAAACATGATCAACAACGGCAAAGCCACGTTCTACATTGGCTTTGACTGCACGGCGGACTCGCTACATGTCGGTCACTTCATGGCGCTGTGCCTGATGAAGCGTCTGCAGATGGCCGGGAATAAGCCCATCGCCCTCATCGGCGACGGTACGACGCTCATCGGCGACCCCTCCGGCCGCACCGATATGCGCCAGATGCTTACTGAGGAGACCATCAAACACAATGCCGAGTGCTTCAAGCATCAGATGGAGCGCTTCATCGACTTCTCGGACGGCAAGGCGCTCATGCTCTACAATTCCGAGTGGCTCAAGCCGCTCAATTACATTGAGCTCCTGCGCGAGGTCGGCGCGTGCTTCTCCGTGAACAATATGCTGCGCGCTGAGTGCTACAAGCAGCGCATGGAAAAGGGCCTGAGCTTCCTGGAGTTCAACTACATGATCATGCAGAGCTACGACTTCTACTATATGTTCCAGCACTACGGCTGCAACATGCAGTTCGGCGGCAACGACCAGTGGTCGAACATGCTCGGCGGCACGGAGCTCATCCGCCGTAAGCTCGGCAAAGATGCACACGCTATGACGATTACGCTCCTGCTCAATTCCGAGGGCAAAAAGATGGGCAAGACCGCCAAGGGCGCCGTCTGGCTCGACCCGAATAAGACCACGCCCTTTGAGTTCTACCAGTACTGGCGCAACGTTGACGATGCCGATGTGCTCAAGTGCATCCGTATGCTGACATTCCTGCCGCTCGAGGAGATCGACAAGATGGACAGCTGGCAGGGTGAGCAGCTCAACAAAGCCAAGGAGATCCTTGCCTACGAGCTCACGAAGATGGTACACGGCGAGGCGGAGGCCGATCAGGCGCAGGCAGCTGCCAAGGCAGTGTTCGGCGGCTCCGGCGAGGGCGTGCCGACGGTGGAGATCACGAAAGAAGACGGCAATGACATCCTCAGCCTGCTCGTCAAGAGCGGTCTGTGTGCATCTAAGTCCGATGCGCGCCGCAATGTGCAGCAGGGCGGCGTGACTGCTAACGACAGCAAGGTCACCGATATTGCCAAGACCTTTACCGAGGCAGAGCTGAGGGACGGCGTTGTGCTCAAACGCGGCAAGAAGAATTTCCGTAAGATGCTGCTGAAGTAACCAAATATCCGACAGATTGATCGTGCCCCGCCGTTTCTGGCGGGGCACTTTTGTTAACGTTGCCGAAATGTGTAAATTTTTATCCGAACACTTGAAAAAAGTAGGTTAGAGTGGTATAACTTGAAATTGAAAGTTAGCTGAATCTAACAGAAATTCGAGCAAGCTAACCAGACCGCAATTCTGCGGATCAAATAACATGGAGGTAAATCGTTATGAGCATGGAAAAATTGGGAGCATTTGTTGGCGGCGCGCTGTTTGCAACAGTAGGTGCAAAGATTCTCGCAAGTAAAGATGCCCAGAAGGTATACGTTTATACGACGGCAGCGGCCCTGCGCGAAAAGGATGATGTCATGGCGGTTGTAACGAACGTCAAGGAGATCGCGGGTGACGTTCTGGCCGGTGCCAAGGCGTTCAATGAAAAGCGCGCGGCCGAACAGGCCGAGGTCATTGAGGATACGGCGGAGAAGGCTGAGTAAGCATGAAATGCACGATCCTGCATGAAACCCGGGGCCGTATGCGCGTGCATACAATGCAGGGTGCCATGTCGCTGCAGCAGGCGGACATTCTGGAGGCATACCTGAATCGGGTCTCCGGCGTCACAAAAGCGACAGTCTATGACCGCACCGGCGACGCCGTGATCTGCTACGACGGGCCGCGGGAAACGGTTACGAAGGCGCTCTCGTCCTTTGCCTATGCCAAGGAGCAGGCGATCGCGCCGGAGCACAGCAGCCGCGCCCTGAATCGTGATTTTGAGGACAAGCTGGTCGCATCGCTGTGCTGGCGCGGCATCAAGCAGCTGTTCGTTCCAAGCTCGGTGCGCGCGCTGATCACGGTCGCGCGTTCCGTGCCGTATATCAAGGCCGGTCTGACGTGCCTGATGCACAGGAAGATCCAGGTGCCGGTGCTGGACGCAACGGCGATCACCGTTTCGATGCTGCGCAAGGACTTCAAGACGGCAAGCTCGATCATGTTCCTGCTGGGCATTGGCGACATTCTCGACGAGTGGACGCACAAGAAGTCCGTTGCCGATCTCGCACAGACCATGTCCCTGAATGTGGACAAGGTCTGGAAAGAGACGGATGCCGGCTCCGTACTTGTGCCGGTGGCAGACGTTCAGGTCGGCGACCGGATCGTGATCCATACCGGCAACGTGATCCCGCTTGACGGCAAGGTCGTCTCCGGCGAGGCGATGGTCAATCAGGCTTCCATCACGGGCGAGCCGCTGGCCGTCCGCAAAGCGGAGGGCGGCTATGCCTACGCTGGTACCGTCGTCGAAGAGGGCGACTGCACCATCTGCGTGGAAAAGAGCGCCGGCAGCGGCCGCTACGACCGTATCATCCGCATGATCGAGGAGTCGGAAAAGCTCAAGTCCGCAACGGAGGATCACGCATCGCACCTTGCCGATCAGCTCGTTCCGTACAGTCTGGGTGCAACGGCGCTGGTCTGGCTCCTGACCAGGAACATGACCAAGGCGCTGGCCGTGCTGATGGTCGATTTCTCCTGCGCGCTCAAGCTCTCGATGCCGATCGCGGTGCTCTCTGCCATGAAGGAGGCCAGTGACTATCACCTGTCCGTCAAGGGCGGGCGGTTCCTTGAGGCCGTGTCCGAGGCGAGCACGATCGTCTTCGATAAGACCGGCACGCTCACGCGCGCCGAGCCGAAAGTTGCACAGATCGTGACCTTCGGTGGCAATGATGAGGCGGATATGCTGCGTCTGGCTGCCTGCCTGGAGGAGCATTATCCGCACTCCATGGCCAAAGCGGTCGTCGCGGAGGCGGCGCGCCGCGGTCTGCGCCACGAGGAGCGCCATTCGCGCGTGGGGTATCTGGTCGCGCACGGCATTTCCAGTAGCGTCGACGGACAGAAGGTCGTCATCGGCAGCCACCACTTTGTCTTTGAGGATGAGCACTGCGTCATCCCGGCAGGGGAGCAGGCCAAATTCGATGCTCTGCCGGATACGTATTCGCACCTGTATCTTGCTGTTTCCGGTGTGCTGGCAGCGGTTATCTGCATCGAAGACCCGCTGCGGCCGGAAGCGGCCGATGTCATCCGTGGTCTGCGGGAGCTCGGCGTGACCAAGCTGGTCATGATGACCGGCGACAATGAAAAGACCGCCCGTGCGGTCGCGGAAGCGGTCGGTGTGGATGCCTATTTCGCCGAAGTCCTTCCCGAGGACAAGGCCGCCTTTATTCAGGCGGAGCACGCGGCCGGACGCAAGGTCATTATGCTTGGCGACGGGGTGAACGATTCCCCGGCGCTCTCCGAGGCCGATGCCGGCGTCGCCATCAGCGACGGCGCAGCAATCGCGCGCGAAGTGGCCGATATTACGGTCGGCGCCGATGATCTGTACGCCCTGCTGACGCTCAAGCGCCTGAGTGACGCACTCATGGAGCGCATTCACAGCAACTACCGCAAGATCATCAGCTTCAACTTCCTGCTGATCTGCCTGGGCGTGGCCGGTGTTCTGCCGCCTGCGACCTCAGCGCTGCTGCACAACGCCTCCACGCTGGTCATCAGCCTCAAGAGCATGACCAAGCTGTTGGCATGATCTTCTGCGAATCGCAAATAAAAAAAGCCTGGCGAACGATAGTTCGTCAGGCTTTTTTGCGCCTGGCTCACGCCTCGGCCGGGGCCGGGAGCTTGCAGACGTCGATCCACTCAAGGGCGTTGGAATATTTGTAGAGCTCGTCCAGATTCAGCTCGATCGCGCTCGACGGGCTGCCGACGGCGGGGAACACCGTCTCAAACCGCTGCAGCGACACGTCCAGATACACCGGGATGCCTTCCTTGCAGCCGAACGGGCACACGCCGCCGACCGGATGGCCCACCAGCTCCAGCACCTCGTCGGCCGAGAGCATCTTGGCCTTCATGTGGAATTTTTCCTTGAATTTATGGTTATCAATGCGCGCATCGCCGGCGGCGAGGATCAACATGCAGCCGTCCGCCGTTTTGAACGACAGCGTTTTTGCAATCCGCGCACCCTCAACACCAAGAGCCTTTGCCGCCAGATCAACGGTCGCACTCGAGACCGTGAACTCCTGCACACGGTCCTCCATACCAAACTGCCGGAAATACGCTCTTCCTGCTTCGATAGACATTTGCTTCGCTCCTATTCTTTGAAGTATCTGAAGCACATGATAGCGCAGGCGGCGGCGTTCGTCAAGCCGCGATTTTTTGCCGACGGTACTTGCAGGATAACCGTAACAGGTGTATAATAACTTAGTTATAGAAATGCGGATCGTGTCCGGCTTGCCGGATATCCATAGATCGGAGTGGCATCCATGACAAAACTTGCACCTTCCATTCTCTCGGCGGACTTCTGCACGCTTGGCGACGACATTCGCCAGATTGAGGCCGGCGGTGCGGACTATGTCCACATTGACGTGATGGACGGCATTTTTGTGCCGAATATCTCGATCGGCATTCCGGTCGTGAAGTCCGTGCGCAAGCATACGCAGATGTTTCTGGATGTGCATCTGATGATCGACCGGCCGCACCGCTACGTCGGCGAATTTTGCGATGCCGGCGCGGATCTCGTCGTGTTCCATGTCGAGGCGGACGAGCCGCAGGACATTTTTACCGCGATCGAGGACGTGAAGGCGCACGGCAGGAAGGTCGGGCTTGCCATCAAGCCGAAAACGCCGGAGAGCGTGCTCATTCCGTATCTGCCGCTGCTGGATCTGGCGCTGGTCATGACGGTGGAGCCAGGTTTCGGTGGCCAGCGCTTCATGGCCGATCAGCTGCCGAAGATCGCGCAGCTGCATGAGCGGATCGCGCAGGTCAACCCCGCGTGCGAGCTGGAGGTTGATGGCGGGATCGACCCGGAGACATCCCCGCTTGTAAAACAGGCGGGCGCAAACGTGCTTGTCGCCGGCAGCGCCGTGTTCCGCCAGAGTGACCGTGCGGCCGCCATCGCCGCCATCCGCAATGCTTGATTCAGGACGGTATTCCCATGTCATTTTTTCCGAATGCACTTGAAAACCTCATCGACCAGTTTGCCGCGCTGCCCGGTGTCGGGCGCAAGAGCGCGCAGCGGCTGGCGTTTCATGTTCTGTCCCTCCCGGAAGAGGAGGCGCTGAAGTTTGCCGCGGCCATTGTGGACGCCAAGAAAAACATCCACTGCTGCAGCATCTGCCAGAATCTCACCGATCAGGAGACGTGCACCATCTGCGCCTCTCCGAAGCGCGACCAGAGCACCATCTGCGTCGTGGCGCAGCCGCGCGATGTGCTCTCGTTTGAGCGCAGCCGCGAGTATAACGGCGTCTATCACGTCCTGCACGGCGTGCTGTCGCCGATGAATCACATTGGCCCGGACGATATCCGGATCCAGGAGCTGGTCAAGCGTGTGGCTGCCGGCGGGATCACGGAGGTCATCATGGCCACCAACCCCGACACGGAAGGTGAGGCGACTGCGATGTACATCGCGCGCCTGCTCAAGCCGTTTGACGTGAAGATCACACGTCTGGCTTACGGCATTCCGGTCGGCTCCAATCTGGAATATGCGGACGATGCCACGCTCCTGCGGGCGCTGGCCGGCCGAATGGAAATGTAACAGGTTTGACGGCTCAGATTTCTGGGAATACTCTGGTTAGCTGCCGCCGCGGGCAATGCATTTCGTACATATTTTTCGAAAAATCAACCAGCTTCCGGGGGAGCAGTCTGCCTGAAAGCGAACGTAAAGGAGATACGAATGGCATCCAAATTGAAAATCATCCCGCTCGGCGGGCTCGGTGAGATCGGTAAGAACCTCACCGTTTACGAGTATGGCAAGGATATGTTCCTTGTCGACTGCGGCATGGGCTTTCCAGATCAGGACCTCTACGGCGTTGACATGGTCATCCCGGACATCAGCTACCTGAAGGCCAACAAAAACCGCATCCGCGGCATGGTCATCACGCACGGACACGAGGACCACATTGGTGCGATCCCGTATGTGCTCAAGCAGCTTGACATGCCGATCTACGCAACGCCTCTGACGGCGGCGATCATTGAGCTCAAGCTCGAAGAGCATGACCTGCTTTACCATACGCAGATCTTCACGAAAAAGCCGGGCGATAAGTTTAAGCTCGGCTGCTTCGAGGTGGAGTTCATCCATACGAACCACAGCATTGCCGATTCCGTTGCGCTGGCGATCAAAACGCCGATCGGCACCGTTATCCACACAGGCGATTTCAAGATCGACCTTACGCCCATTCAGGGCGGCATGATCGACCTGCCGCGTCTCGGCCAGCTCGGCAACGAGGGCGTGCTCGCGCTGCTGTCGGACTCCACGAACGTGGAGCGGCCCGGCTACTGCGCCTCGGAAGCGCGCGTGATCGACTGCTTTGATGAGCTCTTTAAGGACTGTAACAAGCGCATCATCGTCACGACGTTTGCGTCCAATGTCCATCGCCTGCAGCAGATCATCAACGTGGCGGCAAAGTATAAGCGCAAGGTCGGCATCACCGGCCGCAGCATGGAAAACATCATGCGCGTTGCGACGGAGCTCGGCTATGTGGACATTCCGGACGGCGTCATGATGGACATGTCGCAGATCGGCAGCCTGCCGCGCAGCAAGACCGTTATCGTCTGCACCGGCAGCCAGGGTGAGCCGATGTCTGCGCTGCACCGTATGGCGTTTTCCGAGCACAAACAGGTCACGATCGACGCCGGCGACCGCATCATCATCTCTGCCTCGGCCATTCCGGGCAACGAGATCACGATCAGCCGCGTCATTGACGAGCTGTTTCAGAAGGGCGCGGAGGTCATCTATGACCGCAACACGCCGCTGCACGTCTCCGGTCATGCCTGCCAGGAGGAGCTGAAGATGATGCTCGCGCTGACGAAGCCGCGTTACTTTATCCCCGTGCACGGCGAGTATCGGATGCTGTGCAAGCATGCCGAGATCGGCAAGCTCATGGGCGTGGAGCCGAAGAATGTGCTCGTGGCTAAAAACGGCGAAGTGATCGAGATCACCAAGCGCAGTATGCGCGCGACGAGCAATGTCCCAGCGGGCGATGTGTATATCGACGGCACCGGCATCGGCGACGTCGGCAGCGCCGTGCTGCGCGACCGCCGTCATCTAGCCGAGGACGGTATCGTGATGGCCATCATCACGCTCTCGTCCGAAAACGGCAAGCCGGTCGCTGATCCTGAGATCATCACTCGCGGCTTTGTGTATGTCAAAGAGGCGGAGGCACTCATGGGCGAGCTCAAGCGTGTCGTGAATGAAAGCCTTGCCAGCTGCGAGCGGCAGAAACAGCACGACTGGGCGACCATCAAGGGCCGCGTGAAGTCGAACATCAGCGGCTATCTGTATAAGACCACGCGCCGCAGCCCCATGGTGCTGCCCGTGATCATTGAAGTCTGAGCAGGGGAGTGCGCCATGAAGATCCAGATCTGGGGCAAATCCAAATGCTTTGACACGAAAAAGGCCGAGCGCTATTTTAAGGAGCGCCGCATCCCGTACCAGGCCATTGACCTGCTGCGCTATGGGATGAGCCGCGGCGAACTGACGAGCGTGAAAAATGCTGTCGGGCTTGATACCATGCTCAATCCCAAGGCGGCGGACTACGCGCTTGTGCAGCACCTGGCCTATGAGCAGGACAAGATCGAGCGGCTGCTCGAAGATCCATCCCTGCTGCAGACGCCCATCGTCCGCAACGGCCGGCAGGCCACCGTCGGCTATTGCCCGGATGTGTGGAAGACGTGGGAATAAAAACGGGAAAAAGCCCGATATGGCGCTGGCCATATCGGGCTTTTTGCTTTGTTTTTAATGCTTTGCCTGCTCTTCGCGGATCGCATCGCGCATCCGCTCCAGACCGGTCTGAATGATCGCGCGCGGCATCGCAAGATTCAGGCGCACATAGCCTTTTGCGTTGCCGACGAAGAGAGAATCCCCGCCCTCGAGCAGAACGCCCGCCTTGTTGGCGAAGAAGTCCGGCAGGTCCGCCACGTCCGGCAGGCAGCGCGACAGATTGACCCACGCCAGATACATCGCCTCCGGAATGTACATGACCGCCTCCGGCAGCTCCTGGGACAGAAACGCCTTGACGAATGCGAAGTTTTCGTCCAAATACTGCTTTAGTGCTTCATGCCACGCTCCACCGCGCGAATAGGCCGCCTGCGCCGCCGTCAGCGACATGGGGTTGACCATGCCGAACAGCTTGTCGCGCTCCTGAAAACGGGCGCGCAGCGCCGGATCGCGGATGATGATATTGGAAAACGCAAGCCCCGCCATGTTAAAGGTCTTGGTAGGCGCCATGCAGGTGATGAGCTTGGGATAGCGATCCATGACCTTTGCCATCGGGATGTGGCGGCGGCCGCAGCGGATCAGGTCACAGTGGATCTCGTCGGACACCACCCAGAGGTTATACTTTTCGATGATCGCGGCGACCCTGTGCAGTTCTTCCTCTGTCCACATACGGCCGGTGGGATTGTGCGGATTGCACCAGAACACCAGCTTGCACGCGGGATCGGCGCACTTGCGCTCGAAGTCCTCATAATCCACCTCGAATGTGCCGTCAGCCTTCTTGTGCAGCGGGGAAGTCAGCACATCCACGCCGGCGTACTCCGCCGCGTGGAGGAAATAACCGTAGGCCGGCGTGTTGAGCAGCACCTTTTCGTCCGGGCCGCAAAGCGTTTCCGTCAGCTGGTAGAGCGCCGGGATGATGCCCGGCGAGACGCACAGCTGCTCCTTGGGAAAGCTCCAGTCATAGTGATCGCGGCACCACTTGGAGAACGTGCGGTAATATTCGTCGTCATACAGGCCGGTATAGCCGAAGATGCGGCGGTCGATCCGCGCGCGCAGCGCATCTAGGATCTCCGGTGCAACGGCAAATTCCATGTCAGCGACCCACATGCGGACAAATTCTTCATCCTTGAAGGCAAATACCTTTTCCGGCCCGGCGTGAAAAATATAGCCGCGGAAGCCATCCGTGTTGAGCGCGTTGGTGTGGCGGCGGTCAATGATCTCATCAAAATTGTAGGTCATAGCGATCTTCCTTTCTGTGCACTTGCAGCTGCATCCGGCTGCACAGCCATTATAGCAGAGATTTGAGAGAACAGGCAACCTTGCTGCGGAAGAAAAAAGCACTATGTGCGCGATTTCCCACGCACATAGTGCTGCAAAATGGTTTGATTTTGCTCTCAGCTGAAGTTGGCGTTGCCGCCGTTGGTCGGGATCACGCCGACATAGGTCGTGCCGCGCGAGAGGTTCAGCGCCGTGCCGTCCTCGAGCGTGTAAGTAAAGCAGCTGTTGATATCGCTGCGGGCCCACTTGATCGGCACATACTTGCCGCCGGTCACAAAGTAGCCGGTGCCGCTGCCGATGAGGTCAACGGCCAAGCGGCCATAGCTGTCCACCGTTTTCATATCGGCCGAGAGGATGAGCAGATTGGTAAACGGGACCGCTTCGCCGGTCGCGCCGTCCTTATAGTCGGCCTTGTACTGCACGGCCGTGTACTTGCCGCTGTCAGCGTGGTAGGTGAAGGACGTGCTCTTGGACGTGTTAAACGTCACCTGCACGTTCTCGGCCGCGCCGCCGGTGCACTGGTCGACAGCATTGTCGGCAAAGTTCAGGCCGGTCTTGTAGCTGCTCTCATGCTCGGTGCGGAACTTGTACTGATCCACGAGCGCTTCCACGTTCGCGCCGTGGAAGAACAGCGTGTGCTCCGAGCCGTGCTGGCCGCGGCTGGCGTCGCGGTAGAACATGGAGCTGGTGTTGCCGTCGCGCACGCCGTCCAGATGGTCGGCGTTATAGGTCTTGACATCGCTGTAGGCCTGCTCGCTGCCGCCGGCGTGGATGACAATGGCGTCATACGACAGGGCGACGCTCAGATAATACGGGCGCAGGCTGCGGATGCTGCCGACGGACTCCACATCGTATAGGTGGCTGAAAATGGCCATCATGCGCGTGATGCCGCCCTCGGCCGGGATCTCGTAGATCATGTCTGCGTTGCTGATGCCGACCTGCGGCTGCGCGTAGACGATGTTGTTGATCATGACGGCAAACGGCCGGGTGTTTGCGGGTTTGCTGCTCAGCGGTTCACCGGTCAGCGGGGCATAGTAGCGCTCGTTTTTCGCGTCGGCACCGTTGACGGACGGCTCCTCGGATTTTTTACCGCAGCCGGAGCAGGCACAGGCGAGCAGCGCCACGGCGAGAAGACAAGCAAAAATGCGATTGAAACGTTTCAAAACGCAATTCCCTCCTGTTACAATAATTTGGTCAACGTTCATGATACACGCCTTGCAGAGGATTGTCAAATGCCCCGCACCGTGCTACAATGGAAATAAGAATTTTTAATAACTGTCAGGAGATGACCATTCATGTATGAAGAGATCCGCAAATCCGCCAGCGCAGCGCTGCTTGAACTGCTGGACGTTGCCGCGCTCACGCCCGGCCAGCAGGTCGTGATCGGCTGCTCCTCGAGCGAGATCATGGGGCAGAAGATCGGCAAGGGTTCGACGCCCGAGGCGGCAAAAGCCGTGGTCGATGAGATCCTGCCGATCCTGAAAGCGCGCGGCCTCTGCCTGGAGGCGCAGTGCTGCGAGCACCTCAACCGCGCCCTGATCATGGAGCGCGCCGACGCGGAGCGGTTCGGATACGAGATCGTCTGCGTCCGCCCGCGGCCGAAAGCCGGCGGCTCGTTCGCAACGGCGGTCTATGAGGCGATGGACGATCCCGTCGCGGTCGAATTTGTGAAGGCCGATGCCGGTCTCGATATCGGCAATACCATGATCGGCATGCACCTCAAGCACGTGGCCGTGCCGCTGCGCCTGTCGGTCAAAACGATCGGAGAAGCGCCGGTCAATGCCGCCCGCACGCGGCCGAAGCTCATCGGCGGCAGCCGCGCAGAGTACCCGGACTGATACCGGGCAATCCAACAAAAAAGTGAAAAAGCGCATCCCCCAGCAATGCCGGGGGATGCGCTTTTGTGTTCTGTGCCGGAAATTACGCGCCCTTGTGCATCAGGACGGTCAGCACCAGCGTCAGGACAACAAAGACGAGGCCGAACCACTTCGTCGCCTTGGCGAGCTTGGCATCGAGCGTCTTGGCTTTGCCCTTGGAAAGGAACGTTTCCGCGCCGCCAGCAATGGCGCCGGACAGGCCGGCACTCTTGCCGGACTGCATCAGCACGATCACGGTCACGGCCAGACCGGAAATCAGCTGGATAATCGTCAGAATCAGTTCCAAAGTAGTCATGGTATTCATCCTTTCATGATAGGGAAAATCATCTAATATAACGGAGTTACTATATCACAACATCTGGTGCATTGCAAGAGGTGTTTTACAAAAAACATCGTGTTTTTGATCGTGCGCTATGCAGATCACTGCGAGTCATTCGAAAAATAATCGCTGTCGATCCGCTTGATTTGATATGTTTTTTGCGCGGATACGCCCAAATTGTATTCAATCATGAGTTCCGTCAATTTTTCGCCATCGACAAGAATGATATGCTGCGCTTTTGCAAAATCCATTGCACCTTGCGAAAACTTTGCGGTCGTTATGAACAGCCCTTTCTCCACTTTTGGAGGACCCATCATGGCACCGGCAAATTTCTGGATTTCCGGCTTTCTGATCGCTGTATCCTTGTCCCAGCGCTTCGCCTGAATGTAGATCAAGTTGAATCCGAGCTTATCCTCGTAAATAATGCCGTCAACCCCGCCGTCACCGGTTGCCTTTGTAACGAAGCCGTTACCATATCCCATGGCTTTCATTAAATCCACAACAAGAGCTTCAAAGAAAGATGGCGTTTGACCTATAATAGCGGTGAGTAAGTCATCCGCCAGCTGCTCGTTGATGATCGAATAGACGCGCTCAAGAGTCTCCGGCGGAGTTTCCGAGAGATCTATTTCCGCGATCCAGAAGGAGCGATGTCAACCTTTTTTCCTTTCCGAAACGCTGCAAAGTCGGGATAATGCTCCGCAAGATAATGATTCGTAATATCAACACCGCTGTTAAGAAGACGCTTCCCTTCATCGGTTATCTGACAATGCCCGGCTTTCGGCGCGATCACGAGACCGGCTTTCTTCAAGTATGTATTTGCCCAGCCAAATCTTGAAGCCCACACGGATTGACGATTGCTGGAAATCAATTGCGACAGATCATCCTCCGACAGGTGAAGGCTGGATGCCAGACGCTCTCTAACTTCTTTCACAGAGTGGACAGCGCCATCTTGAATCGTTGTCAAAAAGGGCAGATAGAGTTCGCTGTACTTCGGTAATGACATTTTTTCACCGCCTTATTCAGATAGTCTATTCAGCAGAGCCACCGTCTCCACATGCGGTGTCTGCGGGAACATGTCCACGGCCAGCGCCTGTGTGAGCGTGTAGCCGTGCTGTGTGAGTAGCTTCACATCACGCGCCAGCGTGCCCGGGTCACAGGAGACATAGACGATGCGCGGCGGCTGCATGGACAACATCGCGTCGATGGCTTCCGGGGACATGCCCTTGCGCGGGGGATCGACCACGATGCAGTCCGGCCGGACACCGCGCCGGGCCAGCTCCGCCGCTGCGGCGCCGGCATCGGCACAGAGAAACTCCGCATTTTCGATACCGTTTCGCTCCGCGTTCCGGCGCGCGTTCTCGATTGCCTCCGGCACGATCTCTGCCCCGATGACGTGCGCGGCCTTTCGCGCCAGACACAGGCTGATCGTCCCGGCGCCGCAGTACAGATCCAGCACCTGATCCGTCGGCGCGTTGACGGCGTATTCCACCGCGCGCTCATACAGCCGCTCGGCCTGCACGGGATTGACCTGATAAAACGCCTGCGGCGAGAGCGTGAACGTCAGCCCGCAGAGGCGGTCGGTCAGCTCCGGCTCGCCCCAGAGCGTATAAAAGTCTCCGGCGAGCACGACGTTGCCCTTTTGCTTGTTGACATCGAGCACGATGCCGGTCAGCTCCGGGCAGTGCTCGCGCAGGTAGGCGATCAGGTCGTCCGTCTGCGCGCCGAACCCACGTGCAGAGACGATGCACAGTACGGCGTCTGGCGTGTGCATGGCGCAGCGCGTGAACAGATGCCGTACCGTGCCGCGGCCGGTGGCTTCGTCATACGGCGCAACGCCGCGCAGATCCATCCAGTCGCAGACCGCCTGCGCCGCCTTGTCCGCGAGCGGGAGCTGGAGCAGGCACTGCTCCACAAGCGTAATGTCATGGCTGGACGCGCGGTAAAACCCCTTGACCACGCGGCCGTCTTTCGTGCCGACGGCGTAGATTGCCTTGTTCCGGTAACAGAGCGGATATTCCATGCCAATGATGTCCTGTACCGGCATCGAAACGCCGCCGATGCGCGTGAGCGCATCGTTGACGCGCTGGAGCTTCATGCGCAGCTGCTCGTCGTAGTCCATATGCTGCAGGCTGCAGCCGCCGCAGGTGCGGTAAACCGGGCAGGGCGGCTGCGTGCGCGCTGGGGCAGGGGACAGGCACTGCTCTGCCTTGCCATAGACGGCATTTGCCGTCACCTTCAGGATACGGATCTGCCACGTCTCGCCGGCGAGCGCGCCTTTCACGAACACGGCGCGGCCGGCAATGTGGCACACACCTGCACCGTCGGACGTATAGCCCGTGATCTCGGCGGTGTGCAGTTGGTTTTTCGCAAGCTGCTCCATGATTTATTCCGCTTCCTGACCCGCGATGTGCATATACTCGTCGTACGTGCAGCGGCGGTCGATGATGCCGTCAGGCGTGATCTCAATGATGCGGTTGGCGACCGTCTGTGTGAGCTGGTGGTCGTGGCTCGTGAAGATGATATTGTAGGGGAAGGCGGCCATGCCGTTGTTGAGCGCCGCGATACTCTCCAGATCGAGATGGTTCGTCGGCTGGTCGAACACGAGGAAGTTGGCCCCCGAGAGCATCATCTTCGAGATCATGCAGCGCACTTTCTCGCCGCCGGACAAAACCTTGACCTGCTTATAGACATCATCGCCGGAAAACAACATCCGGCCGAGGAACGTGCGCAGGTAGCTCTCGCGCTTATCGGCGGAGAACTGGCGCATCCAATCGATGAGGTCATAGTCGCAGTTTTCAAAATAGCTGTTGTGATCCTTGGGGAAGTAGGCCTGCGTGGTCGAGACGCCCCACTTGACTGTGCCCTCGTCCGGCTCTTCATCGCCCATGAGGATCTTGAAGAGCATCGTCACGGCGAGCTCGTTCTTGCCGAGAATGGCGATCTTGTCCTCCTTGCCGACGATGAAGCTCACGTGGTTGAGCAGCTTTTCGCCGTCGACGGTCTTGCTGATATCCGTCACGAACAGGCGATCCTTGCCGGGCTCACGCTCGGCCTTGAAGCCGACCCACGGATAGCGGCGGCTGGAGGCGGGCATGTCCTCAACGGAAATCTTTTCGAGCAGCTTGCGGCGGGATGTGGCCTGCCGGGACTTGGACTTGTTGGCGGAGAAGCGGGCGATAAAGGTTTGCAGTTCCTGGATCTTCTGCTCGGCGCGCTTGTTCTGATCCTTGACGAGCTTCTGCATGAGCTGGCTGGATTCGTACCAGAAGTCGTAGTTGCCGACGTACATTTTGATCTTGCCGTAGTCGATATCGACGATGTGCGTACAGACGTTATTGAGGAAATAGCGGTCATGCGACACGACGAGCACCGTGCCGTCGTAATCCATCAGGAAATCTTCCAGCCAGACGACGCTCGCAAGGTCGAGATTGTTCGTCGGCTCGTCGAGCAGGATAATGTCCGGGTGGCCGAAGAGCGCCTGCGCCAGCAGGACTTTCACCTTCAGGCGCGGATCCATGTCGGACATCATCGTCTCGTGATGCTCCGGCGCGACGCCGAGCCCCTGCAGGATGCGGGATGCATCCGACTCCGCCTCCCAGCCGCCGAGATCGGCAAACTCCTCCTCGAGCTCGGAGGCGCGGATGCCGTCCTCGTCCGTCATCTCGTCCTTGGCGTAGATGGCGTCCTTCTCCTTGCCGCAGTCATACAGGCGCTGGTTGCCCATGATGACCGTGTCCATGACGGTATAGGCATCGTACATCGTCTGATCCTGCTTGAGGACGGACATTCTGGCCTTGGGGTCAATATAGACGTTGCCGGTGCTCGGCTCGAGCTGACCGGAGAGGATCTTCAGGAACGTGGATTTGCCGGCGCCGTTGGCGCCGATGATGCCATAGCAGTTGCCGGGGGTAAACTGCAGGTTCACCTTGGAAAACAGCGGGGCTCCGCTGTACTGCAGCGAGAGGTCATCAACAGTGATCATTTTGGAAACTCCTTCGTAACAATAGATAATGAATTAGTTTATCATATTTTCCCGCGCTTGAACAGCACAAATAAACAGAGTCGGCGATTTTCCGCCGACTCTGCGTTTCGTTTATTCTGCAAGCACCTTTTTCAGCCGTGCATAGCGGGGAAGGCCATTTTCCAGCGGGATCTCCGGCACGCCCTGAATGAGCGGCAGGGCATAGTCGATAAAGTCCTGCGTGACGTTGTTGCCCTCCGGCACGATCCATTCCACCGGGACTTTCTTTTCATAGTTTGCGACATCGGAGAGCGGAATGAACTTCATGCGGCAGGCATACTGACCGCCTGCCATGACGCGCTCAAACGCGACCATCTTGCCGGTCTCGCCGGAGAGCGCCGCCTCAACAGCCATCTTACCGGCGGCAAACGCTTCGTCGATATCCGTCTGAGAGGCGAGATGCGCGCCCGCGCGCTGCAGCAGCGACAGCTCAATGCCGCGCACTTTCGCATGTTCGTGCTCCTTGATCACCTGCGCCAGACGCGCCGCCAGACCGCCAAGCTGCGCATGGCCGAAGCCGTCGGTCGCAGAGGCCTTGGCCTCGGAAACGAACGAGCCGTCCGCGTAGTGGATGCCCTCGGAAACAGCGATGAGAACGTTATTTTTCTCCTCGTAGATGCGGTGCACATCCGCAAGGAACTGCTCCATGTCAAAATCGACTTCCGGCAGATAGATCAGATCCGGCCCGGAGCCGCAGGCCGATGCCAGCGCGGCGCTGCCGGCCAGCCACCCGGCGTGGCGGCCCATGATCTCCACGACCGTGATCGTGCCGGTGTCATATACACGGCAGTCCTTGGACACTTCCATGCAGGAGGTCGCTATGTACTTGGCGGCGCTCGCAAAGCCGGGGCAGTGATCGGTGCCGAAGAGGTCGTTGTCGATAGTCTTGGGCACGCCCATCACGCGGCAGTCCCAATCGTGCGCCTGCATATAGCGGCTGATCTTGTTGCAGGTATCCATGGAGTCGTTGCCGCCGTTATAGAAGAAGTAGCGCACGTTGTATTTCCGGAAGATCTCCAGAATACGACGGTAATCCGTATCGTCCGTGTCCGGGTCTGCCATTTTGTAGCGGCAGGAGCCCAGCTCCGACGACGGCGTGTGCAGCAGCAGGCGGAGCTCGTCCGGATCCTCCTGAGCGATATCATACAGGCGGTCATCCAGAACGCCGCGGATGCCATGGGCCGCACCGTAAACGTTGGTAATGGCATCGGATTCCAACGCAGTCTTGAGCACTCCGTAGGCGCTGGCATTGATGACTGCAGTCGGCCCGCCGGACTGCCCAAAGATACAAGCGCCTTTCAATTCACCGGACATAACGTACCTCCATAAATTCAAAGAATTGATAGATTTTACTGAAACATTGAATTCCACTATTGATATTATCTAAAAACATGTGTAAAATAAATTGAACCGATGATTTGTTTTGCATCATATTGACATTCTATATATTATATGAAAGTGAGTTGACTTGTCAATGTCGATTGTAACTTCTCAGGAAATGTTTGCAAAAGCGTATGCAGGCGGCTATGCCATTGGTGCCTTCAACGTGAACAATATGGAGATCATTCAGGGCATCACGGAGGCTGCCAAGGAGTGCAACGCGCCGGTGATCCTGCAGGTATCTTCCGGCGCGCGCAAGTATGCCAACCGTACGTACCTGGTCAAGCTGGTGGAAGCCGCCGTGATCGAAACCGGCCTGCCGATCTGTCTCCATCTGGACCACGGGGACTCGTTTGAGCTGTGCAAGGCCTGTGTCGATGACGGCTTTTCTTCTGTCATGATCGACGCTTCCTCCAAGCCGTTTGAGGAAAATGTCGCGCTGACGCGCCAGGTCGTGGAATACGCGCACGCACACGGCGCCGTCGTGGAGGCAGAGCTCGGCACGCTGGCCGGCATTGAGGACGATGTCAAGGTCAAGGCCGAGGATTCGTCCTATACGCGCCCGGAGGATGTGCAGGAATTCGTCGAGCGCACCGGCTGCGATTCGCTTGCGATCGCCATCGGCACGAGCCACGGCGCTTACAAATTCAAGCCCGGCACGAAGCCGCAGCTCCGTTTCGATATTCTTGAGGAAGTCTCCGAGCGGCTGCCCGGCTTCCCGATCGTGCTGCACGGCTCGTCGTCCGTGCCGCAGGAATACGTACAGATGATCAACGAGTTCGGCGGCGCTATGCCCGGTGCGATCGGTGTGCCGGAGGATCAGCTGCGTCAGGCAGCGCGCCTGGCCGTGTGCAAGATCAATATTGACTCTGACCTGCGTCTGGCCATGACCGGCACGATCCGCAAGTATCTTGCCGAGCACCCGGCAGAGTTTGACCCGAGAAAGTACCTCGGCCCCGCGCGAGAAAACATCAAGCAGCTTGTCAAGCACAAGATCGTCGATGTGCTCGGCTGCGACGGAAAAGCCTGAGCTGCTGTCTGCATACGGCTCAGTCTGAACAGGGGGAACTCCCATGAATTTTCAGGAACTTCTGATGCGGCTGTCTGCAAGCTGTTTTGCTGCCGACCGGCCGGATTATAATTGGAAAACGCTGCGCCTGTTTCCGGAAACGGGACTGGATCTTGTGCTGATCGTGCGTCTTGCTGCGGCGCTGATCCTGTGCGTCATCGGCGCACTGGTGCACAACACGGTGGTGCAGTATATCCTTTTGGCTTTGTCCGCGCTCGCCGCCGGGTATGACTACCTTGCATCTGCGATCGCCTGCATTCTGGACCGGCAGGCGTTCCGGCCTGCGGTGATCGTGATCGTGTGCGTGATCGGTACGATGGCGGTCGGGCAGCCGGTGGATGCCGCCGTTTTCCTGCTCGTGTACCGGGTCGTGTCGATCCTGATCGCGGTCGTTACGGTGCATGCGCAGAAAACGCTGGAAGCCGCCGTCGGCGGGGAGATCCATTCTCCGGCTGAATTCGCCGCCCCGAAGTGGATCGGCTATCTTGCACCGGCCGGTCTGTGCATTGCGGTGCTGGTGGCCGTGCTGGAGATCGTGCTCAAGGTCGCAACGGTTTCCCGGGCAATTCATGCCGCCATGATCGTCCTCTTTCTTTCCACCCCGTGCGCGCTGCTGATTTCTGTGCCGCTGGTGTGGTACAGTGCCGTCAACGGTGCATACCGCTGCGACGTGCTGTTTCGCAGCTGCCGCAGCATGCGCGCGCTCAACGCCGTGCGTGCGGTTGCAGTCGATGAAGGGGAAGGGGACAGCCAGCTTCCGAAGGTGATCAGCGTAAAATCCAGTCAGCTGACGCCGGAGGCCCTGCTGCAGCTGGCGGCCAATGCGGAGTCCTGCTCGAACAGCCGCACGGCGCGCGCGATCTGCGCTGCCTACAGCGGCCCCATTCTCACGCAGTATCTCTCCCGCGCGGTGGATATTCCCGAGAGCGGCGTGGAGGTTTACATTGAATCGACCCGCGTTTGCGTCGGCACGCGTGAGCTGATGATCCTCAAGGGTGTGGACATCCCGGATGCAGACCTGACAGACGGCTATGTGGTCTATGTATCCGTTGGTGAGCAGTATGCAGGCAAGATCCTGCTGCAGGAAGTTGTGCAGTCGGACACGAAGCCCGCGCTCAAAGAGCTGCGTGCGCTGGGCGTGCACACGATCACGCTCTTCAGCAATGCCAGCAACGACTCCGTTGCAGAGAATGCAAAAGAGCTCAAGGCGGATCACCTCTATTGCAAGCGCAGCGGGGCGGAAAAGGAACAGATCCTGTCGCAGCAGGTGGAGAACCTGAGCGACGGGGAACTGCTGCTGTATTATGACCGCCGCTGCACGGCGCATCCGGAGCACTCATCGGCAGATCTGGACGCCTGCGTGATCCCGGAGGAGAGCGACGAGCGGTTTGACGCCGATATCCTGCTCACAAGCCAGGATCCGTACCTGCTGCCGGAGGCGATCGAGACGGCCGGCTGGGTCGAGGGCATCTGCCGCGAGCATCTGGCGATTGGCGTGGTCGTGAAGGTCCTGCTGCTGGTGATGGCAGAACTCGGCTATTGTACGCTGTGGTTCGCCGCCGTTTTGGACGGCGCTGCCGCGCTCGGCACGCTGCTGATGGCGATCCGTGCGTTCGGCTTCGATAAGCCGCATCATCGCGTCCGCGATTACCTGCCGAAGGTCAAATCCAAATAAGCAAGCAAAATCTCCGATCCCTGTTTTCAGGAATCGGAGATTTTTTTCGCCGTTTTCTCGTCAGGAGAGAATTCTCCCAGCGGATTTGCCGCTGCAGCCGTGCGCAGCTGATCGTTGTCTACGTGGGTATAGATCTGCGTGGTGTTCAGATGCTCATGGCCGAGCACCTCCTGCAGCGTGCGCACATCCACGCCGTTTTGCAGCATCAGTGTAGCGGCGGTATGCCGCAGTTTATGCGTGGAATACTGGCTGGCGTCCAGTCCCGCGCGGGTCAGGTTTTTCTTAACCATGACCTGTACGGAATCGCAGCTGATGCGCGTGCGCCGGTTGGAGAGAAACATGGCCGTTGTGCGCGGCGGCGCGATTTCGCTGCGCACAGCCAGATAGCGGTCGAGCGCCTCGCGGCAGGCGTCGTTGAGGTAGACAACACGCTCTTTGCTGCCCTTGCCAAGGATGCGCAGGCTGTCGCCGTGGTCATCCTGCAGGTTCAAGCCGACCAGCTCCGAGATGCGCAGACCACAGTTGAGAAAAATACACAGAATGCAATAATCGCGCTCCTTGTTTTTCCCATCCACAACGGACAGCAACCGCTTGCTCTCTTCCAGTGTGAGATAGTGGGGGAGGGTCTTGGGGATCTTCGGAGAGTCGAGATCCTGCACCGGGTTTTCCTCCAGCAGCTTCGCTTTCACGGTCAGGTATTTGAAGAAGCTGCGGATCGCGGCGATCTTGCGCGCACGCGAGCTGGCGCTCAAGCCGTATTCCGGCTCGTGCGCATTCGGCTGTCTGACGCGGTCGCGCGACAGATAGGCCAGAAAACTATAAACCTCCGTGAGCGTTACGGCACGCAGGAAGGAAATATCCACATCCGCAATGGAGATCTCGTCCAATTCCGCCGTGCGCGGCGCGAGCCCGCGGTCGAGCTTCAAAAATCGCAGAAACATCCGCAGGTCGAGATAATACTGGTCGACCGTCGCCTTGGAATGCCCGCAGATCGTTTCGTGATAAATCAAAAAGTCGCGCAGCACCTGCGGCGCATCTGAATAATCCATAGTCAACACCTCAAATTCTAATAAGAGCATACCAGAAGTATGGGGCAGTGTCTATTGACGAAATCCACAAATAATTCGGCAAAATAAAAATTTTGCCGAATTCAGAGGAGGGGAAAACAGCCGAAAAGCACGATAAGCGTCTTTCGGCTGTTTTCTGCGCTACTTTCTCATTTTTTCATCGTGCACTTTCTCGCAGCTGAAATCGAAAGATCTACGCACCGAACACAGCCTTGAGCGCTTCCCGGATGTTTTTGACCGGGATCGTCTGCAGGCCGTTTTGCTTCTGCACATCATCGCGCACGTGCGCCGGGATGATGCAGCGCCGGAATCCCAGGCGTGCGATCTCCGACAGGCGCTGATTCAAATGGCTCACGGAGCGGATCTCGCCGGACAGGCCGACCTCACCGACGGCGGCCAGATCGCTGCCGACCGGCAGATCCTTATAGCTCGATGCGATTGCCAGAATGACCGCCAGATCCGTGGCCGGCTCGTCCAGCCGCAGACCGCCGACGACGTTGATGTACGCATCGCAGCTCGACAGCGAAAAACCGGCACGCTTTTCCAGCACGGCCAGCAGCAGCATGGCGCGGTTATAGTCGATGCCGTTGGCGTTCCGGCGCGCGCCGCTGTAGCCCGACGGCGTGACCAGAGCCTGCACCTCGGCCAGCACCGTGCGCGAACCCTCCATGACGCCGACGACGCAGGTACCCGGCGTGTTGGTCGGACGTCCGGACAGTAACATTTCCGATGGGTTTGTTACCTCTCGAAGCCCGGAATCTTCCATTTCGAAGACACCGATCTCGTTGGTTGACCCGAATCTGTTTTTTGCCGCGCGCAAAATGCGGTACGACATACTCTGATCGCCCTCGAAGTACAGTACGCAGTCGACCATGTGCTCGAGCACCTTCGGGCCGGCGATGCTGCCCTCCTTGTTGATGTGGCCGACAACGAATGCCGTATAGCCGCTGTCCTTGGCCGAGCGCATGATGCGCATCGTGCACTCGCGCACCTGACTGATGCTGCCGGGCGTCGAGGCCGTCTCGGCGTCGTACATAGTCTGAATGGAATCTACGATCAGGACGGTCGGCTGCAGGTCGTCGATCGTGGCGAGAACGGTGTTCAGGTCCGTTTCCGCCAGCACATAGATGCTGCCGTGATCAACGCCGAGGCGCTGCGCGCGCATTTTCAGCTGGCGCTGGCTCTCTTCTCCAGAGACGTAAAGGATCGTTTCCTGCTCGCTGATGCGGCCGCAGAGCTGCAGCAGCAGCGTGGATTTGCCAATGCCGGGCGCGCCGCCGACCAGAACCAACGAGCCGCGCACGGCGCCGCCGCCGAGCACGCGGTCGAATTCCCCGATCCCGGTGGAAAATCGCAATTCTTCCTCGGCGTCCAGTTCCGAGATCAGTTTTGGCTGTGCGATACGTTTTGCGCGCGTGCCGAGAGACATTTTGGGTTCTTTCGGCGCCTCGACCAGCGTGTTCCATGCGCCGCATGCCGGGCACTGCCCCATCCATTTTGCCGTCTCATTGCCGCATTCGGAGCAATAAAAAACGGTTTTTGTACTCGATTTTGCTTTCATGTAACCATTCCTGTTTGCGGCAGAGACTGCCGGTATTGTAAGTAGGACGCGATGATCACGGCCGCCAGTTTGGTCTGGTAGCCGTCGTCCTTGAGCTTTGTACACTCGGATTCATTGGATAAAAAGCCGCACTCGACCAGCACTGCGGGACATTTCATTTCCCGCATCAGGTAGATCTTCTCCGAGATCGGCGCCGCGACGCGCCGGTTTTGCGGGTCAAGATACGCAACGAGATTGTCATGGATCTGTGTGCCGAGCGCTTCGCTGCCGTCGCTCGCCGCATACAGTACCTGCGCGCCTGATGGTTTGCGATCCGGATAGCAGTTCTGGTGGATGCTGATGAGCACGGCGTTATCCGTTTTTCGGATCAGCTCTGCGCGCTGGTGCTGGTCGGCTTTCTTTCGCTCGGCGATCGTGGTGGCATTGTCCGGATATGCAATGTCCGGGCTGTCGCGTGTCATGACGACTTCAATGCCGGTCAGTTCCGCGATCGCGCGTGCGCGCAGCGCAATCTGCAGGTTAATATCCGCCTCGACCGTCCCATTTGGTGCCACTGCCCCGCCGTCCTCCCCGCCGTGACCGGCGTCAAGGATCAGGACCTGCTTTGAATCGGTCCAGTTTGCGGCCGCTTCCGCGCGCCGGAGCTGCCAGTCGGCGGCAAACCAGCCGCCGAACACCACGATCAACGCCAGCAGCACGACCAGGATCCGCTGATAGAGTAACTTTGTCACGGCGCTCCCCCCTCTTGCTATGGTATGCGGCGGGAACGGACGCTTATGACATGCTCTCAGGATACCATTTTGTGCCCGGCGCGTCAACCAAAGCACAGAAAAAGAGGCGCGCGGTCGAACCGCGCGCCTCTCAATATTGAGTTACTGAAGCTGCTTCAGGAAGCCTTCCAGACGATCCATGCCGGTCTCGATATTTTCCGTCGAGATCGCATAGCTCAGGCGCACAAAATTCGGTGCGCCGAAGCCGCTGCCCGGCACGACCGCGACCAGGCTCTTTTCCAGCAGCAGCTTTGCAAAATCATCACCGCTGCCGATGACCTGACCGTCGATCTGCTTGCCGAGGATCTGCTCGAGATTCATCATGACGTAGAACGCGCCGCTCGGCTTCAGGCAGCTGACACCGGGCATGGCGTTGATGCGGCGCACGATCAGGTCGCGGCGCTGCTCAAACACCCGACGCATCTGCTCCGCCTCGTCCTGCGGGCCGGAGAGCGCCTCGATGGCCGCACACTGGCACATCGTGCCCGGTGCACCGGTCGAGTGGCTGAGGTAATTGGTCATAGCCTTGGCCACCAGCGCCGGAGACAGAGAATAGCCGATACGCCAGCCGGTCATGGCATAGGTCTTGGAGACGCCGTTGATGAGGATCGTGTGTGCCTTGATCTCGTCACTGAGCGCGGCGACGCTGGTGAACGGCACGCCGTCATAGACGAGCTTATCATAGATCTCATCCGAGATGATATACAGGTCGTGCTTGACGCAGACATCGGCGACAGCCTTGAGCGCCTCTTTCGGATAGACAGCGCCGGTCGGGTTGGAGGGGTTATTGAGAATGATGGCCTTCGTCTTGTCCGTGATGGCGTGCTCGAGCTGCTCCGGCGTGAGCTGGAAGCCCTGCTCCTCACTGACATTGACGACCACAGGCACACCGCCGAACAGGCGCACCATCTCATAATAGCTGACCCAGTACGGGGCCGGGACGATGACTTCGTCGCCCGGGTCGACCAGAGCGGCCAGCGCAATATAGACCATATGCTTGGCACCACTGGCGACAACTGCCTGCGTAGGCTCGTATTCCAGACCGTAATCCGCCTTGGCGCGGTCACAGATTGCCTGACGCAGCTCGATCATGCCGGCCGCCGGGGTGTAGCGCGTTTTTCCGTCGCAGATCGCGCGCACACCGGCATAGCTGATGCGGTCGGGCGTGGCAAAATCGGGTTCACCGGCGCCAAAGCCGATGACGTCTTTGCCTTCTGCTTTCATCTTCTTGGCCAGCGCGCTGACGGCCAGCGTCGCAGACGGGCTCACGCCGGCAGCAATTTTGGAAAGTGCCTTCATAAACATCCCTCGTTTTCTTTAGAATTCTTGCCCATAGTTTACCACAGCATTGTGAAGAAAACAACGCAAACCTTACACAAAACGCCAACCGGAATCCACGTCATTTTTGCCGGATTGAGAAAAAACGCCCCGGCGGCGCCGGAGCGTTTTCCTCACAGGATGATGCAGATCAGCGTACCGCTGCCCTCGTTGACGACGCGCTGCAGTGTCTCCTGCAGCTTGCTGACGGCTTTGGTCGGCAGGCAGCTGAGTTTCTCCTCCACGCCCTCGCGTGCGATCGTATAGATCGGTTTCCCGAAAATGTTGGACTGCCAGAGCTGCTCGACATCCCCGTCAAAGCCCTGCAGCAGGAAGCCGAGGATCTCGCTCGATGCGTTCTCTCCGCCGATCTCCGGCGAGACCTCTGTCTCGATCGTAGTCTGGAACATGTGAATGGCTTTTGCGCTGGCCTTGAGCCGGACGCCGTAGCGCCCGCCTTTGCGGACGATCTCCGGCTCTGCCAGCTGCAGATCACCGGCCGACGGCATGACGACCCCGTAGCCCTTGCTGCGCACGTCCTCCAGTGCGCCGCGGATGTGCTGATAGTCAGCCTGGATACGCCCCATTTCCGCCAGAAACGAGATGAGCTCCCCATCACTGCGCAGGGAAACGCCCGCCTGTTCGCTGATGATGCTGTAGTACAGCGCGCGCGGAAATGTGAGCACGTAACAAACGGCCCCGGTGTCCACGGAGACGTTTTCCACGTCCGCCGCTTCCAACAGTTCGCTGTCTGCGAGTACTTGCGCCGCGCGCCGTGCGTCACGCAGGCGGTGCAGTGACGGCATCTGTTCGCGCAGCAGTGCATAGAGCTGCTGCTTTGTCTCATTTTCGGGCGGCAGGACGTCCATCCACTCCGGCATACGGAAGCAAGCCTCTGTGACCGGAAATTCATACAATACCAAGCGCAGGATCTCCAGAATATCCTGCTCCGTCAGCTCCAGACAGTTGACCGGCAGGCAGGCGGCATCGTACTGCTCGCGCAGTTGAGCCGCCAATGTCTGTGCGGCCTCCCCCGCCGGATCGGCCGTGTTGAGCAGGATGAGAAACGGCTTGCCGATGTCCTGCAGCTCTGCAACGATGCGCGCTTCTGCCGCGGCATAGTCCTCCCGCGCGAGCTCGGTCACGCTGCCGTCGGTCGTGACGACAATGCCGATCGTCGAGTGCTCGCGGATAACTTTGCGCGTTCCCTCTTCCGCCGCCACGCGCATGGGGATCTCGTGATCGTACCACGGCGTTGTGACCAGACGCTCTTCCCCGTTTTCGTACTGACCGTTTGCGCCGGGGATCATATATCCAACGCTGTCGATCAGTCGCACGGAGGCGCGCACGGAAGCATCCAGCTCGATCGAGACGGCATCCTCCGGGACAAACTTCGGCTCTGCTGTCATGATCGTCCGGCCGGATCCGCTTTGCGGCAGCTCGTCGCGCGCACGCTCCCGCACGTAATCATCGGAAATATTCGGAAGCACGAGCGTTTCCATGAAGCGTTTGATGAAGGTCGATTTCCCGGTGCGTACCGGGCCGACAACGCCGATGTAAATATTCCCGCCGGTACGGGCGGCAATGTCTGCGTAAATTGAAGAATTGTCCATTCTGTCGTCCTCTCCTCATCAGTCTTACCAAAACTGTATGAGGTCCGGGACGAGAATATGCCGCCGGCAGCGTGCCGGCGGCATACGTTATGGACAATATGTCTGTGCGGTCTGATGGAGCACCTGACTGACGGTGAACGTGACATCCGGGAACTGCCGCTGAAGTTTCTCCTGCAGGACCGGGATGACCACATTTTCCGTGCAGAAGTGATCGGCGTCGATCAGGTTGATGCCAAGCTCTTTTGCCGCGAGGAAGCGGTTGTACTTCACGTCTGCCGTCACGAAGGTGTCGCAGCCCTTCGCAGCCGCCAGCTCCAGCATATTCCCGCCGGAGCCGCCGCAAACCGCGATTCTTTCCACTGGCAGGCCACCGTTCACATACCGCAGCCCGTTGACGTGCAAACGTCCGGCAACATAGGGCAGAAATTCCGCCATGGTCATGGGGTTCGGAAGCTTCCCTACACGTCCGCAGGTAAGCGTGCGCCCGTCGGCCGCCGTACCGGCCGGCTCTAGGCCGCCCGTGACCTCCGCGCCCAGCGCCGCCATGAGCGCATCATTGACGCCGCCGTCGGCAATGTCCAGATTCGTGTGCATACAGATGGCGGAAATACCGTGCCGCGCCATGGCCAGCACCTTGCGTCCGGCGAGATCATCCGTCGTCGCGTGTCGCAGCGGCGTAAAGATGAGCGGGTGGTGCGAAACAATGAGCTGCGCGCGCAGCTCGATTGCTTCTGCGATCACGGCGTCTGTGATGTCCAGCGCCAGCAGCGCATTTTTTACCGCAGTTCCACCGTTACCAACCAGAAAACCGGCGTTATCAAAATCCATCTGATACCGCACCGGCGCGATCTCATTTAAGAAAGCGTAGATGTCATTGATGATCACCATGTCTGTACCTCCTTCAGGCAGGTTTGCAGCTGCGAGAGCCGCGCGTCGATCGCTGCCAGTTCCGCCGCCGGTGTCTGCTTTGCAAGCGCCATGCCGGCGCGTGCGCGCGTTTGCCGCCGGATCTCTTCTGTGAGGTGCTCCGGCAGCAGCGGATCGCGGCGGCGAAGCAGCAGCTGCTCCACCGTGTATGTCTGCCCGGCCGGCTGTCCAAGCACGCGCAGGGCAAGATAGCGCTTGCCGGCATCGCGGCAGAGGGCTGCGTCCTCGATCGTAAAACCGTTGTGCCAGAGCCAGTCCGTCAGTTCCTGCACTTTGCTCTGCGGCTGCAAAACGAGCCGTTTTCCCTGCCGCAGCCACGGCGTGGCCGCCAGGATCGCACAGATCGTTTCCCCGCCCATGCCGGCAATGGTGATGACATCCGCTTCCTGCGCGTCCGGAAATTGCAGACCGTCCGCCTGCACGAACCGAACGCGCTCCTCCAAGTCGTAAGCGGCGGCGGACTTCCGCGCATTGGCAAGCGGACCGACATGGATGTCGGCCGCGATGGCCGTTTGAATGACTCCATTTTGCAGCAGCCAGACCGGCAAATATCCGTGATCTGTACCGATATCCGCAGCGCAGGCGCACGGCGGCACGAAGTCCGCGACCATTTGCAGCCGCGGTGATAGATGAATGGAATCCATACATACTCCTCCGGAAACGCCAAAAGCCGGCGTACCGCCGGCTTTTGATCCATGTCTGTATCTTACAGGCTCTCCAGATAGGTGCGCAGCTGCTCGAGGAACTCGTCCGGATCCACGTCGTGTGCAAGGCAAGCCTGCTCCAGCGTCTCACCACTGGCCATGGCGCAGCCGAGGCAGTGCATGCCGATGTTCTGGAACACGGGCATAGCCTCCGGCGCATTGGACAGGATCTCCGAAATCATCGTATCTCTGGAAATTTCAAACATAATCTTTTTACCTCCGGTAGTTTGCTTGTGAGAAAATGATTGGGTCGCACGAAGCGCCCCAATCATTTTAACCAGTTTATCTGCTGATTAGTGCTGCTCTCTCATCTTCGCGAAGCACTCGCTGCAGTAGACAGGACGGTCAGACTTCGGCTCAAACGGAACTCTGGCCTCGCCGCCGCAGGCAGCGCAGGTAGCAGTGAAGAACTCGCGGGGACCGCGGGCGGCGTTTTTGCGCGCGTCACGGCAGGACTTGCAGCGCTGGGGCTCATTCTGGAAGCCCTTTTCCGCATAGAATTCCTGCTCACCGGCGGTGAAAACGAACTCTGCGCCGCACTCTTTGCACTTCAACGTTTTGTCTTCGAACATGATAAATCCTCTCTTTTGAAAAACTTGCCTCTCGGCTATATTGCGTTCAGCTCTTGCTGAAGTCGCTGAAATTGGGGAGCCGCGCCAGTTTGCGGCGGATCCGCTGCACGGCATTGTCAATGGATTTTTCGGGTTTGTTCGTCTCGGCCGCCATCTCGGCATAGGAAAGGCCGGACAGATACAGCCGAAGCACCCGCGCTTCAAACGCTGACAAATACCGGGTAAATGCGGACAATAGCTCTTGTTCACTCTCTCTGGCCAGAACCTGCTCCTCAGTAACACGACAATTTGCTTCCGGATAGCTGGACGCCTGGGTCTGTGATTCTTCTGAGAGGATGCTGTCTAGGGAAATGCCGCTGTTGAGCGGAGAATGCTTCTGTCTGGAAGCGGACTTGATGGCACTGTAAATGCGGTTGCTAATACAAACCTCTGCAAACGCTTTGAAAGGCACATTGGACGCCGGGTCATACTGCCGGATGGCAGAGAGCAGGCCAAGCATTCCTTCCTGAATGAGATCCTCGCTGTCACCGCCGATGAGAAAAAGCGGCCGCGCGCAAATGCGCACCAGGCGGCTGTAGCGCTCTGCGAGCGCTTCCTCCGCGTCGGCATTCCCGGCACTCACCAGTGCCAGCAGCTCTGCATCAGACAGTTTGGAATCATCCATCATAACCTTCAAAACTCCAATACCACTCAAAACAAATTATAACTAAAAACGTTGAAAAGTCAATACATTTTTGTACAAAATGCACGTTTCGGGGACATTCAGCGCTTTTTTCAGAGATCTATCTCCTGCTGGCCGATGTATTCCAGGCCAAGATGCTCATAAGCACGGCGTGTGACGCAGCGGCCGCGGGGCGTGCGCGTCAAAAAACCCTGCTGCAGCAGATACGGCTCATAGACGTCCTCGAGCGTCACGGCCTCTTCGCCAATCGTCGCCGCGAGCGTTTCCAGGCCGACCGGCCCGCCGTGATAGAATTCGATGATACTGCGCAGCATCCGCCGGTCCGTCGCATCGAGGCCCATCTCGTCCACTTCCAGGCGCAGCAGCGCGGCGTTGGCGACCTCTTTGGTGATGACGCCGTCGGCGCGCACCTGCGCATAGTCGCGCACGCGCTTGAGCAGACGGTTGGCAATGCGCGGCGTGCCGCGCGAGCGTGAGGCGATCTCATACGCGCCGGCACTGTCGATCTCCACCTTGAGGATACCGGCGCTGCGCTCTACGATCTTCTGCAGCTCGGCCGGGCTGTAGAGCTCCAGACGCAGATTGACGCCGAAGCGGTCGCGTAGCGGAGCGGTCAGCTGTCCGGCGCGCGTGGTCGCTCCGATGAGCGTAAAGCGCGGCAGATCCAGCCGGATCGAATTGGCCGACGGCCCTTTGCCGATGATGATGTCGATCGCGTAGTCCTCCATGGCGGGGTAAAGGATCTCCTCGACTGCGCGGTTGAGGCGGTGGATCTCGTCCACGAAGAGAATATCATGTTCCTGCAGGTTGGTCAGCAGCGCCGCCAGATCGCCGGCCTTTTCGATCGCCGGGCCAGAGGTGATGCGCATGTTTACGCCCATCTCGTTTGCGATGACGGCGGCCATCGTCGTCTTGCCAAGCCCCGGAGGGCCATAGAGCAGCACGTGGTCGAGCGGCTCGCCGCGCAGGCGCGCCGCGTCGATGCAGACCTGCAGGTTCTCTTTCGCTTTTTCCTGACCGGTATAATCCTTCAGCAGCCGCGGGCGCAGAGAGCCCTCGCCAGAATCCTCCGGAAGCACGCGGGAAGAGGTGACGACCTCCTGCTGGGCGTCCTCGGAAAAACTGATACTCATATACGCTCCCTCCCCTGCTTACTGCTGCATCATGGCGCGCAGCGCGGCCTTGATAATCTGATCCGCGCTCATGCCCTCGATGGACGGCAGCGTGCGCAGCGCCGCATTGATCTCCGGCATGCTGTAACCGAGCACGGACAGGCCGGCGATCGCATCGCTGCGCGCGGCCGAGGCCGCGTCCGACGCGGGAACTGCCGGCGTCAGGTCTGCAAAGTCCACGCTCGCGCTCTCTTTGGCCATTTTGTCCTTGAGCTCAAGCAGGATGCGCTGCGCAATGCGCTTACCGATGCCCGGCGCGCTCGTGAGCGCCTTTTCATCGCCGTTGAGCACCGCCAGCGCCAGCCCGTCCGGCGTGTTGGACGAAAGGATCGACAGCGCCGCCTTCGGTCCAACGCCGGAGATGCCGAGCAGCAGCTCAAAGCAGTGCTTTTCGCTCTTGCTGGCAAAGCCGTAGAGATCATGTGCATCTTCGCGGATGCACTCATACGTATAGAGCTTGGCGCGCTCGCCCGTTCTGACGCTGCTGATCGTGTTCAGGCTGGCGTTGAGCGCATAGCCCACGCCGCCGCACTCCAGCACGACCAGATTCGGTTCGATATCGGTAACGACTCCGTTTATGTGGTAGAACATGGATCAAATCTCTCCTGTTGATGGATCAAAGATGTGGCGCTGCGCGCATGGCAGAGCGCGATGGCGACGGCGTCCGCCGCGTCGTCCGGCTTCGGCACGGCCTGCAGGGACAGGATGCGGCGCACCATGTCCATGACCTGCTTTTTGTCCGCACGGCCGTAACCGACGACCGCCTGCTTGACCTGCAGCGGCGTGTATTCATAGATCTGCAGCCCGGCCTGATAGCCCGAGAGCAGGATGATGCCGCGGCCATGGGCAACGGCGATGCCGGTCGTGATATTCGTATTGAAAAACAGCTCCTCGACCGCCATCACTTCCGGGTGAAACTGCGCGATGAGTTCATTCAGGTCGCGGTAGATCTGGTCGAGCCTGCTGGACAGCTGCGTTTTGGCCGGCGTCGTGATCACGCCGCAGGTCAGCAGACGCTGGCTGCGCTTTTCCGCGTCCAGCACTGCGAAGCCGACCGTGGCGATGCCGGGGTCAACGCCCAGGATCCGCATATGCATCACTCCAATTAAATAAATATAGCATATTTTCGCCCCGTAGGCAACTGCCGGGAAAAGAAAAAGCGCCCCGAATCGTTTCGGAGCGCTTGAAAACACACAGGTCACGCACGCGGGTGCGCTTTGTTGTAGACATCCTTGAGCTGCTTGCTGACAAGGTGCGAATAGATCTGCGTCGAGGAGATGTCCGCATGGCCGAGCATTTCCTGAATGGCGTGGATATCGGCGCCGTTTTCCAGCAGATGCGCCGCGAAGGAATGGCGCAGCGTGTGCGGCGTGATCGTCTTTTCGATGCCGGCCTTGGTCTGATAGTTCTTGATGAGCTTCCAGAAGCCCTGACGCGACATCCGTTCCCCGCTGACGTTGACGAACAGCGCCTGTTCATCCGGCGCTGCGATCATCTGCGGGCGGATGAAGTTGATGTACTCCGTGAGCGCACGGACAGCCGCCGGATACATTGGGATCATGCGCGCTTTGTCGCGGCCCTGGCAGCGGATAACACCGGCGGACAGATTTACATCCGTAATGTTGAGCGAGATCAGTTCGCTGACACGGATACCGGTCGCATACAGCAGCTCGAGCATGGCGCGGTCACGGTAGCCCTTGGCGTCCGTGCACTCCGGCTGCGCCAGCAGCAGCTCTACCTCTTTGCTCGAGAGGATCTGCGGCAGCTTCTGCTTGGCCTTGTCCGGTACGAGCTTGCCGGTCGGATTGTGCTGCACATAGTGATTGTTGAGCAGGAACCCATAGAAATTTTTCAGCGATGCGATCGCCCGGGAAACCGTGGCAACGGACTTGCCATTGCTGCGCATCCAATCGATGTATTCACACAGCTCTTCCTCTTCCGCGGAGCCAAGATCGGCATCCGTGTGTGCGTGCAGATATTCGCTGAGTTGGCGGATATCCCGCAGATATGAGGAAATCGTATTTTGCGACGAGCGCTTGACATCGCGCAGGTAGGACTCGAACAATTCCATTCCGTCGGAATCCCGCATGACGACTTCCCCCTTTCCAATCAGATTTCATCCACAGTGACCACAGGTCACAGAATAAGCCGTGTGAAAAACGGTACTGCATAGCACGCGGCGGCCGCAGCCGCCAACAGCAGGCAGAACACAAGCGCCAGCTCCCGGGAATATCGCTCCGATGATACGGGGACTGGCAGGCCGCGCCGCTGCTCGAGCAGACGCACAGACATCTGCGCGCAGAGCGTTCCGAGCAGAAACAGCGCCGGCACAAGAAAAATGCCGGGCAGACCGACTGCGACGCAGGAGAGCCAAAACGCATGGTCGCAGCCGGAATTCAGGAAGGCGGCCGCCGTACAGGCGGACAGAAAGCCTTTGATCCCGAAAACGGCCGGAATCAGCAAAAAACCAAGATACGACGTAGACAGCAGCAAAAACGCAAAACCGTAGGCGCACGAGACGCACAGCTCCGGCAGCAAGCCGCCGTACAGCGTCCCACCCGCGCCGCTGCTGCTCAAAAAGGAAAGAACCGGATTTGACGGCTCCGGCAGCGCAGCATTGGCGCCGAAGCAGCAGCCGATCACATAGCCCGCCGCCATACCGACCGCGAGCAGCGGCGGCAGCGGAAAGCGGGAGACGGCCGTTTTCCGGCGCACACGCAATCTGTTATGTCGCACATTCATCACCACTGACAGCCTATGAACACGCGCTCATAACATGACAATTTACATAATGCGTTGTAGACATAATATAATACAAATCGAAAATGTTATCAAGTAGTTCGTCAGAATTTGTTCATTTTTGTTTATTATGACAAGAAATTATGTTAACAATATTATGTAAACCACGTAACTGAGCAAAAAGAGATGCCCAGTATTTCCAGCGGTATATGACTATATTTCGGTAATCATTGCGCATCTAACGCAATATATAGGTAATCAAACAATGATTATGTAAACCTTCCTCCTGATTACGAACCGTAATATCTCTTCTGTTTCCGTTTTTTCTTCTTTGTTCTATTTCGTAACTTTTTATGAAAAATGCACGAACCGACGATCGCGGCAGCCAGCGCGGTCAGCAGCGTAACGGCGGTAGCGGCGCAGAAAACCTGCGCACCAACGGCCGCCTTCAGGATGAGATATCCGATCGCCCACACCGCCCATGTCATCGCTCCGCCAAGTGCCCTCCCCTGCTCCGGCCGCGGCGAGAGCGCGCCAGCAGCAAGACACGCAAGCCCGCAGCACACCAACGCAGCAAGGCGCACATCTGTGCCGGGCAGCACATCGTGATTCATGGCCAGCGCAGCCAGCCAGCTCAAGAGCAGCGCGAGTCCAAGTCCGGCCAGGCCGGCCGCCGCCGCGCGCGAGAGCATCGGCAGCCATTTTTGTTCCGTATTCAAAAAAACACCCCCTGCAGAACGTATGCATCACAGCATATTCCTGCAGGGGGTGAATCATTCCGAAAGCAGCGTTACACCTCGGGGCCCTTCGGCTCCTCGTGCTTCGGCTCTTCCTTTTTCGCTTCTTTTGCTTTCTGCTTGGCAGCCTTGCGATCCTGAGCTTCCTTGGCAGCCTGCGCCTCGGCGCGGGCGTTCGTGGAAATGGCCCACTTGGCGACCTGGATGCGAACCTGATCCTCGCTGGTCTCGAAGGTCACGCTGTCGTCCGTGACGTGGACGACTTTGCCCATCATACCGCCGATCGTGACGATATCGTCACCGACTTTCAGATTGGAACGCATTTCATTGAGCTTTTTCTTCTTCTTGTTCTCCGGAAGGATCAGAAACAGATAGAAGATGACAAGCATCAGAATGATCATGATAATGGATGAATATCCGCCGTTTCCCATGGTTTTACCTCCGTGTAAAGATAAAGATATTATATCCGCTTTCCTATGCAAATGCAAGCATTAAATGCGCATATCGAGTACGGATGTGTAACTTTTCCGGAACGCCTCATACTCCCCTGCTTCGATCGCCGCGCGGATGCGCTGCATGAGCGTATTATAAAAATACAAATTATGCATCACGGCGAAGCGCATGGCCAGCATTTCCTCCGCTTTGAACAGGTGGCGCAGATAGGCGCGGGAATACCGCCGGCAGACCGGGCAGTCGCACTGCGGGTCGATTGGCTGCTCATCGCGCTGATATTTCTCATTTTTAATGTTGATGATGCCTGACCACGTGAACAGATGTCCATGGCGGCCGTTGCGCGCCGGCATGACGCAGTCGAAAAAGTCCACGCCGCGCGCGACGGATTCGATGATGTTCCCCGGTGTGCCGACGCCCATCAGGTAGCGCGGCTTGTCGGCCGGCATATAGGGCTCGACGGCAGCGATGGTATCATACATCTCCTGCGTCGTCTCCCCCACCGCGAGGCCGCCGATCGCATAACCGGCCAGATCGAGGTCTGCGATCCGCTTCATATGCTCAATGCGCAGATCGTGAAAAATGGTGCCCTGATTGATGCCGAAGAGCACCTGGCCGGGATTGACAGCATCGTCACGGCCGGTGTAATCCGTGAGCGCCGCCTTGCAGCGCTGCAGCCAGCGATACGTCCGGTCGCAGGAGTTTTTCACGTAGTCGTACGGCGACGGGATCTTGATGCACTCGTCAAACGCCATCGCAATATCCGAGCCAAGATTGGCCTGAATGCGCATGCTCTCTTCCGGCCCCATGAAAATGTGCCGGCCGTCCACATGGCAGTTGAAGGCAACGCCTTCTTCCGTGATCTTCCGAAGCTGCGCCAGCGAAAAGATCTGGAATCCGCCGCTGTCGGTCAGAATCGGTTTTTCCCAGGTCATGAATTTGTGCAGGCCGCCCAGGTCGCGGATCAATTCGTCGCCGGGACGCACGTGCAGGTGGTACGTGTTGGACAGCTCGACCTGGCAGCCGATCGTCTCCAGATCCTCCGCCGAGAGCGCGCCCTTGATGGCCGCCTGCGTGCCGACATTCATGAACACCGGCGTCTGCACCGTACCGTGCGGCGTTGTGAACGCGCCGCGGCGCGCATGGCCGTCTTTGCAAATCAGTTGAAACATAGCTTGCTTGCCTTTCTGTTTGGATTGTCTACTTATTCTAACAGATTGCAGCATCAAGTCAAGCGTTCCCGGCAGATTTGCGTGTCAGTGGGCCGTCGCCTTCTGCACACGCCTTTTCAGCGCCTCCAGGCCCAGCATCACGGCAATGCCGAGCGCGAACCAGAGGAGGTGAAAATCAGATATTGTCATAGCGTGCTGCGGCACCTTCAGTGTCGTCGGGCCGACGACGATCGCATAGAGAGAGCCGAGCATCATGCCCAACACGGCATAGGTGACGGTGCCCGGCGCTTTGCGCATCCAGCCGCGGATGCAATGCGGAGCAATGGCAAAGCCCGCGAGCACGCCCAGTCCCACTGCCGCCAGCAGTCAGAACTGGCCGAACTGAAAGTGCAGCAGGTCTTTCATTGCCGCGATCACGGGCAGGCAGAGTCTGCACGACATCAGCAGAGACGAACCGGAGATGCCCGGCAGCACCATCGCCGAGATCGCCAGCGCCCCAGCCGCAAACGCATACAGCGCCGTGCCGATGCCGAAGCCGAGGTCGTTGACCAGCGCGGACAAACGCAGTGCCGAGAGCCCGACGACCAGCACAAGGCCGCCCAGAAACGGCAGCCAGTTTTCCCGAAACGCGCCGAGCACGGCGCCGCTGCTCGCGCATGACAAGTGGAATGGAAACGAGCACAAAGCCGAGAAACAGCGAGCTGAGCTGATAAATGCCGTCCGTAAACGCGCCTGCCAGCACCGTAACGGCCGGCGCCGAGCCGACAAATACATCATAAAATCCCATCAGGAAGGCAATCGTCCCGCCGAAGACGCCGGGCACACTGTCTGCCAGCGCCATGCAGATGCTCAACCAGCGCAACATCCCGTTCACGGAGAAGATCGCCGTCATCGGCGCCGGGCCGTCCGGCATGGCCTGTGCCTATTATCTGGCCGAAAATGGCTACCCCGTGACCGTGTTCGACCACAATCCGGTTCCCGGCGGCATGCTCATGCTCGGCATCCCGAGCTTCCGTCTGGAAAAGGAGGTCGTGAACGCCGAGATCGAAATGCTCAGGGAGATGGGCGTGAAATTTCAGTGCGGCGTGGAAGTCGGCAAGGATGTTACCATCGCCCAGCTGCGCGAGCAGGGCTACTGCGGCTTCTATGTTGCCATCGGCGCGCAGAAGAGCGCGGCGATCCGCTGTCCGGGCGAAACGTTCACGGGCGTGCTTGGCGGCGTGGATTTCCTGCGCAGCGTCATCTCGGCGAGCAGCCGGATGCCGGCAAAGCCGTTGCCGTCATCGGCGGCGGCAATGTCTCCATCAATGTCGCCCGCGCAGCGCTGCGTCTCGGCGCAGAAAAGGTCTGCCTTGTCTACCGCCGCAGCGAGAGCGAGCTGAAGGCGGACCGCGAGGAGATCGAGGATGCGCTCGCCGAGGGCATGGAGCTTAAGCTCCTGCGCGCACCGGCAGAGATCACCGGCAGGGACGGCAAGGTCGCCGCGACCCGCGCTGCACGTTCACGGAAGAGCAGGTCAAAAAGGAGGCGCCCCGCTGCCTTGGCTGCGGCGTGAGCATCGTCGATACCAACCGCTGCATCGGCTGCGGCGTGTGCACGACCAGATGCGAGTTTGACGCCATCCACCTGCGCCGCGATCACCCGGAAGCGACCAAGATGATCCGCTCCGAGGACAAGATGAAAGCCATTCTCCCCTACATGGTCAAGCGTGCTGCCAGGATCAAGGTCAAGGAACTGCGCAGCAAACGCAGCTGAAACCGTTGTTCATAACAAACGTATCCCCGCCGATGCCTTTTCAGGCATCGGCGGGGATATCCCTTTAAAAAGCAGCGCGCCCTGGCCATTTTGGCCGGGGCGCGCTTGCATTGCTGCATATTACTCGATCGTGATGGTCGTGTGCTTCGGAAGCTCCTTCGGCGCAGCCTTCGGGACGCTGATCTTCAGAATGCCGTCCTCGAACTTCGCGGAGACATCTGCGGATTCCACATCGTCACCGACATAGAAGCTGCGGCTCATGGAGCCGGCGTAACGCTCCTGGCGCAGGAACTTGCCCTTCTTATCGGGCTCGTCCTTGTCCAGACCCTTGGCAGCGCTGATCGTCAGGTAACCGTCCTGCAGATCGACCGTCACTTCATCCTTCTTGAAGCCCGGGAGGTCCACGTCCAGCTCATACGAGCCGTCCAGTTCGCGGACATCGGTCTTCATCAGATTTCTGGCGTGCTTGCCATACAGCTCACTGCTGACCTGCGGCATCATACGGCCGAAATCAAAGAAATCGGACAGCGAATCATCAAACAGGTTTTCACCAAAAATGCTCGGCAACATAAGTCATTCCTCCATTCATACCTTTCGTAGGCGCTGGGGAAAAACTCCACGCGTTGGCGAACTCTGTTACCGTTTGTACAACAATGCCTGATCTCCGGAGACCCTCTGGAGGCTCTCCCTCATCGATCGTCTTCATCATAGCACACTTTTTAGCACTGTCAAGAGGCGAGTGCTAACGTTCACAAATGGCGCTATGTTTGTTCACAAAATATGCAACAAGGCAGCCGCGGCTAGATTTCCGCCGCCGTCTGGTGTTCCAGCAGCCAGCCGATTTCCCGGTCAATGCAGGAAATCCCCTCCGGGATCTGCTCCAGCGGACAGCCGACATAGCTCAGGCGCAGCAAATGCTACGTACGGCCAGATGCTGCCGCAGCGCCTGCGTGTCGGCGGATAGCGTAGGAGCGCATCCGGCCGCTGCTGCGCGAGCTCGTCGGCCAGCGCGACAAATTGCCGCGTCTCCTCCCGCGTCGCCAGCGGCGTGCTGGTGGCAACATCATAGACCGGCCCGGTCTCCGACTGCCCGGCCTGAAAGCTGTCGAGCACCACGCCGTCGGCAAAGAACTCGAAATTATCCAGCGGCAGGACATAACACCCGCTGCCCTGACAGCGGCGGATATAACCGTTGGCCTCCAGCAGATCATACGCCTTTTCCACCGTGGCGACGTTGACCTGATATTTCCGGCTCATAAACCGATACGACGGCAGCGGCTGTCCGGCCGCGATCTCGCCGGAGAAGATCTGTGCGCGCAGCTGCGCATAGATCTGCTGATACAGGCGCTTTGCGCCGTCGCGGACTACGCGCATGCGCAGAATCCGGACTGCCTCGTCATCGTGGACAACACCTTTGCCACGCCGCTGCTGGTGCAGCCGCTGAAGCTGGGCGCGGATGTCGTCGTGCACAGCGCGACCAAGTATCTCAACGGCCACGGCGACGTGGTCGCGGGCTTCTCGGTGGCGCGCAAGGAGATCATGGCCAGATCCGCATGGTCGGACTCAAGGACATTACGGGCGCAGTGCTCGGTCCGCAGGAGGCGTTTTTGATCCTGCGCGGTCTCAAGACGCTCAAGGTACACATGGACGCCGTCTGCGCGAACACGCAGAAAGTGGTGGACTTCCTTGCCGGCTCCAAGTATGTGCAGAAAGTGTTCTATCCCAGTCTGGAGAACCATCCCGATCACGCCGTGGCCGTCCGCGAAATGACGCGGTTCGGCGGCGTTGTCTCGTTCGAGATGGGCAGCTTCGAGGAAGCCAAGAAGGTGCTCAACCACGTGCATCTGTGCGCGCTGGCTGTCAGCCTCGGCGACTGCGAGACGCTCATCCAGCATCCGGCTTCCATGACGCACTCCATGTGCACGAAAGAAGAGATCGAGGCCGCCGGCTTCTTGGATCCCTGATCCGTCTGGCAGGCATTTGAAGCTGCGCAAAATTGAACCGATACAGCAAAAAACAGGCTCGCGGCCGCGAGCCTGTTTTTTCATTTTCTTACTCAGCGCCGCCGGCATCGAGGCCATCGGCGATGAACATGGCGTCGCCAAACGAGAAGAACCGATAGCGGTTTTCGACGGCGATCTTGTATGCGTTGAGGATGTGCTCCCGTCCGGCCAGCGCCGACACGAGCATGATGAGCGTGCTCTCCGGCAGGTGGAAATTCGTGACGAGCGCATCCATACACTTGAATTTGTAGCCGGGGTAGATGAAGATGTCCGTCCAGCCGGACTGCGCGCGGAGCGTTCCGTCCGCATCCGCAAAGCTCTCGACCGTGCGGCAGGATGTCGTGCCGATGCAGACGACGCGGCCGCCATTGGCCTTCGTCTCGTTGACCATGCGCGCCGTTTCCTCCGGGATGATGCAAAACTCCGAGTGCATCGGGTGATCCTCGATCTCGTCCTCCTTGACAGGGCGGAACGTGCCAAGGCCGACGTGCAGCGTGACATAGCCGATCTTCACACCCATGTCCGCGATCTGCTGCAGCAGCTCCTTCGTGAAGTGAAGGCCGGCTGTCGGCGCGGCGGCGCTGCCAAGCTCGCGGGAGTAGACCGTCTGGTAGCGCTCCTGATCCTGCAGCTCTGCCTTGATGTACGGCGGCAGCGGCATTTTGCCCAGCCGCTCGAGCACCTCCAGAAAGATGCCGTCATAGTGAAACTGTACGATCTTGTTGCCGTCGGCGATCGCATCGACGACCGTGGCGGTGAGTTCCCCGTCGCCAAACGAGAGCGCGGTGCCGGGCTGGGTCTTGCGGCCCGGCCGGGTCAGGCACTCCCACTTGCCGTCGCCAAGGTCGCGCAGCAGCAGCACCTCGACCGCGCCGCCGGTGCTGCGGTGGCCGAGCAGGCGCGCCGGAAGCACGCGCGAATCGTTGAGCACAAGGCAGTCGTTCGGACGCAGGAACTGCGGCAGCTCGTAAAAGTGATGGTGTGCGACAGCGCCGGTCGTTTTGTCCAGCGTCAGCAGCCGGGAGGCATCGCGGCGCTCGAGCGGCGTCTGCGCGATGAGCTCCTCCGGCAGGTCAAAATAAAAATCCGATTTTTTCATGCTACATAAGCTCCGGTATAGTAGAAACTGATAATCTCTTCATAGGTTTTGCCGTGTTCCTGCGCCATGGCCTTGGCCCCCCACTGACTCATGCCGCAGTTGTGGCCATAGCCGCCGCCGACGACAGAATAAGTGTCCGAGGCAGCGTCATACTCCACGGTAAAGTGGCGGCTGTTATAGCGCAGGCCGCAAACACTTGTCAGGAACGTGCGCACGGCGTCCTTGCTGTAGGTCTTACCGCCGACCGTCACGGTCATGGCATTGCCAATGGGCGTATAGGTGATGGAGATGTCCCCGACGGCTGCACGGGAGATGGTCGTGCTCCAGCTCTTGCAGTAAAATTCGATGTCCTTCTCATACGGATCGACGACACCGCGCAGGTACGGCACCTTGGTCACCCAGACGTTTTCGGAGTCCTCGGTCGCGCCGCCGTCCGCCGCAAAGTAGAACGTTTCGCACAGCTTGCCCTCATAGCGGACGAACTTCCCTGCCGTCTCATCCACGGCGCGGTCACTGTTCGCTGATGCGTCAAGTGTACCGTAATAGACTTGGCTGGTCGTTGTACCTGTCACGTCAAAGCCGTAGGCCGGCGAGCCGTTCATGTGGGAAGCGACATAGGTGCGCGCGCAGACCGCCTGCGCCTTGAGCGCCTCGAGCGGCCAGCCGCTGCTCATTTCATACGGCGTGACGCCCTTGACATAGGGCTCCAGACCGACGAAATTCACCAGCGTGAGCTTCTGCGGTTCCTGTGTGCTGAGGCGGGTAAACTGAAAATCGCCGTAATACGTGCACGACCGGCTGCCGTTGCGCTCCTTGCACTCGGCAACCTGCGTGATGGCAGCACCGCTGCCGTTCTGCGGTGCAAGCGAGAGCGAGCGGGTCGAGCCGCAGTCGAAGCCGAACAGAATCTGCTCCGTGCCGGCCTTCACGACCAGCACACTGCGTGCGCCGCCGGAGACAACTGTCCCCTGCCCCGCCGGTGCATCGTCCGCGCTCCGGTAACTGCCGATGCGCACGCGGTAGCTGCCGTTATAATACACCGGATAGCCGCCGCAGCTGTTGGCCGCTGCCTGCGCAGCGTCAAAGCTCGCATAGGTATCGCCGAGCTGGACATGATAAGCGCCGAACGCGCTGTCCCCAACCGTGACGTTCGTATCCGCAATAACGGTGACGGCGCTCTCCGCCGTCGAACCGACGGACTGGAACACACGATCGGAGTCATAGTATCCGAAGGCGAAGCCGGAACCGGTCTTGATCTGCAGATGGACCGCATCCAGCGCCGTCGAGCCGAAGGCCAGACCGACGCGGACGATACCGTTTGGAATGTTCGGCTGCTCATCGTCGTATTCACTGCCGCCGAGCAGCTGCGTGCCGCTCGCCGTGGCGGCATAGACGCCGCGCTCCGGCAGCTTCGCCGTGCTGCCGTCCGCGCCGATGGCATACGCATCCGCCAGCGCCAGCGTGTTTTCTCCGTCATTGACGTAATACTCCTGCGCGCCGAAGGCCGGCACACAGGGGATCGCAGCCAGCATGACGGTGGCAAGCAGCGCCGTTATCACTCGTTTCAGGCTTGATTTCATAGCGCACCTCGCTGTTTCGTGAGAGTGGTCATACGCAAAATATGACACTTTATTATAATGATTTTCTGCGCATTATGCAAGTGCTTTTCCATGGAAAAACGCCCCCGGTATCTCCGGGGGCGTTACAGGTATGCAAATTAAAAATGCAGGAACATTTTTGCGATGGAGAAATAGATCAGCAGCGATACGGCGTCCGTGATCGTCGAAATGAGCGGACTTGCCATGACGGCCGGGTCGACGCCGATCTTTTCCGCGATCATCGGCAGCAGACTGCCCACAACCTTTGCGAACATGACCACGAACACGATCGTGCAGCAGACGGTCGCCGCGACCGACATCGTGACGGCGGTGTTGCCCAGCAGCAGCCGGTCAACGAGCAGCATTTTGATGAAGTTGGCCGCCGCGAGCGAGACGCCGCACAAAAACGCAACGCGCAGCTCCTTCCAGATCACGCGCAGCGCGTCCGAAGGGGATGTATCGCCCAGCGACAGGCTGCGGATGATCGCCGTGGAGGACTGGCTGCCGGAGTTGCCGCCCGTGCCCATGAGCATGGGCATGAACGACGCGAGCGCGACCTGCGTGGCCAGTGCATCCTCAAAGTGCGTGACGATCATGCCGGTGAACGTCGCCGAGAGCATGAGAAACATCAGCCACGGGATGCGGTTTTTCCAGATATCCACGACGCTCGTGCGGGAGTAGGGCTTATCGGACGGCGTGATACCGGCCATCTTTTCGATGTCTTCCGTCGTCTCCTGCTCCATGACGTCGATGATATCGTCGACCGTGACGATACCGACGAGACAGCCTTCCTTATCCACGACCGGGATCGCAATCAGGTCGTAGTTGGAGATCATCTCCGAGACCTCTTCCTGGTCGTCGGTCGTGGAGGCATAGATGACGTTCGTGTCCATGATGTCTTCCAGGATCACGTCATCGTCCGACAGCAGCAGATCCTTGACCGTGACAACGCCTTCGAGCTTGCGCTTGGCCGACGTGACATAGCAGACGTAGATTGTCTCCTTATCCTCGCCGATCTTGCGGATGCGAGCGAACGCCTCGCGCACGCTCATGTATTTTTTCAGGTCCACAAACTCGGCCGTCATGATGCTGCCGGCAGAATTCTCGGGATATTTCAGGTACTGGTTGATGAGGTTGCGCGTGGCAGGCGTCGCCGTGCGCATGACACGCTTGACCACATTGGCCGGCAGCTCCTCCATCATGTCGACGGCGTCGTCAACATACAGCTCTTCGATGATGCCGGCAAGCTCCGTATCGGTGATGGAGTTGATGATCGTCTCCTGCTCCTCGACCTCGAGGTTGGCGAACACGGCCGCCGCGATCTCCTTGGACAGGATACGGAACACCATGGCCATCCGCTGCGGGTTATCATCCCACAGCTCGCCGAGGAACTCGGAAATGTCAAACTCGTTCATCTCGCCGAGCTTTTGGCTCAGCGCCTTCATCCGGTGCTGATCGAGAAGTGCAAAGAGCTCGTCGTGCAGTGCCTCGTAATCTTCGTATTCCCGGTTCTGATCGTCCATCTCTCTGCCCCTCCTTTCCGTCCGGTCTCAAAGCATCAACCATTCAGGTATTCTTTCTGGCTGCAGCTCAGGCTGTCAATGGAAACGCCCATGGCCTTGAGCTTGCGGCGCGCAATGTTGTCATCAATTTCCGCGGGGACCGACACGACGCCCGGTTTCAGTTGGCCACGCGTGCGCACCAGATACTCCGCGCTCATGGCCTGCACGGCAAAGCTCATGTCCATGATCTCCGCCGGGTGCCCGTCGCCGGCCGCCAGATTGACCAGCCGCCCCTGCGCAATGACATAGATCGTCTTGCCGTTCGGCAGACGGTAAGCGTCAATATTGTGCCGCGCCTCATAGATTTTATCCGCGCAGCGGTCGAGCGCCTCCATGTCGATCTCGACATTGAAGTGTCCGGCGTTGGAGACAATCGCGCCGTCCTTCATCCGCTCGCAGTGCTCGAGCGTGATGACGTCTTTGCAGCCCGTGACGGACACGAAAATGTCGCCGATGGCGGCGGCATCCATCATCGGCATGACCTCGTAGCCGTCCATAACGGCCTCGAGCGCCCGGATGGGGTCAACTTCTGTCACGATGACTTTCGCGCCGAGGCCCTTGGCGCGCAGGGCCACGCCCTTGCCGCACCAGCCGTAGCCGCTCACGACGACGTACTTGCCGGCCACGACGAGGTTCGTCGTGCGCATGATGCCGTCCCACACGGACTGACCCGTACCGTAGCGGTTATCGAACAGGTGCTTGCAGTCGGCGTCATTGACCATGATCATCGGAAAACGCAGCGTTCCGGCACGGTCCATGATCCGCAGGCGGTGGATGCCGGTCGTCGTCTCCTCACAGCCGCCGATGACCTGCGGGATAAGATCCGTGAACTCCGTGTGCATCAGGTGCACAAGATCGCCGCCGTCGTCAATGATGATGTTCGGCCCGACGGAGAGCACGCTGCGCAGGTGCGCCTGGTATTCTTCATCCGTGCAGCCGTAGACCGCGTGCACGTCCATGCCCTTCGCCGCCAGCGCTGCGGCAACGTCGTCCTGCGTAGACAGCGGGTTGGACCCGGTGACGTGCATCTCCGCGCCGCCCATCTCGAGCACGCGGCACAGGTAGGCCGTCTTGGCCTCCAGATGCACGGAGAGCGCGATCTTCAGGCCGGCAAACGGCTTTTCGCGCGCAAAATCGCTGCCGATATCGCGCAAAACAGGCATATGGGCTTCCACCCAGCGGATCTTCCGCTCGCCGGACGGCGCCAGGTTCAGGTCTTTGATCGTGCTCATAAAGGTAACCTCCCGCTGTAAAAATCGTTTCAGGCGCTTTATTCTAACACTTTCGTCAAGCGTTGACAACCGGTTTTTCCGCAGAAAACGACCCGGAGGATGCATATCCCTCCGGGTCGCAGGAGATTCGTACCATCACCAGCCGCAGTACAGGCAATATCCGATGCCCGCCGCCAGCACGCCGGCGACGGAACACAGCCAGATCAGCAGACCGGTATAGGATTTTTGCCGCGGCCGTGGGGCGGGCGCTGCCGGTACATGTCCGACGGCATCGCGTGCCTGCTGCACCAGATCCGCCGCCGTGACGCCGCCGCTGGCAGCATCATCGCGCACGATGTAAATGATCTGCTCGAACAGCGGGCTTTCGGCTGTATCGACTACGACGACGCGGCGCGAAACACCGTGGGCGAAGGCGATCTCGTCCGCGTCAGCCGGCAGCGGGAGCGGCTGCACGGCGTCCGGTCTGCGGATGGGCTTGTTTTTTCGTTTCATCAGCTGCGCACCTCCACTTTTACCGCCAGGGCGGTCATGTCGTCGCTGCGGCCGTATTCGCGGATCGCCGCGCGCACGACGCTGCCCGCCAGCGTTTTCATATCGCGGTCGTCCGAATCGCTCAGCAGCCTGCGCAGCCACTCGTCGCGGCCGTCGGAGACAACGCCGTCGCTTGCGATCACGGCCACGCTGCCGGGCCTGAGATGCATGTGCAGCTCGTCCGGCGCTTTGCCGCTCTCCTGCTCGAGGCCGGGCGCGAAGGACGTGCAGCGCAGTTTTTTGAGCGCGCCGCCGGACTTGACATACGTCGGCGCAGCACCGTACTTATAAAAATCCGCCTCACCGGTGAAGAGATTCATGCACATGAGATCCACGGTGGCATAGCCCCAGTTCTCCCCGTCGCGCAGGAGCATGGCGGAGTTGAGCAGCTTCATCGCCAGCGCCGGGCTGACGCCGGAGCGCAAAAATTCCTCCAGCATGCCGACCGTGCTGATGCTGCCGTCGGCCGCCGTCTCGCCGCAGCCCATGCCGTCGGACAGGATCACGCACAGCTGCCCCGCGTCTGTCTTGAAATACGTGCCGCGGTCGCCGGAGACCGTCTCCCCCTTCTTGCGCATGGACGCAATGCCGACGGAGACGGCCAGCGGCTCTGCCTCGAGCAGGAGCAGGCTGTCGTCACGCGCGGCATTTTCCGGCATGCACAGGCGCACGCCCAGCGTTGCCGAGAGCTTGTCCAGATAGTCCGGCAGTTCCAGCAGCGGGCGCAGATAGCGGCTGTCGATCGTCACGCGCAGGCGGCCCGTGCTCTCGCGGAACACAGCCGCGTCCGCTTCCACACCGATGGTGCGAAGCCAGCGGATTAGGCGCTGCTCCGCCAGTGGGTCAGCTCCGTAGCTGCTGTCGAGCTCACGGGAAACATTTGTGAGCACCTGCGCAAAGTCGGCATATTGCTCCCAGAGCACGGTGCGGTTTTCCTGCAGCGTTTCCTGCATCCGCTGCCGGTAGGCACGCAGGCGCAGCTCGCCGTTGACGACCTCGGTATACTCGTGCAGATGGACACAGCGGTCACGAAAGTACGGCGGGAAATCCTCCGGCAGCAGCCGGCCGCGCGCCTGAATGCGGCGCGTAACATCGTTCATGATGTTGAGCGTATCAAGCGCCCGGCGCGTCCAGCACTCCTGCTGCAGCTTGCACCGGCAGCAGACGCGGTCGGCCGCACGGTCAAAGACTTTCGCCACATCGGCATCATTCTCTGCCGTACTTGCAGCCTGACACGCCGTGTCATGCAGCTGCTGATACGCATGCGCCACGCCGCCGACGCGCCCCGCGACATAGCGGCGCAGGCCGGACTCCCCGCTCCCGCCGCGCAGCGGCTGCAAAAACGCGCCGACCGCCACCACGAACTTCTTCGGGATCACCAGATATGCGCCCATGGCAAGCGCCAGCTCCACGCCCGCGCCGATGCGCAGCTCCGGAAGCGGGATGCAAAACAGCGTCAGCAGGTACGCTGCCGCGAATATGAGCAGATAAAACCCACGCCGATGCTTGCAAAACTGCCCGGACAGCAGCCCGGCAGTGGCATAGACGACCGAGAACAGGACGCCCGCACCGGCGGCCACGTCCATGGCGATGCCGAGGATCAGCCCGGCCGATGCCCCGCACAGCGCGCCGCCCGTCCCGCTGAGGATGAGCAGAATGAGCACCGAGAGCGCCCGGCCAACCGACAGCGTGTCGAACAGCAGAAGATTGTTCACGCCCATGAGCAGACACGCCAGCAGAAACACGGTCGAGACATTGCGGCAGATCTCCGCATTGACCGTGCGCGGCTCCTGCGCGCGCAGCAGATCGTCAAACCCATAGGCTGATGCGGCGCACAGCAGCAAAAACAGTACCATGCGGGACACCAGCAGCAGCGACAGGCCGCCCGTGAGCAGGCACAGCACCAGCCGCGTCAGTATGTAAGCCGCCGCGGAGACGGTCGACGGATACCAGCGCGTCTGCACAAACGGATGACTGCGCAGAAAATATGCCGTCAGAAAAATCAGGCAGCAGCCGGCGGCGAGCTGCGTGCCGGTCGCAACGCCGAAGGCCGCAAAGTAGCCGAGCGCGCAGCCGGCAAGGCACAGCGCACCGCCGGAGCCATACCCCATCGCCGCCAGGAACGCCAGACCGAACGGCGCCGGCGACCCGGCGATATGCGCCGTTGACAGGATCAGCCCGAGCGCAAAGCTGACGAGCATACCGACCCATTTGGCATTTTCACTTGCCGGCAGCAGCCCGATCGGGCTCGGCAAGGCGCCGGGTGCACGCACCGGCCGGTCGTGTCCCGCAATCTTGACATTCATAACGGTTCCTCCTGACGCAAAACAGTTTACATAAATTATAGATTTTCATTGTTATGAAAACTGTCATTCCACGCTGTCGCAGAAAATGTCTTTGCGCAGGAATCATTTGCTTTTGGGCGCAAAAAAGCTGCCGGCCGCAAACCGACAGCTTTTGATGAAATTCCGTTTTAATCGCGTGGGCTCAGTCCTTATTGTCCGCCGGGTACAGGAGGTGCTCGCCGATGCGGAACACGTCGCCGGCGCCCACGGTCAGAATAATGTCGCCCGGGCGGGCAATGCGGCGCAGCTCGGCCTCGATCTCCGCAAACGTCGGGTAAAACTTCGCGCCCGGGATCTGCGCGGCCAGATCGGCAGAAGAAATGCCGATGGTGTTTTTCTCGCGCGCAGCATAGATCTCCGCCAGATAGACGATCGTCGGGCGGCGCAGCTGCTCCACAAAATCATTGAAGAGCTTTGCCGTGCGGCTGTAGGTGTGCGGCTGGAACACAACGATCGTGCGCTGATAGTCGAGCGTATCCACCGCGTCGAGCAGCGCGCGCAGCTCACTCGGGTGGTGCGCATAATCGTCATACAGATCCGCGCCCTGGAACTTGCCCTTATAATCAAACCGCCGGCCCGCGCCTTCAAAGCCGGCAAGACCGTACTTGACGGCATTGGGGCTGACGCCGAGCACAATGGCCGCAGCCGTGGCAGCGAGCGCGTTGCGCACATTGTGGATGCCGGGAACATGGAGCGTCGCATGGGCAAACAGATTTCCCCGGTGATAAATATCAAACTCGGACGAAGAGCCGCGGTGCATGATGTTCTCCGCATACACGTCCGCCTTCGGGCTGAGGCCGAAGGTGATGACCTTGCGCTCAATCCCGCGCAGCGCATCCATGGTGTTGACATCATCAAAGTTTGCGATCACGGTGCCAGTCTCGGCCGGAACGCGCTCGGCAAACTGGCGGAACGAGTGCTTGATGTCCTCGATGTCCTTGAAAAAGTCCAGATGATCCGCCTCGATGTTCAAAATCACGGCGATCGTCGGATTCAGCGAAAGGAACGAGTTATAGTACTCGCACGACTCCATGATGATCGTATTGCCCTTGCCGACACGGTGGCAGGCGTGCAGCAGCGGAAGCGTACCGCCGATCATAACGGTCGGGTCTTTTTCCGCCGCCATCATGATGTGCGTGCACATGGACGTCGTCGTCGTCTTGCCGTGTGTGCCGGAAATACACAGCGCATTCGGGTAGCCGCGCATGAGCGCGCCCCATGCCTGCGTCCGCTCAAAGACCGGGATGCCGCGGCGGTGCGCCTCGTGCACCTCCGGATTGTCGTCATGAACGGCGGCCGTGCGGATCACGAACTCGATATCATCCGTAACGTTGGCGGCGCTGTGGCCGATGTGGATCGGAATGCCGCGCTCGCGCAGCGTGAGCGTATTGTCGCTCTCGCTCATGTCCGAGCCGCGGATGTCCAGCCCCGCATCATGCAGCACCTCTGCCAGCGGCGACATGGACACGCCGCCGATACCGATCAGCAGCCCGGTTTTCCCGGGAACCAGATAATCCTGAAAATCCATTCAAAGCACCAAATTTCATTCAAAATATTGTAATGTCCGGCGCAGCGGGATCGCCCAACGCCGCGCGAACTGGTTACAGACAGGTTACAGTTGTTATTTTCATACCGGGGTATTATAATACGTTTGACGCTACATTACAATATATTTTTTTGCCGAACCGGCCGCAAAAGCCGGTTTATCCAAGGGAAAAGGAGCCAGAGCGCATGAACGAAGCCTGGAAAGAACTCAAGCAGGAGTGCGCGCAGTGCCGGCGCTGCGGTCTCGGTGAGACGCGGCATCACCTCGTATTCGGTGACGGCGCCGAGGATGCGCGCATCATGCTCATCGGCGAAGGCCCCGGCGAACAGGAAGACCTGCAGGGGCTGCCGTTTGTCGGGCCGGCTGGCAAGCTGCTCGATGATATGCTCGAAATGATCTATCTCGACCGGACGAAGGTCTACATCGCCAACATCGTCAAATGCCGCCCGCCGCACAACCGTGACCCGCAGTTCGTGGAGCAGAAATGCTGCGGCGAATGGCTGCAGCGGCAGATCGCGCTCGTCGACCCGGCGATCATCGTCTGCCTCGGCCGGATCGCTGCGACCGCACTCATCAAAGACCCATTTCGCATCACGCGCGAGCATGGGCAGTGGTTTGATGTCAATGGCCGGCGCTGTATGGCGATCTATCACCCCTCCGCCCTGCTGCGCGACCCGAGCAAGCGGCCGGAGACGTTCGTCGATCTCAAAGCGCTGCAGCGGGAGATCTATACGCGCTGCCCGGAGGTGTACCCCGATGCCTGACGCACGCATCCGCCGCGCAGCCGCGGCCGACCTGCCGGTGCTGACCCGACTCTGGCAGACCGCCTTCGGCGATCCGCCGGAGCTGATCGGCGCATTTTATCATCGCTTTCCGCCGCAAGCGGCCGCCTGGGTCGTTGAGGTAAACGGAACTGTTGTCACGGCAGCGCATCTGCTGGGCGGCCGGCTGCATACGGCTGACGGGACCGCTCTCCCCTGTGCCTATGTCTATGCGGTCTCTACCGATCCGGCGCAGCAGGGACACGGCTATGCGTCGGCACTGATGCGCCGCTTTGCCGCCGAAGCGGACGCGAACGGCTGCGTGCTCTATACGCTCCCGGCGGAAGCGTCCCTGTACGCATGGTATCGGTCGGTCATGGGTACCACACAGACTGCCCGCGGTGCGCGGCTGCGCATCGCACGTGCGCCGGATATGCAGCGCCCGCCGGTCATCGAGCGGGTCAGCGCGCAGGAGTACGCCGCATTGCGGGAGCAGGCACTGCGCGGCCGCGCGCACGTGGAGCTGTCTGCTGCGCTACTGGCATTTCAGGCAGATCTCTGCGATCTGTGCGGCGGCGCGCTGGTGCGTATCGCCAGCGGGTGTGCCGTTGCGGAGCGGGACGGGGCGCAGCTGCTCATAAAGGAGCTGCTGGGTACGGACGTTTTGCCGGCCGTTCAGGCACTGCTTGCAGGCTTCGGCGCGCAGGAGGCGCAGCTGTGTGTTCAGCGGCCCGACGGCGCACAGGCGCTGGCTGCTTACCGCCCGCTTTCCTGTGCGGCTCCGGATGTGCTCTGGGGACTTTATCTGGACTGAGTGAAAGTTTCATAAATTAGAAATACTTTTTGCCTTGCTTCTGTAATATTGTCCCGGTAACATTCTCTATCGAAGCAAGCAATCCAATTTCATTTTATCCTCACCCCTCAACAAAACAAAGCGAAACAGCGCAGAAGTGTTCTTCTGCGCTGTTTTGTTTTTGCGGGAAAAAATATTTCTTTTCGGACACCACGCAGAAGTGTGTCCGGTTACTGAACAAATTCCACAAATAATGTGAAAAAATCATTGAAAAACAGCAAAATTTTGAACAAAAGAAATCCCCTTCGGGCGGATATTTTGTTTGACAATTAACAACAAATCCGCTATACTTCAGGTGTATGAGTAGATATCCACATCGGCAAAGTTGTCTGGGAATCGCGCATATATCCAAGCATTTTTGTCGGGTTTTCATAAACCGGAATGTCAAATCATACAAAGTCTGTTGTTGAATGCGAAAAACTTTAAGGGGGCTTGCACATGAGAGACTTGAAACACCTGATCGCATTTGAAAACCTGCTCCAGGAGGCCAACAACGAGTTGGTCCGGCAAGGAAAGGCAGACGGCAAGAGAGCGCTGGGTTACACCTGCTACTTCATGCCCGAAGTTCTGCTCGACCTGCCCGGCTGCTTTGCAGTCCGTCTGAGAGCGCCGAAATGCACTTCTCCGGACATGGCTACATATTACATGTCCAGCCGTACCTGCCATTACGGCCGCAGCCTCTTCGAGCGCGCACTCGAAGGCGGCTACAACTTCCTGGATGCTGATTTCGGCACTGAGACCTGCACGGTCACCTGCCGTTTCCAGGAGCATCTTGGCTACATGGACGTCATCCAGAATCCGGACTTCTTCGTGACGTTCACCGACGTGCCGTTCAAGAGAAACCAGAACAGCATTGAGCACTACGAAGGCCAGCTGCAGGCCCATGTCCTCGATCCGCTGCACGAGAAATTCGGCATCGACATCTCCGACGAAGCCCTTATGAAGGCCATCGACCTGCACAACGAGGTCAGCGCGGTCATCAACGAGATCGGCGATTACCGCAAGCTCGATAACCCGACCATCACGGGCTATGAGTTCCAGGTCATCCAGCTCTGCTCGCTGGTCTGCCCGAAGGAACTGATCCTCCCGATGCTCAAGGAAACGGCCAAAGAGCTCAAGACCCGCAAGCCCGACAAGAAGAGCCCGTTCCGCTGCAAGGTCGTTCTGGCCGGCTCCGAGAACGACGACCCCGAGTTCACCAAGCTGATCGAAGGCTGCGGCGCCGAAGTCGTCTGCGACCGTCACTGCTACGGTGCTGTGGAGTCCCGTGCTCCCATCGTGGTCAAGGACGGCGAGAAGCCGCTGACCGCGATCGCCCGCCACTATCTCGAGACCAGCAACTGCCCGCGCTTCATGCCGCAGGATATCATGCGCGAGCGCAAGCAGCGTCTGGCCGACCTCGCCAAGGAATACAAGGCTGACGGTATCATCGTTGCCTCCAACAAGTTCTGCGAATACTGGAGCTACGAGCGCACGATCGACACCATCGTCATGCCGCGTGACTTTGGCTACCCGGTCTGCTCCATCGAAAAGGAATACATCAACGGCGCCTCCGGCCAGCTGCGTACCCGCTTCCAGGCCTTCGTCGAGAGCATCGAAATCAAGAAGATTCAGGAGGGCAAATAATGAAATACGATATGAAAGCACTTGCCCATGATTTCTGGTACGGCAAGCCCCATCAGGAGCGCCGTCTGGGCGATCTCTACATTGACAAGACCGGTCTGTACAAGCACAGAGAGTGGCGTGGCTTCCCCGACACCATGTACTACTTCTATAACATCTGGCTGTACAACTACGCGCACATGGTCATGGACGTTGTCCGCTACGGCGGCCTCATCAACTTTGCCAAGGGCGTGTGGCGCTACCGCTGGGTCGGCCAGACCTACCTGCCGGTTCTGCACTGGTTCGACCGCGGCATGGAAGGTATGCGCGGCGAGGGCCTGAAGGCTTCTGCGTGGCACTACCGCGGCATGGTCAACGCGACCATCTTCCAGTTCCAGCGCATGTTCTCCTCCGACGCCAACCTCCGCGGCGGCAAGAAGAACTACAGATGGCATCACAACGTTGCCCACAACGAGACCGTTTGGGGCGGCGTGTTCTATCCCTGGCACGGCAAGCTGACGAACGTCCCGATGGAGATGATCCCGTACTTCGTCACCTGCCACGTCAACAGCCACACCGTGCTCAACTACATCGATGCGGTGCAGTCCATCGGCCTGCCGGGCGATCCGTGCCCGATGTGCCAGGCGGAAGCCGGCCTGTTCGTCCTCGACGACATGCCCGATTACGCGCCGATCGTTGTCACCTCCAACGAGGCCTGCGACGCTTCCGTCGCCACCTCCATCCTGCAGGACTGGTTCCTCGACAAGCCGCTGTTCGCCATGCCGCAGCCGATGCAGTTTGACGATCCGCTGCTCAAGAAGCATTGCCGCGACGAGATCGAGCAGTGCTGGAAGTTTGTCGAAGAGCAGACCGGCATTCCGTTTGACTGGAACTCCCTGGTCAAGTGCATTGAGTCCCAGAACGAGCTGATGAAGTTCGAGTGGGAGAAGTGGGATGTCGCCGCCAAGACCAACTACTACCCGGTCAACGGCGTTGCGCAGGCTCTGTACCGTATCTACCAGTCCCAGTTCGGCGATCTGCCGGTCTGGCACGAGGTTGACGGCCACGTCCGCAAGATCCTCAACAAGTGCGTCAAGAAAAAGATCAACAGCTTCCCGGAGACCCGCCACAGAGTGCTGGCATGGTCCTGCGCACCGCTGTACTACTCCAACTGGTGCACCTGGGCGTATAACTGCTGGGGTCTGAACACCGTCATGAACATGGACTCTCTGATGTTCAACATGACCATCCGCACCGACAGCTATGACCACTGCCTGGACGACATGGCACAGTATCACATGTGGGCTCCGATGCGCCGTATGGCCGTCGGCGGCTTGCACCACATCTTTGAGTGTTGGAAGTACATGGAGGAGTTCAACTGCGACATGGTCATGATGTACGATCAGCTGCAGTGCAAGGGCATGCAGGGTGTGCACGGCCTGTTCGAGGACGAGTTCCGTGAGAGAAATATCCATGCGATCTGGATGCCGCACGCGCTGCCTGACAGCCGCACCGTGTCCCGTATGGAGATCCGTCAGATCGTCAACGACTACATGACCACCGTCATGCACGAGGAAGCCCTCGACCCGACCCTGCTCGAGTTCGACGACTCCATGACTTGGTAATTAGAAGGAGGAAACGAAATGAAAGCAAAAATTCTGAAAGCTCTTCTCATGGCGCTTGGCGTCAACGCCGCGCTGTTTGCCGTTTTCTTCTTTGACCTGGACGGCAAGCTGCTGTTCTACGTGGTCGAGCCCACCCTCAAAAAGCATTACGACAACATGCCGCGCCGCGACATGACCAAGATGCCGTATGAGATGAACAAGCCGAACTACGAGTACAACGTCTGATCACCTTACAATCTAAAAACATAGAATAGATATAACAGGAGGAGAAGTAATACTATGAAATACTTTGGCGGATGCGACGTAGGTTCCACCTACACGAAGGCAG